>SXGR01135172.1_pt1 | contig 46439 bp, 29 predicted proteins | sample 3174711 | NCBI WGS metagenome assembly SXGR01 (sample SAMN11356860, study PRJNA531348) | freshwater metagenome | isolation source: freshwater sample F1-60 | place: China: Fuxian Lake, Yuxi | collected 2017-12-25
CGCTGCGTGAAGACTTACTCATAGAAATTAACAAAATGGCAGCGCAAGGCCGTTTTGATTATTTGGTGATTGAATCAACCGGCATATCAGAGCCATTGCCAGTAGCCGAAACTTTTACTTTTGAAGATGAAGAAGGCCGAAGCCTTTCTCAGGTCGCGCGCTTAGACACCATGGTCACCGTTGTGGATGGTGCCAACTTTCTGGACGACTATTACGAGGCCTATTCATTGCAAGAAACCGGTGAATCGCTTGGCGAAGACGATGAACGTAATGTGGCCGATTTACTGATTGACCAAATCGAATTCTGTGATGTGTTGTTAATTAGCAAAACCGATTTAATCAGCGCAGAAAAATTGCAAGAACTCAAAGCGGTACTCAGAAAATTAAATGCAACCGCTGAAATAATTCCCATGGCAAAAGGCAATGTCCCGCTCGATAAAGTATTGAATACGGGGAAATTCAATTTCGAAAAAGCCCAACAGGCACCCGGTTGGCTAAAAGAATTGCGCGGCGAGCATACACCCGAAACAGAAGAATACGGCATCAGCAGTTTTGTCTATCGCGCACGTAAACCCTTTCACCCACAAAAAATCCATGATTTTTTTGCCAGTCCTGAAATGAGTGGGAAGTTGTTGCGGTCAAAAGGTTTTTTCTGGCTTGCGAGTCGCCCTCAATATGCAGGTCAATGGAGTCAAGCCGGTGGCATAGCGCAACACGGTGCCGCAGGCATGTTTTGGAAAGCTGTGCCTAAAGACAGGTGGCCTGACGATAAAGAACAAGTTGAATACATTATGGAAAAATGGGTGGAGCCGTTTGGCGATATGCGTCAGGAATTAGTATTTATTGGGCGTAATATGCATCAAGAAAAATTCATTGCCGAGTTAGATGCCTGCTTGTTGACTGATGAAGAAATGCTTAAAGGGCAAGATTATTGGAAGGCGTTGGCCGATCCATTTCCAAGTTGGTACTCAGAAGAGGCTTAATAATAAAATGTCAAACCTTATGATCTTTGTGCTGTGCGTTGCGCTATGTACAGCATGCAGTAAATCATCGGAACCAGAGGCTATTTTAGCAACGCCGTCATCTCTTGTGACTGTTAAAATTCCTGAGGTGGAGCACGAGCACAAAGAGCATGATGATAAATCAGCGCACCGTGAAGTAGGTGCGCATGTGCATGGTGCAGCTTCAATGAGTGTTGTATTAGAAAATACGCAATTGAATATCACCATGAGTATTCCTGGGATGGATGCGGTTGGGTTTGAGCATCCTGCTACAAGTGCTGATGAACAAGCTGCGCTGAATCAAACATTGCGTCACCTACAAAATCCCGATGCTTTATTCCCATTACCAAAAAGCGCCGAATGTCAGTTAGTTAATGGTGTTGTAGAGACAGCCTTGTTGGATAAAAAAGCGAGCGTGGGTGCGCATGCAGATATGGATATAGATTACCAATGGACATGTAAGCATCCTGAATATTTGAAGCAATTATCTGTACAACTATTTTCTTACATTGTGCATTTGCAAAAAATTCAAGCTAGTTGGATTTCACAGAATAAACAAGGGGCAGCCGAATTGACCAAGGAAAACACAGAGCTATCTTTTGAGTAGATCATGGGATCTTAGTGCTCTGTATATTCTGTAACCCTTTCGGCATCCAAACTATAAGCAGATACACCATTTTCTTTAGTTGTTGTTTCCGCTTTTAGTATCCCTGTTACCCAATATGGATTGTATATGTCGCTAATATTTATCCCTTGTGGAATGCGAGCATAAATAATTTGGTTGGGTGGTGGAGGCGGAACATGAATGCAGGCTCCATAATAAGGAACTAAAAAGAAAGCGGTAGTTATCTTTTGTTCGTTAAACTCAAGTGGAACAATGTAGCCTGCTAGTTTTATTTTAATGTAGTTAAATTCATGACGAATAGTGTAGGAGCGAATTAGCGCTTTTAACGGACTTTTAACAGGCTTTTTCGCTTCAGCTATTGCGTCAGTTAAGGTTTTTTCAAAGCGGCTATTGTTAGTGCTTTGAGGTAAATGATGTTCGATGGGTGGCTCAATAGGGGGTTCAGCTTTGGGTGGGTTAGCCGTTGTAGACTCAGCGAAAGTTAAATCCTCGTTGGGCATTAGGTCAACCCATTCGATAGTGCGTGGTTCTGTGTTGTTGGTGTGAATTAAAGGTTTGGTGCTCTTTTCAGATAATTGAATTACGAAAAAATAGAGGGGCACCATGGCAGCCAATCCCAACAAATATTTTTTCGTCATTACAGTAACTCATTTATGGCCTTTGCAGACAGAAGAGTTTTTTATTCTTCTATGTACGGTGCAACAGTTTCAGCATCTAGGCTATAAGCAGAAGCACCATTTTCTTTTTCGGTTGTTTCAATCCGTAAAGATCCGGTTACCCAAAACGGGTTGTAAATTTCAGTGATTTTTATACCGTTTGGAATACGTACATAAATGATTTGGTTGGGCGGTGGAGGCGGAACATGAATGCACGCACCGAAGTATGGCACCAAGAATAAACTAGTAACAATATTTTTATCCTTGTAATCAAGTGGTACAACATAGCCCGCGATTTTAATTTTTTTGTTGTTAAATTCAGGCCGCACTTCATAAGAATTAAGTACATCTTTATAGGTGCGTTTTTTTGGGTTGTTTGTTGATGATGCTCTAGAGCTTACAGTATTTTCAAATTTGCTGGTTGAGTTTCTGGGGCGTAAGGAAGTATTTTTAGTCGCTTTGTCTTGTGCGAGTTCTTGCTTGCTTAGTGTGTCGTGATCAATAGGTGTCATTGATTCCAGAAGCTTCAAATCTTCTTCTGGCATCAAGTCCGTCCATTCAATAATGTGCGGTGCAATGCTTTTATTGCTGAGCAGGGTCGGTGTTATATTTTCCTTCGCAAAGACATGGCTGTTTGACAACATTAATGCAATGATGAGTATTGAAACAGTAATGTATTTTTTCACGAATTGTTATTCCACATTCTTTAAGTGTCTGATTCATTATGGAACAAAGTAAAAACGCTTTGCCAGCAATATTACTGAAAAATGTAAAATTTGGTTGGGATGATAAGCCTTTGTTGAATATTGGCGATTTTCGCGTTGAGCGAGGCGAGCATTTATTTTTATATGGGGCATCTGGTTCGGGGAAGACAAGTTTATTGAACCTTTTGGTGGGTATTAATATTCCCCAGCAAGGTGATGTGCAGATATTGGGTCAATCGCTTACAGGTTTATCGCAACGGCAACGCGATAAATTTCGTGCTCAGCACATGGGCATTATTTTTCAACAATTTAATCTCATCACCTATCTTAGTGTGTTGGATAATTTGTTATTGCGCGCCGAATTTGCTATTCAAAATAAACATAATGCAAAACAGCAAGCAATAGGGCTTTTAAGCTCTTTAGGTTTGAGCGAGCTGCTGCATCAAAAAGCGCAACATTTAAGTGTTGGACAGCAGCAACGTGTTGCCATAGCGAGAGCACTGATTAATTCACCTGACATTATTATTGCCGATGAGCCTACCTCTGCGCTGGATAGCGATAATCGCGATGCTTTTATCGAGTTGTTGTTTGCCAGTGCTCGGGCTGTCAACGCCACTGTTGTATTTGTTAGCCACGATAAAACCTTGAGCCGCTTTTTTTCGCGCTCTCTCGACATGAGAATATTAGCAGCCGAACACATTCAGGAGCCTGCACAATGTTGATAAAATTAGCGGGGTTGAGCTTGTGGAATAGACGCATCACTCTATTGCTAACACTGGTATCACTCACGATAAGTATTGCACTGGTGCTCGGGATTGATCATTTACGAAATCAAGCAAAAGAAAGCTTTAGTAAAACATTATCAGGTACAGATTTAATTGTGGGTGCGCGCTCAGGTACGGTTAATTTATTACTCTATTCTGTTTTTCGTATCGGAAACGCAACCAATAATATTACCTGGCAAAGTTATCAAGAACTAGAAAAGCATTCGGCGGTAGATTGGGTCATACCCATTTCGTTGGGTGATTCACATCATGGTTATCGTGTACTCGGTACCAATGAGGCCTATTTCGCTCACTATCAATTTGGACAAAAGCAACATCTAGCCTTTGCAGAAGGAAAGATTTTTGAAGGCGTTTATGATGTTGTGTTAGGTGCAGAGGTTGCACAAAAATTAGGTTATACCTTGGGAGATAAAATAATTGTTGCTCATGGCAGCGGTGATATCACCTTGTCAAAACATGATGACAAGCCCTTTACGGTGAGTGGAATTTTACAGCCTACTGGAACTCCCGTTGATCGAACGGTTCATCTCAGTTTAGCCGCTATAGAAGCTATACATTTGGGTTGGCAAAGTGGAGTGCAATCAAACCAAAAGATCAGCGCCGAAGAAGCTATTAAGCAAGATTTAACACCCACAGCCATTACAGCCATTTTCGTTGGCTTGAAATCACGCAGCACGACTTTTGCGGTGCAGCAGCAAATCAATGAATACGCGGATGAACCCTTGCAAGCAATTTTGCCCGGTGTTGCCTTAACCGAATTATGGCAAATGTTAGCGATGGTGGAGAATTTATTAGCCGTTATATCAGTGCTGGTCCTCGTGGCTGCACTTCTGGGAATGACGACTAGCCTGCTGGCGGCAATGAATGAACGTCAACATGAAATTGCTATTTTACGTTCACTGGGTGCTAGTGCTCGCTATTTATTTATGTTGATCGAGTTAGAGGTGCTACTTGTTGTGAGCAGTGCATTAATTTTCGGCGCGGCAGTTTTATCTCTCGTTTTGGTTGCCGCGCATGGCTATTTAGCGCAGAAATTTGGGCTGTTTGTTTCTATAAATCCCTTCCATTCCTATACATTTTTAGGTGCAGGCTTAGTTATTTTGTTGGCCTTATTGTTGGGAGCATTGCCCGCATTTGTTGCCTATAAACGCGCATTAAACAAGGGTCTTACTCAAGCGACTTAAGGTTGAACTCGAGAAATGGAAATAAACGCTACAACTTTCAATCACCATAATCATACCCATTGCATTCAGTCTGCGATGGATACTGCTCGGAGTATTTGTCTTCAGCGAGGAGTCAGATTAACCGAGTCTCGCGCACAGGTGCTTGAGTTAATCTGGCAAAGTCATCGTCCTATTGGGGCTTACACTATTTTAGAAATGGTGTCAGCAGTATCGGCTAAGCGAGTGGCTCCACCTACAGTCTATCGCGCCCTAGACTTTTTATTAGAGCAGGGATTTATCCATCAAATTAAAAGCCTTAATGCGTTTTTGGGTTGCCCAACACCGCATCTCCCACATAATCAGCAAAGCTATTTCTTGATTTGCAAACACTGCGGTAATGCTATGGAGTTTTGTGATGCTCAGATTTCGAAGCAGCTTCGGAAGTTGGCAGATAAAGCCGGTTTTACTGTTAAGGCTGAGTCGCTTGAAATTAGTGGGATATGTTCTGGGTGTATGTAGCCCTCATACTTCAGTTTGTTCTGCCATTTCCAATGCATCATCGACTTCAATACCTAAATAGCGCACGGTACTTTCAATTTTAGTGTGGCCGAGCAACAGCTGAATAGCCCGAATATTTTTCGTGCGGCGATAGATCAAAGTGACCTTGGTTCTGCGCATAGAATGTGTACCATAATTTGCAGGATCGAGGTCTATTTCAGTGACCCAGTGCCTTACTATGCGTGCGTATTGCCGAGTGGTAATGTGCGGTGACTTATGGATACGGCTGGGAAATATGAAATCTGATAGCGTAATGCCCGCCAGCTTTATCCAATCGCTGAGCGAACTCCGTGTTTGCTCAGTAATTTCAAACTGAACAGGACGATGTGTTTTTTGTTGCATAACCAGCGCACGCGCTGAAATGCGTCCGCCATGCGAAATATCCGTGAGGCGTAGTTTTACGAGATCACAACCGCGCAGTTTGCTATCAATTGCTAGATTAAAAAGCGCAAGTTCTCGTATGCGCTTTGCGAGCTGTAACCTGACCCGAATAGCCCAAATGTCTTTAATTTTTGAGCGGGAGCTTTTGACCGATCAACTTTCCTTTATTTCAGGGTTCGGCATGTGAAATTAATGTTGTAGTGTTCATTTCCAGATCCTCCTGAGGGATCTGTATAGCGTGATCCTAATAGGTGTGGGAAGATACAAGAATTAGCAAAGCTGACAGTCTGCTTTGGAATGAGAAGTAGGATTCATAGAAAAAACTGACCGTCCGGTTATGGCCGAAAGGTGTGGTTAGATGCTGATAGCTAAAATTAGCTTAGCAAACCGTTGCTTAATTAGTACAAGGAGAAGGTGCACCATCAATATTAGAAATCTCGATGAAAACCTTAGAAAACAGCACCACTAGGAAATCAAATCCACAAAATACCTACAGGGATCTACAATGAAAGTAACGAAATTTTTGACGCGGGCAGCAATTCTGTGCTCTGAAAACTGTTTCTCCGCAAGCTTCGATTGCAGTAAAGCGGATACCGCTATTGAAAAAATGATCTGCTCCAACGCTAAGGTAAGCGCTCTGGATTCCGAGCTGGACAAAAAATTCGATGCTGCAACCTTTAATGAAAAAATAAGAACAGAAATAGTTAAAGATCAAATCATCTGGTTGATGAAGACGAGGGAGAAATGTGAGGACATAAAATGCCTTGAAGAAATATATCGGAAGAGAATTGATTATATTGAATCGCAGGCATCACAGAATCCCGCTGAGGAAGAGTTCCTTTTAAGCACTTATGCGGGCGAGCCGGAGGCAAGCCTTGGTACGGACGCTGAAGTTGTGCTCGTTTCCGGATATGAGCCAGAAGGCGACAGCGCTACTATTAATGTTGATAGACCTGGCTCAAATGTAATTCTCGTTTTGTCATCCTACGAATCCATTCTCTGGAAAGTACATGTAACCCCGACAACCAAAATAAACGCCATTTTGGTAGGTGGATACAAAACACAGCAAGTGTCATCCAATATAAAAGTGCCGCTATTCACTGTGAAAATTCCATACGCGTATGAAGAAGACAATATAAATTTCAAGAAAATACTGATAGAGATAAATCGACTGTTAGCTATTAACCATGTAGATTATTTTAACGGAAACTATAGAGTTCCCCAGAGTGTAAGTGTTCAAACCATCAATAAAAGTAATAGAAATAAATTGAGTTTGGATTGGCCAGCTACCGCCAAACCTATAAAGAATTTTTCTTTTCAACTGTTAGATGTGAATAACCAGCCTGTTGAATGGACACTAACCGGGCCGAAGGTTTCTACAAAAAACACCTACGTACAGCGAGGCACAGTGGTATCACCCAAAGATGGCTCTATCTATAAACTGCGGAGCGGGAAGATCGAAAAATTTAACCAAACTGGCACCAAGTTGAGCACATCGGTGCCACCGGAAAGCTTGCCTAGAATTTCTTGGGATACAGATATTACTTACGATACGAAAAGGAACTTGCTCTCACTCATAACTCTGGGGGGAGAGGGATATCTTTATCGATATCATCCCGGGAAAAATGTGTGGCTAGACGCTCACTCAGCTCAGAACAATGACATCAACTCCATTTTTTATGATAAAAAATTAGACCGTTATATGGGCTGGGCTGGAGGGCTAGTTGTTTTCAATGGAGATGGAGATTACTTGTATAGCAAACCAATTACCGAAAAGCTTGAAGGTTACGGCACGCTGTATGATCGAAACAATGGTGCTGCTGCCCCTTTAAAAATTATTGCTAGTGGAGATGCGATTGCATTAATTGCTTTTTCGAGCGGCAATGTTACACATATCTGGAACTACGACGTAGCATCAGATAAGGCAGCGCTTACCTACAAAGCCTCCTTGGCTTATGACGACGAATCAAATAGCCGGCCTCACTCCGTCAGATGGTAAGCGCAAACCTCATAAGCCAATGTCCGGCATTGGCCGAAGATGTCTAAACTAAAGATTTTCATCTGAAATTTTGGCAATAATTTTATGCATGTGCATTATGAGCCCGTTTTGACCCATGAAATACAAATCACTATGAACCAAAAAATACCGCTATCAAAAACAGTAGATGATGAATTCACCACCCAACTCATCGCCATTACCCGCGCTGCTGGCGAGGCGATTTTGGCGATTTACCGCGCCCCAGAAACCGCCAATATCCAAACCAAAAGTGATGATTCCCCCCTTACCGCTGCCGATTTGGCTGCGCATAACTTTATCGCCCGCGAGCTGCCCACGCTGCTCGATGTGCCCATGCTTTCTGAAGAGTCGGTCTTGCTGAGTTTTGCCGAGCGCAAAGCATGGTCAACTTACTGGCTCATTGACCCGCTCGATGGCACCAAAGAGTTTATCGCCCGCAACGGTCAGTTCACGGTTAATATCGCGTTGGTGGTGGCTGGTGTACCGGTACTGGGAGTAGTGCATGTACCGGTGACGGATGAAACCTATGTTGGCGTGGATAAATCTATCGCTGCGGATCAACTTACTCATGCAGAAAAATATCTGAACGGGGTTAAACACGTCGATTTACACACTCGATCTGTCGCTCAGCGTTTTGCTCATCGTGAAAGCTTGGATGTGCTTATGAGCTTGCGCCACAGCTCAGAGGAACAGACTGCCCTAGTCGCCAAACTGCAATCGCGCTGGCCCGCGCCATTGAATCCGCTCAATGCGGGCAGTTCGCTCAAGTTTTGTTGGATAGCCGAAGGCCGCGCCGATTTTTACCCTCGCTTAGCGCCTACATGCGAGTGGGATACAGCCGCAGCGCAAGCCGTTTTAACGGCGGCAGGTGGCAAAGTGGTGCGAGCAGATAATCTCCAACCTTTGCGCTGCAATACCCAAGAAAGTCTTTTGAATCCCTTCTTTTTGGCTATGGGCGATGCTGGCTTTGATTGGCGATCGCTATTAGTTTGACCTTGTAGATGATTTGTCGCTTAAATTTTTATCTAAAAGACAGATTTGTTACGCATTTTTCAACATTCGCTCTGGCAAATGCACCAATTTGAACTAGCCTTTAGACTTGGCAGTGTGTTTTTTGATCAAGCATTTGTGCGCTTGAAACACCGCCGTAGGTAGGGAACAGCAGCTCAAACGCTGAAGGATTTCCTAGAAACCAGTCCATTGTCAGCAACTCTGACGAATTTGTAGCCTAGCTATATGACTAACGAGCGCGATCTGAACTTTCAGAACAAGGAAGCGCTGGAGCAACGAATCCAGCAGCTCGAAAAAGAGGTGAGCCTCTTAGAGGAACGCCTGCGCCATTCAAAAGCCAATAACATTGGCACCCGCACACCTGAGGGTGGGCTAATCAAAAATGCTTGGCTGATTCCGTTTGGCCAATATCTTCTGATTGAATCTGACCAAGCCAATATTAGCGATGCGCTGCAAAAACTCGGCACTCTTTTCGATGTGATCGACTGCAGTCTTTGGCGTATGAGTGTGGGTTCAACCTGCGCTGCGAACGTCTCTGTTTCTTCATGGCAATGTTTAGGACGCTGGCAAAAAAAATTCACGCCAAAATTACACGAAGCTGATTGGCTAACCGGTATTTGGCATAAAGATTCCCATGTGGCTGCCAGCCTGTACGCGGGCAAGCCTGTTGCACTCCTTGCTGCCGATCCCGACGTTGCGGAGGCCACTGCACCACTGCGCAACGCCAATATTTTTAGCTCGTTGTTGGTTCCGGTTCTGCGCTACAACTTGCTCGAAGGTTTTGTGGTGTTGCATCGCGATGATCCACGCGGTTGGTACACGCGCGATCTTGACCGTTTAATGTTTATCGCTACCGCCTTATTTAACTTGTACGACCGTCAACAATTGATCACTAAATTGAGCGATCGAGACACGCGCTTTAATTATGCCATTGAAGCCAGCAGCGATGGCCTTTGGGATTGGAATATCACCAGCGGAAAAATTTATTTCAGCCGCAGCTATTTGCGCATGCTGGGCTACTACTACGAGGATTTGCCCGGTAATCTCACGACCTTGCATGATTATTTTTTACATAATGAAGATGTTGATGTTGTTATGCAGCGTCTCTATACGGCGATAGAGAATGGCGAAACCTACGTGAATTTACAGTGCCGTATGCAGCATCAAAACGGGAACGTTATCTGGGTGCAATCCAAAATGAAACTGTGCGAACCAGATGATGCGGGTAAGCCCACTCGCTGTGTAGGCTTAAATAACAACATCACCGATTTTATTTTGGCGCGTGAAGATTTATTGGAAGCAAAAACGCAAGCGGATATGGCCAACAAAACCAAAAGCGAATTTTTGGCGCGTATGAGTCATGAAATCCGCACACCCATGAACGCCATTATTGGATTGGGCTATTTACTTAAAGATACTCATCTTGATGAGCAGCAAAATAGTTACCTTGGCAGTTTAAACTCAGCGTCAGATTCGCTGTTGCACATTATCAATGAAGTCTTGGATTTCTCTAAAATCGACAGTGGCAGAATTATTCTTGAGCATTCACATTTCGATTTAGATCAGCTGTTTGAAAAAATTTCGCGGCTGTTTGAAATCAGTGCTATCCATAAAGCCGTGCGTATCATTTATGACATTAAAGCTGATGTACCACGCTTTTTGCGGGGCGATGCAGCGCGCTTAAGTCAAGTGATTGATCAACTTGTTAGTAACGCGCTGCAATTCTCAGAAACCACTGAAGTTATTGTTGGCGTAAAACTGCGTGAGGCCAATGTCAAATTTATCGATTTAGAGTTTTCAGTCAGTGACTTTGGTGTAGGTATTAGTGGTGATCGGCTGGCACGCATTAATCAATCTTTAAAAAATCATGTCACCATAAACGATGCTGGGCATTTACGTTTTGGCTTGGGTATTTGTGATCACCTAGTTCAATTGATGAATGGTGAAATGCATATCGACAGCGCCCCACAGAAAGGTTGCCGAGTTACTTTTAGCGCGCGTTTTGATCATAGCCATTTGGGCTCGCGCTTGCTCGATAAGCATGTGCGTGAGCTAAACAACATCAAAACATTGATAGTAGACGATAATGCCATAGCCCGTACGGTCATGAAGACTACGGCAAAAACGATTGGCTTGATGGTAGAGGATGTAGAAACCGCAGAGCAAGCACTAACAAAAATTATGCAAGCCAATGCGAGCGGTCAGCCATTTCATTTTGTGTTAATGGATTATCGTATGCCGGCAATGGATGGCATAGAAGCGGCAGCCGCTATCAAACACAATACAAATTTGGGCTACAAGCCGCATGTAATTTTGGTGTCTGCCTATCATCGTGATGAAATGTCTAATATGGATAATTACGCATTAAACGTGGATGAATTTTTGAGTAAGCCAGTCAGCGAGGCGCGCTTGCTGGAAACCATTAGCAGTGTGATCAGTAAAGACGAATACTTGCAAAGTATCAGCGCTGTTAATCTTGAATCCTCTGAGCAGGATGCGATTTTAAAAAATGCACGCGTGCTAGTGGCAGAAGATAATCTGGTGAACCAGCAGGTAGTACGCGGTGTGTTAAAAAAGAAAGTTATGACGGTGACTGTTGTGAATAATGGCCTAGAGGCGATAGATGTTATTAACAACAGCAAGGAGCCTTTTGATTTAATTTTAATGGATTTAGAAATGCCAGAAATGGATGGCCTATGTGCAACTCAAGCTATCCGCGCGGGTGAGCGCTCGCCGAATATTCCTATTGTTGCGCTCACCGCGCAGGCTATGCGCGGCGACCGCGAGCGCTGCATTGCGGCGGGTATGAGCGCCTATTTATCTAAACCGATTAACCCTGAACTCTTGTACAAAACCTTAGTGGAGCAGCTGCGCGAGCAATCTATGGAGAACGGCCACGAGAATTCGCATTAAGTTTTTAATCATTGCATCAAGCGGTTAATGCCAAATTAATTTTCCCTTTCGCAAGACATTTCTATGACCTTAGCAGCTGAACAGGAAATAAGTTTTGAGGGAATAGATCGCAAGCAATTAAGCAAAATAAAGCAGCACTATACCCAGCTTAATCAAGTGCGCTATCAACGAACTTTGGATGTTCTCTCTGAGCGCCAGCAACAATTTCTAGCGCTCTTGCCGCTATTTTTTCACGTTAATCACCCCATGCTGCCGGGCTATATTAGCCACCTCACTCCCGCAGGTGTTCAAGGCTATACGCCCAGTAAAGACGATATTCGTATCGCCAAAGGCCTTGCACGCAGCTTTACTTATCAGCGGGATCTCGTGGATAAAACCGATGCAATTGAAGCGCTCTTTATGATGGGCAGTTTAGGCACTATTGCACAGGCAGATAATAGTGATATTGATGTTTGGGTTTGCCACAGTGAAAATCTAGGCCGTACTGCGCTCACTGAACTGCAAGAAAAATGCACACTTTTAACCTGCTGGGCAGCCGATAATATTCATATAGAAGCAAACTTTTTTTTAATGGAAGCGCAACAGTTTCGGCAGGGGCAACAACAATTACTTACCAGCGAGGCGAGTGGTACGGCACAGCATTTTTTATTGTTGGATGAATTTTATCGTACCGCTGTGTGGTTAGCAGGGCGCTTGCCGCTCTGGTGGTTTGTGCCAGTAGAGCAAGAAAAAAATTATCTAGGCTATACCAATAATTTACTGGATAAACGTTTCTTGCGTGCCGCAGACTATATTGATTTTGGCGGCATACCAGAAATTCCAGTGAATGAATTTATCGGTGCAGGCATTTGGCAATTATATAAGGGCATAGATTCGCCCTATAAATCGGTGCTCAAATTATTGCTCTTAGAAGCTTATTCCAATGATAGGTTTAAGGAGCCTTTAGCGCTGAAATTAAAGCGAAAAATTTACGTAGAAATCAATAGCGCAAAAATACTGGATGCTGATGAATTAGATGCTTACGTGTTGGTTTACCAGCGGTTAGAAGATTATTTGTTGGCACACAATCAATCGACACGTTTAGAGCTGGTGCGCCGCTGTTTTTATTTCAAATCGGGAAAATATTTATCGCGCACCAGCCGCAATGCGAATAAAGCCTGGCAGCGATTATTGTTAGAAAAAATGGTAGTCAGTTGGGGTTGGGATCATCGCCAATTAACTATGCTGGATAATCGCGCCTATTGGAAATCGCCGCACGTATTGGCAGAGCGAAACTTGCTAGCCAATGAGTTGAATCAAGGTTATCGCCTGTTAGTGGATTTAAATAAAAATAATCGCGGTGAAACCGCTATTAGCGGCAATGAATTATTAATTTTAGGTAGAAAACTACACGCTGCATTTGAGCGAAAAGCTGGAAAAATTGATTGGATTAATCCCAATATTTCTCAAGATTTAAGCGAACCTGCCTTGTGCTTTGTGCAAACGCAAGATGCAGGCACTAACCTTTGGCAAGTTTATCGCGGCAGCCAACAAGATTTAAGCTTGCGCAATCAAGCCTCTGAACCTATTAAGCGCTCGCGTAATGTTATGGAGTTGTTACTCTGGTGTTACGGCAATGGTATTTTTGTGATGGGTACCAAATTAGACATAGCCACCAAAGATTTCTCTTTACAGCCATCTCAGCGCCAGCAGTTATTACATGTGATTCAACAATGGCTGCCGCTACCGGTTGAAAAAATCGAACATGAACGTTTTTTGCAAAATGCTCAGCCCACAAGAATTCTTATGCTCTTTAATGTGGGCGTAGAACCACAAGCCGACTTGCACAAAAAAGGGTTGCAAATGCTAAGTAGCCAGCGCGATGCCTTTGGCTACAGCGGTATGAAGGAAAATTTAGTGATCAGTGCCGATATTGTGCAGATCAATAGTTGGGGCGAACTGGTTTGCCGTCACTTTGATGCGGATGCCCTAGTGAATTGCCTGCTGCATTATTTGCGTGCAATACCGCCAGGAAAAAATACTGGGTTACCTGAGCTGACCATTCGCTGTTTTAGCATGGGGCAGGGCACGACTATTGAGCAGCGCGTATTAGAATTGTGGCGCGCGATTATCACCTGTTTTTATTCTGGCACGCGTGCGCGCAATACTCGCTTTATTTTTGAAATGGCAGAGGAATACTTCCTGCTGCAATTTATGCAGCAACATGCGCAAATTTTGCGCTTTCAAAGCTATGAAAAATTGTTAGAAAAATTAGCCTTGCCGCAAATGGAATTTAGTCCGCTCGTAGTAGATGCCTATGCTCTGCGCGATAAACCGCTACGCCTATTTTCTGACGTGATCAAAACCCCAGCCATCTATTTGTTTTATCAGCTAGGAAAAAATCAAGCGCATATCACGCTGGTAGATCACAAGGGCGCATTTTTCAGCAAGACAACGCCGCTCTTTAATGTGCAATCGCTCTTGCGCCCGCTCTGCCGTTTTATTCGCTCCGCACTTGAGCGCCAAGCCTTGGATACACAGTATCACCATGACAACACCGCCAAGGTAGATGACCTACAAGCGATTAAAATATTTGAACTCATGGGCGACCAAAAACAAAAAACCGCCTATTTAGAAACGCGGAATATCCCGCAGGATTTATCCCAGTTACAGTTCATCAATGTATGTGCAGTTGCAGAGCCCAATCAATATGAAGAACTGAGCTTTACACTCTATTGCGATGGCAAAGAATTTTCCGCGCTAGAATTTGGCGATGATTTATTTAGCATAGTTGCGCGCTACATAGTCGCCTGCCGTAAAAATGGCGAAACCTATCCCTGTTACATCACCGATTTAGATTTGTCCCTCTGTCGCGAACTCATCGCCCCGCAAACCGGCGTACAATTAATTCACTACCTACATATTAAGAATGAGATAGAGCAGAAGTTGAATGATGCGTTGTTGCGTGAATAAGGCTATTCAGACATTCTGATGCAATAGAAAAATAATTTAATTTCACCTATATTTCACTGAGAATCGGCGACACTATTAGGCTGAACCTCGTTTCATGGGCGCATCATTGAAAATATTGATAATTGAAGATAATCAAACTATTTGTCGCCAGCTAGGCGAGTTTCTAGCTGGCCATCAGTGGCAGATTGATTTTGCACATAACGCGAGTTTAGGTATTCAGCTTGCGCTTGAATACATCTACGATGTGATTTTACTGGATCTTAATTTGCCAGATAGAGATGGCCTTGCTGTTTGTGAAGAGATAAAAAGCAATGCGGAGATCACTCCACCGATTTTGATGGTTACAGCGCGCGACAGCTTTGAGGATAAAGCCGTGGGCTTTCGAAGTGGTGCAGATGATTATCTCACCAAACCTTTTGATTTGCGCGAGTTGGCATTACGTTGCGAAGCCTTAGCGCGACGCCACTCTTTACATAAATCTAAAACACTCGCTTTGGGTGAATTGACGCTGGATACCAGAGCCAAAACGGCTATGCACAAAGGTGTTCTGCTGGATTTAACGAGCATTGGATTTCGCATTTTGGAGTTGCTAGTAAATTGCTATCCAGAACCTGCATCGCGTGCTTACATCGCGCATCAGTTGTGGGGAGATGCGCCACCAGAAAGTGATGCACTAAAATCGCATATTTACGTGTTGCGAAAATCACTTGATCAGTCTTTTGGTAAGCCAATGATAAAAACGGTGATGAATGTAGGTTATAAACTAGAGCAGCCCTGCCATGTGGATTAAAAATATTAAGGATCAAACACTGGTGCTGCTGGTTAGCTTAACGCTTGGTGTAGCCTTAGCCTTCTCGATATTAGCAGTGATAGCTGCATTCGTAATTGAAGACGCTGTGATATCCAATTTTTTAGATGAACAGGCAAGTCATATCGAAAAACAGTATGCTCAGCAGGGTAATGTTCCACCCTTAGCGTTTAGTTTTCTGGAGGTTTTCGAAAGCGTTGGTGCAATGCCGACGTGGGCACAAGACAATATTAATCCAGATCGAATAGACGGTGAGATATTCACCGCAGACGCTTCACATTATCACTATAGAAAGCTTACGCTAAGCGAAGGTCGAGAAGGATATTTGTTAGCAGAAGTTTCTAGGCTTTTGGTAGTGACTCATCAGCCCCGCATATTAGTTATATTTTTATTGGTATTTGTTGTTGCGATTGCTGTTGCAGTTTTTTTGGCCGTTAAATTTTCGCAGAAAATTGTCAATCCGATTCTGGCATTAACCGATGCTGTGAAGCATATAGAACAACCTGCAACTAGCGCGCGGTTGCCAGAATTAAACTTTGAGCTGGGTTACCTTTCTAAGGCTATGCAAACAAGCTTTGATAAGCTAAATAAAGTTCTGGAACAAGAAAAAGCGTTTACAACGAATGTAAGCCATGAACTCCGTACACCACTGACGGTGTTAAAAAATAGTTGCGTACTGATTGAGCAGCGTGGGTTTGTGTTAGAAGACTTGGCGCAAATTAAAAGCTCCGCTGTGCAAATGGAGCATATAGTTAATGTCTTATTTGCGCTAGCGCGCAAAGAAACTATCGCACAGCAGCCTTGCAATATCATTATCACGTTAGAGCAAGCCATTTTGCTATGTCGCGTCCCACAACTCGAACAATTTCAGATTCATTTTGATGTTCCTCAAGATCTCACCCTCTTGGCAAATTCCAACCTACTGCAATTGCTCTTTATTAATTTGTTTCGCAATGCGGCAGAACATGCCAGTGAGCCAAGCATTTCCATAAGCTACGAAAATGGTAAGCTTATGTTTGATAATAAAACTGAATATCTTCCTGAGGTTGATATCACTCAGGCCGGAATAAAAGGCGATAAGAGTGACGGTATAGGGCAAGGTTTGTATTTGGTTTCGCGTATAGCAGAACATTTTAACTGGCATGTCACCCTAGCGACTTCAACGCAACATTTTCGCGTTATTATAAAGTTCGCGTAATTCACCTAAATTTCTCCTTCACTCCTTTACTCTTCTATTTTTCAATAAAGGAGAGAGTAATGATTAAAAAACTGTTAATTGGTGTTGGCGGAATTTTCTTGGTATTGGCAGTCATAGTATCGGCTGTTATCTATTGGGGCTCTAAATTTTCACCTAACACGCAAGAATTTGAGAAGCTGCGAGCTACACAGGTTAGTGATATTCCTTATTTGCAAAATTCTCTGCCTGCAACGCGGGGCAAAATTTTAGCGGTAGTCACTAGTACGCGGATACTAGGCGACACAGGTAGACTCACAGGTTATGAATTAACAGAGCTTGCACGAGCCTATTGGGTTTTTAAAGCCAACGGTTTTGAGGTAGATATTGCCAGTACTGCAGGTGGTGAACCCTATGCCTTGCTGGATGATGAGGATATGGCCGCATACGATTATGCTTTTTTAAATGACGCTACGGCTCAACATAAAGCAAAAAATACCCTTAACCTTAGCGAGGTAAATGCAGACAATTATCAAGCAGTTTATTTTGTTGGCGGTAAAGGGGCGATGTTTGATTTTCCTAACAATCAAATAATTTCCAATTTAGTTACAAGCTTCGCTGCGCAGAACAAGGTTATCGCTGCTGTCTGCCACGGCCCCGCTGCACTCATTAATGTAAAGACCGCAAATGGTGAATGGTTGGTTGCCAATAAAAAAGTGAGTGCATTTACGAATAGTGAAGAGTTACTGTTGATTCCAAATGCGGAAATTATTTTTCCATTTTTATTGCAAACAAAACTGCAGGAGCGCGGCGCAGATTTTATTGCGGGCTCAGATTATTTGGAGCAAGTGAGTATAAGCGAGAAGTTAATTACTGGACAAAATCCTTGGTCAGTTTGGCGTACAGCAGAAGAGACGGTCAGACTGTTGGGTTATGAGCCCCTAGTTCGCACTATCACTCCTGAGGAAAACAGTGTGGCTTTACTGAAACTTTTTAGTAAAGCAGGGTTGGATGTTGCAGAAGAAACCCTTAGAAATAATGAGCATAAATATTACGGCCGATTAATACTCATGCATGCATTTGTGGCTTTTATGAAATGGGAACCGCTAAACGGGTTCAAATTAATGATACTGGCGGATAGCCTTAAACCTTTGCGTTCATAGCTTAAAATATCTCTATGTTGTGGGTCGAAAGACCCACTTAATAGCATGAATGCCCTTGTTCTCCTCTCCGCCTTAGTCAATCATAGCCACCTCACGCCAGCGCTAATAATAGGCTGACAAAAATAAAACTTGCATTAACTAGGCGACTGGTCTAATTTAACTCTATGTCAGAAACTACACGCGACAAGCTGATCGCCACCAGCATTCACATTATGGCGGTTAAAGGCTTCAATAACACCGGTATTGCGGAGATTCTGACGCAGGTGAATGTGCCTAAGGGTTCGTTTTATCACTACTTTAAAAGTAAGGATGAATTGGGCTTTGCGATTATTGAGCAATACGGCCAGCAGTTGCGTCAGGGTTTGGCTGCTCATCTTGAAAGTGCTGAAGGTAGCGCCATGGCGCGTTTACAGAGCTACTTCACGATGATTCTGGGTTATTTTGAAGGCAACTTTGGTCTGTGCAATTGCCTGCTGGGTAACTTGGGGCAAGAGTTGGCCATGCAGAATGTAGCCATGCGTGAGGCGATTTTTGTGCATTATCGCGCGGTGGAAAATCTCATCGCCGACTGTTTGAAGCAGGCGAAAAAAGAAGGTGAGCTAGCCGCTAATCTTGATGAACAGGTACTCGCCAAGATGTTTTTCGCCAGTTGGGAAGGTTGCTTGGTGCGTGCCAAGCTAGAGCAAACGGCGCAGCCCTTACGGGATTTGATTTACTTGTATTTTTCAGTGGTTTTTAAAGGCGCGGCTTAGATTTAGTAATACATAGAGCGCGCCCCGACAATTTTTTCACGACCCATAAGGGTCTTTTTTTGGCAACCAAATTAGACGACCGGTCTAATAATTTAAATGTAAAGGTGATTATTATGAGCTACACAATTCAAGGTAAAACCGCATTGGTAACTGGGGCTAACCGTGGTATCGGCAAGGCGATAGTGGAGGCATTAATCGCTGAGGGCGCCAAGCGTATTTACACCGCTGCACGCAATATTGAAAGCTTGCAAGCATTAGTAAGCCAAGCGCCGGACGTCATAGTGCCGGTACAACTGGATGTAACTAATGCCAGCGATATCGCCAATGTTGCCAGGCTTGTCGGTCAGTTGGATATTTTGATCAACAATGCAGGCATAGCCACGGGCAGTGACTTTTCGGGTGAGGCGAGCCTTCGTATCGCAGCAGATGAAATGGCTACTAACTATTTTGGTGTTATTAACCTCACTCATGCCCTGTTGCCGGTATTACACAAGAGTGGCACGGCGGCGGTAATCAACGTCAGCTCCATTGCCGGTATTGCAAACTTCCCCACGCTTGGCCCTTACTCGGCCTCAAAAGCGGCGGTGCACTCGTTTACTCAAGGCCTGCGTGCCGAAGTGCGTAAAGCCAATATTGCTGTGGTAGGTGTTTATCCCGGCCCAGTTGATACGGATATGACCAAAGATTTTGAGATGGATAAAGCTGCGCCAGCAGATGTAGCAAACGCGGTTTTAGCAAGCTTGAAAAATGGCGATGAGGATGTGTTCCCAGATGCGTTCTCGCAGGCGATGTATCAAGTATTTGTACAGAACCCCAAGCAGCTTGAGCAGCAGTTTGGGACTATGGTGGGGTAAGACGTTTCAGTAAGCCTGCGCACGCAGGCTTACTTCAAACCCTCTTTAAAACTAGAGACATTCTTGCGCTATTTCGTCACTATATCGCCTCGAAATTTGATAGTTCGCTAGCTGGGCGCAGAGATGGAAAATCTAGAAAATCAATCGCAATTTATTATTTATCAAGCCGAAAATGGCCAAACTAAATTAGATGTACGTTTTCAGAACCAAACCGTATGGCTAACCCAAAGTTTGATGGCTGAGCTATTTCAAACCAGCAAGCAAAATATTGGCCAGCATCTAAAAAACATCTTTTCTGAACAAGAGTTGATCGAGGATTCAGTTGTAAAGGAATTCTTTACAACTGCAGTAGATGGTAAAAAGTATCGAACTAATCATTACAATCTGGATGCCATTATTTCCGTTGGTTACCGCGTTCAAAGCCACACAGCTACACGTTTTCGCCAGTGGGCAACCCGCCATTTAAGTGAGTTTATTGTTAAGGGTTTTGTACTTGACGATGAACGCCTAAAGAACCCTGATCAGCCATTTGATTATTTCGATGAGTTAACTCGTCGCATTCAGGATATTCGTACTTCTGAGAAACGGTTCTATCAAAAAATCACCGATATTTATGCCACCAGTGTCGATTACGATCCAACCCAAGAAGTCAGTATCAGTTTCTTTAAAACGGTACAAAACAAAATCCACTGGGCCATTACGGGGAAAACAGCGGCAGAGCTTATTTTCAACCGTGCCGACAGTAACAAAGATCATATGGGGTTAACGAATTGGCGTGGTGTTAAGCCTAGAAAGGCGGATGTCACAGTCGCTAAAAATTATTTGTCACAACCAGAACTACAAGCGCTTAACAACTTGGTAGAGCAGTATCTGGTATTTGCCGAAGGGCAAGCCATGCGCCGTATTACTATGCATATGACAGACTGGATTACAAAGTTGGATGGCTTTTTAACCTTAAATGACCGCGATGTACTGGATCATGCAGGTAAAATTTCGCATCAAATGGCGAAAGAATTGGCTGAGCTAGAGTACGATAAATACCAAGTAGGTCGCCTCCAACAGGATGCACAAAGTGCCGATCGTAGAGATTTAGCGCAGCTCGAAACTTTGATGCCACGCGGCAAACCAAAGGCTTGACGATTCCCTCACTCAATCAAAAGGCCTACTCCAACCAATCCACCAACATCTCTCGCTCTGCCCCTTGGCCTTGGTCATCCACTACGCGGATGGTGTGAATTCCGGCATCGGTAGGGCGATAGGCGAGGGCGACTTGTGGGTCGCTGCTGCCGATGTAGCGGTTATCGTCAAACCAAAATAGCGTGCGCACTTGCGCGGCGGCTTGGGCTTGCAGCGGAATCGTGGTTTCGGGTTGGCTGGTGCGCAGTTGATAGGCCACATGGCGCAGGGGCGAGGTGATATCTGGCGCTTGGGTGTGAAAACCTTGTTGGCATTTGGGTGGGCTGCGGCGCGGTAAACCGGCTTGGCGAAACAGCTTTTGCATATCGCTGCTCCAAAATTCCATCACTTCCATACGCACTTGGTCGGCTTGATAGGGCGGGCACACGGGCTGGCCGGTTTTATGGCTAATGGCTACAGGTTGATGCAATTGGCTGACTTTAATCGGCGATTTACCGGCGATATACCACGTCTTACTGGTTTGCGGGCACCAAATATTCGGCAAGTCGCCGCTGGCGCTGCACACCGACACTTGGCTCACGCCCGCAGGTGGTTTGGGCGCGGGGATATGGCTGGGTTTGTTGAGGTAAAGGCCATCGGCAATGCGGAAAAACAGCGGCGCGGCGGCGTCTATTCCCACAAAGGCGGGGTTGCCGCGACTATCAAAATTGCCAATCCACACCGCCAGCACATAGGGGCCAACGGTGCCTACTGACCATGCATCCCTAAAACCCCATGATGTTCCCGTCTTCCACGCGATAGGCCAGCCGGAGTTGTAATAAATATCTTCCCCCGGTCTTGGGTTGTGGCGGAGCATATCGAGGGCGATAAAGCTCGCTTCGGGCGAGATAAGTTGGGTGCCTTCTGACGATGTGTTTTGGGTGGCAGTTTTTTCTTGTGGTATGGCTTTGGGCTTTTGCTGAGCGCAGGCTATATCAAAAGGGTGCGTACCGAACTTGGGCGTTTTAGCCGAGGGTTTGTGGCAGCTGACGTGATTCCACGCAAATGATGGCGATGCTTTCTGAGTGCTTTGCAAAGTGTCGGCTGTTTTCACATACTGCAGCGGTTGCAAACGCCCGCCTCGGGCGAGCATGGCGTAAAGGCCGGTGAGCTCTTCCATGCTGATTTCCCCGCCGCCCAGCACCAAGGCCAAGCCATAGTGATCTTCTGTTTTCAGCTGCGATACGCCTGCCATTTTTAAAAAGCTATAAAGACTTGGCGAGTGAAGTTGGGTGGCAGCCCATACAGCGGGGATATTGCGCGAGTGAATCAGTGCATCCTGCGCCGTAATCGGGCCGCGAAATTGATTGTCAAAATTCTCTGGCGTATAAGGGCCAAAATCGGTGGGGGCGTCTTTCAAAATACTGGCTGGGTGTAAAATTCCCTGATCCATCGCCAAGGCATAAATAAAAGGTTTAAGCGTAGAGCCGGGCGAGCGTTTGGCGAGCACGCCATTGACTTGGCCTTCAATCGCCACATTAAAATAATCTGCTGAGCCGAGCCACGCTTTCACTTCCATCGTTTTGGGGTCGATCAATAAAGCGGCCGCGTTCTTGATGCCCTTGTTGTTCACCTCCTGCAAATACTGGCGCGTTTGGCGCTCTATCAGGGTTTGTAAATTCAGGTTGATGCTGGTGCGTATCTGTTTGTTTTCACTGCCGTGTGCTGGGCTATTTTCGCTGTCGCTAGCCTCTTTTATTTCGCTTCCGCTAGGCATGGTGCTCTGCTGCAGCAACATATCCACAAAGTGCGGGGCGCGGAACGGCAGGTCTTGCATGCGTTGAAAATGCACGGGCAAATTGGCTAGCTGCGCTTGGGTTTCATCCAAGGGATAATGTTCTAACCAGCGTTTCAACAAGCGCTGCTTAGGTGCATCTATGGATGACAACAAGGCTTTGGAGCCCGCGCGGCGGTTCGGCTGCTGCGGAATCACCGCTAAGGTAAGCGCTTCGGCAATACTGAGTTGATACGCAGTTTTGCCAAAGTAAATCAAACTCGCCGCGCCCGCGCCTTGCACATTGCTACCGTAGGGCGCGAGGTTTAAATAGGCTTCTAAAATATCCCGCTTGCTGTAGCGCAATTCCAACCAAACGGCCAAACCCATTTGCCGCAATTTACCACTCGGGCTTTTGGTGTTTAAGCCATAAAACAGCCGCGCTAATTGCATGGTAACGGTAGAGCCGCCCTGTTGTTGGCCGCCGCTATAGGTGCGAAATGCCGCGCGAATGAGCGCTTGTGGGTTAATGCCTGGGTGCCAGTAAAACCAGCGGTCTTCGTAGAGCAACACAGCTTTGGTGAGTTGCGGGGAAATATCCTTGAGCGGCGTCCATACGCGGTACTGGTGATCATCCGCCAAGGTCAAACGCAGCAGCTCACCATTTTCCGCCAAAAAAGCGTGGGAGCTGGGAATTTGTTGCGCGAGCGATGGGTGCGGCCATAAACGAATAGCCACCAAGACGATGGCTATTGCGACCGTAGCGATTAGCAAATATCTAGAGCGGTTTGTTAAGTGCATGCAGATTCGTCGTTAATAAAACCATTCCTTGATAAATGGGGTATTCGCGCGCACGAATCTTCCTGAGCGAGTACCGATTTATGATTTGAAACCCTAGAGTCATGGACGACCTACATGGATGTAGGAAGTTTCCCGAAGCGACCGGATCGCGTAGGGATGACGACAGGGAGCTACAGGGATGTATTTATGCGTTTTCGAATCATAAAGCGGTGCTTGCGATGCGATAAAGGTTTCGCGCCAAGGTCTCTAATTACAAATCTGCCGCAAGAATTTTAATTTTTGCGCGCACTTTTTCCGCAAATTTATCGTAAAAAGTACCGAGCAATTTTTGCAATTCAGTATCGGTGACATAACCTAATTGAGCGCGGTAGTTGCGCTTAACTCCTTGGCCTCGTACCCAGCGTTCTTCCATACCTTCAAGATCTACTGCGCGCATAGCTTTGGCGATGGGATACTCCGCTTTGTATTCTTCAAAACGTTGCAAATGGAGCGCGACCAGTTCTGCCGCAGAAGCATTAGTGGGCAATTTTTCAATATAAATTGGAGGGCCGTATTCAAACGGCGATACGCTTTGATATTGCGTGCTGAGGTGATCGCCATTGGTAAATTGGCTTACACACTCCACCATCTTTGTTGTTCTGCGCGTTGCAGCCAGCAGTTTCCATTTTAAGGTGAAGAACAAGTATAGAAACCCAATCAAGTTAGGTTGCTTTGGTTTCATGCTAAAACAGGCTACGCCAGTTTCACCAAATTCATCGGCAAAAAAACTCAAGAGTACGCTTTGTCCCAACATCAACTGCATGCCTTTCGCTTCAGCATCGCACACATGGCGCAAACCAAGATTGCTCAATGCATCTTTGCATTGAGCAATAAATTTCTGTTGATAGAGAGGATAATATTTAGGGTCAACGGCCACTAATTCTGGCTTAGGTTCATTGGCCACATTCATAATTTGGGCCGCAATACTGGTAGCCATGATGTCATCGGGATCATCTGACAAACGCTCATCAAGTGCATCGCTAACGGATTTTCCGGCGCGCACTGCATTGGCCGCACTCAATACGGCTTGCGCAATATTATCGTCATCTAAACCGCGATCTTTGCCTTCAGTTGCAACAGCAGCTTCTAACATTTTTGCCATGTGCTCGCGCTCACCACCGCCGTTATTTTCTGAGCGCGCGCGGCGCTCAACAATAAAGGGGCGATAAGGATCGTCTTCGGGGACATGGGCGAGCACATTATCGTAAGTTGCTAAGGCTTCATCAAAACGACCTAAATCATGCAGGATTGATCCAACGCGTAAACCGTAGCGATGTTGATTGCTAAGGGCATAGCATTTTTCAAAATCGGCCAGTGCTTGTTCCAAAATATCGCGGTAATAATGTACGCCAGAAAAATTGACCACCCTATTGACAGTGTTATTGTGAGGGCTATTTAGCTCGCCATGCACAACGGCTTTCGCTAACAAACAATTAGCGCGATCTTCCAGTAAATCTACCCGCTCCGGTGCCAGACTAATAGCGCGATTCAAAAGTTGATCTGCTTTGGCTAAATGTGCATCGAGCTCATGACCGCGCAGTAAACCCGATAGCATTTGCAACGCATCCACTGCATTGGGGTCAATGCTTAAAATTTTATAGAGACGCTCTTCAATAGCATCGAAACGCTCTTGCTGTGTTTTTATGGGGTCTTCTGCAAATATATCGCTATCGGCATTGCCTTCATGCTCATGAAAATCCAATTGCACTTGCATAATTAATGCGGGTACAAAATCACTGCGCAGTTTAAGAACTTTGGTTAAAGCGCTGCGCGCTTCTGCGAAGCGCTCCAATTTTTCTAGAACTCTGGCGTGGTGCCACCGCAATGCAAGCGACTGCGGATACTGTGCAAGAAGTTTTTTTATACTCTGCAGCGCATAGTCAAATTTTCCAGCTTTGAAAGCACGTTTAAATTTATCAAATTCTGGATCTTGTAAAGACATGGTCTAACGTCCTTAAACAATATTTTTTGAAAATAGATTGTCTGGTTATTGATGTTTCGCTAAATAATCATCCAGCGCTTTAATAAAATTATTTGGTTTGCTCATTTCAGCAGTAAGTAATTTAGCGGCTTCAATATCGCTGGGAGACAGTAGCTTTAGAAGTTTTTCTCGGTCAGCTGCGCTAGCGTCTAATCCTGCCGTATTAAAAGCGGCAAGTGAGACCACATAAGACTGAGTAATCCCACTACCATGAGCTGCCATATAGCCAATACCCATTTGTGCAGCTTTGTTATTCTGTGGTGCTGATTTTCTGTACCATTCAAGGGCGAGTTTGTAGTCCTGTGCAACGCCTTGCCCGCTGTAATACGAAAAGCCGAGATAAGCTTGCGCCATTGCGTCACCCTGCACAGCCGCCTTAGTGTACCAGTACAGAGCCTGTTTATAGTCTTGTGGTATGTTCTCGCCTTTGAAATAAAGTCGGCCAAGATTCAACTGTGCATTTAACGCACCTTGATTAGCGGCTTTGGTATACCACTCAATAGCCTGCGAGTAGTCTACTGCTGTTCCTTTACCAAAGTGATAGATAAGCGCAAGATTAAATTGAGCATTCAGGTCACCCTGATTAGCGGCTTTGGTGTACCAATAAATAGATTGGGCATAGTTCTGCGCAACGAGCTTGCCTTGGGCATAAATATTGCCCAGCGTAAATTGTGAGTATTTATCGCCTTCATTTGCAGCTTTGGTGTGGTGTGCCACTATCTGCTTGGGGTCTAAAGGTAAATTCTTGCCATTGTAATAAAGAGCGCCTAGTTTAAACATGGCCATTAAATCGCCCTGCTTAGCATGTGCTTTTAAATCATCTACTTCATGCGCAACGCACAGTTGAATCAAGCTTGTATAAACAACTGTGCAAGCAAATAGGCACTTTAAAATAGATTTGACATTGATTTTCATAGGCATTCATTAATAATCCGATCTAAATGAAAATTGCTGCATCTCTTTATTGAGCATGCGCTGATAAATCGGAATGGCAACCCAAGAGTAAATAACAATGGCTAACCACGCATTGTCGATCACACTGGAGCTTTTGATGTAGCCCAAATCGTACACAATGTTGGATAGCAAATTAAAAAGCACATAAGCAAATATCAATACGACTACTTGGTTTAAAGGTTTCATGCGCGAAACCTTGGTATTAAATTTCCACCACAAGCCTAAGAAAATATTCTTTCTGGCTTTTACATCCGCAAATAGCGATAGCGCTGCGCGCGAACTGGGGTTCAGCATAATGGTTAAACGCGCGTGATATTCCGCTTCACCGATATTGCCTTTAATTAAATACAAACGCCCCATAAGCACATTGGTGTCCTGGTGCTGTGCATCTATTGCCAGCGCAGCGAGTGTAAAATCCAGTGCTTTGGCATTGTCGCCTATTTGAAAATAGTAATTCGCAAATGAGTAAGCGGTTTTTATGCTGTCTGGATTTAGCTCTGCCATTTTTTGAATATAGAAAAAAGCTTCTTTGAACTTCTTATTGGCCAATAAAATATCTGACTTTAATTCAAAGACATCTACATTTTCTGGGTCACGTTGTAGCGCTTGGTCGCAGGCTGCCAATGCTTGCTTCACCTTGTTTTGCAAAAAATAAATGCGCGCATAAACACTGTGCAAGAAAGGTTCGTTAGGTTCCAATTGCAGTGCAATTTTTAATTCGTATTCGGCAGCGTGAATACGCATTTGTTCCAACAAACAATAGGCGAGTGTGCCATGGTACATGGCGCTATTGGGTTCGTTGGCTAAAAGTTCTTTTAATAACTCAATGGCGCTCGGCAATTGGCCGTGAGAAATCTGTCGCCACGCTTGTTCGTATTTATAATCGTTATTCATCTTGACCCTGTTGCTTCACGTACTCGTAAATTGAAAATGGTACAGTTTGGGTGAATACCGCTAGAAACAAAGCGCTAAAATAAACTGCGTTAACCAACACTTGTAAATAGGGCGCAAGACTATTAGGCGAAGTAATTGCATCAGTATTTATGCCGTAACCATAGCCAATAAAAATACCTGCAATTGCAAGTATGCCAAATAAGGAATAAATGCATTCGCGCCAAAACGTGGGTGAACCTAAAAAATAGCCATTCACTATTAACCAAACAAAGGGTAGCCAAAATTTTCCGTACAGCGGAATGGTCAAAAAAATAGGCACTAACATAGCGGCTAATAAAATCGCTACAGGATTTACAATCAACTGCTGAGCCATTTTGACTTTTGGTTCATCGATAATGCGGTAGCTAGTCACAATTTACTTCCCGTGTTTGTTAATAAATTCCAGCACATCATCATAGCGGCCGCCATCATTGGCGTAGCGCGCATAATTTCTGGCGGTGGTTAGCCATTCGGTCGTAGAAGAGCGCGAGTCAGCTAATGCCGCCACAAAATGTTGCATAGAAATCGCCGTTTCCTCACCACTAGCAATGGTACTATCAATCGCTTCGTCTGCGGCCATCTCAACCAGATTTGCTAAGTCTGCACCGGAATAGCCAGAGGTTCTATTGGCGATGGCATCAAACTGAATGTCGCCCGCATTGGGGCGATCTTGCATGTGATGTTCCAGAATTGATTTGCGCGCAACTTTGTCTGGCGGTGGTACAAAGAACATGCGATCAAAACGACCGGGTCGCAAAAATGCGGAATCCAATGACCAAGGCACGTTGGTAGAACCTAAAATTAAAACCCCTTCATTGTTTTGTGCAAAGCCATCCAATTCGGTTAAAAATTGGCTAACGGTATTGGCCTGCGAACTATTGCGCGTGTGCTCGCGCTTTCCCGCAAGTGCTTCCAACTCATCAAAGAAAATAACGCTGGGAGTTTCATTGCGCGCTTTTTCAAAAATGGCGTGAAGTTTCTGTTCGGACTCGCCAATGTACATATCCAGCACATCAGATATTTCAATATTAAAAAAATTCGCTTTGCATTCGCCGGCCGTTGCGCGCGCTAATAAAGTCTTGCCACAGCCCGGTGGGCCATAGAGTAAAATACCGCCACCGACTTTCTTTTTAAAGCGCTGAAATAGCGATGGCTTTTGAAAGGGCAGAATAATTTTTTTATGAATTTGCTTTTTAACGTCTTCCAAGCCAACCACATCGGAAAAATTGGTGGTGGGGCGTTTAAATTGAAGCAGCTCAAAACTTTCGGTGGGTTCTGCTTTTTCAATCACCCGTAATTTAACGGGCTCTTTTTCTGCCGACAATTTTAACCGGCGATTAAGCTCAGCCGATTCGTACTGGGGGTTCGTTTGCACCAATTCTTTATAGAGCATCTGCGCGATGTCGATTGCACCCAGTTCAAGCTTGCAGCGAATAATCAACAGCGCATGCCGTGGATCGTCGGCATCTAGAAATTGCAACGCATTGGCATAAGCACCCGCCTTAAGTGCCGCCGCCCCCAGCTGTTCACCGTCTTCACCCACAATAGTGGTTGTTAAATGGCTTAGGTAATTTTCCAGTTCACTAAACTCACCGCGCTCGGCAAGTTGCAGCGCAATAATTTTTGCTAAATCCGGCGTTGGGCTAGCTATAAAAACCGCTTTCAGACTTTGTAATGTTTTATCGTCCATGGGTACCTCTAGGGTGTATGGAATTTTCGTTGTTATTTAATTGGCCGATGACCATTGTTATGCATCATGCAGGACACGCAAGATTTGAATTTGACTCAGTCGTTCCAGTTGACTGGCGGTACCCGCTAAGGTTACATCGTTCAAATGCATCTATATCGCGTTAAGGGTAATTAAGGCTCCATGACTTTTTGTGTTGCTGAACCTAGAAACAGATGGGCCGATCAAAAGATAATCAAATCTGGTCATTAAATCTAGCGAGATTAGTTAACGAAACGACATATTCATCAGCGAATAGCTCTGTAGTATTTTGGCAATCTGCCAGCGAATATTTATAAATCTTAGTTTCCTCTCCCGAGTAAAAGCTATTCCAGCTGACCCAATAGGCAATGCGAGGATAGTTTTGTTTTAATCGTTCAGCGTACATTTGAGCATTAAAAGTGGGAGCGGCAGTTATTAAGTGGGGTATCAGTGTTGGGCCAGAGGCTGCAGGCCCGTATTCTGCCAAAGCTATTGGCTTATTTACGCTACTTAGATTTTCGTAATCTTTAACAAGTAAATCATCGGAATAGGATGTTGGAGCAATAATATCGACAAGATCGTCACCAGGATAGTGACACATTGAACCTAAGATGGTATCTGTTGATTGAGTGCTAAAACCCGCAGGCGAATACACCCACAATAAGTTATTAAGCTTTTTTACTTGGGTAAAATATTGATGCATATGACGCCATAGTGCTGCATATTCATCAGAATGGCTTGCCCCCCACCAAAACCAATGACCATTCATTTCTTGCATAGGTCGCCACAGCACTGCAACCTTTGAGCGATTCAGCTCGTCCAACGCATTTGCAATATGATCAAGTTTGCGTATCCACACCTCATGGATAGGCGATAGTGGATCTAATAAATCGCGGAGTGCAATAAAGTTAGCGTTGCCGCCGACTGCAGGGGTGCGTGCATCTAGCCATGAACCGCGGGCGTTGACTAAATCAAGCCCATCATTTAGCCAAGGGCTTAGTGGTGACCAATTAATGGTAATCATGCCACCAAGATTTGCGTGTTCAATAAGTTTCCTATTAGTAGAGCTTAAGTATTCTGGTGGAGTGTATTGATCATGTTCGTAGTCAACGCTCAAAATTGCCGGAGTCTGGCCTGTTAAATTAATGATTCTCTGAAAATTATGGTGGTATCCCATGATGCATTGAGGGTCAGTAAATTGAATTGAATGACCCGCATTTTGGCCGCTTAATACGCCTTGACGTTTCTGGTTTGAAAGGTCTGCTAGCAGCCGTAAAAGTTTATGCGCCTGGTCTGATTTATTGTGATGAATATAGGCCGCCTCATTGGTGAGGGAGAGTGGCAATACATTTACAGGTGAATCTTCAAAAGGGTTATGCATAGCTATGTATTATGGTTACTCAAGGAATGTGTAGTGTACAACGAAAGGATTTTTAGTCAAAACAATAGGGTTATAAATTAACCATAATGGATATGGCATAATTCTATGTGTCGTGCGAATATACGCTCTATATCGTGTGATTATAAATTCAATACAGATAGGTAAATGAGCATGAATAAAATTTCGAAATCAGGAAAAATTGAAGGAAAGATAACATGCGTTATGCCATGTATTTTAATCGAAAAAGCCGCTAGCACCAATGCATGGAGGGAAAGAGTAAATATAGATGCAGTTAGCAGATTAAAGCTGTTCTTGAATTCATTTCTTGCAAATTTTAATCAGGAAGATTTATGTGAGTTTATAATTCTCTGTCCTGACAATGAATGCTCAGCGATAGACGAAGTTTTACGTTCATTGACGGATAGTAAAAAATATAGAGTCTTATCAGAAAAATCGTTAATACCGAATATTAAAAATTTCACAAACGAAAAACTAGGTATTGCCGGATGGTATATTCAGCAAGCTATTAAGTTAGCGGCGTACAAAATCGTAAAAACTAAGCACTATATCGTTTTTGATAGCGATGTAATCTGCATTAAAAAATCTTCATATAAGGACTTTTTAGTTAATAATCTTCCTGTGCTTAATATTGAAACTAAGGATGATTTTACTCGAATTTACAGTAGCGATTTTGTGGAGCGAGAGTGCGCGATAAAGCGCGCGCGTTACAGTGTGTCTAGCATGCTATTGGGTTATCAACAAAATTTAGAATTATTAGATCATTTTTTGGGAGAAACTCCGGTAATTCTTGATACAGACAATGTAGAAGCATTGTTGAATCGATTGGAGTGTTTTCAAAATCGTGACTGGTGCGATGTATTGGCTGATAATACAGGGTGGACAGAGTATGGGCTTTACTTTGCATTTTTAAGTGCGGAAAACGTATTGGAAAAAACACATAGCTTGGTGTCTTGCAATTATATTTTGGATCTCGAGCGATCAATATGGCATCCAAACAGCGCCTATAAGCTGCCAAGGAAATACGATTACCAGCATTTCTTCAATACTGAACTAGAATTCGGTTATTTTATTGTTATTCAATCTTGGTTGAGTGTAGAGGATTGGCTGCCAAATCATTACAAATCTAAACAAAATTTCTACGATGAAATGTCCTTGTGGATAGCTTAAACTGCCCGCGCTAAATGGAAAGTGTATTCTGTGTACCGAGTACTAATAATGAGGAAGTAATGAGTGAAGAAGTCTATAGGGGTAATTTTTGTTTGTTCGTTATTTGCCGGTCAAGTGCATGCAGAATCACTTCTCGAAATATATGACTTGGCACTTGAGAATGACTATAGTTTTAAATCGGCGCAATCAGCCTTATTGGCAAGTCAGGAGACAACGCTAATCGCAAAATCTTTGTTAATGCCAAAGGTGAATATTGAGGGAAGTTGGCAATATTCAAAATCGCGAACAGACATTGAATCATCCAACCCTTTTGCTGTTAAAAACGAGTTGGTACAAGAAAGACAAGGGCCAGGATTAAGTATCTCTTTAACCCAGCCTATTTTGGATATTTCGGCATTACATCAATATGAACGCGGAAAGTTAACTGAAAAAATCGCAGTACTCCAATTCGAAAATGCAAAGAATTCGTTATTGATGCGTACCGCAAATGCATATTTGCAAACGTTAAAAGCTGGATCAAAATTAACTGCAACCCAAGCAGCTGAAGACGCATACCGTGCTCAATTACAATCAGCCAATGTAAAGTTTAATATTGGCTTGGCAAGACACTCAGATGTGCTGGAAGCTCAAGCAAGACTTGATGCGGCAGTAGCCGATACAATTATTGCAAAGAATAATTTAAGTACATGGTTCGATCTTGTACAGGTGTTAACAGGGAAAACACACACTGAATTCGCAACACTTTCCGCAAATTTTAATGCCAAATTGCCCGATCCTATGGATTCTAAAAAATGGGCCGAAGCAGCAAGCACTAATAACATTAAAATTAATTTGGGTAAATTAACAGCTCAGCAGTTTTATGAAAATTCACGATCTAAAGCGACAGAGTATCTACCTAAAGTTACTGGAAGCTTAAGTTTTTCTGGAAGTGAGGATGATAGGCGCTTTAATAATGCAGCCCCAGATGATCTTCTAAATCAAGGGTTAACCGCGTCTGTACGATTAACCGTGCCGCTATATAGCGGCGGTAATATCTCTGCATCGGCCAGAGAGGCTAATTATCTTTACTTGGAGTCTCTTGATAAAAGCAAAAATAATGTACGAGAGGTCGCACAAGAAGTTCATTCAAGTTATTTAAGTGTAATTGCAAATGTTGCCGCAGTTAAAGCAAGAAAAGCGGCAATAGCCTCGAGTGAAAGTGCTTTAGTGTATGCAAAAAAAGGTTATGAACAAGGTGTAAGAAGTATTATTGATGTTCTAAATGCACAAAATGATCTTTATCAGGCGAGTCAGAGTTATGCGGAGATTGTTTACGATTATTTAATCTCTGGATTAAAGCTCAAAGAAAGCTCAGGCTTGTTGTCTCGAAAAGATATTGAGGATCTCAATGCTCAGCTGGATCAAGCTAATAGCGTTTACTCCCCAGCCTTAAATTAATAGTAATTTTCTTGAGAAAAAAATATATATGAATTGGATCAAGCCTTTATACGTATCGTTAATAGCTCTAGCGCTAACTGCATGTGGTGGCGGAGGTAAAACGGTTGATTCAGTTAAGGAAATTCCCATTGTTAGCGCTAATGACCAGCAGTTAGTTGGCTATTGGGCTGCAGAAGATTCAGCAAGTCCTTCATTTGAATTTTTTGCCTCACCAACAGAGGCTCCTTTCAATATATCCTTACAAACAGGGCGCATCTTTGAATCAGGGAAACTGGTAAATATTTTTTATTGGAAGATGCAGACAGATGGCTTAATAGGTCTAAGTGTAGTCGATGCATCTTGTATGCAGCGTCCTTTGAGCCAATGCCCAGTGGTTCAGTCGGTTGCTATAGAGGCGAAAGGAAGTTCTATTTTTGATGCGACATGGTGGGTGCGATTTGATCAAAACCTAGATGGTATTACTGATAAAACAACCACAAGCCGCTATAAGCAAAAAGAAATAGATGCTGCCCAGTTCTCTTCTGGAGAGCTGTTTTTCACGCATGCCAATAATAGAGTATTTGACACCCCTATTGTAGGAAATATTGTAAATGGGAATATGGCGATCAGACTTGACGATTTTCAATTCCCAATAACGGTCACTGCAAACTCTTTTGCGTCCAACAAGCGACGGATAAATTTTCAAAATAGTGAAAATTTGTCTGTAGATATTGAACAAGAGTTCTTAACCTCTTTGGGGTATAAAACTTTTACGGTAAAACAATGGTATGAAAATGTTGGTTTGTCTGCGACTGCCAATAATGAATATACGTTGTATTATGAGGTTCATCGAAAAGTACAAGTTCCCACAAATATAGATCCATCATCTGTTCAGTTAAATGCTTATGAGAAAGTTGAAAAAAAATCAACGGTAGTTGCGCTAATTAAGAGCTTTTTACCAAGTTTGCCCACGCCTTTAAATACTAAGTTATTTATAAATATGGTAGAAAAATTCGATAATGCTAACGCTGGTAATGAATTGCAGTTTTTTTCAGAAACTGAAGGAACATTAAGTTATAGCTTACCCTTTAATAATGTTCCGGCAGAGGTTAAAGCCTTCACGTGGTCTAAGACTGAAGAAGGGGTTTTAACACTTAATTTTTCAAACACAGGCGATATAAAAGTTCGTGCCGTACAAAAAATAAATGGTGGTTATCAAGTGCTATACAGTTTGCCGGATAAAAACTATACAAACACTTATAGAATTCGTGACCTGATTTACGATGATCTTCCTGTCATTGATGAGTCAATATTACCAGGGAGATATAAATTCATTAGTATTAGCCCGTTGCCCAATGGGTCACATGAATACGATTTGACTTTTCATAAAGATAAACGTGTAACAGGTGTGGTTGGGGGCTATTGGTTTCAAGACGTAAATGGCGATATTGTAAGTTATGAATGCACGAATAGTTTTGGGCAAATGGTTGTTCATTATGATGAATGCGTTAAGGCGTTTGATAATTTAGCAGATTTTAAATTTGTACATATCAGGCGCTTGAAGTTTGTATTTAAAAATGGAAATGAGTTTCAAGCAAGATATATGGGGTCTCAATTTACAGGAGCTGCGAATAACGGCAACTATTACTATTCAAACTTTCCTTTAACCTATCGCTGGACCCGTATTGGTGATGAGCCAATTCAAAGTAGCAATAATTTTTAAATTTGATATTGACTGGAAAAGTAAAAATGACGATTTTGCAGGAACTCCAAAGCAAGGTACAGGCTGTAAAGTTGGCTGTGCAACAATTTCGAGAAATGTCTTTGCATGATCACAAAGTGCGTATTTCCTATTTGTTATTTCGTTATGTTTCAAGAAAAGGCCGTGCAGATAATAAATGGCGAAATTATTTTAAGGTCTCGGGGAAATTGTACCTGCAGGAACAAAAAAATATTCAGGATATCAAAGAAGGCATTTTTGAATACTCCTGTGTTAACAGGGGCTGTGGTCGCGGCATAGTAATTTGTGGCGGCGGTGATCGCCTGTATGGCACGGGCTTAGCGATTATCAAGACTATTCGTGCGCAAGGCTGCGATCTTCCGGTGGAGTGGTTTTATGCTGATGCTGGTGAAATGACCGAGGAGGCAATCAAGCTGCTAGAAACATTTAATGTGGAGTGTAGTAATCTTGACTCGTATCCCGAACTTAAAGCAGTTAAAAAACGAGGATACCAAAGTAAGGCAATGGCCATTGCGTGCTCAAAATTTCAAGAAGTTCTATTTCTTGATTGCGATAATATTCCAATTAGGAACCCGAGTTATTTGTTTGAGCTAAAAGAATATAAAGAAACGGGTGCGCTTTTTTGGAAGGACTTGTGGCGTTATCAGCAAGGCTCCGTTTTTACTGGACCCGATCAAAGAAAACATATGCATCTCTTGTTTGGTATTCAAGAGCCTGAAGTGGGTGAATTTGAGATTGAAAGCGGGCAAATTCTGATTGATAAGTCACGGCATTGGCGGGGCGTACATTTATTTCTCTATATGAATCTACATTGGAGCATTTACTATAAGTTGCTCTATGGGGATAAAGACACCTATGCTATAGCAATAAAAAGTTGCGGCTCAACACCCTCTGTCGTAGATGCACCACCGGCTGCAATAGGTATTCTAGATTCTGACAACATATTTTCAGGGTACGGAATGATACAGCACGATACATTGGGTGATCATTGTTTTGTTCATATGACAATGTTAGATCTTTATGTAAAAGAGCAGCAGTGGAACGCATTTGTCAATCTGACAGATGGCGTTCATTACCACGCTCAATCGCAGAGCATTCGGTTTTCCGGAGATACATTTGTTGTGCATTTATTAACGCCAGAATTAAATTCTTGGCAGGAACGCTCAAGTAATACATGGAAAGAGATACTCCATGAGCATACTGACGCCATGGAGTCATTCGCCAAACTGAGCTAATACAAAATAAAATTGGAAGTATAAAGCATGAGAGTTGCCTCGTTGGTTTTGAATCAGAATTGGACACCTATATTCAAAAACGGCAACTCTCTTTTTTCAACACAGAAGTATCAAATTAAGTTGAGGCTAGCACAATTTATAACAGATTATTGAAAATTTAATAGCGCTATTAGCTCTTAATTTTTTATAGGGTCTTTTGATCGTTGCTGACGACTTTTCCTTCGTTCATAAAAATTACTTCATCTGCGCAGTTGAAATATCGGTCATCATGAGTAATGACGATAACTAATTTATTTAAGGCTCTAATTGACGGTAATATTTCAGTGTAAAATAATTTTTTATGTTCTGGATCTTGATCCGCTGCCCATTCATCGAATACATAAATGTCCTTGTCCTCTAGCAATGCAACTAGAAGTGCTAACCGCCGACGTTGGCCATCTGATAATTTTATAGTAGTGAATTCGCCATTAATAAATTCAGTTTTCCCTTTCAAGCCAAATTTTTCCAAATAGTCATTTATACGTTTTACATCTATATCCGTATATTCTCGGTAGAGTGTTCTAAATAAGTAATAGTTTGAATAAATTACAGAAATTTTTGATCTTGCAGAAACAATATTATCGCTGGTGATAGTAGTTTCATCGAGTGAAACCGAACCAGTGGTTGGAATATAGTGCAGAGAAATTATCTTGCTCAAGGTGGATTTTCCAGAGCCATTTCCTCCCACAATAAAATAAATTTTTCCTTTTTCGAAAGATAGGGTCGTTTTACTTAAGGAAAAAGGGGTGTCTTGACCTTCGATTTGTTTTGGATAGTTATATGTTATATTTTTTATATTAAATGTAGTCCATTCCTTAATGACAGGAGCGTTTGGTGATACTACTTCTTCATCTAAATCTTGTAATGCATGAATACGTGCAAGTGAAACACTACCCCGTTGAAGACTTTGAATGTTAGATAGTATATTTCCAATTGGGCCTGCCACGTAGAGAAGCGCCATAATAACGCCATAACTTTGTGTTGGCGCTAAATTAATAGCGTTTGGAAGAAAAAATACTACAAGACCAATAATTAAAAATACGAGAAGGTCACTAAAATTACCAGCGGTGTGCAACAGCGAATCTCCCAATTTCTCTATGCGCAATGCTTTGTTAAGTGGGCTAATAAATTCATCCTCCATAAATTTATCCGTTTTATTTTGGTCAAGCTTTAACTCATAAACTCCAAAAATAAGTCCTCTTATGCCTTCTTGGCTAGTATCTTGAAGATCTCTCGCCTTTTGGAAAAGGCGCATGGATATATTGGCAGGAACTTGAAATAGGAAAGACCCGACTATTATTGCAGTTAAAAAAATAAAAAATACGTATATATTTAAACTAGCTAAATAACATAGCATCCCTACTATAGTAAGGGCAGAAACGAGTAACATAGGGATTGCAGTAGCGGCACTAGCAACTGCTTGAGAATCTGCCCCTATTATATTCAGTAATCTCGACAGGCCTTCCTTTTCTACATGCGCAACCAACATTTTTTGAATCTTTCTCGCAATAACAATCTTTAAGTTGGCAGTAGCTGTTTTAGCGATATTGCTCACCATAATTATGGATATTAGTTTCATCAGTACGATGATGATACAAAGACTAAAAAATATTAGGGGATAGTTTTCGTTAACAAAACCGGGAAGAGAGATATCATTTGCGGGAGATTCTGCGGTATTTGCTCTGCTGTAAACTCCATAAAGTGCGAAGGGTATAATTAACCCGTAAAGTGATCCGGCTATTGAGCCAGCAATTATACTTAACACCAGTAGTCGTGGAGAAGTATTGTATAAAAGTGTTGCTATAGAGGTTTTAGAAGTTTTCAATCTTTTCACCAAAATTAATTTTAAAGCATGTGAGGTTATGTATATTTTCTAGTTAGGGCTGTAGAGGCCAAAGGTACTTGTTTTGTCAATCCAGCAATTCATGTAGGATATTTTCAATTTGAATAATAATATCCCTGCTCAAAGTAAAAGATCGGGACGGGTGATAATAGGGATTTTTATAAATAACACCACCTTCATAGCCAGGAATTTCTATTCGGATGATTAACTTCCCATCTTTAATGTCAACCATAATATAAACACGATCTTTTGAAATTAAATCTGGGCTAATATCTTTGTAATTTGAGTTGATATAACTGGGAGTCATCAATTGATTGTTAGTTAGATTGAAGTTGGTACCAAGATCATAGCGATTTCCTGTATCGTAATTAATGAGAATTTGTGATTGAGGAAAAGTTTTATATTCAGGCTTCTCCAAAATATTTTTATTCCATTTGTAACTTAAAGCAAGCTTTGGTAAGGCCTCTCTTTCACTGCTGATATGACGAAGAGACGATAAAACTGGTAAATCAAATCTAGAGTTAATTAGTAAAGGAGCATTGTATGCTATATCGCCAATAGTGCTAGTGTTATCGAAGTCGGAAAATATTGGACCTCTTCCACTATTGATGATCTCGAGTAATGTAATATTATTTTTTGTCCAAGCAGAAAACACTCGCGCTATCGCAAGTAGTATTACATCAAAGGCATTAATTCCTTGTTGGGAAATTTTTGAGGAATATAAAACACTTGTTTTTTCGGTCGAAAGACTATTGGCTGACATTGTTTTTTCTAAACACTTCCGTAACGGGGCCGTGATAATCTCCTTTTGCCATAGGCATTGTATACTAGCCAATTCAGCTTCATTGGCCCAGTCGGTATCATCTAAAAAATCATCTGAAACTTTATCGTGCGGCAAACTGAGCACGTGATCCCAAGGCTTGCTTTTCCAATATTGAAGATCTTGCGCCCAGTAATTTTTGGCATTACTACTAATCACGTCATACCATTCTATGATATTGGTATAATGTTTTCTTGTATTGTAGCTTTCGCCTTTTAGTAAAGAACTTAATATTTCGTCAAAATCATTCATTACAATTTCAATTGAAAACCCATCTAAAATGTTATGATGCCAAATAATAAAAAGACGTTTTGGGTTGTGTTCACCACAATTGAATAAATATGCTTTGAATAGTTCATCATCCTCTGTAAATGAAAACGCATTTGAGGGTATGGTAGCGACATATTCATCACAGTTTAGCCAGGCATCCTCGCAAATATCTAGTTCATTGGGTATTGAAAAATCTTTATAGATTACATTGAATATTTCCTTCGTATGTCTAAACGTATGAACTAAATTTCCAGCTGAATTAATATATTGTCTTGAGTTTAATATTGGATGCATCTCTCTTAGTAGAGAAAATGCGCTTTGTAATAGCTCAAAAGTAATAGCGGTAGATTGTATATCTAAAAAAATAGAGCCGGTATGGTGTGCTATAACATTCAACGTTTTATTTTTATTAAATAGCCTATTAACTGGTATGGAGTACTCAATTGAAGCATCAAATGCTTCGGCAATGATTTCTGGTGTTGTTAAAATATTCTGTTCTATAAATCGCGCACTTTCTTCTATTCTTGGGTATTGAAAGATATGACTAATTTTAAATCTATCATCTATTTCTAGATTAATTTTACGCACCAAGCGTGCAGCAAGTAGTGAGTTTCCACCTAGCTGGAAAAAATTGTCAGTAATTCCAATGGGATTAATTTTTAATATTTCATGCCACATGTTGCACAGTGCTTGTTCAATTTGTGTGCGTGGGGCAATATAGGTCGCTTGTAAGATAGATATGTCTGGCTCAGGTAGCGCTTTGCGATCCACTTTGCCATTCGGTGTTAAGGGTAAAGATTCCAACAAGACAAACGCTGAAGGCACCATGTAATGCGGCAACACATCACGGCAATATTTCGTTAGCGCACGTTTGCTCGGAGCCGCACTTTGCGCAAGCTTCTGGAGCTGACCTAAAGACTCAAAGCCTTGCAATGCAGAAGTACTATCCATCCAATCAATCAAACACGCGACCTCATCAACACCGGCCTCTTTGAGACGATTAATAATCGGCAAGGTGCTTTGCGGCGTCCCAATTAAGGACGCTGTACGCGTATAACGCTCAAACGCAAACTCAACGACACGATCTAAATCAGTTTCACTGTAACCTTCTGTTGATATATCGAGGCTTTTAAGCAGCGGTAATAGCAAGGAAATGTGCGCACGCATGTAGGTCATAAAAGGCACGCGAGCCTGCTCTAGAGTTTTCGCCAAGTCCTCACCAAGATAGGTGTGGATCATCAGGGTCACGCGATAGTGTTTGGGATTGTGTCCATGCTTCGAGAGGGATTCACGATACAGAACCAATTTTTCTTCCAGTTCTTCAATGGTTTGTCCCAGCAAGTGGGTTAACAGATGCGCTCCTATGCGACCAGCTTCAATAAAGGTTTCCGGATTGCCTGCAGCCGTAATCCATAGGGGTAATTTTGTTTGCACCGGTTGCGGGTATACTTTGACCTCTACATCTCTACCATTACCATCTTTACGACTAATTGAGTCTCCTGACCATAAACGTTTGAGATCTTTGATGCCGTTAATAACAGCATCTTTGCGCGATGCGAAATTATGCGGCGCCAAAACAAAATCGCGAGTGTGCCAACCGCTGGCAATCGCAAGACCTACACGACCATTAGACAAGTTATCAACAACCGACCATTCTTCGGCAACACGAATCGGATCATGGAGCGGCAAAACCACACTGCCGGAACGCAATTTTACGCGCGTAGTCTGGGTGGCAATCGCAGCACTTAATATGGCTGGGTTGGGGTATAAACCACCCACCGGATCAAAGTGACGCTCCGGTGTCCAGATCGCTTCAAAGCCTTCGTCATCCGCAAATTTCGCGGCTTTTAAATACAAATCGTATTTGTTGTCCTGGGTATCATTATCAGCACCGAAATAAAAGAGACTAAAAGAAATATCGGTTTTGCTTTTGCTGTAATCTTTGTTTTCACTGTTGTCATTTTGCTCTTCAGCGGATGTGGGTACAACGTAAGCTACCAGTTGTTTGTCTCCGGTCTGCGTTTCCTTTGCTACCACAACACTATCTTTAATCCGTGGGTGTTGCATCAACGTATTTTCAATCTCACCTAACTCAATACGGAATCCACGGATTTTCACTTGATGATCGATACGGCCTAAAAATTCCAAATTACCATCCGGTAACCAACGCACCAAATCGCCGGTTTTATACAAGCGTTCGCTGCTGGCGGGATTGGTTTTATCGTAAAACGGATTGGGAATAAATTTTTCAGCCGTTAATTCGGGGCGATGCAAATAACCACGAGTAACTCCAGCACCGCCAATTAACAATTCACCCGCAACCCCTACAGGGGCAAGTTCCAAGCTCTTAGTCGCAATATAAATTTGCGTGTTAGCAATGGGTTGTCCCATAAATATTTGATCAGACTTGGGCAAGATTTGCTGCGTGGTTGACCAGATGGTAGTTTCTGTCGGGCCATACATATTCCACAATCCGACCTGCGCTTTGTTAAGTAATTCAGTGGCCAAGTGCAAACCTAATGCTTCACCACCGCACAACACTTTGAGCGGTGATTCAAGCTGCCAATTTGCATCCAACAACATTTTCCATGTGGCTGGGGTTGCTTGCATCACAGATACACAGTGTTGCTTGATTAACTCAGACAGCGCATCTGGATTTATCGTCACCTCTTTGGCTGCAACAATTAATTTTGCACCACCGACTAAAGGTAAAAACAATTCCAAGCCATGAATATCAAACGAGGTAGAGGTCACGGCTAACAAACAATCTTCGGTGTTAAAACCTGGCTTATCGCGCATTCCCGTTAAGAAATTCACAACATTTGTGTGCTCAACCATTACCCCTTTCGGATTGCCCGTCGAACCCGAGGTATAAATCACATAGGCCAAGTGATTTGAGGTTAAGCCTAATGCGCTTGTGTTGGGGTTTTCTGTCGATTGTGTTTGTAATTGTTGTTGAAGATTTTCATCATCAAGATACACGGCTTGTGCATCACTCACCGGCGTGGTTTCGCGCAGATGACGTTGTGTTAATACGGTTGTCAGATTGGCATTGTCGAGCATGTATTTTAGACGCGTATCGGGATACTCCGGATCCAGCGGTACATAAGCACCACCCGCTTTTAGAATCGCCAATATACTAATAACCATTTCCAGCGAGCGTTCCACACAAATACCCACCAAGGCATCGGGTTTAACCTGCTTCTCGTTGATAAGGTAATGCGCCAGCTGATTCGCCTTGGTGTTGAGTTCCCCGTAGGTGAGTTGCTGCTTTTCAAAGACTACCGCGATGGCATCGGGATTTTTCTCGACCTGAGCCTCAAACAACTCATGAATGCATTTATCGTTCGGATAATCTGTTCTTGTATTGTTCCAGTCCACTAACAATTGCTGGCGTTCTTGTGCACTGAGCATTTCAACTTTAAAAACGCTTTCGTTCGGCTTAGCAATTAATGCTTCGAGTAATAATTCAAAGTGATTTGCCATACGAGCAATAGTTTTCGATTCAAACAAATCCGTGTTGTATTCCCAGTTTAGTTTCAATCCATCAAGGCTTTCGTTCACATATAACGTTAAATCATATTTAGCAATCCCGACATGCTGTTCCGCAGCAGCGAGTATTAAGCCGGGAATATCCAGAGCGCCCTCTTCATTGTTTTGTAAAACTAACATCACTTGAAATAATGGGCTATGACTAAGGTTTCGTTCTGGCTGTAGCCGCTCGACGATTTTTTCAAAGGGTACTTGTTGATGTGCATAGGCATCAAGCAACATAGCTTTGCTTTGGTTGAGTAATGTTGAAAAGCTGGGGTTTTCTGATAAATCACTACGCAGAACGAGAGTGTTGACAAAAAAACCAATTAACTCAGCTATCCCAGCGTGCTCACGATTAGCAATTGGGCTTCCCACCACAATATCTGTTTCATTGCTATAGCGTGATAACAACACAGAGAAGGTTGCGTGTAATCCCATAAACAGTGTCGCGCCTTGGGATTGGCAAAGTTGATTTAGAGCAGAGCGAGTCGTGTTTGTAATGTGTGATTTGTAAACATCTCCTTCAAAGCTTTGCTGGTTGGGTCGAATTCGATCGAGTGGCAGGCTGTGTACAACCGGTAAGTTGGAAAGTTGTTTAGCCCAGTAACTTAATTGCTGCTCTAGCACCTCGCCTTGCAGCCAACTGCGTTGCCAATGGGCATAGTCGGCATACTGAATAGATAGAGGCGGCAAGGGATTGGTATCACCACGGCTGTAGGCGCTATAGAGAGCGCATAGCTCATTCAAAAATATCGACAATGACCAACCATCAGAGGCTATATGGTGCATAACCACGAGAAGAAAATGCTCATCTTCTGCGATTTTCAATAACTCAGCGCGCAGCATCACATCCGTACTTAAATCAAATACATGATGGGCTTCTGCTAGTATCCGCTCAGTTTTTTGTAAGTGACAAGCACCTTCTTCTAAGGCAGATAAATCAGTCATTGTGATTAGAAATGGTCTGGCGGCCTGAATGATTTGTATCGGCTGCCCATCATCGCCTACTGCAAAACAGGTGCGAAGGCTTTCATGGCGTTCGATAATAGAATTAAAGGCTGCAGTGAGCGCACTGTAATTTAGGTGACCTGAGAGTGTTAACCCGCCGGGCAGATTGTAATGCGCACTGCCTCCATCGATTTGATCCAGAATCCATAATCGTTGCTGAGCAAATGAAGGCAGTAATACCTTTTCCCGAGATGTTTTTGCTAGCGCTATATATATTGAATTATTTTCTAGCGCCGATATTTCCTCTACTAATGCTTCCACTGTTGGAGAGGTAAAAAAAGTTTTTAAGGGCAGGGTTATCTTAAAGACTTGATTAATGCGTGCAACTAATCGCGTGGCTGATAGGGAGTGTCCGCCCAATTTGAAGAAATTATCTGTAATACCTACACGCTCTGAACTTAGCGCCTCTTGCCAGATTTCACACATGCGTTCTTCAATTTTTGTGCGTGGCGCAATATAACTATGTTGTTGAGCAGAAAAATTGGGCTCTGGTAAGGCTTTACGATCTACTTTTCCATTAGGATTTAAAGGGAATGTATCTATTTTTTGGATAATAGAAGGACACATATAATCTGGAAGATATTGATTTAAATGCGCACGAATATTATCAGCGATTATTGTTTGATCCAGATCTTCTGAAATCAATGTAAAATATAATATCAAAATTTGATCATTTTCTTGAATATCAAATACATGGGCAATAGCTTGCTTTACACCTTCAACCTGTAGTGCGAGAGTTTCAATTTCGCCACATTCTATCCGTACACCGCGGACACTAACCTGAAAATCAACCCGCCCTAAAAATTCGTAATGACCATTAGCTAATCTCTTTACCCTATCGCCAGATTTATAGAGCCGCTGAGTTGCATCAAACGGATTAACGATAAATTTTTCGCTTGTTATTTCTGGTTGATTGATATATTCCGTCGCTAAAGATAGGCCTCCAATATGAAGCTCCCCAGGAATACCGATAGGTTGATGTTGATACTGTTCATTCAATACATAAAATTCAGTATTGGGGTGGGGTTTACCAATGCAGTAATTGATTGCTGATCCTTCTTTCATATCATAGCTGCTACAGACCACAGCTAACTCTGTCATTCCATAGAGTTCTAGTAGGCGAACATGTGGACGCCAAGATTTAATATCTTTTAATAATTTATCAGGTACAGCTTCGCCGCCAACTAATAACAAACGTAAATTAGGGTAGGAGTGGCTGCCACCCTTTTCAATTAATAAATCTAACCATATACGCATTAAACTTGGAACAGCATGTAAAACAGTGACTTTATCCGTCAAGTGCGTTAGCAAATCAATATTTAGGATGTCGGCTTTTTGTAAAATTAAAACCGTGCCACCGGAAATAAGCGGTAGTAAAATTTCAAGTAAAGAAACCCCAAATGCTTGTGAGCCTATAGTTGGCATTGAATCTCTATTGTCTATCTGCATAAGCGATTGATTTGCAATCAGCGAATAAAATAGACTCTTATGTGATACCAGAACACCCTTTGGTTTTCCTGTAGAGCCTGATGTATAAATGATGTACGCCGGCGACTCCAGATTACATGCTACTGGTAAAAAATTAGCTGCTGTATTGCGCAGCATGTCACCAGTACGCAATATAGATATTGGGATATTAAATTCAAAACTAAACGATTCATCCGTAATTAATACATCCACGGCTGAGTCTTTAATCATGAACTCAAGCCTTTCTTTGGGATAATAAGGATCCAAAGGGACGTAGACTGCGCCCATTTTCAATATGGCAAAAAATGTAAATATCATTTCTGCCGATTTATGTAAGCACACACCAACTCGTTTAATATTTGGATTATTTTCGAGTAAGTTAGCTGCTATTTTATTGGCACTGTCATTAAGCTCACGATAGGTAAACTGCCGGTCACCTTGAATAATCGCAATGGCATCAGGGGACGAAAGGATTTTATCTTCAATGAGTTGGTGCACGCATTTTTCTGGTGGAAATAAGGATCTATTTATTGTTTTAGGGATATCGTCCTTGTCAACTAAGGGAAGTCTATAGATTTCACTATTTGGTATTGATATTAAAGCGTCTAATAAGCGAATGAAATGCGTAGAAAACATTTCAATTGTTTTATGTTCAAATAAAGCAGTATTGTACTCCCACTCAAGTATAAAGCGTTCATCCTTGGGCGTTATGTGTAAGCTAAAATCAAATTTAGATACCTTTTGTTTTTGAGTTATAGGTGCAATGTCTGCGCCCTGTAAATGTAAGTTATCAGGAGCATTGTCATGCATTACTAACATTATCTGAATAAGAGCGTTATAGCTTAAATCTCTTTGTGGTTGAATATGATCAACTAAGGCATCGAAAGGGAAGCTTTGATGCTTTAAGGCATCGTTATTAATTTCAACTGCCTGCGCCAGTAAGGCTGAAAAGGTGAGATCATTTGATAACTGGTAGCGTAGAGCCAATGTATTAACAAATAATCCAATGTTATTGATAAACGCTGTGGGGTATCTATTCGCAGAGGCGATTCCAAATAAAATATCTTTTTCGCTGCTATAGCGAGATAAGAGTGCTGCAAATGCAGCTTGAAAAATAACAAAAGGTGTTGTCTTGTTGTGCTGGGCAGCTACAACTAAGCCAGTACCTAGTGATAAAGGCAGTTCGTTGGAATAAAAATCACCGGTAATTGACTGGTTGCTTGGGCGTAAAAAGTCAGTCGGAATGCTATGAAGATGTGGTGCGCCCTTTAATGTATTTATCCAATAGTTTTTTGATTCAATATAATCTTGAGATTCAAGCCATTTTTTCTGCCAAATTGCATAATCACTGTATTGATAATTGCTGCCAAGATTTGGAAAGTTTTCTTCTGTAGAAGGATTAATAAACCAATTATAAGCTTGGTTTATATCATTAATTAATTTTTTTGCGCTTAATCCATCTGCTGCTATGTGATGCACATTAATACTAATAATAGATTCAGTGATCGATAGCTTTATTATTCTGACTTTTATTGGCCATTCAGTCTCAAGAAGAAATTTATGATTTGCGTCTTTTTCAAGCAATTCCAATGCTTTAGTTTCTTTATTGTCAAAATACGAAATGTCAGTCTCATCTATATCGATATCCTTTTCTCTATTAACGAGCTGGATATA
>SXGR01547555.1_pt1 | contig 46336 bp, 49 predicted proteins | sample 3174711 | NCBI WGS metagenome assembly SXGR01 (sample SAMN11356860, study PRJNA531348) | freshwater metagenome | isolation source: freshwater sample F1-60 | place: China: Fuxian Lake, Yuxi | collected 2017-12-25
ACGGCTATACCGTGCTGCCACTGCTGGAGGTGGACTTCAGCGTGCTGCCGGAAGGCACGCAGCCGCTGTGCGGCTGGGAATCAAAGTGGGACTACAACTCCGAGTATGCAAACCTGTTTGCAAAACATCATAAAGGGCGAAATCCCGGAGACTTTGACCGACAAGCAGATTTACACCCTCGATCTTGGTGCCCTTGTTGCCGGGTCGCGCTACCGCGGTGATTTTGAGGAGCGCCTGAAGAAGGTACTTAAGGAGATCCGCACCCGAGGCGACATCATTTTGTTCATCGATGAAATGCACACCCTTGTTGGTGCCGGCGCGGCTGAAGGCGCAATTGATGCGGCGAGCATTTTGAAGCCGATGCTCGCGCGCGGTGAGTTGCAGACAATTGGCGCAACCACCTTGGATGAGTATCGCAAGCATGTTGAGAAGGACGCCGCCCTTGAGCGACGCTTCGCACCAATTCAGGTCGAAGCACCTGATGTGGCGCACACCGTCGAGATCCTGCGCGGCCTGCGTGATCGCTATGAGTCACATCATCGGGTGTCTATTACCGATGGCGCACTGGAGGCGGCAGCCCGGCTGTCGGACCGCTACATTTCGGACCGCCAACTGCCGGACAAGGCAATTGACCTGATCGACGAAGCCGGCTCACGCCTGCGCATCCGCCGGATGACCGCGCCACCGGATCTGCGCGCTTTCGATGATCGCATTGCCAATGTGCGCAAGGAGAAGGAGTCCGCGATCGACGGCCAGGACTTCGAGAAGGCTGCTGCGCTTCGCGACGATGAGAAGAATTTGCTAGCCGAGAAGGCCACCCGTGAACGCGAGTGGAAATCAGGGGACCTTGACGTCGTTGCCGAAGTTGATGAGCGACTGATCGGCGAGGTGCTGGCCCTGATGACCGGAATCCCGGTTACCGACCTCACCGAGGACGACATCGCACGGTTGCTCCGGATGGAGGAGGAGCTCCATAAGCGCATCGTGGGTCAGGAGCAGGCGGTTATTGCCCTTTCGAAGGCGATTCGCCGCACGCGTGCGGGCTTGAAGGACCCGAAGCGACCATCCGGCTCATTTATCTTCGCTGGCCCCTCCGGTGTTGGCAAAACTGAATTGAGCAAGACGCTCGCGGAGTTCTTGTTCGGTGATGCAGATGCGTTGATCGCCCTGGACATGAGCGAGTATTCAGAGCGTCATACGGCTTCGCGGCTATTTGGCTCACCGCCGGGATATGTTGGATATGACGAGGGTGGCCAACTAACCGAGAAGGTGCGACGCAAGCCATTCTCGGTCGTGTTGTTCGATGAAATTGAAAAAGCCCATCCGGATATCTTCAACACCTTGCTGCAGGTTCTTGAAGAAGGCCGGCTGACCGATGCCCAAGGCCGGATGATCGACTTCAAGAACACCGTCATCATCATGACCACCAACCTGGGAAGCCGCGATGTCTCCAAGGGCGTGTTGCTTGGTTTCGCTCCGGAAAACGATGAAGAGAATGCATATGAGCGGATGAAGGCGAAGGTACAGCAAGAACTAAAGCAGCACTTCCGGCCGGAGTTCTTGAACCGAATCGACGATACCATCGTGTTCCATCAGTTGACCGAGGACGAGATCGTCAAGATAGTCGACCTCATGGTGGCAGCCCTGGACCTGCGCATGCAGGACATGAACATGGGTATCGAGTTGACATTAGCCGCCAAGGCGTTGCTGGCCGAGCGCGGCTACGATCCGGTGATGGGGGCGCGCCCGCTTCGCCGCACCATCCAGCGTGACCTCGAGGACCCACTGAGTGAGAAGATGCTGTTCGGTGAGATGCCGCAGGGGTCCATCGTGCTAGTTGATGTCACGGGTGCGGGCGCTGATCGGGAGTTCGTCTTTACCGCGACCCCCAAGACCGAACTCCCAGATGCCCCACCGGTTGAAGCCGCTGGTACCGCCGCGGAATAATTGGGAGCCAAGCAACTAGCCATTGGGAGGGGCTACCTAGATGAGCGGCCCCTTGATCCCGGGAATGCTGGAGTTTGATCGGCCCCGCAAAAAGAACCCGGTGGTCATCTGGGTTCTCCTTGGGCTGGTGGTGCTGGCCGGGATAGTCATCCTGGGGCTGGGGGTCTTCGCCGCCGCCGGCCCATTCCGCCAACTTGGCCTAATTACAGAAAAACTGGAGCCACTGGCTTTTCGTCCCACCATCGTTGAGTCAGTGGTGCAGCTATCTGTTGCGCTGCCCGCCGGTGGCCTTTGCGCTGATGAAGTTGTTGATGTTTCACTCGTGCAGGACGTCACCGCGGTCTACGTGGGTGCATCGGTCACCACCCCCCGCCACATCAGTTGCACAGCGGTGGGGCAAAGCGCCGATCAAGTTTGGGTTGATGTGCAGTTGATTGATCCGTTGGGGCAGCGCCAAGTGGTGCGAGCAGCTGATGGCCAGGTGCTGTCGCGGGAGAGTTCGACCGGCCTTGGCTAACCAGGCCGTGCCTACTCGACGGAGTTTTGACTACTCTGCATTACCCGCAAAACAAGATAAATTGCCGCCAATCCGGCCCGCGCCGGGGCGGTTTTGGGCACAGAACCCCGGATGGTTTTAGCTCGGGGCGTGGCGACCGATACCGTTGGGCAGGTGAGCGGAGTTGTGCACCCGATGGGGCCGGAGCCCCCTTGGGTCTACTGGCTGCGGCGGGGCACCATCGTTTTAGCGGTGCTGACGTTGATCGTCGGCGCCTACTGGCTTATCAGCGGGCGTGGGTCCTCGAGCACTTCGTCGGCATCGGTCACCGTGGCCCCAACTGCGGAGCCTTCGGCCGCGCCTGCGGCTTCTTCGTCAGCAACGGCTGAGCCGGCTACGCCGACTGACTGCGTCGATAGCGCGATCGTGGTCGAAGCAAGCACCGAATCCTCCAAATATGTAGTCGGTGACTCGCCGCAGTTGACGTTGACAATCGGCAATATCGGCAATGTCTCCTGCTTGCGCGATGTGGGCCCGAAAGCCAATGAGCTGGAGATTACCTCGGGTGGGTACCACGTGTGGTCGAGTGATGATTGCAATGCGAGCAACAAGAGCAAGATCGCGGTCCTCAAGCCGGGCGAGAAAGTTGCTTCGAGTATTACCTGGGATGGTAAGACCACCCAAAAGGGCTGCCCAGAGGATGGAAAAGTCGCGAAACAGGGCCGCTATGACCTCATCGCGCGAAACGGTGACGTCAAGAGCGATAAGGCCAAGTTCGCACTTACCAAGAAGTCATGACCTTGGAGTGGCGGTAATTATGAACGGTGGGTTATCGAAACTGTCGTACCGATCGACGGACTCGACACTGTCGGTGTACTCGAAGAACTCGGCCCTAAGCGTTGGGTCTATCGGTTCGGTATTGTCGATCGGTTCAATCGGGTCGGCCGCGTCGTTGCTGTCGGTTGGGTCTTTCGCAAGCATCGCGTCCGTGCTTTCGGGGGCTTCGAAGTTCGCGATCATGAAGTGGCGCTCAGGCTAATTACGCAGCGCATTCGCTAGGGTGCGGGCCACCGCTAGTGCCTCACTAAGTGAGGTGACTTCGTGGACCTGGATGTCATTGGAAATCGAATCACCCTTTGCGCCGCGCGGGATGATGGCATCGGTGAATCCAAGTCGCGCAGCCTCAGCCAGGCGGCGGGTCAGGGCTGTAACCTTTCGAACATCGCCGGAGAGTCCAACCTCACCGACGGCAATTAGTCCACCCGGCAGCGCCATGTCATTGACACTGCTCGCTATTGCTAGGGCGATGGCCAAGTCCGTTGCAGGTTCGACGAGGCGCACCCCGCCCACAGTCGCCACGAAGCAGTCCGAAGTGGCGAGCTTTAGCCCAGCTCGGCGCTCGAGTACCCCGAGCATCATGGCGATGCGGGAGGAGTCCAAGCCACTTGTTACCCGGCGCGGCTGCGGTGCACTCGAAGGGGCGATCAGTGCTTGGACTTCGGTGACTAGCGGGCGCCGGCCTTCAATGGTGACGCTCACGCAAGTGCCAGGGGCTGGCTCATGGCGATCACCGAGAAATAGTCCACTTGGATCGGCCAGCCCGATGATCCCGTCATCGACAAGCTCAAAGCAACCGATTTCGTCGGCGGGGCCGAAGCGGTTCTTAACCGCCCGCACCAAGCGCAAGGTGCTATGGCGATCGCCCTCGAAATAAAGAACCACGTCCACCAGGTGTTCAAGGGCGCGGGGGCCGGCGACACTGCCGTCCTTTGTCACGTGTCCGACGATGATCGCGGTCATGCCGCGCGATTTGGCGCTAGCGATCACCGAGGCGGCAACCTCGCGCACCTGGGTTACCCCGCCCGCGGCGCCGTCAATCTCAGCACTGGCGATAGTTTGCACCGAGTCCAAGATCAATAGGCTGGGCCGCAGGGCCTCGACGTGTCCGAGTAGGGCCCCTAGATCGGTCTCAGCGGCGAGATAAAGGCCCTCGGCGAGGGCGCCAATGCGCTCGGCGCGCATCCGCACCTGAGCGGTGGACTCTTCACCCGTGACGTACAAGGTGAGTTGTCCGGCATCGGCCCAGCGGGCTGCCACATCAAGGAGCAGGGTGGATTTACCGACCCCGGGTTCACCGGCTAGCAAGATCACGGCTCCTGGCACAAGGCCGCCGCCGAGCACTCGGTCAAATTCGCTGATACCCGTAGCCGTGGCCGCCGCCGCGGTGAGATCCACTGAGCCGATGGGTAGTGCGGGAGTGCCGGCTGTTGCCGCGGTGGTCCCGCGAGTTCGGATGGCGCCGATTTCATCAACGGTGCCCCAGGCTTGGCACTCCCCGCAGCGTCCAACCCATTTAACGCTAGTCCAGCCGCAGTCACTGCAGCGGTAAGCGGGGGCTTTTGGGGTGGTGCGGGCCATCAAGGTCCTCTGCGAGTCGGGCTAGGAGGTGCTGGGTGGGTCGGCCGGGTGGGCAGACAAACCGGTGCGATCGGTCACGGTCAACATTAGTTTTTCCCGGGCCGCACAAAGGCGCGCCAGCTCCTCGTAGGCCGGCAGGCCGATGAGGGCCACGATCTCGTCCCGCGACGAAAGATACACCGACTCGGTGCCGATATGTGCCTCGGTATTACTGCTGCAGTACCAATCCAGATCATGGCCGCCGGCGCCCCAAGCGCGGCGATCGTATTCACCGAGGACCACCACCAGGCGCTCGACCTCGTCGTCGTACTTCTTGTTCTCATAGGTTCGACGCAGGGGTAACTGCCAGCACACCTCGGGCTTGGTTTCGACGAATGAGATGCCCTCGCGGTCGGCGAGGTGGTGCAGGGCGCAGCCGTAGCCACCGGCAAAGTCCTTTTGGTTGTGGAAGATGCAGGCCCCGTTATGCACCGCGGTCTTGCGGGCGCCGTCCTCCTTTTCGATCCAGCCCTTCTTCTGGCCGATCTTGATGTGCTGCCACAGGTCACCATCAAGTTTCTCGACCCATCGGGCCACCCGCTTTTCGTCCTTCTTCTCGGAAAAATGCGCACCCAGCGTGCAGCAGCCGGCATCGGGGGCATCGGCGTAGATGCCCTTGCAACCCCGACCAAAAATACAGGTCCAGCGTGAGGTCAACCATGTCAGGTCAGCGCGGATCAGCTGGTCTTCGTCGGCGGGATCAATGAACTCGACCCACTGACGTGGAAAATCCAAGGCGACCTCAGGCATGCTGCACACTCTATTGGGGCACTATTGACCGAGACGCGCCCGCGTCCAAGTGGGCGCCGGGAGGTGGTTGCGGGTACCTTCTGACTATGCGGTTGGGAGTCCTTGACATCGGGTCAAATACGGTGCACCTGTTGCTCGTGGACGCGCACTACGGAGCCGCGCCGATCCCGGCCTCGAAATTAAAGATGCCACTTCGGCTGGCCGAGCATTTGACTCCCGATGGGCGAATTGATGCGATGGCGGTTGACGAGCTAATCGGATTCATCAGGCAAGGCCAACAGCTTTCTGAAGACAAGGGCGCGACCGAGGTGATGGTTTTTGCCACGTCTGCCATTCGCGAGGCCGGTAACGGCGAGGAAGTTTTAAGTCGAGTTCGCGATGAGACCGGCGTTTTGATTGATGTGCTAACGGGTGAGGCCGAGGCCCGCATGACGTTTTTGGCGGTGCGCCGGTGGTTCGGTTGGTCGACCGGTCGGTTATTAGTTGTCGATATCGGGGGTGGCTCCCTAGAGCTCGCATCGGGGGTGGACGAAGAACCCGATGTCGCGATCTCAATGCCTCTAGGGGCCGGCCGGATGACTCGGTCGCATCTGATCGGTGACCCCCCGACCACTGATTCACTTCGTGAGCTACGTCGATTTGTGCGAGCCGAAATCGCAGCGGTTACCGGGCGCATCCTGCGCGTAGGTGAGCCGAGTATGGCTGCTGCTACCTCCAAGACATTTCGCCAGCTGGCGCGGATCGCGGGATCAGCGCCGTCAACCGAGGGCATGTTTGTGAGGCGTTCGATTAGCAGCACCGATCTGACTTCTCTGGTTAACAAATTGGCCGGGATGACGGCGGCTGAACGCACTAGTTTGCCTGGCGTTTCATCGGCCCGGGCCGGTCAGTTACTGGCCGGGGCGGTAGTTGCCGAATCCATCATGGACTTACTCGACATCAAGGAATTTGTGATCTGCCCGTGGGCCTTACGCGAGGGGATGATCCTTCATCGCATGGATCGCCTGACTGAGTGATGGACGTGATTCAAGGCTTGACGGCTGCCGAAGTGGCTGAGCGGGTAGTTGCGGGTCAAGTAAACGATGCACCCAACGTAAACAGCCGCAGCATCGGCGACATCATCAAGGCCAACACGCTAACGTGGTTCAACGGCCTGATCGGGGCCATGTGGATCGTGATGCTGCTGATAGCTCCGATACAGGACTCACTTTTTGGTTTCGTCATAGTGGCTAACACCGCCATTGGCATCATCCAGGAGTATCGGGCGGCAAGGGCCCTGGCAAAGCTCGCCGTCATCGGCGAAGCCAAGCCGATGGTCCGACGCGACGGCACCGATGTCTTCGTAAGTGCGCACGATGTCGTCCTCGGTGACGTGATCGTGCTGACCACTGGTGATCAACTGGTAGTTGATGGCGAGGTGTTGTTGGCAGACGGCCTAGAAATCGACGAGAGTCTGCTGACCGGCGAAGCGGACCCTGTCGACATGAAACTTGCCGATCAGGTGATGTCGGGCTCATTCGTGGTGGCCGGCTCTGGGCTGTATCGAGCAACTCGCGTTGGTCGCGATTCATTCGCTGCTGGATTGACCGAGCAGGCGAAGAAATTCCATCAGACAAACTCCGAACTTCGCGATTCGATCTCCAAGTTCATCAGACTCCTGTCATATCTGTTGCTGCCTGTTGGCCTTTTGCTATTTTTCTCCCAATGGCTTCGTGCTGATCTACCGATCAAGGAAGTGCTACGGGGCACGATCGCCGGTATGGTCACCATGGTGCCCGAAGGCCTGGTGCTACTAACCAGCATCGCCATGGCCGTGGCAGTAATTCGACTAGCCGCCAAGAAGGTTTTAGTTCAAGACCTGCCCGCGGTTGAAGTACTGGCACGGGTTGACACCATCTGCGTGGATAAGACAGGCACCCTTACCAAGCCGGGTATGCAGGTGCGCGATGTGGTGGGTCTGGTGGATAGCTCAGAGGCTTCGGCTGCCCTGGGCGCGCTGGCCGCGGTTGAGTCCAGCCCCAATCCAACCTTGCAGGCGGTCGCTGCCCGATACCCGAACCCGGCGTGGACGGTGCAGCAAAGTGTGCCCTTCTCCAGTGCCCGTAAGTGGTCGGCGGCAGCTTTTGCCGACCACGGGACTTGGGTCATTGGTGCCCCGGAAATGCTGCTGGACGACGGCGACCCGGTCCGGGCCCGGGCCGACACTATTGCAGCTGACGGCGCCCGAGTACTGCTCCTTGCCAATGGTGCAGATACCCCTGATGCCGAATCTGGCCCCGGCCAGGTCCGGCCGGTGGCGCTAGTGGTAATCGACCAAACCCTGCGCCCGGATGCCGCGGAGACCGTTGCTTATTTCCTCAAGCAAGATGTCCGAGTCAAGGTTATTTCAGGGGATAACGCGGCGACCGTTGGCGCGATAGCGGCGCAAGCCGGTGTTGTTGGTGCCGAGAATCCGGTGGATGCTCGAACCTTGCCATCGGACACCATCGAAATTGCCAAGGTGCTTGAAACAGCTTCGGTCTTTGGCCGGGTGACCCCGGCGCAAAAGCAATCAATGGTTGATGCGCTGCATCTTCAGGGCTGCACTGTTGCGATGACCGGCGACGGAGTCAACGATGTGCTGGCGCTGAAGAGTGCTGATCTCGGCATCGCAATGGGTTCGGGTTCGGGGGCCACCCGCGCTGTCGCCCAACTGGTTCTGCTTGACGATAAGTGGTCGGTGATGCCGAGTGTGGTTGCTGAGGGTCGGCGAGTTCTCGGAAACATCGAGCGCGTTGCCGATGTATTCCTAACTAAGTCCTTTTATGCGATTTTCATTTCCATTGCGACCGGTGTTTTCGCGGTCGCCTTCCCATTCCTGCCACGTCACATTTCACTCATCGGGGCACTTACGATTGGGATTCCCGGGTTCTTCCTGGCGCTGATGCCAAATACCGAGCGCTTTCGACCGGGCTTCTTTAAACGGGTAATAGTCTTCACTGCACCGGCGGGGGCTGTCGCTGCTTTGGCTGCCTTCACCAGTTACGGAACGGCATTAAATATTGGCGAGTCTTTGGGCGATGCCCAATCGGCGGCAACCGTCACCTTGTTCATTGTCACCACTGCGGTATTGATTCAAAGCGCTCGCCCACTCAGCCTGCTTAGATTGGGCATCGTTGCTCTGATGATTGTGCTGTTCCTCGGGGTGCTGTTCATCCCATTCTTCTCCAACTTTTTTGCGCTGTCCCTCGGCCCTGAGCGATACAGTTTCGTGGCCATCGTGGTGGGCTTGATAGGGGCCGGCGGTATCTGGGCTATTACGGCCTTCACTGATCGGTGGCGACGGGCGTGAGCCCACCCATTGGCTTATCAAGTTCATCTGTCTATCCGGAGAACACAGCTGCAGCCTTTGAGATCGCCGCGGCCCTTGGCTACGACGGCGTAGAGGTGATGGTTGGCACTGATTCGGTGAGTCAGGATCTCGATGCCCTTGCCGCATTGGTCGACCACTATCAAGTACCGGTCATCTCGATCCATGCCCCATGCCTGCTCATGACCCATCGGGTGTGGGGTACTGACTCATGGGTGAAACTGCGCAAGGCGCAGGAAGTCGCTGAAACTCTTGGTGCGTCCACAGTGGTTGTGCACCCGCCCTTTAGGTGGCAGCGTGACTACGCACGTACCTTCGTTAGCGGCCTGGAGGCCATGCGCAATGAAACTGATGTGCAATTTGCCGTAGAGAACATGTTCCCGTGGCGTGCGGTCACGCAGCGCTTACCTGCATATTCACCTGGTTGGGATATCCGAGACGAGGATTACCCGCACACAACTTTGGATCTTTCCCATACCGCGGTCTCCGGTAGTGATGCCCTGCAGTTCGCGATGGATCTTGGTGAACGCCTCACCCACCTGCACTTAGCCGACGGCAGCGGTTCAGCGCTCGATGAGCACCTATTGCCAGGGCGAGGCACTCAGCCGGTTGGCGCGGTTCTAGAGTTTTTATTCGGTGCCGGCTTCGCGGGCGCGGTAATTGTCGAGGTAAGTACGCGGGGTGCTGGGTCGCGTGAGCAGCGGGTGGTAGATCTAGCCGAGGCCCTGGCTTTCGCACGCCGGCACCTGATACCTTGAGTTACTCCCATCGCCACGCGATAAATACCCGTGCCCGGTACGGTGCAGGGTGTGGCCGAATCCGATCTCACTTCCTCGATCTTGGGCGCGGCGCGCTTAGTGCTCGGCGCCCGCGGTTATGCAAGCACTACGATTAAAACAGTGGCGGCGGCGGCCGGTGTGGCCCCTGGTGTCGTCCGATCTCTCTACTTCAACAAGGAGCAATTACTTGCGGCAGCGCTACGAGTGCCATTTGACCCAGCCGGCAGCATTCCGAAGTTAATCGCGCCCGGCTTGGATGGCATGGGTGAGCGCTTGGTGCGGCTAACCTTGCAACTCAGTGGCGATGAGCAGGTGCGCAAGGATGCCACCAATTTGATGCAGTCGGCCCGCGCGGCTACGAGCATTGATCAATTGCGCGGCCTGACCGACTTCCTGCAGGCAACTTTGCTTGATCGGTTAGTGGAGGCCATGGGTGTGCCCGATGCCCGGATGCGCGGCGCCTTGATCACCGCGTACTTAGCCGGGGTGGCTGCAACCCGCTCAATGTTGAATATTGAACCATTGGCCTCCGCGACCGACGAGGTGATCGTGGCGCTGGTGGCGCCGACCATTCAGCGACTCCTTGACCCAACACAGCCACTGCCTACCAAGGTTGCACCCGGGAAGTCATAAGGTCATCTGGTGCCATTAGTCCGAAATATCTTCGAGCAGATCGCCAAGAACGGGGCCGTCGGCTCCTTCATCGCCGGTACGCCAATCGGGCGCGAGTTCGTGCACCGGGTTGCCGGGGGTGAGCAGGTTGAAGATGTGATCGAAGCAGCACAACTGCTGGCCGACGCAGGGCGGCTAATCAGCCTGGAGCGTGCTGTGAGCGGCGAACTCGCCGAGGCCGAAAGTGCCTTGGTGTTCGCTGATTACGCGATGGCTGTGAGTGCCCTGGCTTCGGCATCACTGGCCCGAATCTCCGAGGTGGCAATCCTCCCGGAGCTCCTCCTAGGTGGGCGCCCTCGAATCGGTCCGTTAAAGGACTTGTGCGCGCAGGCGCAGATCAGTCAAGTAAGTGTCATGATCGCCATGGGACCTGACGAGTTGGTCGATGCCACGCTCGATCTGGTAAGTGGCCTGCGCGCCGAAGGTTTCGAGGTAGGTATTACCTTGCAATCTGTTCTCCGGCGAACCGAGGGCGATTGCGAAACCATCGGAGGTCGGGTGCGCTTGGTGAAGGGGGCGCCCAGTTATCGAGGACAGGGTGGCGATGGATCACTTGAGCGCTTTGGCCAAGCTATCGAGGTGGACAAGTCCTATCTCCGTTGCGCGAAAGCTTTACTGCGGACGGCTGCCGAGCCAGGTTTTGCCACCCACGACCCCCGCCTGATTGAGATCATCCAGACGCTCACCGCCCGGCTGCACCGCGAAAAGGGCACCTACGAGTTCGCCATGTACTACGGCCGAAGCACCGGCTTGCAGCAGCACTTGACCGATGCCGGTGAGGCGGTTCGGGTGTATATCCCGTTTGGGCCGGGGTGGTTTGGCCGGCTCGTGGGAGGCTTGGCCGAAAGACCGACCGGCCTCGTGCCGGCGATCAGGTCGCTGCTACCAGGTGCCTGATCTTGGACTAGCGAAGGGAATAGGCGTGAGACGCATCGCGGTGGTAGGCGGCGGAGTGATGGGCGAGGCGCTGATCGTCGGCTTGCAGCGGCGGTTGACTCCGGTCCCCTCGATAGTGGTCGCGGAGAAGCGGGAGGATCGAGCTGCCGATCTTGCGAATCGATTTGGTGTCCAGATCGCGGCTCCGGCGGCAGCAGTTTTGGGCGCGGAGGTCGTGATCATCGTGGTAAAGCCGCAGGATTTTAGATCGGTGGTTGACCAGATCGCAGCGGATGTGCCTGACGGAGCATTGGTCATTTCAATTGCTGCCGGCATCACAACATCGTCAATAGAAGAAGCTCTTCCGCAAGCCAATGTGGTTCGGGCGATGCCAAATACTCCTGCTCGGTTAGAGCTCGGGGTAACGGGTATCAGTGCCGGTGCAAATTGCGATACAGCAGCATTGGCTCGCGCTGAGCAGTTGCTGGCATCGGTGGGCACGGTGATTTCGGTGCCAGAGTCGTTGCAGGATGCAATAACGGCGGTCTCTGGCAGTGGACCTGCTTATGTCTTCTTTCTCGCGGAGGCCATGATGGCTGGTGCCATGGCCGTTGGGCTGAGCACGGCCGATGCGCGTAACGCGGTGGTAAACACCTTGTTGGGTGCCGCCCACCTGCTGGACGTCAGTGGTGAAGAACCAGCGGCTCTACGCGCCATGGTGACTTCCCCGGGTGGCACCACCGCTGCCGCCATCGCGGTCTTGGAGCAAAATGAAACCCTTGATTCATTCGTAGCCGCGATCGTTGCTGCGCGGGATCGCAGCCGGGAGCTATCTGCATCGTGAGTAAACGGGTTGGCGTGGTTTGGGATGAGCGGTTGTCAGAGTATGACTTCGGCCCCGGCCACCCGCTGACCCCGATTCGAGTGCAATTGGCGATGCGGCTGGCGGCGGATTTCGACCTATTGGTGCAGCCGAACGTGCAGTTGCTGAGCCCGGTGGATCCTATTTCAATGGATGACTTATTGCGGGTGCACGATGGGCAATACGTAGCCGCGGTCGTGCGGGCATCTGAGACTGGCTTCGAGATCGGGGTCGGCGATCGAGCCTGGGGTTTTGGTACCGCAGATGTTCCGGTGTTTCCGGGCATGCACCAGGCCAGCGCTCGGGTGGCGGGCGCCACCTTGGCTGCAACGCAGGCGGTGCACGCCGGTTCGGTAGAGCATGCGGTCAACCTGTCGGGTGGCTTGCACCACGCCATGCCGGCCGCCGCATCAGGCTTTTGCGTCTACAACGATGTCGCAGCGTCGATCACCTGGTTACTGGACCAAGGAGTTGAGCGCATCGCATATGTGGATCTGGACGTCCACCACGGCGATGGGGTGCAGGCGATGTTCTGGGATGACCCCAGAGTGCTAACCATGTCAATCCATGAGAGTCCGGCGAGCCTGTTTCCGGGCACCGGATGGCCAAGTGAAATCGGTGGCCAAGCGGCCCTTGGCACCGCGGTCAATATTGCGCTCCCGGCGGGCACGGGTGACCAAGGCTGGCTGCGGGCCTTCCGTGCGGTGGTGCCGCAGTTGCTCGAGGCCTTTGACCCACAGGTTGTTATCAGCCAGCATGGAGTTGATGCCCACGCTGATGACCCACTTGCAAACCTGAATCTGTCAATTGATGGCCAGCGCCTGAGCTACGAGGCGATGCACCGATGGGCCCACCGCTATGCGGCTGGCCGTTGGGTTGCGGTCGGTGGCGGGGGATACGAGTGGCTTGATGTCGTACCGCGGGCCTGGACCCACCTCATTGCCGAGGTCGGTGGCCACCCGATCGACCCGGGTGCCGAACTACCGGAGGCATTTCGAGCGTATGTCGAAGCGACGCACGGGCGGTCGGCGCCGGTGCGGATGACCGATGGGCGCACCTCGTGGCCGAAGTCCTTCGACGAGGGTTTTAAACCAAATGACGAGGTGGACCAAGCGATAGGCCTTACCAGGGAACTGATTTTCCCGATCTGGAGGCTGGCGCCGGAGTCTGATAACTGGCTGTGACCTCGGCTTCGACCGCTAGGTACCGGTAGCCCGGTGTAATTTTTTAGGGCAATATTGCAAACCAACTTTCCCATCGGCCCCGGGTGCCACTAGTGTTCGGTTCCTGATCACGCATCGGCAGGAAAGCCGGAGCGGACTGCCTGCAGAAAGTTCGGTGCCATATGACCAACAGCCTTGAGCGCGGCTTTGCCGAGGTTCGCTTCCTAACTGTCGCCGAGGTTGCCTCGGTGATGCGGGTTTCCAAGATGACCGTTTATCGATTGGTTCATGGTGGTGAGCTCCCCGCGGTCCGCGTTGGTCGCTCCTTCAGGGTCCCAGAGCAGGCAGTCCATGACTACCTTCGGGACTCCTTCGTCGAGACCGCCTGAGCCGGCAGATAGGCTGATCGTTACTAGTTAGCGTTCGTGGGTTTCCTGAACGCATCTTTAGAACGACTAACGCGAGGATTTTTCATGGGCTCAGTGGTAAAAAAGCGCCGCAAGCGGATGGCAAAGAAGAAGCACCGCAAGCTGTTGCGCCGTACCCGAGTCCAGCGCCGCAATAAGGGCTAGGTAGACCTGCGTGCTTACGTAAGTGGGATGAGCGGGCAAGGGGGTCCGTAATGGGTGACCTAGGTGTTGGGCGCGTGGTCCTAGTCACTGGCGTCTCGCGATATCTAGGTGGGCAACTGGCCCGGATCCTCTCTGAAGACCCGGCAATCGATCAAGTCATCGGCGTTGACATAGTGCCCCCGAAACTGAAATTGCCGGGAATGCAGTTCGTTCGCGCAGATATCCGCAACCCGGTCATTGCCAAGGTCCTGGGTGAGGCCGGAGTCGAGACCGTGGTGCATATGGGGGTGATCGCTACCCCGCGGCAAGCCGGTGGGCGCGCCACCATGAAAGAGATCAACGTCATCGGCACCATGCAGTTGCTGGCTGCCTGCCAGCGCACCCCGAGTGTCAAGGCCTTGGTGGTCAAGTCAACCGCTTCGGTATATGGCAGTGGGCCAAAGGACCCGGCGATGTTCACCGAGGAGATGCAGCCGCGGCACGCGCCTAGATCTGGTTGGGCAAAGGACTCAAGTGAGGTCGAGGGGTATGTACGCGGTTTTGCACGCCGACGCCCAGATGTGGCGGTGACGACCCTGCGGTTCGCCAACTTCATCGGCCCGGGCATTGACACGGCGATGACTACTTATTTCTCCTTGCCGGTGATACCGACCGTGCTTGGGTTTGATGCCCGACTGCAATTCATCCACGAAGATGACGGTCTTGAGTTCGTGAAGCGTGCGGTGTTGAAGAGTTACCCGGGCACCTTCAATGTTGCCGGGAGCGGCGTCCTGATGCTGTCGCAGGCGATCCGTCGGACGGGCCACCAGCGCATCGCGTTACCTGAGTTTCTTTTCACGCCATTTGGCCGCAGCATTAGCCAAGCCGGATTGATCGATTTCACGGCCGAGCAGGTCCGTTACTTGACCTATGGCCGGGTGCTCGACACCGCACTTGCGACTAGTACTTTCGGGCATCAGCCGATGTATTCAACTCCGCAGGCATTCGCAAGTTTTCTCGCACGCCGCGAGGTGTCGGTTGCCTAATGCCAAGATAATCCCGATTCGTGGTGAGGAGCCAATTAGGCCGCGCCTCGTTGACGATCTCGAACCTGACTTGCTCGCCCGGCTCATGGAGTTCTGGGCATTCGTGCAGCGCCGTTTAGCCGGCGACTATTGCGTTGACGACCTCGGTTTTGATCCGGAGTTCAACGACAAAGTCTTGATGGCCATGATGCGCCCGCTTTACAAGTCATGGTTTCGAGTTGAGGCATCCGGCCTAGAGAATATCCCTGATACAACAGGCGCCTTAGTGGTGGCGAATCATTCTGGAGTTATCGCCTTAGACGCCGTGATGACCCAAGTCGCATTATTGGATGAGCATCCAGCACATCGCCATCTACGGATGCTCGGATCCGATCTGGTGTTTCAGAGCCCATTCCTTGGTGAGATAGCCCGAAAGGCGGGGCACACTTTGGCCTGCCATCCCGATGCTGAACGGCTGTTGCGCGACGGGGAAATCGTCGGGGTGTGGCCAGAGGGCTACAAGGGCATCGGCAAGCCGTTCGCAGAACGATACAAATTGCAGCGATTCGGCCGAGGTGGTTTCGTCGCGGCGGCGTTACGCACAAGGACCCCAATAGTCCCAACGGCAATCGTGGGGGCCGAGGAAACCTACCCGATGATTGCCAATGCGACCGTGGTCTCTCGCCTCCTTGGTTTGCCGTACTTTCCGATTACCCCGACCTTCCCATTACTCGGCCCCCTCGGTTTGATCCCACTTCCGAGCAAGTGGTTCATTCACTTCGGTGAGCCGATTCCCACCGATCAGTATCCAAAGAATGCCGCTGATGATCCGATGCTCGTTTTCAACCTGACCGATCAGGTTCGCGAGCAGATCCAGCAGACCCTTTACCGGTTGCTGATGCAACGGCAGTCGATATTTGGTTAGCAGTAAGCCACTTAGCGGTGGCGTCGGCCGATCGCGTAACCGATAGTCAATCCCAAAGCGATGCCACCGAATGCTGAAAGGCCCGGTGCCGAATACTCCTTGAGTTGGGCGCGGCGGCGGAAATCTCGAATTACCCAACTGTTGTCACGGGCATGGGTTCGAAGGGTCGAATCAGGGTTTACCGCGACCGGGTTTCCGACGGCGGAGAGCATGGGGATGTCGTTGGATGAATCGGAGTAGGCCGAGCAGGCACTTAGGTCCAGGCCTTCACGGGTGGCGAGGGCTCGGATTGCCTCAGCTTTTGCGAGACCGTGCAGGGGTGGACCGGTTAGGCGGCCGGTGTAGACACCGTCCTTGATCTCCGAAACCGTACCGAGGGCGCCGGTCAGGCCTAAACGCCTGGCGACCATGGTTGCCAACTCAACCGGGGTTGCGGTAACCAGCCAAACCTGCTGCCCGGCGTCGAGGTGGGCTTGTGCGAGTGCGAGGGAGCCTGGGATGAGTTTGTTAACCATGCTCTCGTCGAAAATAGCCTCACCGAAGGCAGTTAACTCTTCGACACTTCGTCCCTGCACGAACGAAAGCGCGGCTTCGGTAACCGACGCGATATCCTCTAGGTCCTCAGAGCCGCTGACGACGAATTTGACTTGTTTGACGGCGAATCCCGCAATTTCTGGCATCGTGAAGTACTTGCGCTTAGCCAGACCGACGGCGAAGTGATAGACGCTGGCCCCCCGGATGATCGTGTTATCGAGATCAAAGAATGCGGCACTATTCGCCTGCTCGTGCGGGCTGGCTGACTCTTCGCCCGCCTTCGCGGAGGCCTGACCGGCTTGGCGATATGCCGAAAGGACGTCGAGGTTGCCGCCTGCGGTCGTGGGTGCTGCAGGCTGCTTCGATGCCGTCATAGGCTGAGCCTACCGAGGAGCATGGCTCCGGCACAGGCCCGCAGGAAGGAGTAGCGATGACCCAGAACGCCAATATCGCTGAATTTGTCCGAAACTCGGCCCGTAATTACCCGACCCAGACCGCGATTATCGACACTGATCGCGTAATGACATGGGCCGAACTTGATGCCCAGATCGACGCTTTCGCCTGCGGGTTGTTGCAGCGTGGGCTCCATGCTGGTGAGCGGGTAGCTGGACTTCTGGGTAACTCTGCCGATTTCGTCATCGCCTATTTTGGCATCCTGCGTGCTGGATTAGTGGCCGTGCCACTTAATCCTGCCTACACAGCACCGGAGATCGCGTTACTAATTGCTGATTCAGGTGCCCGACTTTTATTCGTTGACGAAGCGGCGGCGGCGACCGCAAATGCGGCAACGGCGTCACTCGCCGCCTGTGAAGTTGTTGTGCTGGGCAGTAAACCCTGGGTTGAGATTTTCAGTACTGGCGCGCAGCTGGTGTTGGCCGAGCAAGCCACCTCGACAAATGCGCTCGCATTGTTGCTATTTACCTCCGGTACCAGTGGGCGCCCGAAAGGGGCAATGCTCACTCACGGTGCGTTACGGGCGAATGTCGAGATGATCAAGTCACTGCAGTCCCCGCCCGCGGTGCAGCACAGTGACGTAGTGCTGCTGGTACTGCCCATGTTCCATGTCTACGGGCTCAACGCGGCATTAGGTCTAGCGGCGTCTGCCGGTGCAACATGCGTTGTCCTGGATCGATTTGACCCCGTTGGCAGCCTTGAGGTCATCACCAAGCATGGGGTAACCACGGTTGCTGGGGCACCGGGGATGTATCAGGCTTGGTGCCAGGTTCCCGGGGCTCGGTCGGCCCTTATCGGTGTGCGGCTCTTCACCAGTGGGGGGTCGCCGCTGCCGCTGCGGGTTTGCGAAGACTTTGCTGCGGCGACGGGCAAGGAGATTTTTGAGGGCTACGGCATGACCGAGACGGCGCCGGTGGTTGCCACAACCTTGGTGTCAGGCGCGCCGAAGCCAGGCTCGGTGGGCCGGCCATTACCGGGGGTCCAGGTGCGTTTGGTTTCTGATGAAGTTACCGACTTTGGGATTGGTGCTGAAACTGGGCCCGATGCCGAAGAAGGTGACCCAGGTGAGATGTGGGTTAGAGGTGCGTCAGTCTTTAGTGGGTACTGGCCCGATGGGGCCGGCGGACCCGACGAGAATGGGTGGTTCAGGTCGGGTGATATCGCCTTTTTCGATGCAGACGGGGATCTGCATATTGTCGACCGACGCCGTGAGGTGATTTTGGTAAACGGGTTCAATGTTTATCCGCGCGAAATTGAGGTTGCGATCGAGACAATGGACGAGGTTGCTGAAGTCGCCGTCATCGGGGTGCCAGATGATGTCACCGGGGAGTCTGTGACCGCACTCGTAGTAGCGGTACCGGGGCGGGTCATCTCGGCTGCCGATGTTGCTGCGCATTGCGCCGAGCGGCTGGCACGCTTTAAGTGCCCGTCAGTTATCAGGGTCGTCGATGCACTCCCGCACTTAGCCACCGGCAAGGTAGCCAGGGGCCGGCTTCGTGAGGTTTATGGTGATGAGTGAGAAGCGACCGGCGGCACGTAGCTGATGCTCACCCTCGTCGGGAAGCCGGGCTGCCACCTTTGTGATGAGGCCCGGGTGATCGTGGCCCAAGTCTGCGCGGAGACGGGCACCGACTGGGAAGAAGTCTCGGTCCTTGATGAACTCGTGCTTTTTGACCTTTATTGGGAAAAAATCCCGGTGGTCCTCATTTCGGGAGTTATTCATGACTACTGGCGGGTGGATCCGGACCGACTGCGTGCGGCCTTATCCCGATAATCGGACGTCGATGTCCGCTCAACTTTGTGCACTGGGGCACAAGTGCCTACCCTTAGGGCACCTCGCCGAAGCCGGTGGGGGCACCCAGCAGGAGCAACATGTCAATTCCCCTCGGCAAAGGCCGGCCCCGCGAGGCCGGACGTGGTATACCCGATGCCACGGTAGCCCGGCTGCCGGTGTATCACCGGGTGTTGGTTTCCCTGAGCGCGGCCGGGGTGCAGACGGTCTCGTCCGAAGCCCTAGCTGCAAAATGTGGAGTGAGCTCCGCTAAATTTCGCAAGGATCTTTCCTATCTAGGCTCGTACGGTACCCGTGGTGTTGGCTATGACGTTTCCTACCTGACATATCACATCAGCCGGGAGTTGGGTGCCGCGCAACCTTGGGGTGTAGTAATCGTCGGCGTTGGAAACCTGGGCCGAGCGTTGATTTCTTATCGGGGCTTCACTTCACGCGGTTTCGCGATCGTCGGCCTTGTCGATAATCACCCCGATGTGGTGGGTGAGAGTCTGTCCGCGAGTGAACTTGCCTCGGCGGCGTACCTGACGGTCCGGCCTCTGGTTGATCTCGAAGCCATCGTCGGCGACACGAAAGCCCAGATCGGCGTAATTGCCACGCCGGCGGATTGCGCGCAATGGGTATGCGACCGACTAGTAGCCGCCGGGATTTGCAGTATTTTGAATTTTGCGCCGGTGGTACTTGAAGTACCCGACGGGGTTGAGGTCCGCAAAGTAGATCTTGCCGTTGAGCTGCAGATCTTGGCATTCCACGAGCAACGCCGTGGCTATGAGCCGGAGGCGATCAACGCATGACCAAGCCGAAGAGTCCGGTAATACCAAATGAGCCAGCTAGCACCAGCCCAGGAGAAACCGTGAATGCCACGACCAAGCCCCGCAAGAAGGTGAACTTGGGCTCGGTCGCGCTGGTTGCGGCAGGTCCGGGTGATCCCGAGTTGCTGACACTTCGCTCTGCGGCACTTCTGCGTGATGCCGAAGTTGTCATTGTTGACGCCGACGCGATTGAGATTGCCAATGCCCACGTAAATCCAGGCGCGGAAATCACCATCGCGCTGGACTCTGAAGGCGTCGCACTGGACCAAGCCGAACGGGCAAAGTTGATTATCAACGCCGCCCGCGAGGGCAAGCGCATCGTGCGGTTGATAGCCGGCGACCCGGTGGTTGATGGCACGTTGCTAATTGAGGCGGCGGCGCTGCGCAAAGCCAAGGTGCCTTTTGAGGTAGCCCCCGGTGTTAGTGAAGTCACCGGGATCCCGGCCTATGCAGGATTTGGATTAACCGGTGGCCGCACTCGGCAAATCCGAGTCGTCGATGCCAATGATGTGGATCTTGACTGGGCTGACCTTGTTAATCCCCGCATTACGCTGGTCGTGCTCAACGGCGCGGACAAAGTCGCTGAGATTGCGGCCATGCTGCTCCAGTCGGGCGCTGACCCACAGACTCATATTGCAGTCACTCGGCGTGGCACCACCGTTGATCAACGCACCATCGCGGGGACCTTGGCTGAGATCGGGAATATCTCAAAGCTGATGAAGCTTTCCGGGGTAGGCATGGTGGTCGTTGGCGATGTGGTGGCACAGCGCGAGAAAATGGATTGGTTCGAAGTCAAGTCACTCTTTGGGTGGCGGGTGTTGATCCCACGAACCCAAGACACCACGGGTTCGATCATGTCGATGCTGCGCGGGCATGGCGCGGTGCCGATGGAGGTACCAACTATTTCGGTCGAACCTCCGCGTACCCCGCAGCAAATCGACCGGGCAATTCACGGCTTGGTTTCGGGTCGCTACGAGTGGATTGGTTTCACTTCGGTCAACGCGGTGCGGGCCATTCGCGAAAAGCTAGACGAGTACGGCCTAGATGCTCGGTCCTTCGCTGGCCTCAAGGTGGCCGCGGTTGGCGACAGCACCGTGGCCTCACTGATCGAATTTGGCGTCCGGCCGGATCTCGTTCCGGTGGGCGATCAGTCGACCAGCGCCCTGCTGGAGGACTGGCCGATCTACGACTCATTGACCGACCCAATCAATCGGGTGTTCTTGCCACGCGCCGACATTGCAACCGACACTTTGGCTGCGGGCCTGGCTGAACTGGGCTGGGAGGTCGAAGACATCACCGCCTACCGCACGGTTCGGGCCGCCCCACCGCCCGCCGAGGTGCGGGAGGCGATCAAGACCGGTGGTTTCGACGCAGTGTTGTTCACCTCGAGCAGCACGGTGCGAAACCTGGTTGGCATCGCGGGCAAGCCCCACCACACCACCATCGTGGCGTGCATCGGCCCGCAGACCGCAAAGACGGCCCAGGAGCATGGCTTACGCGTTGACGTGCTCGCCGGCACCAGCACCTTGTACGGGTTGGTAGAGGCGGTCGCGGCCCACGGCGAGATTCTTCGTGAGGCAGCTCTTGAAGCTGGTGAGGGTAGTTGGCGCCCGAGCCGTCGTCGCACCGCCGCGCGCCGCAAGGTCACGTAACTTAGAGTGGAGGCATGGGTGGCGATGATCGAACCGTTGTGCACCTGCTTCGCCATGGTGAGGTCTACAACCCAGAAGGCGTGTTGTACGGGCGCCTCCCGGGCTATTTCCTCTCTGACCTAGGTCAAGTGATGGCTGAGCGCGCGGCAACGGCCTTGGCCAATCATGATGTCACCGCCGTTATCTCATCGCCGATGGAGAGGGCCCAGCAAACTGCGCAGCCAATTGCCGAAAAACATGGTCTGGTGACCCAGACCGACCCGCTGCTAATTGAGGCCGACAATATTTTCGAGGGGCAGCGGGTTAGCGTCGGCGATGGGGTGCTGAAGCAGCCCAAGACATGGCGCCATCTCTGGAATCCTTTTCGCCCGTCTTGGGGTGAGCCGTATGACGAGGTTGCTGCGCGCATGACCGCGGCGGTGCACGCGGCCCGTGATCAAGCCCGCGGCCACGAGGCCGTCTTGGTCAGTCACCAACTACCTATCTGGATTGCGCGGTTGCGCGCCGAAGACCGCCGACTTTGGCACGATCCGCGCAGTCGACAGTGCTCACTCGCCTCACTTACCTCCTTGGCCTACGAAGGTGACGATCTAGTTGCGATTACCTATACCGAGCCATCGCGGGACCTTCTGGCCAAGGCCAGCAAGATCGCCGGCGCATAAGCACCACGATGCACCGTTTAGCTCGCCGATTAACCCCGGTGCTCCTCGCTAGTGCCGCAGTCTTTTCGCTTGCGGCCTGCGGTGGCAGTGATTCGACTGCACCGGCGGGAGTCGATGCCGGTTATGTGGCCGGTGATGGATCGATCGTGGTGCTCCCTGATGACGAGCGGGCACCGGCACCTTTTCTTGTCGGCACCACCCTCACGGGTGACAGCTTTGATCTAGCGCAGGCTCAAGGTGATGTTGTAGTAATCAATGTGTGGGCCTCTTGGTGCGCACCGTGTCGGGCTGAGGCCCCGGATCTCGAAGCCGCGTGGGCCAGGTTCGCCGGTGATGATGTGCAGTTCGTCGGACTCAACACGCGAGATTCACCTAGTTCGGCAGCGGGCTTCGTCAATCGCTTTAAAATCACTTATCCGAGCATCGTCGACACCGATGGACAATTGCAGTTACTCTTCCGCGACACGCTGCCCCCCCAAGCCATCCCGTCCACTCTGATCGTGGACAAGAAGGGCCGAGTGGCTGCGCGCGCGCTGGGCACTGTCAGCGAGTCATCATTGCGGGCGATAATTGAGCCACTGTTGGCCGAGCAACCATGATCGCTGATTTAGTAACAAGCGGATCACTGCTTCTCGCCTTCCCGGTGGCCTTCGCTGCTGGACTTATTGCCTTTCTGAGCCCATGTGTACTGCCGTTAGCTCCCGGATATGTGTCATATGTGACGGGCCTCACAGGGGCGGAACTCGGCTCTGGGCGCAAAAGTCAAATGTTGCTGGGCAGCGTGCTCTTCGTGCTCGGTTTCAGCGTGGTTTTCGTCTCCTTCGGGGCTTTCTTCGGTGGTGTTGGCGCGGTCCTGCTGCAACATCAAGATGTCATCACTAGGGGGCTGGGGGTTCTAGTGATCATCATGGGGCTGGCATTTATGGGCTTGATCCCAGGGATGCAGCGCGAATGGCGGATTCACCGCCTGCCGACCTGGGGGGTTGCGGGAGCGCCACTCCTGGGCGTGCTGTTCGGCTTGGGCTGGACACCTTGTATTGGGCCAACCCTGGCGGCCGTGCAAACCCTCGCATTCACCGAGGCCAGTGCCCTGCGCGGCGCACTGCTGTCCTTTGTCTATTGCCTAGGTCTTGGGCTGCCATTTGTCTTACTTGCGGTGTTGTTCAGTCGTACCGCGCGGGGATTGACATTCGTTAAATCGCACTACCTGTTGGTCATGCGCATTGGCGGGGCGATGTTGGTAATTGTCGGGGTGCTGTTAGTCACCGGCATCTGGACCGATGTCACGATCTGGCTGCGCACATCAATCCCGGCATTCGAGACGGCTCTCTAAATGATTAATGAGGCCCCGATTCTGCCGCCCATGGGCACCCTAGGGTTCCTTAGATTCGCTTGGCGGCAATTGACGAGCATGAAGACCGCCTTGATTCTGCTCTTCCTGCTAGCCATCGCCAGTGTGCCGGGGTCGATATTCCCACAGCGCGGCAATAACCCGCTGCGGGTAAATGAGTGGATTGCCGAGAGTCCAACTTTTGGGCCGATTTTTGATGCCCTCGGGTTCTTTGATGTCTATTCGTCACCCTGGTTCGCCGCGGTGTACCTACTTCTTTTCATCTCGTTGATCGGGTGCGTGGTGCCACGGACGCAGGTGCACTGGCGGGCGATGCTGGCTCCTCCTCCGCCGGTACCTCGTAACCTCTTGCGCCTGCCGCAGTCATTGGAGTTTGAGGTCGGTGCGCCAGCCAATGTGGTGCTGGAGCGGGCAGATACGTATTTCACAAGTCGACGCTGGCGAGTGGTTCGTACAGAGACGTCAATTGCGACAGAAAAGGGCTTCCTGCGCGAGACTGGAAACCTGCTCTTTCACTTTTCCCTCATCTTGATCCTGGTTGGTGTTGCCGTTGGCGGATTATTCGGCTGGAAAGGCAATGTAATTGTTAGGGAGGGGCAGGGGTTCGCCAACACCCTGACCCAGTACGACGCCTGGGGTGGCGGCCGGTTCACCGGGGCAGGGCGGTTGTCGCCGTTCTCATTCACCCTCGATGAATTCAATGTTGACTTCGAGCGCGGCGTCGCGCAGCGAGGTTCGCCAAGTCTCTTCGAAGCCGATGTCACCTACCGGAGGTCACCGGGCGCTGTTGCCGAAAAGACCCGGATCGAAGTCAATTCACCGCTGGCGGTTGACGGGGCCAAAGTGTTTCTGGTTGGTCATGGTTACGCACCTCACATTGTGGTGCGTGACGCCAATGGGGTGGTCAGTTTTGACGACTCGGTGGTGTTCTTGCCACAGGACGGAAACTTCACCTCTACCGGGGTTGTGAAGGTTCCAGACTCGGACCCGCAATTGGGGTTCCAAGGAATTTTCGTACCAACCGCACCAGCGAACAACTTACGGGGGCCGACCTCGACTTTCCCGGGCCCGGATGACCCGTCTGTCTTCCTGTCGGCCTGGCGTGGCGACATGGGCCTAGATGCTGGGGCACCGCAAAGTGTGTACCGACTAGATACCGAGGCCATGGAGCAGATCGGCATCGCTGCCCTGCGTCCGGGGCAGACTTGGGCGCTCCCGGATGGTTCAGGCTCAATTGAACTAACCGGCTTTCAGCGGTGGGCGTCATTTCAGATTGCCTTCGATCCGGGTAAGGAGATTGCACTGGCGGGAGCAATTCTTGCGATGACCGGATTGATGTTGTCGTTGTTCATTCGCAGGCGCCGGGTCTGGTTAAGTGTTGCGTCAATTTCCCAAGGGGTTACGGTAGTGCAATTAGCGGGCTTGGCACGCATTGAATCAGCGGACCTGCCTGGTGAACTACAGTTAATTCGCGCTGCCGTTGGTGATTTACCGGTCAGCGCGTCGGAAAAAGCAGCATCCGATGTGTAAGGAGCAGATGTGAACGCGACGGCGTTGGCGGGTGCCAGCAACGCGGCGGTTTACGCCTCAATGTTTACTCTAACCATCGCAATGGTCGCGTTCGCGATCTCATTTGCCTCAGGTCGGCGTCGTTCCGGGCTGACTCAATCGCAGGTACCCGTAGTAGCCGCTGTCGGAAGCACCGCGGTGTTGACTAAGCCGGCGCTCGACGCTCCGACCGAGGACGACGCCGGTCGAAAATCAGCCAATATCGGGATGTCATTCACCTGGCTGGGATTTGTCTTACTCCTAGTAGGGGTGGTGCTCCGCGGAGTTTGGGCGGGTCGCGTGCCGTGGGGCAATATGTACGAGTTTTCGATTAGCTCTGCCGTAGGCATTCTCGGCGCCTTCTTGATCGTCTCCCTGCGCCGTGATGTGCGCTGGCTCGGACTCTTTATCGTCATCCCAACCCTGTTGACACTTGGCCTTGCGGTAACTGTGCTCTACACCGAGGGGGCGCAATTGGTGCCCGCACTAAAGTCCTACTGGCTGATCATTCACGTTGCCGCCGCCATTATCTGCGCCGGCGCCTTCACGCTGGCTGCGGCAACGGCTGGGTTGTCCCTGGTGCAAGCCCACGCCGAGCGTCGCGGCAAGGTGGCGATGGCGAAGGTGCCGCCCGCCGAAAAACTGCGAACCTTGACCTACCGGATTCTTGCGTTTGCCTTTCCATTATGGACTTTCGCGGTCGTCGCGGGTGCTATCTGGGCCGAGAACGCTTGGGGCCGATACTGGGGCTGGGACCCCAAGGAAACCTGGGCCTTCATCACTTGGGTTATCTACGCCGCATACCTACACGCACGTTCAACTGTTGGTTGGCGCGGGGATCGAGCCTCTTGGGTTGCCATTGCGGGCTGGGCGGCTTTCATCATCAATTACTTTGGGGTTAATATTTTTGTCAACAGCCTGCATTCCTACTCCGGGGTTTAGCGACGTGACCACCTAAGCTTCGCCACGACGCTCACGCATACGGCGGCGCCACGCCTCTTCGTCCAATCCTTTTAAGAACTTGGGGTCATCATCGGGAGCCATTGGCCCCCGACGTCGAAAAACCCCGCCATTTGTGGGGCGCGGTCGACCTAAGAAGAACCAGAGGACCCCGCCGATGATCGGGATGATGACGACCAGCGCCAGCCAGAGCAACTTTGGCAGCGTGCGGGCCTCTTGGCGGGGGGTGCGTAAGACGTCGATGATGAATGAGATATACAGCGCGACGAGAACCAAGACCCCCAGGACTCGCAGCATGTGAAAACCTCCGTAATCGAGACAATCAAGCCAGTTGCGTTGTAGTGCCGACACAATAACGCGTACCGCCCCAGCCAGCGAACCGCGGCTTCGCGCTAGCTGCCCCGGGGGTCGTACGCTGGGGAGGTGAAATCCTCCGGGTGGGCGATAATTCGCTTCACCATGCTGCGAGCGCTGCTGTTTGGCGGCATTTGGCTGCTGCTTCAATTGACAACCCCGCTCCGTGGCCTCATCGCGGCTGTTGTTGCGCTCTTGGTCTCGGGGGTAATCAGCACCGTGGTGCTGAATCGGCAGCGGGCCGCGATGGGGGTTTCCCTAGCTAGTTTCTTCGGGCGGATAAATGCTCGAATTGATGCGTCGTCCCGTGCCGAGGATGAGGCTGACGATCTGGAGCGCTCAGGAAACGGCGAGCAAGAAGCCCAAGCCGAGACCGTAGAGAAGAACGAGTAGACCTGTTTGCTTGAGTGCTGGGATGAGTTCAGGGCCGGTCGCCCCGCCAAGGATGAGGCGAATCGGGGCAATTATTAGAAGCACTAGGGCGAACAGAACCAGCCACGAAACAATCGCAGAAACGATGATCGTGCTGAGCGCTGCCGCGATGATGCAGGCGACATAGAGCCCGCGGGTGCGCTTATCGCCAAGGCGAACCGCGAGCGTGTACTTGCCAACTAGTTGATCGCTGGGTAGATCGCGCAAGTTATTAGTTACGAGTACCGCGCAGGCGAGTGCCCCAACCCCGACGGAGGCAATTACCGCGGCGAGGGTAATTGTGCCTGATTGCACGTAAAACGTGCCTACAACGGGCACGATCCCAAAGAAAACGAGTACGAAGATTTCACCGAGTCCGTGGTACCCGTATGGGTGCGGGCCGCCGGTGTACAGCCACGCTGCGGCTACGCAGGCCACGCCAACAAGAAGCAACCACCAAGCTTGGGTGGCAACCACCAGTGCGAGACCGGCAATGCAGGCAACACCAAAAGCACTGAAAGCGGCCAGGCGAACAACAGGTGGGCGCGCTAGATCCTGGCCGACAAGTCGCACCGGCCCGATGCGTTTATTGTCAGTGCCGCGAATACCGTCGCTGTAGTCGTTCGCGAAGTTGACTCCGACCTGCAGCGCTAAAGCGACAACGAGCGCAAGAACGGCCCGGCCAGTTTGCAAGGAGTCAGCATTTATCGCCAGACCGGTGCCGACGGCAACCGGCGCCACGGCAGCCGGCAAGGTACGCGGACGTGATCCCGCAACCCATTGACTTAAAGTTGCCATGGCAGCCTTCCGGATTGGCCAGCGATTTTGATAAGTGTTGCTCGGTCGACTTTGCCATTGGGTAGCGGTGGCAACCCCGGTAGGTCAAGAACGTGACAAGGTACCGCTGCGGTCCCAAGTTGTTGTTGCACGGACGCCTTGATGACAGTTTCGAGGGTCGGGCCAATGGCGCTCTCAACCGCGGCCACCAGTGCCGACTGGCTATCGGGTCCGATGACCGTGATTACCGAAACGGCCTCCACCCCGGGGATTTCGCCTATCACCTGCTCCACGGCCAGCACTGAGACATTAACCCCATTGATTATCGCCACGTCATCAGCGCGACCGAGGATCGTGACGAAACCGGCGCCATCGACACTGCCCAGGTCACTTGTGATGAATCCGGCCGAGGTGAAGGCGGCACGTGATAGTTCCGGGGCGAGCCGGTAACCCGCGGCCAGCATTGGTCCATTGACTATCAAGGTGCCGGCGGGGTCAGTCGGCCCGTGCACTTGCACCCCGGGTAGGGGCAGACCGTCGAAAACGCAGCCACCTGAGGTCTCGGTCATGCCATATGAGGCGACGACTTTCACGCCTTGTTCCTCGGCGAGCACCCGGGTTCGGTTGGCAAGCGGACCAGCCCCGACCAAAACCAGGGCGCAGGCTTGCAATGCGGTAACGCCAATGTCATCGGCAAGGAGGCGGCGAAGTTGGGATGCCACAAGGGAGACATGAATTGGGGCGCCACTGGCACGTTTGACGGCATCGGCAAAAACCGCCGAGGTGAACGGAGTAGCACCGCCTAGGCTTGCCACCGCGATCGGCTCGCGCCCGCTGGCGAGGGCGCGCACTGCGACATTGAAGCCGCCCATTGAATGCAGCGGTAACGCCGCGATCCACTGGGCGTTTGCGCCATTAACCACTTGATCAAGTGCGGTGAGACCGGCCGCGGTTAGTAGCACGCCTTTTGGCTGCCCCATCGAACCGGATGTTGCGAGCACCGCTGCGACATCCTCGGCTTCCAAGGGTTTGCTGGCGTCATCTGGGCAGGTGGCGGCGCGCAGTCGCTCCAGGTATGCCGCTGAGATAGTCGGACCGGTAACGGGCAGTGGCGCAATCGCTGGGCCGGCACCGGTAATAGCTTGGCGCAGTGGGCCCAGTAGTGCCATCAGACCCGCGGGGCCAGGTGGCACGGGAATCGAAATTAGTGGACGCATCGATCCGAGCGTAGGACGTCGCGATAGCGTTCCCGACATGGATACCCGCACCCGATACGTTTTGCCGCCGGTGGTGCCCGAGGGTTCACCGGCGATGACCGACCCGGCTTATTCCTCGATCACCCCAGGTGGCCAATGGGAGCAGATAGGGGAGTACCGCGACATTCGCCTCGAGGTGTCAACCGGCGCTGACGTAGGTATCGCCAAGATCACGATCAATAGACCCGAGAAGCGCAATGCATTCCGTCCTCCCACCCTATTTGAACTAAGTGACGCACTGAATTATGCGCGCGATGACGACGCTATCGGCGTCATCATCTTGACCGGGCAAGGTGACTGGGCATTTTGCTCCGGTGGTGACCAAGTCATTCGCGGCAATGACGGCTACCTCGGTGACGATGAAGTCGCGAAACGCGGGGTTGGCCGTCTAAATGTTCTTGATCTCCAGGTCCAGATCCGCCGCACTCCGAAGCCGGTCATTGCGATGGTGGCGGGTTACGCCATCGGTGGTGGGCACGTACTGCACGTCATATGTGATTTGACCATCGCCGCGGACAATGCGCGATTTGGCCAGACCGGCCCCAAGGTTGGGTCCTTTGATGGCGGCTACGGATCCGGGCTGCTCGCAGCCACCATTGGGCAAAAGCGCTCGCGCGAAGTCTGGTACACCTGCCGCCAGTACGGCGCGGAGCAGGCGTATGACTGGGGGCTTGTCAACTCGGTGGTCCCTATTGCCGACCTGGAGATTGAGACGGTGGCGTGGGCCCGGCAGCTGCTCGACATGTCTCCGCTCGCCCTGCGGATGCTGAAAGCATCACATAACGCCGCCGATGATGGCCTTGCCGGGGTTCAGCAACTTGCCGGCGATGCGACCTTGTTGTTCTACATGACAGCGGAGGCCCAAGAGGGTCGCGATGCCTACAAGGAAAAGCGCGAGCCGGACTTTCGTCAGTTCCCTAAGCGCCCTTGATTTCACATGCCCGATAAGCAATTGCAGGCGTTGCTTGAAACGGCGGTGGTATTCGGGTTGCCCATGACCCGTGCCTTTCGCGGCATCACGATGCGCGAGGGCATTTTGATCAAGGGGCCATCGGGTTGGGGTGAATTCGCGCCATTTGACGATTACCCGGACGTCGCGGCCGCGCGCTGGCTGGATTGCGCGATTGAATCGGCATTCGGTTCCTGGCCGGCGGCGAAGTGTGACACGGTCGCGGTCAACGCGATCATCCCAGCGGTGAGTTCACCTGAGGCTGCTGCATTAACGCGATCAGCGGTGCTGGACCACGGCTGCCAGTGCATCAAGGTCAAGGTTGGGGGCACGCTGGCAGATGACGACGCTCGAGTTGCCGCCGTGCGCGACGTCCTGGATACCGCATTGGGTCGTGGAGTCGGATCGATACGCATTGATGCCAATGCCAAGTGGTCGGTAAGTGAAGCCGTCAAGGCACTGCGCCGCCTCGGTGAATACGGGCTCGAATATGTCGAGCAGCCGTGTGCGGGGCTTGACGACATTCGGCAAGTTCGCGGCCAAGTCGGCGTGCCGATTGCTATTGATGAAGCGATCAGGGGCGCCGCTAACCCAGAGGAACTCGACCTGCGTGGAGTTGCTGATTTCGCCATCATCAAAGTGGCGCCACTTGGTGGGGTGGCGACCTGTATTCGGCTAGCGGAGAAACTCGACATGCCGGTGGTCATCAGTGGATCATTGGATTCATCCGTTGGCCTTGGGCCTTCGACCGCCTTGGCCGGAGCACTTGGAACAACATCGGCTTGTGGCCTTGGCACCGGAACCTTGCTTGCCGGTGATGTCGTGCAGAACTCAACCGTCCCGGTCGGCGGCGTGATCAAAGTTGAGCGGCTTGCCCCCGAGCTGGGTGCACTGATGCAGGCCAGTGATCGGGTTTCCATGGAGCGGGGAATTTGGTGGCGGGCCCGGTTAGCGGCGGCCTGGCATGCCGGTGCCGGCAAGCGCTCGGGGCTCCTGATCGGCAGTTCTTGACCGGTGCCCGGCTCATGGCACTTGGCATGAAAGGCTGGGCCCGTGAATGCATCGACGGTACAAGCGCGAGTACTTGTCGATGAGTTGACCAGATGTGGCGTCACTGATTTTGTGCTTGCACCCGGCTCGCGTTCCGCGCCGCTCGCGTTGGCGCTGGCAGCCGCCGAGCAACGCGGTGAGATCGTCTTGCACGTACGCCTTGATGAGCGCAGCGCGGGCTATTTGGCCCTCGGCCTAGGGAAGGTCTCGGGGGTGCCGGCAGTAGTCGTTACTACGTCAGGTACAGCGGCGGTGAACCTGCACCCGGCAATGGTCGAGGCGGACGAGTCCAATATCCCCCTGGTCGTCTTGACGGCCGACCGGCCGCCGGCCTTGCGCGGAGTAGGTGCCAATCAAAGTATTGAGCAGACTCAAATCTTCGGTAATGCGGTACGGCTGGCGGTGGATCTGGCGGTTGCATCAGAATCGGCGTCGGATATCCGCTACTGGCGGTCGACAGTTTCGCGAGTGGTAGCCGCTGCAACTGATGCTTGGCGGCCGGGTCCGGTGCACGTGAATATCCCTTTTGCCGACCCCCTCGTGCCCGATGCCTTAGACGATGACGCACCGGCAACGGCATTAGGTGGGCGAAATGATGGCCGGCCTTGGACGGCTGATGCCAGGTTTGTAGCCGGATTGACCACGCCCATTGACGAGGTCCTGGGTGTCATCTTGGAAAGCAATCAGGTACCTGCACGCGGAATCATCGTTGTTGGTGATCACTCCGATCCTGAAACCATGAGCTTGGTGGACGACCTTGGCGATGCACTTGGCTGGCCGATAATTGGGGAGCCAAGCGGCAACGTTTCGGACTGCGACACATCACTGGCGCACGGTGCCTTGATCGTTGCAGACGCGGACTTCGCGGCGGCGCATGCTCCTGACATGGTCGTAACTGTTGGACGAGTCGGCTTAAGCCGTGCGGTGCTACGGATGATCGCTAGTGCGCCGCTGCACATCGCGGTTGATGCGCAGTCGCAGTGGAGCGACCCAACTCGATCCGCGGACATCGTGATTGCAGGTGTGCCGTTACCACCCGCGGAAGCAGATATCGACCCGAAGTGGTTAGCGGCTTGGCAGGGGGCCGATGTCCTTGCGGCCGCGGCTGTCGAAACCGTGTTGGCTGCCTCCGGGGATCAGTTGACCGGTATGCAGGTGGCCCGCATGACCTGTAGTGCCGTACCGGCGGGGGGCATGTTATTCCTAGGGGCCTCGTCGCCGGTGCGTCATGTTTTCAACCTAGCGTCCACCTTCGTCAGTGCAGCGATAGTCATGGGTAATCGCGGTACTTCAGGTATCGATGGGGCTATCTCGACAGCCTGGGGCTCGGCATTGGCTATGCAGCGCGGCGATGAAGCAGCTGATCCAACCTGGGCAATAGCCCTGGTCGGAGATCAGACTTTCTTATACGACAGCAACGCCTTGCTGGTGCCCGCGACTGAGTCACGACCGAACTTGGTGATTGTTGTGGCGGATAATGACGGCGGTGGAATCTTCTCGCAGCTGGAACAAGGTGAACCACGATTCGCAGATTCATTTGATCGAGTATTCGCGGTGCCGCTTGGTGCAGATGTCGGAGCCATCGCATCGGCCCTGCAGGTGCCAACCCAGGTAGTGCGCACCGCTGCGGACCTTGATGGAGCCTTGGCCAGTGCGATCGCGGCCGGGGGAGTGCAGGTGGTCGTTGCTCGTACCTGCTCGCGAATCGATGAGGCAGGCATGTGGCAGGCTTTGCGCGAGGCAGTGCATGCGGCTTTGGGTTCTGCGTAGTCATGGATAACCGCGGGCGCAAGCTGGCTTCGGCAGCGATAGCACTTCGCGAGGTGTTCGGTACCTCGGCAGCCGCTTGGGATTCGAGTGAATTGCAGGCTATTTCGTTAGCCGAATTTGATTCTTGGCTAAGGCAGGAGGTGCGCGGGCGGCTTGAGCAGCGCTGGAGTGCGGATCGCGAGGTCGTGCGCCAACTATGTGGCGCTCACTGCTCGCCTGCTTGAGTCACTTGCAGCAGCGGATCCAATGCTCGTACTTGCGGCCGACCACTCAGGAAGTTGGCGCGCTCGCGTGGCTATTTCGCACAACCCGGCGGCCGACCTCGTACTCGCTGACTCTTGGGAGGTCTCGAAGGCCGTTGCAGGTTCGGATACTTCAGCCCATGTACGTCGCTTGCAGTGGACCCTTGAGCACCATGTCATATTGCGCCGTGCGCGTGCGCCATTTACGCATGTCGAGCACAACCGCACTTCGGCGTTGCTTGCACTGATGGCGGCATTGGCTGAAGTCAATAACGAGAGTTATGGCTGGTTTCAAAGTTTGCCAAATGGCGCCGACATCTCTATCAGGTTGGGGCGCCCCGAGAACGTAGACGAAGTAGCCGCGATGCACGCGCGTTGCTCGCAGGAGTCTATTTACCAAAGGTACTTCACGCCGATGAATTGCTGGCGCGAAGAAAACTTGCGGCGGATCTCCGGGGGCCACCGTGGTGCAACGCTAGTGGCCACATCGGATTCGGGTTCGGGGATCGCACTCGGGAATGTGTTCCCGATCGGCCCTGACGGCACTAGCAAAGCCGAATTGGCAGACAACAAGGTGATGTTGAAGTCACTCTCAGGTACAAGATTTTCCTGGGTGAAATCGCCAGCCGCGGATATAGGTGCGGCTGTCGTATCATTGTGGGTGCGAATCCAACTTTCAGAAAGCTTCCAGGGCATCCCTGATCGGCACCAATTTCGCGGCGGCTTCGGCAAGCTCAGTCTCTGGATGCGAGCCGGCGACAATTCCGCAGCCGGCGAAGGCTCGCACGGTATTAGTCGCGGAGTCGACTTCAGCGCAGCGCAAGGCGATACCGAACTCACCGTCACCTTGGGCATCAAACCACCCAACCGGTCCGGCGTATCGGCCCCGATCCATGCTTTCTAGCTCGCGGATGACTCCCAGGGCGCGCTCAGTCGGGGTTCCACAGACTGCCGCTGTTGGATGAAGTGACGCAGCGAGTGCCAGCACCGACGCGGCATCTGCCAGTCGGCCGGTGATGTCGGTGGCCAGGTGCTGCACATTTGCTAGAGCCAGTACATGTGGCCGCTCGGGCACGGTTAGGTCTGTGCAGTGGGCGGCAAGAGCACGCGCAACCGAATGCACGGCGTATTCATGCTCTTCTAGGTCCTTGCCGCTGCCAAGGAGCGCGGAGGCCAGCCCAGCGTCGGCAGCAGCGTCACCTTGGCGACGTACGGTGCCGGCAAGGACTCGACTAGTCACCAAGTCGCCGGTTCGACGCACTAGTAGCTCTGGAGTGGCACCGATTAGTCCGCCGACACTAAAAGTCCAACAGGACGGGTATTTCTCCGCGAGGTTGAGGAGCAGGTGCCGTGGGTCAAGTGCACCATCGACTTGCGCGACGACGTCACGCGCCAGGACTACTTTGTCGAGTTCGCCGGATTTAATGCGGCCGATGGCCTCGGACACCGCACCTTGCCAATTCGGTGCCGTCAGTGAGCCTTCGGCCCACCGCACCGCTGCGGGCTTCGATGGCACCGACACCGGCCGCACGGCTTTGCGGGGATCGCTGTCCGGGTCCACAACCGTTACCCAGGCTTGGCCGCCGCGGCGACCAAGGATGACTTTCGGGACGGTGATGATCGAAGTTCCAGGGTTTGGGTCGAAGGCAAATGCGGCAAAGGCCACCGGTCCGGTGCCCGGTACGTCGACGGTGTCGTCCACCTCTTTATCGGCGCACCACTTTGACCACCAGCGCTGCGCACGGCTAAAGCGTTCGGGCCCGCTGACTTCCAACTGTGCTGCCACCCCCCAGCCGACAAGGCCTTCACCGACGCGGACCCATGCCACTGGGTCGTCAATTGGCAGGCGTGCCAGGAGGTGTTCTGGGTCAGGTATCGGTCTGGTGCGCACGATGATCCGCGCGGCATCTGGAGTCGGGTCCAGCCGTGACATTGATTGGCTGGACACATGAGCACCTTAGATGCTGGCGGCGATCGATGCAGATCTGGTGTCTGAAAGGATGTCAGTGTGACGCGAGCTGATTTGACAAAGTCCCCGACCGATGTCGCCGCCATGTTTGACGGGGTCGCCAAGCGCTACGACCGCACCAATGATGTGCTCGCACTGGGGCAAACCCGGCGCTGGCGCAAGGCGGTGGTGGCCGCGGTGGCGCCACGGGCAGGTGAGCAGATATTGGACCTAGCAGCCGGCACCGGGACCTCAAGTTTGCCCTTCGCCCAGGCGGGCGCCGACGTCTTCCCGACCGATTTCTCTCTCGGCATGCTCCAGGTGGGCCGCCAGCGGCTGCCGCAACTGCCCTTTGTGGCCGGCGATGGGTTAGCCCTGCCCTATCGTGACTGCGCATTTGATGCCGCCACCATTTCCTTTGGGCTGCGAAATCTGGCGGATCTAGCTGCCGGCCTGGCTGAGCTACGTCGCGTGGTGCGGCCAGGTGGCAGGTTGGTCATCTGCGAGTTCTCGCACCCAACTTGGCACCCATTTCGCACCGTCTATACCGAGTATCTGATGAAAGCCCTGCCGGCTGTTGCGAACCGGGTCGCCAGCAACCCGGAGGCGTACGTTTATTTAGCCGAGTCCATTAGGGCATGGCCAGATCAACAGGAGCTGGCTGCGAGGCTGCAGGAGGCGCGGTGGGGTCAGGTGCGCTGGCGCAACTTGTCAGGGGGGATCGTGGCCTTGCACCGGGCGGTTAACCCGGGGCCGGATGCCACTGCATGAGCCTGCTAGCGGGCACTATGCTTATCGTGGTAGTGAAGAAATTCACAAGCGCGCAAAGTGGACGACGAATACGGCCCAGCATGACGATCCGGGACACAAAACCAATCGGCACCTGCAAGGAGTGATTGAGCAGCGGTGAACGTGTACACGCCGATTCTGGTTCTCGGAATTCTTGCATTCGCCTTTGCCGTCTTTTCCGTCGCCGCCGCCACATTCACCGGCCCAAAGCGATACAACAGGGCCAAGTACGACGCGTACGAATGTGGTATCGAGCCGACACCACAACCGGTGGGTGGTGGTCGATTCCCGGTGAAGTACTACCTCACCGCGATGTTGTTCATCGTGTTCGACATTGAAATAGTCTTTCTGTATCCGTGGGCAGTCGCATTCGATCGACTTGCGATTTTTGGCCTAATTGAAATGCTGGTGTTCATCGTCACTTTGCTAGTGGTGTACGCCTACGTATGGCGTCGACGCGGACTTGAGTGGGACTGACGGGAAAATCATGGGACTAGAAGAAGCATTGCCATCCGGTGTCTTGTTGACAACCGTTGAAAAAGTAGCCGGCTACGCACGTAAGGGCTCGCTATGGCCGGCCACGTTCGGTTTGGCATGTTGCGCCATTGAGATGATGGCAAGTGGTGGCGCGCGGTATGACCTAGCCCGCTTCGGCATGGAGGTGTTCCGGGCCTCACCACGTCAAGCTGATCTGATGATCGTCGCCGGCCGCGTCAGCCAAAAGATGGCGCCGGTGCTTCGACAGGTTTATGACCAAATGCCCGGCCCGAAGTGGGTACTGGCTATGGGCGTTTGCGCATCAAGCGGTGGCATGTTCAACAACTACGCAATCGTTCAAGGCGTCGACCACGTAGTACCGGTGGACATCTACCTGCCGGGTTGCCCGCCGCGTCCGGAGATGTTGATCGATGCGATTTTGAAGCTGCATGACCAAATCCAAGACACCAAGCTCGGGGTTAACCGCAAGGCCGAGATCCGCGCCCTGGAATCAGCGGCACTCACGGCGCCGGCGACTTTGGAGATGAAGGGGCTGCTTAGGTGACAAGCGACCAGCTCCCGGTGGTTCCCGACGGGGTTTCGCAAATTGACATCATTGACGTCCAGCACGGGGCATTTGGCATCCACGGTTCCGGCGACACCAGTGGTTTTGGCGGGCTGATCGACCCTCGGGTGCTCCCGGTGGCGAGCTTGCCGCCCTACGGCGGCTGGTTTGACGACCTAGCTGAAGAACTCGAGCTGTCGCTGAGCGCCCGGGGTACTCCAATGCCGAGTGCGGTCGAAAAAGTCGTGGTTGATCGTGGTGAAATCACCTTCTTCGTCAGTCGAGAGCACCTAATTGGTTTTGCCACGGCCCTTCGCGATGAGCCCGGACTACGGTTCGAGTTTTGCAGTGGGGTGAGCGGGGTGCACTACCCAAATGACATCGGGCGCGAACTTCATGCCGTGTATCATTTTCTGTCAATTACCTACAACCGTCGCATTCGCGTTGAGGTGGCGGCTCCGGATCTAGATCCGCACATCCCGTCGTTGGTGGCGCTGTACCCCACCAATGATTGGCATGAGCGCGAGACCTGGGATTTCTTCGGGATTATCTTTGACGGGCACCCGTTCTTGACTCGGATAGAAATGCCCGATGACTGGCCGGGTCACCCACAGCGCAAGGACTACCCACTTGGTGGGATCCCGGTGGAATACAAAGGCGCGACCATCCCGCCGCCGGATCAGCGGAGGGCTTACAACTAATGACGACCGATCACCTGAGTGATCCTTACGCCAGCTCATATGAATCAGGCGATGAGACCATCTACAACGTTTCCGGCGGCGACTGGGACACCATCACGGCTGCGCCTGATGGTGAGAAAGAGCGCATCGTCGTAAACATGGGCCCTCAGCACCCCTCAACCCACGGCGTGCTTCGACTCATAGTCGAACTCGATGGCGAGACCGTAACCCAGGCCAGATGTGGCATCGGATACCTGCACACCGGTATCGAGAAGAACATGGAGTTCCGCTCCTGGGTTCAAGGTGTAACTTTCGTCACCCGAATGGATTACCTGTCACCGTTCTTCAATGAGACGGTTTACTGCCTTGCGGTCGAAAAACTTCTCGGCGTCACGGATCAAATTCCAGAACGCGCCAGTGCGATTCGGGTGCTGATGATGGAGCTGAACCGGATCTCATCGCACCTAGTGGCGCTGGCAACCGGTGGCATGGAACTTGGCGCGCTAACGGCCATGATCTTCGGTTTCCGTGAGCGCGAATTGATCCTTGATGTATTTGAGATGGTGACTGGGCTGCGAATGAACAGCGCATTCATCCGTCCCGGCGGCGTAGCCCAAGATCTACCGGCCGATGGTGTTTCGAAAATCCGCGAGATGCTGCCGCTGTTGCGCAAGCGGCTGAAGGACACCACCGATCTTTTGGTCGATAATTCAATCTGGCTGGGCCGCACCTCAGGTATTGGGTACCTAGACCTGACTGGCTGCATGGCCCTTGGGGTTTCCGGACCGGTGCTACGGGCTACCGGATTACCCCATGATCTGCGCAAGAGCCAGCCGTATTGCGGGTACGAAACCTATGATTTCGACGTCGTCACCCAAACCACCTGCGATGCCTATGGCCGATTCCTGATTCGCGTGGGCGAGATGCAGCAGTCCATGCGCATTGTGGAACAGGCACTTGATCGGCTTGCGCGGCCGGGCCCGGTCATGATCGCGGATAAGCGGATCGCCTGGCCAGCGCAATTGGTAATTGGAGCTGATGGTCAAGGCAACTCCACGGACCATATTCGCGAGATTATGGCTGAGTCCATGGAAGCCCTGATTCACCACTTCAAGTTGGTCACCGAAGGGTTCAAAGTTCCAGTCGGTCAGGTCTACACGGCGATTGAGTCACCGCGCGGTGAACTCGGTTGTCACCTTGTTAGCGCGGGTGGTACCCGGCCGTACCGGGCCCACTTCCGTGATCCGTCATTTACCAACCTGCAGTCTGTGGCAGCGATGAGCGAGGGCGGTCAGGTGGCGGATTTAATTGCCGCCGTCGCCAGCATTGATCCTGTCATGGGCGGGGTCGACCGGTAGCCACAACGAAAACGAGAGCGACGTAGACCAATGACTATCAGTGCGGAAACCCGCGGCCAGCTGCGCGAACTCGCTGCGCGATACCCGAAATCGCGATCGGCATTGCTCCCGATGCTGCACCTTGTGCAAAGCGTTGATGACGAGGTCACTTCCGAGGGAATAAACGTTTGTGCGGAGATTCTCGGCATCACGTCGGCTGAGGTCACCGCGGTCGCGACTTTCTACACTATGTACAAACGCAAGCCTGTTGGCAAGCATCACATCGGAGTTTGCACTAACACCTTGTGCGGATTACTCGGCGGTGATGCGGTTTACTCGGCGCTGAGCGAACGGCTCGGTATCGGTCACAATGAACCCAGTCCCGACGGTCAATTTTGGCTTGAGCACATCGAATGCCAGGCGGCGTGCACGCACGCGCCGGTAATGACCGTTGACTGGGAATACATGGACGATGTCACCCCGGCCAGTGCGGTAGCGGTGGTGGATCGACTTGCTCGCGGTGAGCAGGTTGAGTCAACCCGCGGGCCGGTGATTCGGGATTTCCAGGCGACCGAGCACACTTTGGCGTTCCCGATGGATGGCTTGGTCAATGATGGCGCGGCCGTGGATGCGAAAATGCTGGAAGGGCTTCGACTCGCGAACGAGCGTGGCATGAGTGCTGCTTCGATACCGGCGGGGGATGCCTGATGATCACTACCGGGTTGACCCCAATCATCACTGAACACTGGGATAAGCCAGATCTTTATACGATTGAAGGCTACCGCCGCGTTGGCGGCTACCAGGGCCTTGCTACCGCGATGAAGATGGATCCCGACGCAATCATCGGGCAGATCAAGGATTCCGGGTTGCGCGGGCGTGGCGGCGCGGGCGTCCCGACCGGCATGAAGTGGGGATTCGTCCCGCAAAACGATGGCAAGCCCCATTACCTGGTTGTCAATGCGGATGAATCCGAGCCCGGTGCCTGCAAAGACATTCCGATCATGTTGGCGAATCCGCATGCACTTGTTGAAGGCGTAATAATCTCGTCATATGCCATCAGAGCCAGCCATGCCTTTATTTACATCCGCGGCGAGGTGCCACATGCCATCCGCAAGGTCGCTAATGCGGTAGCAGAAGCACGGGCGGCCGGGCTCATCGGCGACAATATTTTTGGCAGTGGATTTTCATTGGATGTCGTGGTCCACGCGGGCGCCGGTGCCTACATCTGTGGTGAAGAGACGGCCCTGCTGGATTCCCTTGAGGGTTATCGCGGGCAGCCCCGATTAAAGCCGCCATTTCCTGCAGTCGCTGGACTCTACGCCTCGCCAACTGTGATCAACAACGTTGAAACCATTGCTAATATCCCGTACATCATCGATAGAGGTGTGCCGTGGTTTCGTCAATTCGGTACCGAGAAATCCCCGGGCTTCAAAGTTTTCCCGATCTCCGGCCACGTGGTGCGCCCCGGTATCTACGAGGCGCCACTTGGGATCACCATGCGCGAACTACTTGAATATGCCGGTGGCATCAGGGGCGGTGGTGAGGTCAAGTTCTGGCTACCCGGTGGCTCATCGGTGCCAATGTTGACAGCCGAGCACCTTGATATCCCGTTGACTTATGAGGACATGGCCGCGGCAGGCACGATGCTCGGCACGGGCACCCCGATGTTGTTCGACAACACGGTCAGCGTCGTCAAGGCTGTCACACGCTGGCTTGATTTCTACAAGCATGAGTCATGTGGCAAGTGCACACCATGTCGTGAGGGCACCTACTGGATCACCGGAGTGCTCGAGAAGTTCGAGCACGGACGTGGCACGGGAGCAGAGGTCGACACCTTGGTGAACCTGTGCTCGCAGATCGCCGGTCGATCCTTCTGCGCCCTCGGCGACGCTGCCGCAACTCCGTATCCAGCGGCGCTCAAGTACTTCCGAGCGGAGTTCGAGGCAGCCACTTCAACTTCAGCGGATGAGCAATTCAACCCGGTTGCGTCCTACGTCTTTGCGGAAGCGGCAACCCGATGACCATGACTAGCAATGCCGGATCAGATCTCACCCCGCAGGTGGAGCTGGTGACAGTCGTAGTCGACGGCGTAGCAATCGAGATTCCAAAGGGCACCCTCGTTATCCGGGCCGCGGAGTTGCTCGGGATTGAGATCCCGCGCTTTTGCGATCACCCGCTCCTTGATCCAGTAGCCGCCTGCCGGATGTGCCTGGTGGATATCGGGGGCGTGCCGAAGCCGCAGCCAGCGTGTGCGCAGGTGGTCTCTGATGGTATGCAGGTGCGGACTCAATTGACTTCGCCGGTTGCGCGTGACGCCCAAGAAGGGGTGATGGAGTTCCTGCTCTTGAACCACCCGCTTGACTGCCCAGTTTGCGATAAGGGTGGTGAGTGCCCACTTCAAAATCAGGCAATGACCGCCGGCCGGCCGGAGTCACGGTTTGGTGAGGTGAAACGAACTTTCCCCAAGCCGATTAATGTCAGCGCACAGATCTTGCTAGACCGGGAACGTTGTGTCTCCTGTGCTAGGTGCACCCGCTTCGCAGAGCAGATCGCCGGCGACCCAATGCTGGAGCTACTAGAGCGCGGATCCAATCAGCAAGTTGGCACTGCGGTGGATCAGCCATTCGATTCATATTTCTCAGGCAACACCGTTCAGATCTGCCCGGTGGGTGCATTGACAAGTGCGGCGTACCGGTTCAGGTCGCGACCATTTGATCTTGTCTCGGTGCCCACAACATGTGAACACTGCGCGTCTGGTTGCTCACTTCGAACCGACCATCGACGCGGTACCGTTACTCGCCGGTTGGCATGGGATGAGCCGGCGGTGAATGAGGAATGGAACTGCGATAAAGGTCGGTTTGCATTCACCTACCAAGAGCAGGGCCGAGTGACCACGCCATTGATTCGTGAAGACGGTCAACTTCGAGTGGCATCGTGGCCGGAGGCTCTAGACTTTGCGGCCCGCGGATTGTCCGCCGCCTCAAGCCACGGTGTGCTCGTTGGCGGTCGTTCGACCGTTGAAGATGCCTACGCTTACGCCCGCTTCGCGAGGGTTGCTCTCAAAACCGACAATATCGATTTCCGGGTGCGCGATTCATCGGATGAAGAAGCCCAGTTCTTACGCTCTGCGGTCGCGGGTACGGCGGTCCGCACGACTTACGAGACTCTTGAGCAAGCCCCGGTCGTCTTGCTGATCGCATTCGAGCCGGAGGATGAATCACCCATTGTCTTTCTACGCCTGCGCAAGGCGGCGCGGGGTGGGACCCGGGTTTACTCTGTCGGCCCGGTCGCTACGCGCGGCTTGGCCAAAATGGGTGGAACCTTGTTACCGGCAAAGCCCGGTGCGGAACCCGCTGTGCTCGCTGAGCTGGCTGAGCAGGTGCGCGCGGAGCTGCAGGCACGTGGTGCGGTGATCATGGTGGGCGAACGCATCGCCGGTATCGAGGGCGGTGCGACGGCGGTACTGCAGTTAGCCCAGGCCACTGGGGCGGCCCTGGCTTGGGTTCCGCGGCGGGCCGGGGAGCGCGGCGCACTGGATGCCGGCGCACTCGCCGGACTCCTGCCAGGTGGCCGTCCGCTAACCGAGGACAGGGCTCGGGCGGCGGTGGCTGCCGCCTGGGGGGTTGATTCGTTGCCGGCAACTGTCGGCTTGGCCGGAACAGAGCTACTGGCAGCAGCCAGGGACAGCTCGATCGGCGCACTGATCACCGGCGGTGTTGAACTTGGCGACCTTGCGGATCAAAGTCTTGGTCGCGCCGGGCTCGAGGCCGCGGGGTTCGTGGTCGCACTTGAAAACCATCACTCGGCTGTCACCGATCTAGCCGATGTCGTCTTCCCGGTTGCAGTTGTTACTGAAAAGGCCGGAACCTTCATGAACTGGGAGGGGCGGCCGCGACCGTTTGCCCAGACCTTCAAGGACGCCCTCGTGATGTCGGACGCGGTAGTCCTTGGGATGCTGGCGAAGGCAATGAATATTGCCGTAGGTGCCAGTGACGTGGCTGGGATTCGGCGGGAACTCGGTGCGCTTGGGGCCTGGAACGGTCCGCGCGTGGAGCGGCCGAACGTGCCCGCGGGCCAGGTGGCTGAAGGTGCGCATCTGGTAGCCACTTGGCGCGCACTGATCGATAACGGCGTAATGCAGGAGGGCGAGCCGTACCTGGCAGCCACAGCGCACCCGGTCGCGGCTACGGTTTCGGCCACCACCGCCGGTGCCTTGGGTAACCCGGAGTCGGTAACCGTAACCGGGCCACTTGGCTCCGTTACGGTGCCGCTGGAAATCGGCGAAGTCATTGACGGTGTCGTGTGCCTTCCCCTTAACTCCCCAGGCTGTGTCCTCTATCGTGATCTTGGTGTTCGATCGGGACAAGCCGTTACCATCAAAGGCACGGGATGACCGAATCACAGTTCGGGGTTTTCGGCATTGACCCGTGGTGGTTGGTGCTGCTCAAAGTGCTCGCAATATTCGTGATGCTGGTCCTTCTGACCTTGTTCACGATTTGGTGGGAGCGGCGGGTAGTTTCGCGGATGCAGAACCGCATCGGACCAAACCGCGTTGGCCCATTCGGCCTATTGCAGTCGTTGATGGATGGTTTCAAGCTCGCCTTGAAAGAAGAAATTATTCCGAAAGCCGCGCACCTCGGGGTCTATTGGATCGCCCCGGTGATTTCGGCCACCGCGGCGTTCTTGGCCTTCGCTGTCATTCCATTCGGTCCGACGGTATCGATTTTCGGAGTCGAGACGCCACTGCAACTCACGGACTTTCCGGTTTCGGTTCTCTATATCCTAGCCATCGCCTCGATCGGCATTTATGGGATCGTGCTAGCGGGGTGGTCATCCGGTTCCACTTACCCGCTCCTTGGCGGATTACGCTCGAGTGCCCAGATGATCTCTTACGAGATCGCAATGGGGATGTCCTTCGTCGCGGTGTTCTTGTACGCCGGTTCGATGGCTACTTCAGAGATTGTCTCGGCGCAGGAGCCCATCTGGTTCGCGGTGATCTTGCTGCCTTCCTTCCTGATCTACGTAACGTCAATGGTTGGCGAAACCAACCGGGCGCCGTTTGATCTCCCGGAGGCCGAAGGCGAATTGGTCGGTGGGTTCCACACCGAATACTCCTCGTTGAAGTTCGCAATGTTCTTCTTGGCTGAGTACATAAACATGGTCACCGTCTCCGCATTGGCTACGACCTTGTTCCTGGGTGGCTGGCTGGCTCCGTGGCCGCTGTCCCTTTGGGAGTCGGCGAATACCGGCTGGTGGCCGCTGCTTTGGTGGTTGGCCAAGGTTCAGATCTTTATCTTCATCTTCATCTGGCTACGGGCCACGCTGCCGCGTCTTCGCTACGACCAATTCATGAAGTTTGGCTGGAAGGTACTGATACCGGCCTCGATTATCTGGATCATGATCGTGGCTGCTGCTCGGGTATTGCGAAATGACATTGACTTCAGCAACCGAGAGTTACTGATTATCGGAGCGGTGGTAATCGCAGTGCTCCTGGTGGGCTCTTGGCTGGCTCAGGTGGTCATTGACCGCCGAGACACAGCGCGCAAACTGGCGCTTGAGGAGATCGAAAACCGAGCCTATGACCCGATCGCGGGTGGTTTTCCAGTGCCGCCGGTGCCCGGGCAGCAGGCCGTGCTCACATCACGTAGGACGGCTAGCCCCGTAGTGCAACAGGAGGCCATCGATGGCTGAATTCCCGCAGGCGGTCCGTGGCTTTGGGGTAACGTTCGCCACGATTTTCAAAAAAGTCGTGACCGAGCAGTACCCGGAGCAGGCGGCGAAATTCCCGCCGAAGCCCCGATATCACGGCCGGCACCAACTAAACCGGTGGGCCGATGGCCTCGAGAAGTGCATCGGCTGCGAACTTTGCGCATGGGCCTGCCCGGCCGATGCAATTTTCGTGCAGGGGGCGGATAATCAAGAAGGTGACCGCCACTCACCTGGTGAACGTTACGGCCGGGTGTACCAAATCAACTACCTGCGTTGCATCTTCTGCGGACTTTGTATTGAAGCGTGCCCAACTCGGGCGCTGACCATGACCAATGAGTTTGAGTTGGCAGACAGCAACCGAGCCGATCTGATTTACGAGAAGCAGGATCTGTTGACCCCTTTGCTACCAGGGATGCTCGCTCCTCCGCACGAGATGGTGCCCGGCACCACCGACACTGACTACTACGCGAACAAGATAACCGGGGCGGTACCTGAGCAAGCGGTCGAAGTGGATGCAGAGCAGGTGGCCCCATGACCGAAGTCAACCTAGGCGAGGAGATCGTCTTTTGGATCAGCGGCGGGCTCGCGGTCCTGGGCGCCCTTGGAATGATCTTGTCCAAGAAAGCGGTCCACAGTGCCCTTTGGGTCGCACTAACCATGATCAACCTAGCCATCTTGTACATCGCCAACTCGGCACCCTTCCTTGGCATGGTGCAGGTCATCGTCTACACCGGTGCCGTGATGATGCTCTTCCTCTTCGTCCTGATGGTTGTCGGAGTCGATTCATCCGACTCGCTGATTGAAACCCTCAAGGGTCAGCGGTTGGTATCCATCGTGCTGGCCATCGGGCTGGGCATCTTGCTCATTGCTGGTGTTGGTGCGGGCTTGACCGATGTCGTACCTGTGGGCCTTGAAGAAGCCAATGGAATTGACGGGGGCAATGTCGAAGGTATTGCCCGGCTGCTGTTCACCGACTATCTAATTGCTTTCGAAGTCACGTCCGTGCTGCTTATTACCGCGGCGCTTGGTGCGATGGTGTTGGCGCACCGCGAACGCTGGCTGCCACGGGCTAGCCAAGCCGAACTATCGCGGTCTCGATTCCTAGGTGCCGGGCACCCGGGAAATCTACCGAGTTCGGGCACCTATGCCCGCCACAATGCGGTCGACACCCCAGCCTTGCTGCCGGACGGCTCACCAAGTGAGCTAAGTATCCCGGGGCCACTTGTTGCCCGGGGCGATGTTCGGCCAATCGACCACCATGATGTTGACCAGATCGAAAGCCGGGGCGGGGGAACTAAGTGAATCCGGCTAACTACGTGATCTTGTCCGCCATTCTCTTTAGTCTCGGTGCGATTGGGGTGTTGGTACGCCGAAACGCGATCATCGTCTTTATGAGCGTCGAATTGATGCTGAACGCGGCAAATCTAGCCTTCGTCGCATTTGCTCGCATGAACGGAAATCTCGACGGACAGGTGGCCGCTTTCTTCGTCATGGTGGTGGCGGCGGCTGAAGTTGTCGTGGGGCTCGCGATCATCGTGACGATTTTTAGAAGTAGACGCTCTGCCTCAATTGACGAACCGAATTTGCTCAAGTACTAGCCGTATCAGATATTCCGACGAAGAGGATCTGACCGTGATAGAGCTCATGCCCGCAACGGGCGTGTTCTCCCTGATCTGGCTGCTGATTGCCTTGCCACTTCTTGGAGCGGGTGTGCTGCTGCTCGGCGGCCGTCGCACCAATTCCTGGGGCCCGTACCTAGGGGTGCTCACCGTGGTCGGATCCGCGGTACTTGCCGTATTCATGTTGATCGCCATGATGGGGCAGCCAGCGGAGGAGCGCTCCATCGGGCAGACTCTTTTCACTTGGGTTTTCGCCGGTAACTTCGAAGCCGATATGGCTTTTCAACTGGACCAACTCTCGATGGTTTTTGTCCTCCTGATAACCATCGTCGGCTCGCTGATTCATATCTATTCCATCGGCTACATGTCCCATGACGCGGACAAGCGGAAGTTTTTCGGCTACCTGAACCTGTTCGTTGCTGCCATGCTGTTGCTGGTACTCGCCAACAACTACCTCCTGCTGTATGTCGGCTGGGAGGGTGTCGGTTTGGCCAGTTATCTCTTGATCGGGTTCTGGCAGATCAAGCCCACGGCGGCAGCAGCGGCCAAGAAAGCGTTCATCATCAATCGCGTCGGTGACGTTGGCCTCAGCCTTGCCATCATGGTCATCTTCGTGACTTTCGGCTCGGTTTCATTTAGCGACGTCTTTGGTCAGGCAAGTGCAGCCAGTGAGGGCACCTTGACGGCGATTGGGCTGCTCCTACTACTCGCGGCCTGCGGTAAGTCCGCGCAGTTCCCGCTGCAAGCCTGGCTCCTTGACGCCATGGAAGGCCCGACCCCGGTCAGCGCC
>SXGR01109877.1_pt1 | contig 46332 bp, 45 predicted proteins | sample 3174711 | NCBI WGS metagenome assembly SXGR01 (sample SAMN11356860, study PRJNA531348) | freshwater metagenome | isolation source: freshwater sample F1-60 | place: China: Fuxian Lake, Yuxi | collected 2017-12-25
CGAGTTGCCGATATTGGCGTTGACTTTGACCAAGAAATTGCGACCGATGATCATCGGTTCAATTTCGGGATGCATGTTGTTGGCGGGAATGATGGCGCGTCCTTCGGCCACCTCTTTGCGTACAAATTCGGCATCGCATTGTTCGCGTACGGCGATGAATTCCATCTCAGGTGTGATCACACCGCGGCGTGCGTGGTGCATTTGGGTGCCGCTGGCCCCGCGTGCATCGATCCAAGCTTGGCGCAATTTTGGGAGACCTCGTTCGAGATCAATGCGTGCTTCGGGATCGGTGTAGGGTCCGCTGCTGTCGTACAACCGTACCGCTGGCTCACCTTCCACGGGGATCTCACGAAAAGGCACATCGGCGTTGATGCTCGGGACATGAACACGGCATTTGTTGCCGACGGGCTTAGGAATGTTGATTTCCATGGGATCTCCTCTTTGCGAGCGCCGCCACCATAATCGCTTTCGCCGGTAAGAGAAATGGGGATGTACTGTGCGCGGGCGAGATTTGCGATTTTGGGCGAAGTATTTTTTGGTTTTATCAAAGAAAGAAAACAAGTCATATTGTTAATATGGCGCGTTTTTTTGATGCAGAGAAAATCAAAAAGACAAAGTCCAAAAGCGCAAATCTCGCCCGCGCACAGTACCGCTACTTTTCCGCGTCATTTTTTTCGCGTAGTACACCCTTATGCTCCGTCCCATCATTCTCAGTATTGCTGGTTCTGATCCCTGCGGTGGGGCAGGGGTCCAGGCCGATGCGCGCATGATCTGGGCCTGTGGTGGTCGTCCGGCGACGGTGATTGCAACCCTGACCGCACAAAATAGCCAGCGATTTGTGGGGAGCTATCCGGTGTCGGTCGATGTACTCAGCGCACAACTTCACGCGGTGATGGAAGATCTTCCCGTGGCGGCGATCAAAGTGGGTGCGCTTGGCAATGCAGAAAACGTTCGTCTTGTGGCGAATTTTTGCAAAGAAGCCCATGTGCCGTGTGTGGTCGATCCGGTATTAAACGCAACCTTGGGTGGCGCGTTATGTGAGGGTGATGATGTCGTGCAGGCGTATTACGAATTTGCAAACGAGCATGTTGTGATCACACCCAACGGCGATGAACTTGCCCAACTCAATCGTCATTCCCGTAGGGGCGACCGGCCGGTCGCCCAAGCATTATTACACCAAGGCTTCGGCGCCATTCTCCACACCGGCGGCGACGGCCAAGAATTATGCGTCGATACGTTGTACACGCGAGACTCCCAAGAACATTTTTCAAGCAAACGCATCCAAGGTGATATCCACGGCACGGGCTGCGTTTTTTCATCGGCCATCGCGACGTATTTAGGAATGAACATGCCGTTGCGTGATGCTGTAGAACAGGCCAAACAGGCTGTAAACCACGCCATGATGTATGCTGTGAAAATTGGCCACGGGCGTGCGCAGGTTGAACCATGACACGTGATGTCGGACGCCTTCATGTGATCACCGATACGATCTTGCAACATCGTTTTAATGCTTCGGAACTTGCGATGATGGCGGCGCGGGGTGGGACGGATGTTGTGCAATATCGTGATAAACAACAAATCCCCACACAACAACGGATCGACACCACCAAGGCGATGCTACATTGGGGTGTGCATGTTATTGTGAACGATCACGTGGATGTTGCATGCGTTGCCCATGGTGTTCATGTGGGCGCGGAAGATGTTTCCGCAGAAAACGCGCGCATGATACTTGGTTCGGAAAAAATAGTGGGCTGCACGATAAACAACATCGCCATGGCACGCAACGCCTTGCGATGGCCTGTGGATTACGTCGGCGTGGGTCCTGTTTTTCCTACGCGCAGCAAAGATCGTCCCGCACCGGTGTTGGGTTTGGATGGATTGCATGAAATCGCATCCATGCTTCCGTTCCCTGTGATCGCCATCGGTGGCATCGGTCCCGAACACATCGCGGATGTGTTGGCAGCGGGTGCCTATGGTGTTGCGGTTTTGTCATCGGTGGTGTGTGCTGACGATCCTGAAAAGGCAACCCGTGCATGCCGTGAGGCCATCGATCGATGAGAAAAGCACCTCAACATGTTCTTGTGATCGGCGGTGGCATCATCGGTTTGAGTATTGCCTATCGTCTTGCCACACGCGGTGCACATGTGACGCTTGTCGATCGCGGAATTCCAGGACACGAATGCACATGGGCTGCAGGCGGCATGCTTGCCCCTACATGTGAAGGAGAGGTTGCAGACAGGGCCCTGGTTGCTTTGGGTTACGATAGTTTGCATCGATACCATGCATGGGTTTCTGAACTGGAATCGTTGACGGGACTCGATTGTTGTTTGGGTTCAGGCGAGACGTTGCTTGTGGCCACCGATCACGATGAACGCGGTCAGACCGAACACATGGCGCGTTTGATCACAAACAAAGGTGGTCATGTTGAGCGCCTGCATTTGGATGATGCACGTGCGATGGCGCCGCTTCTTACACCGAGGCTCACGCTTGCGTACCGCGTGCAAGGAGATCGATGGATAGAACCTCGCGCATTGTGTCAGGCCCTTGTTGAAGCATTGCACCGCATGAACGTTGATGTTCGTGAAAACCACGAAGCAACGTGTCAGGACTTCGTGATGGCTGATGCGGTGGTTCTCGCATGCGGTGCGTGGCATGATCTCTTAAAACACTCCCCCTCTGATTCACCTTTCACGCTTGCGGGGGAGGTCGACACCCCCACTTTCGTGAGGGCAGGCTGCGGCCGGGTGGGTGGGGGTGCAAACGGTCACTTCTCGCTTGGTATCCGCCCCATCCGCGGCCAAACAGTGCATCTTACAGGGGCATCGTTGTTAAATCATGTGGTTCGCACGCCCCGTGTCTATTTGGTGCCGCGCCGTGATGGCGTGGTGATTGGTGCAACCAGTGAAGAGCAGGGTTTTGACCGTACATCGCCTGCGGGTGGTGTTTATGAACTTTTGCGTTACGGGATCCAAACAGTGCCAGCACTGTATGAATTACATTTTTCTGAAGTTGCCGTAGGATTTCGTTCAGCGACAAAGGACCATATGCCAGTACTCGACAAAGTGCCCCAATCATCGATTTACGTGGCCACAGGCCATTATCGTGATGGCATACTGCTTGCGCCTGCATCGGCCGATCACATGGCAGAGATGATCATGACCGGCGAAAAACCGGATGCAATCGAACCGTTTTCATGGAGAGCGCAATGATTAAAATTACTTTAAACGGCAAAGAAACGACGATGCAAGAACACACGGTTGATGCGGTTCTTGTGCTCTTGGGCTTGAACGTCGATCCACGCGGTTTTGCCATTGCGCTCAACGATGCCGTGGTGCCGCGAAGCCAATGGAGCACGGTGATATTGTGCGACAGCGATCGTGTTGAAGTGGTCGGTGCGATGCAAGGCGGTTGATGATGAACGACTTTTTAAAATTGGGATCGTTAGAACTTTCTTCTCGTGTTTTGCTGGGAACGTCGCGCTATCCGAGTCGTGAAATACTTCTCTCGGCGTTGCAAGCAAGCCAGGCGGAACTTGTAACGGTTTCTGTTCGTCGTGTTGCCATGGCAACGAACGAAGAAAATATCTACGAAGTATTGCGTGCACGAGGCTTGCATTTGTTGCCCAATACGGCGGGATGTTTTACGGCGAAAGAGGCGGTGTTGACGGCAGAGCTTGCCCGGGAAGCCTTGGAAACCGATTTGATTAAACTTGAGGTCATCGCCGACGAAGATACACTTCTTCCCGAAGCCGAAGAATTGCTGAAAGCAGCACGTCTTTTGGTGGCCTCCGGATTTACGGTATTGCCTTATACCAACGACGATCCGGTGCTTGCTTGCAAACTTGCGGATGCAGGTTGTGCTGCGGTGATGCCACTTGGATCGCCCATTGGTTCGGGACTTGGGATCAGCAATCCTCACAATTTGGCGTTGATTAAGGCCCGTGTGCATGTACCGATGATTATCGATGCAGGACTTGGCACCGCATCCGATGTGACGCAGGCGTTTGAATTGGGTGCCGATGCGGTGTTGCTAAATACTGCCGTTGCAAGAGCCATCGATCCGGTGGGTATGGCACGGGCCATGCATCATGCGGCGAAAGCGGGTCGTGGTGCATATCTTGCGGGTCGCATGCCCAAACGTTTGCTTGCTGAAGCCTCATCGCCCATGGAAGGGCGCATCAAAACAGCGGGGTAGTGATCATGACCGATGCACGTTTGATGTTGATCACCGATGAACAACCCGATCTCGAAGCGCGCGTGTTTTCTGCCGTGAGTGGCGGGATAGGCATCGTGCAAGTGCGCGAACGTCAATTGGATGACCATGCATTGCACGATCTTGTATGGCGTTTGTTGCGCGGTATTGAAGGCCGCGCCGAAGTGATCGTGAATGGTCGACCTCATGTTGCTGAAGCATGCGGCGTGGGTCTGCATCTTCCCTATCGTGATGCGGAGACATTCACGGGTCATGCCCGAAGTGTTTCGATTCATTCCCAAGAAGAAGCGCAAGCGATAGAACCAAAAAATATCGATTATGTTTTAATCGGTACGTTGTTCCCAACATCATGCAAACCCGATGTTGTGCCGCTTGGTATTGAGCGTACCTCTTCTTTTCTTACGCATCTTCAAAATCCTGGTTATGCCATTGGCGGCATTCTTCCTTCGCATGTTCAACAACTTCTTGATGCAGGATTTTACGGTGTTGCAGTACGATCGGGAATTTTATCGGATCCCAATCCCGACGAAGCAGCTGCGCGATACCAAGGGGCTTTCGGAAAAACAAAAGAACGTCCCAATACGCGTTTTTCTTGGGCGACGCTCCCTGATGCCCAGCGAATCATCGCATTGGTGAATGCAGCTTATGGCCGCGAATTGCGCTGGAAAACGCAGCATCGTGTGACGCTTGCTGAAATGCAATCGATTCTCCTGTCACCCGACCAACGCGTATTGATGCTTCTTGAAGGAAATATCCTCGTTGGGTGTGTGTTGTTGGATAATAGAACAAATATCCCGTGGTTTGGCATGCTCAGCATATGGCCTGGAATGCATGGGTTGGGCTTAGGACGCGTTTTATTGCAAGAGCTCGAACGCATTTGTCGCGATGAATATGCGGTATCATGCATCGCATGCGATGTGGGTGATTTTAATCCCCATCTGTTAAAATACTACGGCGCACAAGGTTATGCTGTTGTGGGTGAACGCCCATGGATTGGGCCTGAACTCAAAACGGGTATTGCCAAATTTATTCGGATGGAAAAAATATTGCTTTGATCTCTTGTCGGGGCGGTTCGCGAACCGCCCGCTCTAAAAATCATGACGCAACACATTCCTCATCTCCCCCGATACAATACCTATGAGCGCACTTGTGGTTCGAGCATTGCGTATGTTGGAAAAAAACGCAGGGCAAATCATACAGGCGATTCAAGATAAAACCACAGATCATCTTCTTTATGGCCGCGCAGGAAGTATCAACGATTCGACACCTCGCGATCATATTTGCCCAACAAGCGGTGCTGTCGGCACACTGCATCCCGATGGTTCATTTCGTGTTGAAGCACCCCATGGTTTGCCAAATATGGGGATCATTCATTTTCCTGGCATCCGTGGTTATCCCCACAGCGTGATCCGAGAATTTTCGGGTGAGAAGGGTGACACGCGTCTACCGGCTGCTTTGCATCAGGTGGCCGCACCGTGGTGGATTGCGGGCACCCCACGCACGACGACGTCCATGATCAACAGTGTGGTAGGTGCAACGCGTGCGATTGCAGAGCGTGGGTGGTTGAGCAATGGCCTTCCTCTTGTCTGTTATGGTCGGTCCATGGGGTCGCGCCCTGCGATCTCTGCCGGATTGCGTTTGGCCCGTGAAGTACAGGCGGGTGTACCTGTGGTATTGATACTTGACGGTGCTTTTGGTCGGCTTTCACGGGCGGGAGCCCACTGGCCTTTGGGCTTGGGTGCACGATTTCTTCATCCAGCCCATGATGTTTGCACCGAATCGTTGGTGTCTCGGGTGCCTATATGGCCGTCCAATCTCTATGTTCTCCAACTCATATTGCGGCATGATTGGATGGTGCCTGTTGCTGAACAACACCGCTTTGGGAGTCTGTTGGAAGAACGAGCAGCGGGGCGTTATGCGGCACTTGAGGTCGATTGTGGGCATAATTCTTACCCAGCCCTGCGCAGTCTTCGTTTTGATCTTCTTAAAAATTTTCACGTGGTAGGAGGTGTCCCCCAGTTGCAAGGGGTGTCCTTCAGATAGTATAGTCGTCCATGACTGATTTTGATCCAAAACTTGAAGCTTTTGTAAAAGACCTTCCTAAAACAGACCTTCATCTTCATCTTGATGGTTCCATTCGTATTTCAACCTTGATTGAACTTGCCAAAGAAAACGGCGTTGCGCTTCCTAGTCAAACCGAAGCAGGACTGCGTGAATTGGTGTTCAAAGAACGTTATGTTGATTTACCCGACTATTTGCAAGGCTTTGGCTACACCGTGGCCTGCATGCAAAATGTCGAAAATCTTTCACGAGTGGCTTATGAGTTGGCACAAGACAATCAACGCGAAGGTGTTCGCTATATCGAAGTACGTTTTGCGCCTCAGTTTCATGTCAATCCACCCATCACCACGGTGGATGTGATCCGAGCGGTTGACGAAGGTCTCTCGCGTGCGACCCGAGAATTTAATAGCCGTGAGCAGGTAGTAAGCGGTCGCGAACCGCCTTTTGATTACGGTATTATTTGCTGCGCGATGCGCATGTTTACCCAAGGGTTCAGCATTTATTTCGATCGCATGCTTGAAGCCCATCGTTATTCACCTCCAAAACGTGTTTTCAAGTATGCTTCCATGGAGTTGGCGCAAGCAGCTGTGCGTGCACGCGATGATCACGGTGCGCAGGTGGTAGGATTTGATTTAGCAGGCGAAGAAGCGGGGTATCCAGCTGTTGCTCATCGCGAAGCCTATGCCTACGCCCATCGAAATTTTTTACGAAAAACCGTTCATGCAGGTGAAGCCTATGGACCCGAAAGTATTTTTCAAGCGATCACCGAATTGCACGCTGAGCGTATCGGCCATGGTACATATTTACTTAAACCCGACGCCATTCGCGATCCATCGATTTTAAATCCCGAAGCCTACGTGGAAAAGTTGGGAGAATACATCGCGGATCAACGTATTACACTTGAAGTATGTCTCACGAGTAATTTGCAAACCAATCCGGCCATGCAAAGCATTGGGGAGCACAGCCTGCGTGATTTTTTAAGCAAGCGGCTCAGCGTGAGTTTGTGTACTGATAATCGCACCGTGAGCAACACCACGGTGACCCGCGAAATACTGCTTGCACTCAAGCATTTTAAGATCACCCGTGAAACGCTTAAATCTATCGTGATGTACGGATTTAAACGCAGTTTCTTTCATGGATCGTATTTGGGGAAACGCGCGTACGTGCATCAGATGATCGATTATTACGAAGCGATCGAAGCCAAACATGGCATGAACGATGCTATGCTAACGGTGTGATTATTTAGGACAGCCCGATTCACCGGGATGATAGGTGCACCATTTATCTTCGCTGCATTCACGTGAATACGGATAGTACGTGCATACGTTACCGGTGCTTGTGCTTCCATTGTTTGCACAAAGTGCAGGGATCGCATCGCACAAACATGCAACACAACTCGCATCTGCGGTGGAACATGCATTGGTGCATAGCCCAGGCTCTTCATCGATAGGTGGACAGCTCTCGTCTGTGTACGCCTTGCGACAGTGAATGTCGGTTGTGTTGTTCTCACAATAAGCAGCGGTTTTAATGCACCGTGCGTCGTTTTGCCCTGCGTTGGAAACGCAGTATTTTTTGGATGTGATACATAGAATATCTTCGGCATTGCTTATACAATAATTGTTTTCGCCAGTGCATCGATCATTGGAACTATTTGTTGTGCAGTATGTCTTTGCGTCAACACACCGAGTATCATTTTTTCCAGCATCGGATTTGCAGTAAGTTAAGTCGGTGTCGCTTGTGGTGCCGGGACAATCAGGCGACTTAGGAAAATCGATGCATAGATTGCTTGTCACGTAAGGCGATGGTGGTGCTGGCGTCACACAGTGCGGATCTTGGGGAAATTGATCGCAATAGCTTTCTGGTGAATAGGTCAGTGGCTTTGCTTCAAGAATGGCTTCCTGGCATCGACTGTAGCACGTGTAGTAGCTTGTTTTGGGACGCGGATGCAAAAGCGTGTCGCAACTGGGTGCCATCATGATGCAGTTGGCTTCACATGTTTCAAGCGCGTTGCAGTAAATATCGCTGTTGAATTGCGCGACCAGGTTTACGGCATTGGTTTTATTCTCGCTGCTATCGCAGCATCGCAGGCGTTGTTCTGCTTCCTGGCATGTGGCTGAACCCTGGGCATAGCATGCGGTTCGGCAGGTATTATAATTACGTTCGGCAATGTCATCGGCGCTGGTTCTTCCAAAAATTTTATAGACGCCGCAATCTGTTTGGCTGACACAATAGGCTTCGCACACCTCATAGCTGTTTGCACATCGTACTTTGCTGATATCAATCTTAAATGTATAGCCGCAATCATCGGCAAGATGGAGTGCGGCATCGGTACATCCATCGGGTTCGGCACGTGTGATCTCTGATTCATCAACACCTTCGCGATATCCCGATGTTCCGGTGAGAAGGCTGCTTAAAGAGGGTGGCCGATTGTCTTCATTGCCGTCCGCACCAGGGAAAGGAATCGTGTCAGCAGCATCGTCACAGCCGATACAAGGAATTGCGGAAAACCCACAAAAGAGCACAAAAGACCACATGGGTCGCAAACGCCGCAACGAAACGATCATACAGACAAATAACCACCAGTCTTTCATATTGGCTATCAACTTTATCAGCTTACATGAGATTACCTCATAGAGTATGCTGGTTTTGTTCTGGCCGCCCCGGAGGATGCACGATGATCGCTCGCATACAGGAATTTGATTCTCCCATGCCGAGCCGAGTGATTGGGCAAGATGGTAAGCCCAACTTTGGGCGTTATTGCCATCCATTCCTCGAAGTTAATTTGGACACCGTGGCTTTGGCCCCTCCTATTCCCGGATTTCCAAAATCAGTGGCGTATGGCCGGTTTCGTTTGAAGGAATGGCAGCATTTCGCCATCATTACGCCGTCTATTTTTATAAGTTTCGCATTGGTTGACAGCAAGTTTGCGCAACTTGCGTGGTGCCAGGTGATTGATCGTCGAACCGGACGTAAACTTAATTATGAGCGTCGCGGAATTTATCCGGGGATGCACATTGCCCGTGAGCTATCCAACGATCGATCGATTCTTGAATTGCGCAATTTTTCCATTGTAATCGATAATCATCTGGGATCGGGTGGGCACACCATTCTTGTTGATATCAAAGGTGATAGCAAGCAACCCAATATTCGCGCTCAGCTTCGATGTGAGCATGATCTGAGCATTATCGAACCCATGGTGGTGGTACTTCCCGTGAGTGGCGGGCGGGCCATGTACTCGCACAAGGTCCCGCTTCCCGTGGCGGGATGGCTTTCGGTGGGCGAAGAAGAATTTGCGTTAAGCGCAGGCAATGGCATTGCGATTGTTGATATCCACAAAGCGCACTATCCGAGGCACACATGGTGGCATTGGGCGACGTGTGCTGGCTACGATAGCCATGGCCGTTTGCTTGCGCTTAATTTGACCCACAACGTGGTTGAAAACGATTTTGAGCACAATGAAAATGGCTTTTGGGAAAACGGTCGTTTGTTGCCTTTGGGACCCGCGCGGTTTGTTTTTGACGCGAAAGATCCTTTGGTCCCATGGCGTGTTCATACGTTGGATGGTGCAGTCGATTTAAGTTTTATTCCTGCCGGATTTCGTCATGAAAATGTGCGTACGGGTTTTGTGAATAGCAAATTCCATCAGTGTTACGGAACCTATTCGGGCATTGTGCGTACCGAGCATGATGTGATCCAACTTGAAAGTTTTTTTGGGCTTGCTGAGATCCATGATTCGAAGTGGTGATTTATTGTCGCTCATCCCGCCACATCGGCACGGTTAGGTCATGGGTACTGCGCCACGGATTGATATCTATGCCACCGCGTCTTGTAAAACACGCCATCACCGAAAGCATTTCGGGTTTGCAATAATCCATGATGTCGCAAAAAATGCGCTCAACGCATGCTTCATGAAATCCATGATGTTGCCTAAATCCGACAATATAACGCAAGAGCGACTCATGCGTGATCAAGGCACCTGTATATTGCACGATCACTGCGGCCCAATCGGGCTGACCGGTCACAGGACATAGGCTGCGTAACACGCGGCTGTGCAATGTCTCTTGGGCGCATTGCTGTGAATCAATACGAAGAATACGTCCATCGACCTTACCGCTTGGCGTGATGGTTGGCGATGCATCATCGATGCATATTCCGGGCAAACAGACGGGCGGCAATGCATCGATCACACGCACCTGGGGCTGCACGCCAAGCACTGGCGTGAGATCCTCGGTGATGCGTGAACACAATGCCGAATGCGATTCGACAACGACATTGTTTAAGCTGCCCAAATACAATTTAAGTGATTTGGATTCCACAAGCCTGGGTGAATGGGCGGGGACTTCAAGTTCGAGTATAGCAATTTGAGGACATCCACTCGGCGCAAGCCAGGAGACTTCATAAGCACGCCATAGATCACACCCGTAAAAAGATCGCCCATGATCGGTTCGTGCGATACCAAACAAGACCGATGGGTCGTAATGTTCAGGAATGGCAACTTTTTGCCCAAGAACTCCGCTAGGCACGCAAACGTTCCTGAAGTCGCTGCGCCGTGGTGGGGCCTGCAACGCTTGGCGGGACCACCACAAACATATCACCTTTGGGGGCCATGTTTTTCACAAGGGTTACCGCTGCGTCGAGGGATGCGTCGTTGTCTCCATCGATCTTATTCAGGCGGGCGTAATTCCAATTGGCGGTTTGCACGAGTTCTTGTTGGGCGTCGGGGCTGTCTGAAAAGCACAAGGCTGCGTTGTGATTTTTGAGGACGGCGTACACATCGTTTGAGAACCACGAAGGATGCTTAAACGCCATGCACACGCGAATTTTTCCTTGGTGTGCGGCAAGAAATTTTTCGAGACGGTCGACATCTTTACGAAAAAACGCGGGGAGTTGGTACACCACGGGCCCAGCACGTTTTTCGAGGGGCGCGACCAAGTTTAAGAAATACTGAACAAGCGGCTCAACATCTCGGAGTCGTTTTTCATGGGTGATGCGTCGCAATCCCGCAAAAGTGATGCGAAAGGATTTATCCGTTTGTGCTGCCCATTTTTCGATGACCTCAGGTCTTGGCCAGCGATAAAATGTTTGTTCAAGTTCTACGAAAGGGATGCTTTTGGCGTACACCGACAAAATAGACGATGACTGTACCGATGTGTCGTCGTAAAATGATCCAACCCAATGGGGATGCGCGAATCCGCTGGTGCCTGCATAGTATGTCATGATTTGCGCTCCTTGGGTTGTAGCAACGAGACCCTATCAGGCGCTTTTAACAGGTGAATGCGCTTGGGCGCAAACCTTTACGCTTCTAAAACCGCCCAACTCTCATATGCCGCATCAAGCTCATTTTGCACAACGTCACGTTCCATGGACAGGCGCATGCACTCGATGGGGTTGGTGGCGATGTCGGGCTCGCACAATGCAGCATCTATTTGTGCAATGCGGCGCTCGAGGGTTGGAATGGTCACTTCAAGGCTTTCCAATTGTTTTTTGCGTCTTGCTTCTTCACGTTGTGCTGCTTTGCGATCGAGACGATCTTGCCCAGCATCGGTGGTCGATTTTGCCGTCGATGTATTGGATTGTGGTGCTGTGTCTGCGGTGTTGCCTTTTTTCCACAAATAATCGTCGAAATTTCCTTCAAAAGGCGTGACGCGGTTTCCGGGTAATATTTCGAGGATTTTCGTGGCCACGCGATTGATAAAATAGCGGTCGTGACTGACCATCACGAGGGTGCCCGTATATTGGATCAGTGCATCTTCAAGGGCAGCTCTGCTTGGCAAATCCAAGTGATTGGTAGGTTCATCCAAAAGAAGCAGATTGGTGGGCTTAGCGAGCATTTTGGCCAATGCAAGTCGCGCTTTTTCTCCACCGCTTAAGACGCCGACTTTTTTCTGAACGACTTCTCCGGGAAACAAAAAAGCACCCAAAAGCGACCGCATTTCACGTTGAGTGGCTTCAGGAACTGCCGAAGCGAGCTCTTCTAAGATCGTTTTCTCAGGATCCATGGCTTGGGCTTGATGCTGTGCAAAATGATAGCCGTCGATGCCTGGTCCCATTTTACAAAAACCGGCGTCAGGTTTTTCTACACCGGCTAGCATTTTGAGCAGGGTTGATTTTCCTGCGCCGTTGGGTCCTACCAAGGCAAGCCGTTCATCACGGTAAATATTCAAATTAAGATCGCGGTAAATCACCAGATCGCCGTAGGCTTTGTCCACATGAGCGAGCGTACAAACGGTGAGTCCCGATCGTTTGGGCTGCGGAAAAGTAATGCGAAGTTGTGGGGTATGGGCAAGAGGCGCGATGGTCGTCGCTTCTGTTTCTTCCATTTCGCGTTGCAAACGTTCAATTTGTTTGACACGGCTTTGGGCTTGCCTTGCTTTGGATGCCTTGGCACCAAAACGATCGACAAAGCCTTGCAAATGTTCTTGGACACGCGTTCGTCCGGCAGCTTCGGCTTCGAGTTGCAGCCGCAAAGCTTCACGGCGTTCAAGATAATTGTCAAAATTGCCTGGGAACGTAAGAATACCGCTGGGGGTCAGTTCTGCGATGGCGGTGACAATGCGATTTAAAAAATAACGATCGTGGCTCACCACAACCCATGCGCCACGATATGCCAGCAAAAATTCTTCGAGCCACGCCACCGATTGTAAATCAAGGTGATTGTTGGGTTCATCGAGAAGCAAAATATCAGGTGCTGAAAGAAGAAGCCGTGCGAGCTGCGCACGCATTTGCCAGCCACCCGAAAACGTATCAAGGGTTGCACCAAACTGTGCTTCGGCAAAGGCCAGGCCTTTAAGAATATTTTCAGCACGCTTTTCAATGGATGCGCCGCCGAGCATCTCGATGCGATCCGTGGCGTCCTGCCACAGCACACTTGTGCGCTCGACATCAACGCCTGCCTCAAGCAGGTCATGCAGTCGATCGCGTTCTATTTCGAGCAGACGAATATGCTCTGCACCGCCCATCACATAGTCTTTAAGAACTTCGTCACCTTTGGTGTGATTTTCTTGGGCGAGGTAGCCTATCTTCCACCCCTCTTTGAGGGTGATGGCCCCCTCATCGGGCGTGGTTGCGCCCGCAACGATGGTCATCAGTGTGGTTTTGCCAGCGCCATTGGGCCCCACAAGACCCACATGGTCGCCTTTGTTGATGCGCCATTGGACGTTGCGAAAGAGGTCGGACCTGCCGAAGGCTTTGCTAATACCTGATAATTGCAACATGTCGGATAGGGCCATTACCAAGACCAATGGTCTGCGTCGAGGTGCGCTGTTTCATTATCTTGCAAATGAGAACTATTTGCATTTTAATCTAAGATAGGTTTGATATAATTTTAGAAAGGGAGAGGGGGATCTTTTCCATGATCGTTTGTTTGTGCAAATCGGTTTCCGATGGCGTTATTCGCGAGCATATCACGCGGGGTGCGTCGACGCTTGCATGCTTGGTGCGTTGTAGTGGTGCAGGTACGGGCGAACGTTGTGGTGCGTGCCATTGCGATTTGCGGCGTATGATCGCCGAATCGGGCGCCAATGAGTCGCAATCCGGTACGCAAAGTGATTCCCAGCACAACGCTGGTTGAGTCCATCTCATACTGTGCTATAACCGCCTCGCAAACCCTTATCTAAGTCCTATAAAGGAGTTCACAATGAGCGCCCATGTTACCAAGCCAGCACCCGATTTCAAAGCCGACGCCGTGATCAACGGTGAATTCAAGCAAGTGTCTCTTGCCGATTACAAAGGCAAGTACCTTGTTTTGTTTTTCTATCCTCTCGATTTTACATTCGTGTGCCCCACAGAAATCATTGCGTTTTCTGATCGCTTGAATGATTTCAAAGCCATCGGCACAGAAGTGGTCGCCGTGAGTGTTGATAGCAAGTACTCGCACCTTGCATGGCTCAATACACCACGAAGCCAAGGTGGCATCGAAGGCGTGAAATATCCTTTGGTGGCCGATCTCAACAAAAACATTGCCCGTGATTACGGCGTGCTGCTTGAAGGCGGCGTGGCTTTGCGCGGCTTGTTTGTGATCGATCCCCATGGAACCATTCGCTCCATGGTTGTCAATGATCTTCCTATCGGTCGTTCGGTGGATGAAACATTGCGCGTGGTGCAGGCTATCCAGTTCAATGACAAGCACGGCGAAGTATGCCCTGCCAACTGGCACGAAGGTTCTGACAGCATGAAGGCCGATCCCAAAGGCTCCAAAGAATACTTCCGCAAAGTAAACGGCTAAGAGATTTTTACCGTGTCTGTTGGACCGGACAAACTTGCAGCGCTCGCAAAACGCCTTGAAGCATTGGGCGTATGCGAAAACGATCTCGAAGAAAAATTTGTTCGTTCCTCAGGCCCCGGTGGCCAACATGTCAATCGCACTGCAAGCGCGGTGCAACTTCTTCATCGTCCCAGTGGTCTTGTGGTCAAAGCACAAACCGAACGTTCGCAGCAGCTCAATCGCTATTATGCGCGCAAGCGTTTGGCCGATCTTCTTGAAGCAAAGCAGCTTGGTCACGAAGCACCTGCTGCACAAAGAGCTGCAAAAAAAGCCAAACAAAAAGCGCGGCGGAAACGTCGGTCTCCCAGCAAACAACAATCCACGGAATGATTCATTTGATCTGCGCACATCTATGTGTGATCCTCTTGATGGGCTGCCGTGGGGAGATAAACATGGGCAGTGTACGGGATCACGCGTCATACGGCAATTTGGTTTTTCCTCATCATATTGCGATCCCAGAAGGCTTAACGCAGCATTCTTCGTTGTGGAGCAAGGCTGATCTGCAATTTGCCAATAAGATCATAGAAGGCAACGTTCATGTGAGCCGCGTAAATCAACCGCGTGAGGAGGGTTGGTCGGGTGGCGGCGTGGTCTTTTTGCCCGGCGTTGAGGCAAAAGATGTGGCGATGCGTTTTGCTTTGCATGATCGTCGCAATCAATGGCTTCCGCATATGTCAGGATCCCATGGACTTGGACAAAAAGATATTGATCCCGGTCCTGCTATCGCCCAAGTGACCCATGCCAAATATCGTATGGAGCCGTTGGGTTTTCTTTTGGGTAAAACCCATACGTGGTTGCACAATCATCTACCCGCTGCGCTGTCTGCGCCTTTGGCATGGGGATCATACACATACAATCAATTTGAATCAGAACGTTTGCTTCACAATGCCGATGGCCTTGTTGTGGGCTATTCGTTTGATTGGCGTTGCCCTACGGAAGCTGAGGAGAAAGCGCTTAAGGATGAAACGCTTGCAACCATCACCCTAAGTACGGATCTTTCGGCGAAATTTGCCCGTGAAAATGATGCATCGACCCGCGATCATCATCAAGAAGAAAAAGGATCTTTTGCCTGTCTTGATTGGAATCAAGGTTGTTTGGTGACGTATCACAATCTGACCCGCATGAAGGGTTGGAAAGAGTTTTCGACGAGTGCGTGGACTTATCTCGGGATCCCTCAATCGGTTTATTGGATGGGTTGGCGTGGTGCTGAATACTACTATCGGGTCACACTTGAGGGAATTAAGAGCGAAATGAATCGTGGACTTACGCCCGCTGAAAAAAGAAGTGCCGAAGACCACCTGAAAGAACTCTTGGCAACACCCCATGTTCAATTGGGGCCGCAAGAAACAAATTAACAAGCGCGTTGAGTCGACCCCCTACACTCTGCTACAGTGTTTGTTATGGTGGACACCAAAGAAACCAAGCCTCTTGGTAGTCAGCGTCACCTCTTCGATATCCCCCGCAGCATTTCATACTTCAACGGCGCTTATATGGCGCCATTGTTGAAGTGTGCACGCCGTGCTGGACAAGATGGTGTGACGCGCAAAAGCGCACCTTGGTGCGTGCAATCTTCAGACTTCTTTGAAGACAGTGAAATTGTGCGTTCGCTGTTTGCACAGATCATTGCTGCAAAACCCGACGATGTCGCGATCATTCCATCGGTAAGCTATGGCATGGAACTGGCGGCATCCAATCTGAGGGTGAAACCTGGTCAACGGATTTTGGTGCTTGCGGGCCAATTTCCGTCCAATGTTTATCCGTGGCAACGCAAAGCCAAGGAGAGTCAAGCACGTTTGGATACGATCAATCGTAAAGATGGCGAAAGTTGGACCGATGCCATCGTGCGTGCGCTTGATGCCCAAGTTGCCATTGTTGCCATTTCTGAAGTGCATGAAATCGATGGCTCGCTTGTTGATCTTGCGCGCGTGTCGTTGGCATGCAAGGCCGTCAAAGCGGCTCTGGTGCTTGATTTAACCCATTCGGTGGGTGTGCGAAGTGTGGACCTTCGGTCGATCGATGCCGATGCTGTTGTTGTGTCGGGATATACATGGCTGCTTGGGCCCCATGGTCAGGCCTACGTGGTTGTCCCCGAAAGGCATCACACGTGGCGTCCGATCGAATGCCATTGGATGGCGAGGCAGGGAAGCGAAGATTTTGTGCGTCTTGCCACATACAGCGATGTCTACCGTGTAGGCGCACGACGTTTCGATTATGGAGGTCTGGCCAATTTTATTTTGATGCCGATGGCCCGTGAAGCGCTCTCCCAGATCCTTGCATGGGGGCCTGAGCGTATTGAACGCGCGATTGCACCGCGTGGGCACATGGTTCGCACGATTCTTGCCGATGCAGGATTAAGAGTGGAGTCCTCAGCTACTTCCGCAAGCCACCTGATCGGTGCACGCGGGGCGGGGGATGCTTCTTCCTTGTGTGAGCATTTGGCATCCAAACAAATTTTTACGAGCGTCATAGGCGATGTGCTTCGTGTTTCAGTGTATTTAAACAACGACAACGAAGATATCTCACGCCTAGGACAGGCGCTTCATGCAAAACAAGTTGGATGCGTAAAATCTAGTCAAAGAGTCGCCTGATAAGCGATATGACCGACAGCCTCATCGGCTTCGATGGGTCTTCTGTCAAACGCACATGCGCTCCAGGTGCAATGTAATCCGGGAATGGCTTCAATACCTTGTCTACGAATCGCGTGTTCAGGGTGTCTCAGGCCCGGCGGATGTTCGCCATGTTGCTGTGCTTCAAACGCAAATTCGGGTTGTGCAACACGAAACAATGCGTGCTCAGCCTGTAGTCGAGCACGATTGGCGTCATTGCTTGTGGATTGACTGCAAAATGCATCAAGGTGGCCCAATATCGTTTGTAGATCGTCTGGGTTTGGACCACGCGCGCGCGCATACATGACTTCATCAAATCGTCCAACCCAACTCATATGAATATAAGACCTTAGTGGTTCGTCTGCGGTTTTTGGCATGATTTCAAGAGCAAACTGATGGCCATGGCCTCGCTCACTAGGGCTGTCAAAACCGATGCGTACAAAAATGGGTCGTGCAAGTTCTGCATGCGCCATGGAAGCTGTCCAGACCTGCAAACTTTCAACACCATGCCCATGCGTGACTGTTCCGAAAGATAAAGCGGATTGGTCAAGCATCATTTCATTGGCACGGCCCTGTGTGGCGTGTCGCTCCCAAGCATTATGGGCTGCAACAAATTCCTCGGCGTGTGCGGCACCCAAGCACGCAATACCGACGTTGTTTGCTGTTTGACCGCAGGAATCATTGGCGTGTTCTTGCAGGTGAGCGACGATCTCGCCGCCGTCAATACTTCGTAGCATATCCTGGAGCATGGCTTCTCGAAGGGTGCATGGCGGTGCTCGCTCAGGTAGGGGCCCCTGAAATGCAGTCACGAATGTCTCGTGGGCATATGTCACATGTGCACGTTTTTTACTGCGTGGAAAAAATTCATCGGGCATCATCATGATCATTTCGGAAGCATTTCTTAACGCCTCTCGGGTATCGGCACTCCATATCGGATTTGCACTATCGACGGTTCTTCTCTCCGCAAATGCTTCTTCAATGGTGTCGTTGAGTTTAATTTCTGCAAGCTGATGCCGTGTTGCAGCGATAAATACGCCGGCACTCTCAGATGTCGCCCCTGCTTGGATATATGCAGAAAGCAATCTTGCGTCCGCAAGATCAACGGCAGGATCACGCCACGTTTGGAGCACTGATTGCTGTGGAGCAGCGCCTGCAGCTCTAGGAAGCTGGGGCACAGCAGGTATTGCGATTGTTACAGGTTTCGGGAGTGGGATCGCACCACGGATAGCCGACCCCGGCGACTGTGGCTGTTGGGCATGCATCCCGGTATGAGGAGCAGTGCCTGCCATGCGATCAACGACATGTCCCGACGAAGGAGAGCCCGGGAGCGGCAGTGACCTGTCGGCATCCAGCACCTCCAATGAACTCGCACTCGTCCGTCTTCCCACACTTCCCGGAGCATCACCCATAAGATTAGTTTACGAGTGTATTTTTATTTGTCAAACACGGTCGAAATGTATGCCAATGTACGGTTGACGAAGTAGGGCAATGCGTGGACAATAAAGACGTATCATCATGCCTATTTCAAAACTTGCTAGCAAAGAGTGCCGCTTCATTCCCATTCCTGCTGAAGGGGCGGACAGCGGATTAAGTGTTGGGTCACTGCCTATCAGCGGAGCAAATCGATCTGCTTCTATGACGCCGGGTGCCTTGGGCGGTTTGGATTCTTCATTTTCTCGTATACCCAATACGCCGGCGAGTACATTTGTTCGTGAATTGATGATTTTGGGTCCTGTGATGCCAGGCAAAGACAATGCGCTTGGCCAAGTGATGTTTGAAATTAATAAAGCATTGCAAGCCTGTGACGATCCCATATCCGAGTCAGATCCCACTGTGCATCAAAATTTGTTTACGGACGCCAGAGCATGTGCCGTGCTGGTTTGTCGTGCACAAAAAGCCATTGAGATCGCATGCCATCAAGCAACGAATGTGCCTCTGCAACCTGTTGTAATACCCGACGTTCTTACGCCTGAGTTATTTCAAACCATGCGTACGTATGTGACCGCAGCGGCATTGGGACGTTTGGGGCATTTGTGTGCGCGACATGATCTGCACGACGAAACATTCTCTTCTTATGTGACAAGCCTTGATCGTCAGGTGCTGCAATCGGCAGTGAATATGGCGTATCTGGCAGGGGAAAATCTTCAACCCCTGCGATTGATGTTCCAATTGGCGTCGATGGATGCTGAAGGATCTCCGGATCTTGTGTTGCAAGTGCTCCGTTTATTGCGTGAGAATCCGTACGCCACTGATGAAATGGCTGATCTGCAACATCTTGCATTGTTTGCGGGTGTTCTCGCTGTGCTGCATGACCACGTATCACGCGGCGAAGGAATTGCTTGGTTGGTTGGCGAGGGCCTCTATAAAGCAGATTTCGGAACGTTTGTGATGAATTTGATCAAAGAAGGTGCGCTTGAAAATCTATTTGTGCCTGACCAGCCAAATAATCTCTGGTGGAAGGCTGCGCGAACGCTTATCGGCTCAGTATGCAAAATGTTAGGCCTTGCCTATGATCATGATGTCTATACACTTGGCAGCCAACTTGAAGATGTCGCGCAAAAAGTGGCTGAATCCATAGCTCGTCGTGCTGGAAAATAGCACTCTTAGGGGAATGCTTGCGCATCGGTAAGCCTCTTTTTCACAAAAAATTTGTCGGGTAAACATTCAGACCCACCCTTGTTTCCTGGTATACAGGTGCATTACATGCCGACTTAAATTTTTTTCACATTGCCGAAATGCGCGCAGGCTGTAATGATGGAAGTAGCAATGAGTCGATCTCCTCTCCTCAATAAGCGACAAGTCCTGGAACGGTTGCTGGATGCCGGTATGGTTCTGGTGGCCCTTGACGCTCGCCATGCGGATGTCGAGGTGCCATCGCAATACCGTGGTGACATGCAGTTGCGCCTCAATCTTTCCTATCGGTTTGAGCTTCCCATGAAGCTTACCGACAGTGGCATTGAAGCGTCGCTAACGTTCGACGGTCTGCCGTTCTCGTGCAATCTGCCCTGGGATGCTATTTTTCTGATGGTTTCCCATACAACAGGGCAGCCTGTTTTGTTTCGGGAAGATGTTCCTCAGGAAATTGCCAGTGCCCATCTTCCCGGTTTGCCCGATCCTGATGCGCCTGATCTCTCACCACGCAGGCCGAAGTTGCGCCTGATTGCCGAGGAGGCTCCCGCAGAGCCTGAGCCTGAACCGTCGACGGATGTGAGCGACGCTGCGCCGTTGCCCGCCCCTCAGACTCCCCCCCCTTCACCCCCTCCCACGTCAGGTAAACGACGTGGACATTTACGTGTGGTGAAATAAACGCACGATTGTTTAAGGAGAAATCCGTGACCGATAATGCTTACTGGCGTGCTTCTTTGTTTGTGCCGGAACACATGGCTGAAGATGTGAGTGCTTTGATCGCGGCCGAGTGCTCATTGGGCGTCGCTATCGAGGACAAAGATACTGTCGTGCCTGGTGAAAAAGGGCGTACCGATGGCATGGCCCGTGTTACTTTTACCAGCGATCGCGCCCCTGATTATTGGCGTCTTGATGTACAAGCGCGGCTCGCCGACATGGGCGTGCAGATGGATGGCGGCGTACTTACGGTTGAGCAGCAAGAAGGCGACGATTGGGCGCATGCATGGAAAAAATATTTCCGCCCTTTGACACTCTCCTCACGTTGTCATGTGACACCCTCGTGGTGTGAGTCGCCTGTGATGCTGCGCGGTGCAGTAAATTTACTGCTGGACCCGGGCATGGCATTTGGCACAGGACAACATGAAACAACCCGTTTGTGCACAGCGTTTATCGATGAATTGTGTCGTGATCATAAGCCCCATCGTGTTCTTGATGTGGGATGCGGTACAGGCATTTTGGCGATGTTTGCCAAAGGTCTTGGTTGTGAAATTGTGGTGGGAATCGACAATGATCACCAGGCTGTCACCGCAAGCAAAGAGAATGCAGGACAAAACAATCTGCTGATTGACTGGCGTTTGCTTGATCCCATGGGTGACCCCAATGGATTTGTGGCGCTTGGCAAATTTGATCTCATTGTGGCCAACGTGCTTGCTGAACCTCTCATCATGATGTCACCGCTGCTGTTGAATGCAGTCGGCGAGGGTGGCCATATTGTTTTAAGTGGTATTTTAGCCTCACAGGCCGAAGATGTCGCCAAGGCGTATATTGGGGCATCCCAAAATCGCGGTCGGCATCTCACCGAGCGTGAGCGGCGCCGTGATGGTGATTGGGTCGCACTTCATTTTGTTGATTATCCATAAGAACTAGTCAGCCACGTCCTGTGCTCAAAATCTTTGAAATGATATTTTCGGCGTTATGCTTAGTCTATCGTTGCACCACGTTTATACGCCTTTGCAGTGCTTCTCGTTTCATGCGGTTCCCCGAGCCATATTAATTATCAAGATCCTTGTCAGACCGCATCGTGCGTGGCCCTTGATGCCGGCTTAGGTGGCATTCGGGGACGTTTGTGTGGTGCCCGTGGTTATGCGCTGTCTTATGCCGAAGTATGGTTCACACAGACGACCGGCAGCGAAATTCGAACACTGGCCGACATAGAAGGGCGTTTTGAGCTTGTGGGGCTGCCTGAGGGTTCTCAGAGCATCTCAGCACAGCGTGGTCCTTTCCATACAGAGTTTTCTGTCGATGTGGTGGCGGGGGTTGTGCGTGAGCTTCCTGATGCCTTGTGTACGCCCGCGCCGCGCATTGCGGTGGTGACAGGACTCTATGATCACGTCGAGGATGTACTCGGCACCTTAGGGTTTCGTGTGAAGCGCATCTACCGCCAAGATTCGATAGAAGAACGTGACCCAGCGGGTAGCGTGGATCTGATCGACGGTCGTTTTGTGGGCAATTCAGGCGATTTGGGTTTGGCATCGCGCTATTGGCTGCGTGTGTTTCTGACCGATCCGCAAAGGCTTGCCCGTTACGATATGCTGTTTCTTAATTGCGGCCTTGATGATCACGACATCGCCGAGCACACCACGGATTTATCCAACGCAATTTCAAATCTCAAAGATTTTATAGCCCAGGGCGGTTCTTTGTATGTGTCCGATTGGGCGGCTGATTTGATCAGGCAAGCCTTTCCGTCGCAAATTGCTTTTCGTGGCGATCCTACCCTCTTTGGGAGTTCACGTGTGGGGCGATCCGACCTCCAAATCGATGCGGACATCCACGATCCTGTGCTTCGTGAACGGCTTGGTACGTTGTCGCTTCCTATTGCCATGCGTCTTGATGAATGGTCGATGATGTTACCTGTGGAGGTTCAGCCCGTCACACTGCGGGTGATGGTGACAGGCGATGGGACAGGGGTTCGTCCTGAAACCTGTGGCCAAGCGAGTGGGTGTGAAACCTATCGCGATCACGTGCCTTTGACGGTTCAATTTTCCTACGGCCTTGGCCAGGTTATTTATACAAGTGCCCACGTGGATGAGCATGCGGACCCCGTTTTGGAAGAACTCCTGCGGATTTTGGTGTTTCGGATGTAATCCGTTTGACGCCAGTCCTTGACCTTTTGCGAAAAATCGTCGAAAACCCCGGCCCTAACGTGAGGTAGAACCATGGCGAATCGCTGTCAGGTGACCGGTAAAGGCCCCATGGTGGGCAACAAAGTTTCCCACTCGAATGTAAAGACCCGCAAACGCGTTCTTCCAAATTTGACGTTTCAGCGATTTTGGATCCCTGCTGAAAAGCGTTGGGTGCGTTTGAAGGTAAGCGCACGTGCCAAGCGCATTATTTCCCGTGTTGGCATTGAGCAAGTGATTGCTGATATGCGCAAAAACGGCACCTTGTAGTCGAGACGGCCGACCAGTCGTTTTCAACTCTTTTTCATCCCGACATCGTTCGGGTTACGGTTTCGTATGTCCAAAACAAATTCAATTATCGAACTGCTTAACGACGTCCTTACCGCAGAATTAACTGCCATCAATCAGTATTTTCTTCATGCCGAGCTGTGTGCGCATTGGGGCTACGGCAAGCTTGCCAAGGTTGTGAAAAAGCAATCCATCGATGAAATGAAACATGCTCACAGCCTCATCGAGCGTATTTTGCACCTCGACGGTTTGCCTAATGTGCAGCGCATGGGGAAAGTGCGTGTGGGTGAAACCGTGGGCGAACAATTCACTCTGGACTTCGCTTTGGAGCAAGAAGCAGTGGTTCGTTTGAATGCGGGCATCGCAGTATGCATCGCCGAAGGCGATCATGGAAGCCGCGTCTTGTTAGAATCTATTTTAACATCCGAAGAAGCGCACATCGATTGGCTCGACGCCCAGAACAAAGCGCTTTCGCAAGTGGGTGAACAAGCGTATCTCGCGCAGATGGTTTCGATTGATTAAATCGGTGATTTTACACGCCCGCGGGATGATTAACCGTCCACAATAGATCTTTAGGCAGCCACTGTGCAAACACGTTTTCAGGAAGCGCACGGCTGCACAGAAATCCTTGAAATACGTCGCATCCATAACCACGTACGTGCTCAAGTTGCGCTGTGCTTTCCACGCCTTCGGCAATCACATTGAGATTTAAATGGTGTCCAAGTTGAACCATGGATTGGCAAATGGCGCTTACCTGCGCATTGGTTGTGATTTCTGCAACAAAGGAGCGATCTATTTTGAGGGCATCCAGCGGAATATCTTTCAAATAACGCAATGAAGAATAGCCAATGCCGAAGTCGTCGATGGATAAATGCACGCCGACTTCTTTGAGCGCATGAAACACCTGGATCGCATGTTCAACATTTTCAAGAAGGCAGCTCTCTGTTAGCTCAAGCTCCAACTGATGGGGCTGTAAACCGTAGGTACGGATTGCTGTATCCACCATTTGTACAAAATTGGGTGAGCAAAACTGCTGCGCAGAAATATTCACTGCGATCTGATCCAGCATGATCCCGGATGCATGCCAACGCTTCAATTGTAGACACGCATCGTGAATGGTCCATTCTCCAAGGGCAGTGATAAGACCTTCCTCTTCGAGGACTGGAATAAATGCATCGGGTTCCAAAATACCGTGGATGGGATGGTTCCATCGTGTAAGTGCTTCGCACCCGACGACACGCCCCGTTTTAAGATCTACTTTGGGTTGATAAAAGTTCACATACTCTTGGCGGTCGATAGCGCCAAGCAATTCGTTGATCCGGCGGTAATTGTGTGATGCTTCTATTTGCACTGTACGGGTGTATCTATGGGCCGCTGCATGTTGATTGCTTGCTTTGGCCCACCGAAGTGCCGTTTCTGACGCTTGAATAAGCCCGTCGCTGGTGTTGGCATCCTCCGGAAATAATGCAAGTCCAGCGCTTGCAGAAATAAAAACATCATGGGGTCCGATGCGGACAGGATGCTGGATAAGGGCCAATAGTTTTGTCGCCAAGCTTTCGATATCATGCGTGAGGTTTGTGAATGCGATGGTAAATCGGTCATCACCCAAAGATGCAAAAATGGCATTGGATGGTAGATGCTTTCGAAATATTTCTTCGGTATGGAGGACAATCTGTTCCGATGTCCCAGGGCCAAAGGTGTCATTCATCTCACTGATATGATCAATGCAAAACATAAGAAGTGCGATATGCTCATTATTATTAAGGCGCGATGACTCGAGTCGCTGTGTGAGATCTTGATGGAATATAGAATAATCCAAAGTAACGCTCCCTTGCCGAACCTGACCGTCTGCCCAGTGTATCACGAACACGATGTGGTCTTTTGCTTACATCACGTTTTTGGTGCTTCGGGCTAGATTTTTAGGCCATCAAAGGAGTAGAGGCCCAATGGGATATCGATGGTATGATAGGTCAAACAAGGGGCGAATGGGCGGTGGGCCGTATTTTCTCATGTCTCATGGTGCTGATTTTTACGGCCTTTGTCGGGTGCCGTGGACAGTCGGGATCTGAGTTTTTTCCGCAGGAAGACGCGGGTTCACGTCATATCGTGGTCGATTTGGCAGCACCTACCGATGGGGTTGTTGAAGCCGAGGTTGTTGCCGCAGAACCCATCTGCCCAGAAGCCTATCGTATCATTCGTGGAACGACGCGGGACGACCGTTTAATTGGAACCGAAGGCAACGATTGCATTCTTGCTTTTGACGGGGATGATTTTGTGAACGCGGCAGGTGGCGATGACATTGTTTATGGTGGTCCCGGCAATGACATATTGATCGGTGGTTCGGGTGATGACCGTCTCTACGGTGATTTGGGTAACGATACGTTGGCGGGTGGCGCGGGTCGTGATTTGCTTATGGGTGATGAAGGCGACGATCGTTTGTCGGGCGGAATTGGGCACGATAAGCTATTTCCCGGGGGCGGCAATGATATTATCGCAGGGCTTGAGTATACGGATGTTTTAGAGAAGGGGGGTGGGACGAACATCGTTGTTGATAAACTGGGAGCGTCTTTTGTCGCGGATCCATTATCCGTACCCGATGAACCCAATGCGCCTAACCCTGAATTGAATAAGTCACCCAAAACCGTGCAGCGCGCCGCGCCCGTGAAGAAACACAAAGCACCTCCACGCCACAACAATGATGATATCTTCAATTCGTATCAAGAAGAGAAATCAGCACCCAGTTATGATTTGAATCAAAAAGAAAAAGGGTTGTAATTTCTATCGGTGCGACTTTTTACGATAATCGTGGTTGCTCTGATGAACCACGCGGATACGACGGCTGTCGTGTTTTGAAACAACAGTTGCGTTGCGCTTCTGTCGCGCTTTTGCACGCAGGAACCCGCGTTTTTCGCATTGATCGTCCAATACATCCGCCGAAATTCCTGGTGTGAGGCATGTCGGTGAACACAATGTGTATTTTGGCATAGAACCCTTTAGTGTGGTTGTCCCCCACCAATTCACCAAACCAAGGATGATGGGTAAATTCCAAAGATTGAATCGTTTGTTTTGAGCAAGATCCACATGATGGGGTGGAATAGATCCCACAGCCATCCATGCATGACCGCGGTTGACATGCACAAAATGTGCGTCAGCAAAGGGGTCTGCCGGGTTTGATTCCACATACGTATAAACCAAACGTTCACCGTGTTGACATGTGCCATGTGCATCGGGTGCGTGCGCTGCGTGAAGCGTTTTAAGATCTTGATGGAGTATTTTGCAATTACCGGCGACACTTTGTGCACTGAGCCCGAAATCGCCGTTTGCGCGTGTGGAATAGAACGGGGATCCTGTGGCGACCGAATAGCAGTTGGTGATCCCAGTGCTATTGCGATGCCACGTCTGACGAAGTGCATCTTGCTTCATCGTATATGCTTGGGCAGTTCCGAAGGGATCCTGAATTTCTAAGACACCACTTGGCGTAACATATGCATTGTAAAAAGATAATTTGATCGGTCGACAATTTCCGTATGTGTCCAATGCGGTCCCTGTCATGGATCCATAGGGTCGGCATCCCTGACCCACTGCAGACTGCACCGCAAGCATTGCTGTGCCAAATTGAAATATGGTTTGCACGATGCTGCGTTCGTGGGGGATTGAGCTCATGAGAGCGATATATACGTATGTCGTAGCGATTATTCTACGCCTATTCAGTGACGATCCTTCAGATCAATCGCAAATCAATTTATCACACAACGCGCCGCGCAGTGCCCCGATAACCAAACAACAGCATATTTTAGGGGGATAATATGTCGGCAGTGCAAAGGTTTTCTGAAAAATTGTGTTCTGAGAGGCCACCGGAATATTCGGCACAAGCAGTGGTTCCGGTCCAACACATGACACTCGACAACCCTACGTGTACTTTTATAGCGGGCGAACGAAAATTTTCTCTGAATATCGCAGCATTGAAGGCCTATGAGCCTCATGTGAAATTGCCAGCACCTCAGAGCGGCGCTCCGACCCATGTGACGATTGATTTGGGAAGTCACACGACGAAGCATGCCCAGGATTCTTTAAAATCATGGGTTTTGTCCGGGCGATTACTGGTGGCCGATGAGAACAATTTGGGCGAGTATTTGAGCCTTGCAACATCATTGGGTTTTACCGAGTATGGGCGACGTATTCGTGTTTTGCAGGCAATCAATACCCACGGTGTATCCGGTGAAAAATATTATGTTTTGAAGAAAACGTGGTACCACGAATCTTTCTTACCTTATATGCGTGAAGCAGACCGCAGTGCGCTGCCACCCTTACCCGAATCCCCGGACGAAAGAAGCCACAGTGTTTGTCTTCCAAAGCAAGCCTTGGTTGAGTTGTACAAGGATTCTGGAAAAATATTGTCTGCTGGCGACAATGCGAAGTGGAAATGGAACCAGTCGTACGATGGAAGGGCTATGAATGTGAAGGATTCGAGCTCTGTTGTTCCCAGAAACGAAGGTGTTTGTTCTATCATGTAAGTGAGATGTCATCGCGGGAGATGAAATGTGAAGTGCTCCAATGCACGCAGCGCACCCGCTTCATCCAATGTGAGAGGTATGCCGTCACCGGGAAACGTTTCGTAATCGGCTGCCCATGGCATCACCGCTTCAATCATACCGTCACCCAAACGAACTTTCGGTAAAATAATCGGGATGCTGGGCGAAGGGGGTTCTAGGCTTCCTGACGCAATATATTGAATATTGGCCAACGTGGGAGGCGGTAAAAAAATATCGCCATGTTCATGGGCTTGTATTGCAGCGTTGGGTGTCCACCATGTGAGCGATGTTGATTCAATTTCGCAGGCTTTTGGGATTTGGCCTTCTGGCATCCATGTGAGAAAAAATCGGGTATCGAAACGTTTGGGTTCTGCAGAAGGCGTAAGCCATCTGGCCCATGGTTGTAACGCACCTGGTGTGATTGTAAGCCCAGTTTCTTCAAACACTTCACGGCACGCTGCACGTGCATGAATTGCGTCAAAGCCTTGAGGCCAATCGTGGGGTGGATGCCATCCATCATTTGGGGTTGAATCGATCTCATCGACGCGTCCCCCAGGAAAGACATGGGCCCCCCCCAAGAAAGCCATGTTGTTGTGACGCTGTTGCAAAAGGATCTCGATGTCAGCATCAGAGGACTTTTGTACAATCAACACGGTTGCAGCATCGCGGATATTAGCCACGAAATGCCTTGCCGCTGCGGGCATGATCTTTGAGAATTTGTGCAGGCTCAAAACGCTCACCATGGCGCTCTGCGTACGTTTCAAGCTTTCTTACAATTTCAACGGCGGTGGTACGATCCACAAACGAGAAAGGCCCCCCTGTAAATGGCGGGAAGCCTAAGCCGAAGATGGCACCGATATCGCCGTCACGTGGGCTCTTGAGAATTCCTTCTTGCAAACACAAGGCTGCTTCGTTGATCATTTGAAGCGCAAGACGCCATTGAATATCGTTTTGTGCAACAGCATTTTTGTCGGGTTTGATGCCGAGAAGCCCGTATATGGTGGCGTCCACACCACCTTTTTTACCGTTTTCGTAGGTGTAAAACCCTTTGCAATTTTTACGGCCCTTGCGGGTGTCGTCCTGGACGGTTTCAAGGGCTTGGGGCGGACGCATGCGTTGCCCAAAGGCTTCTTGCATGATGCTTGCGACTTTGGCGCCAACATCGATACCTACTTCGTCGAGCAATGTCAGGGGCCCCACAGGGAAACCAAAGTCCATCATGGCTGAATCGATCACGTCAATGGGCGCGCCTTCGCTGAGCACCCAAGCAGCCTCATTCATGTACGGCGCGAGAATGCGGCTCGTGTAAAAGCCTGTGCCGTCTCGCACGACGATCACGGTTTTGCCTTGGGCTTTGCCTAGCTTGACACATGCGGCCGTCACCCACGGCGCGGTGTCGTTGGTGGTGATGATTTCAAGCAACGGCATTTTTTCCACAGGGGAGAAATAATGCATGCCAATGACACGTGTGGGATCAATGGCACCTTCGGCAATTTTGGTGAGTGGCAACGATGACGTATTGCTTGCGAAGATGATTTTGTCATTGCCCTTGGTTTGAACTTCGCGCAGCATTTTGCGCTTAAGATCGAGATCTTCAAACACAGCTTCAATCACCACATCAATATTTTCAAATCCTGACATCGTGGTTGTGCCGGTGAGCTGCTGCATAAGGCGATTGCCATCGGCAAGACTTCGCTTGCGACGTGTGACATCTTTGTCCACAAGTTTTTGTACATAGCGGATCCCACGACCCACGCCCGCATCGTCCATTTCGTGGATGCGAACAGGAATACCGGCTTTCATGACCGACATGGCGGCAATACCACCGCCCATAAGTCCTCCACCGAGCACGCCGATACGATGGGTCTCGCGCGGTTGTACGGTGGGATCTTCAACGCCGGTATCTTTTTTGAGGGCTTGCGTTGCATGGTAGATCGAACGAAGCGCTTTGGATTCATGGGAGATGGCCAGTTGCCCAAAACGATCCGCTTCGGCAGCATATCCCGCTTCAATGCCTTCCATGATCCCCATGCGGATCACATCAAGTGCACGCTCAGGCGCAGGATATTTGCCGTGCGTTTTGGCAAGAAGCATGTCCCGTGATTTTTTGAAAAGGATGCGCAGACCCAGAGGATTTTCTTCGAGTGCGAGAGTTTGCAGACTTTCCGTATTTGCACAGCTTTTAAGTCGTGCAATACCTCTTGGTGCAGTCGCTCCTTGCCCACGGGCAGCACGCAACGCACGTTCTTTGGCGACCTGAAGCAAAATAGTTTGGGGAACCACTTCATCGGCAAGACCCAATTTGCGCGCTTTGCTTGCACGAATTTGTTTGCCAGTGAGGATCATGTCGATGGCATTGGCGATGCCGATCAAGCGCGGCAAGCGTTGTGTGCCGCCCGCACCGGGAATAAGCCCCAATTGCACTTCTGGAAGTCCCAGCACTGTTTTTGGTGAGTCGCTTATCACACGCTCGCTGCATGCAAGTGCCAGTTCAAGCCCACCGCCAAGCGCTGGTCCATGGATCGCTGCGATCACAGGTTTGCCTTTGTGCGTGTGCAAACGCTCCATGCGCGCAAAAACATTTTGAAGTTCGCGGCACATGGCGGTGGCTTCGCTTGCCTGTTGTACTGTGTCGATGACGTCGATGTCGGCGCCTGCAATAAAGCTGTCGGGTTTGCCTGAAATAATCACCACTGCGCGTACAGCAGCGTCGGTTTCGATTTGATTCACGATATCAGCGATGCCTTCGCCCAATTCAGGAAACAGCGTATTCATGCGCCGTCCAGCGGCATCAAGCGTGAGAACACCTACGCCGTTTTCATCGATCTCAAACGTGAAATGTTTGCTGGTTTTCATGATTTTTTCCCCGTGCCCTTGATCGTTGCATTTTGTAGGGGCGGTTCGTGAACCGCCCTCTAACGTTCAATAATTAACGCTGCCCCTAAACCACCTGCAGCACATTGGGTGCACATGGCAATGCCGCCACCCCGACGTGAAAGTTCATGGGCCATGGTCAATGCTTGGCGCGCACCTGTGGCCGCGAAGGGGTGTCCAATGGCGATGGACCCGCCGTAAATATTCAATTTTTCCATGGGCACGTCGCCAACGGCCGATGCAAGCCCAGCATAGGCTTTGCAAAACTCAGCATTGCGTAAACCGACGATATTGGAGAGCACCTGCGCTGCGAATGCTTCGTGCATGTCGAATAGATCGATATTATCCAAAACAAGGCCCGCATGTTCCAATGCTTTTGGGATCGCAAGAACGGGGGCTTGGAGCAATTGGAAATTGGGATCGATGCCCGCAAATCCCCAGGATTTGACGTAAGCAAGTGGTGTGTATCCGTGAGCTTTTGCCGTTTCTTCGGCCATCAAAATTACGCACGATGCGCCATCGGTGAGTGGTGAACTGTTGCCTGCAGTGATGGTGCCATGTTTGCGATCAAAAACAGGCTTAAGACCTGCCAACTTTTCCAATGAAGTATCTGAGCGAACGATGCCATCGCGTGCAGTTGATGTGTCGAATTTGGGAGGAACTTGGAATGACATCACTTCGTTGGTGAAGATCCCTTTTTCCCATGCTGCTGCTGCATTCTGATGCGATGCAAGCGCCAAACGATCTTGATCGTCGCGTGCAATACCGTTGAGCTTGGCCATGACTTCCGCCGATTCACCCATGCTCAGGCCCGTGAAGGCCTCTTTAAGTGCAGGGGGGACAGGCATAAAATCTGACGGGCGCAATTTGGCGAATGCTTTGATCTTTTGAGCAGTGGATCGGGCCGCATTGGCGGCCATGAGTACATCCACCATGCCATCGCTAAAGCTGATGGGTGGACGTGACAACGATTCGGCACCGCCGCACAAAACGACGTTGGCGTCGCCGGTCATGATCGCCATGGCACCATCTACAATCGCTTGGGTGCTGGTGGCGCATGCACGACTTACAGAATAGGCGTCGATACTGTGAGGAAGTCCGCAGCCGAGCACGATCTCGCGCGCAATATTGGGTGCTTCCATGTTGGGAACGACCTGACCATAAATAATGCGATCGATTCCCACCGCTGTGAGATTGGTGCGTGCAATAAGCTCGCTGATCAATGGCTTGGCGATTTGCAGTGCGGACAACGAACGAAATACGGTGCCAGATTTTACAAACGGCGTTCGCAAACCGCCGACAATGGCAACGCGTCGACCAACGGTATTTTGTTTGGATCGTGCCATGTCCCCATCACTCCATCGTTGTAGGATAGGTCAATGGCTCTAACGCCTTGTGTAGGTGGCGTCAATGGGAAGGTTACTTCTCCATCTCCAACACCTGTCCCAAGAAAGTGCGTGGTCCTTGTCGTACGATCGACCAAGCGACAAGCATCGCAAACACACCGAGTGAAATCCACGCGCCGATGCTCACGTGTTCATGATGGCCATGGGGTGGAACGGCGTGTGACACGTTTTCGAATATGATGTTGATAGCGTAACCGATCACTGTGGCACCGATGCCCACCGCGCTTCCAAAAAATATCGCAGTTTTACGCCCATGCAATTGCTGCAAGACGCCAAATGTACTGATGTTTGTGGCGGGGCCTGTGAGCAAAAATGCAATGGCAGCGCCAGGCGAAATACCTTCTGCAATAAACACGGCAACAAGGGGTGTTGCACCCACTGCGCATACGTAAACAGGAATGCCGATCAACGCAAACATGGGCACCTCGGCCCATGATGGAATGAATTTCATCCATCCCAATTGCAACAAAGGTTCGGCCAACGTTGCGAGCACAAGACCTGCGATCACCCATGGCGCGGTGTGATCCACCATATCTGTTGTTGCTGTTTTGAAGGCAAGACGCCACCGGCTGATTGTTTTTGGTGTTTCTTTGGCATGACAGCATGACGGCTCAGGGGTTGTTGCGATGGATTGGGTACGACCGCCAACGAGTACGCCCACAAAAAATGCAATGGCAGCGGCGGCAAGCAGTCGTGCGATGGTCACGGGCCATCCAAGCAATGGCACAGACAATGTGAATGCATCGATGCCAATTTCGGGCGTTGCGATCAAAAAAGCCATGGCGGCCGCGGCTGGGGTTCCACAGATCACAAGCGTTCGGTAGGTGGGCAATACACCGCATGAACACAAGGGCAGTGGCAATCCAAATAACATCCCTTTGAGTGCTTGAAGGCTCGCACCGCCGCGGGTCATCCATGCGCTTGGAACGTTGGGGAGCAGGGCGTGCAAAGCACCACCGGCCGCAAAACCAATGAGCATCGCGGGCGCGGTTTGCAATGCGAGATGGAGGAATGTGCTGTATCCCGTGCCATGATCGTGGGGATGTTCTTCGGGAACAAAAACCATTAAAAGCGCCATGCTGATGAGGCCAAGCAAGGCGCCTAGGCCCGTATGCCATGATTCACCGTGTTCATGGATGTGATCGCCATCATGTTCACAACTGTGTTCATGACCGTGGCGTGCGTGGGCGAGCACCACATGCAACAGCCCACCGGCGACCAAGGCGCGTACAATGGCGGCCATGGGTGTATCGCTTACGATTGTCTCTGACGAACTAAAAAATCCAATGATGGTGGCAAGTCCCAGTGCGCTGAGTAAGAAGATGGCTTGTTTTTTTCCTAGCGCAGGCTTTGCCAACCACCAAATGGCCACAGCCTTGGGGATCTGATGCAATACGACGGCAAGTCCAAGAAATGCGTTGTGATCGCTTTGACGAATGGCAATGCCGTCCATCACCGAATGGGTCGCCAAAACCAAAGTAGAGCCGATTAATGTAAATCCCACGGCACCTGCACGACTCAACCCGACAAGGCCTTTTTCCAGCTGGGGTGCCAAAGCAAGTCCCGCAATGGCCACTGGGATTGCGATCATGCCTGCGGTTTGAACGGCCTCAGGGAGAACATGTCCGACAATAAGAACAGCAATGACTGTGAGCACGAAGCCATCAAGTAATTGCCAAAGCTTGAGGCGTGTTCCTGTGAGATAGGCAACCAGCGGACCTGCGGCCAAGGCCAGAAGGCTTGCGATGAGTGTTAGCGTGCTTGTTTGGGGCATTTTTTTTCCCGAAGGGAAGTTTGATGGAGGCGCGAATGGGATTTGAACCCATGAATAACGGTTTTGCAGACCGTCCCCTTAACCACTTGGGCATCGCGCCATATGCCTAAGTTATTAAGCTGGCTGCATACAAATCGCAAGCGAAAATGGGACAGGTCATGTGTTTGCGCGTATATTAATGGTGATGTATTGCTTTCTTTGTAGGGGCGGTTCGTGAACCGCCCTCCTCGTCGATACGATATTGCCCGTTCTCTTGTGGATCTTCCTGAACCTGCGGCCACAGAACCGCAAGCATACATTCGGGCAGGCATCAAAGCCCCACCCAAACCTGCAGCTATTTCCGAAGATGCTCTTGCCTCCACCGCATCATCGGCTTTTTTGATTGCGGAAGGGGACAGTCAATGGTTTGAGGTGAGCATTCGCGATGAGATCTTTCCCCATTTGCGTTGCAAGATAGGATCCCAAGCGGGGAAAATATGTGCGGTGTTTGAAGTGGCGGATAAAAACACCCAGCGATTGCTTGAAGCAAGTGCAGGGCGTTTGCGTGTGATGTTGGAATCGCGTGGGCTTAAAGTGGCCGAAATTCGTGTCACGCTCGCATAAACTCCACTTTGCGAAGCAAGGGGGAGTCAGACGCGTAGCGTCTGGTGGGGGTGCGAGGGGGAGTCGCCAGCGGATCTGGCAATAAAGGTACGAGATATGCAAATTCATTTCCAAATTTTAGGCGGCGAACCCATCCTTTCCGCTATCATTGATACATTTGTAGAACGTATCATCGCCGATCCTATGATCGGTTTCTTTTTTCGTACTGTGGATATTCATCGTTTGAAAAAACTCGAATACCAGCACGCAGCACATTTTCTGGGTGCGCCTGTGAAATACGAAGGCCGAGATTTGGACAAAGCCCATCGGCGTCACGCGATCATGGGTGGTCATTTTGATCGTCGTTTGCAAATATTGCGTGATGTGTTGCGCGACTTTGAAGTCCAGCCTGAGATCCAAACAGCGTGGATTGATTATCAGTTGAGTCTGCGTCAAATAATTGTGAATTTCGGTGCGCCAACATCCTGCGCTTAGACCTCTTTAAATTTTCGTTGATTGAGTTTTGCTGCAGGTGCTTGCGTGCTTATCGAGGAACGAAAGCGAGGTAATATGTGATATATACCGAGCTTGAGCGACAAAGATAAGCGCGCAATGACCCAGCCAAAAGCAATCAATGAATGTTTAAAGAGGTCTAGCCCCCCATTTCGTGCTAATATTTCATGCATGTCATGTGTTTTATTGATGTTGACGCTATTAGCTGCGCCTTTTGAAGATGTTTACAGCCGCTTTCGGCTTACTTTGCCTGAAGGTTGGCATTTTACGCCTCTTCCTGGCGACACCCAAGGTGCTGCTTTTCAAACGGGCAGCCAAGGCATTCCAGGTGCAGTTTCGGTGCGGGTTATTGACGTAGGACCGTCCGTGACGTTGCAGGCCTTTGCCGACGATATGCAAAAAGTGGTGGTGCAAGAACCCGGTTATCGTGCGCTCAAAGAAGAGCTTTCTTTGATTGCAGGTGTACCTGCATTGCGTCGTCGTTATGTTGTGTATCTTGCGGGCGATCCCAAACATTCTAAAATGGTCGATGAATTGTATGCTATTGATGGGGCTCGCGGGTACATGTTGCACGCCGAAACTTTGGCCGAAGTTTTTGGGAGTATCGAAAAACAATTCAACGCGATTTTTGATAGCTTTGAGCCAGTAAGGCCCAAAGTTACGGGAAGTATCGAACCCGAAAACCGATATATGGTCGGTTCTTTTGTGATGGAAGACGATCGCAAAAGCATCATTACGTTTAACGAAGATGGAACGGTCGTTTTTGAAGGGAACCGCGGTCTGTATCGTGTTCAAGGCGGCGAGGTTCTTATGCGCATGGGTGACGGCGAGCCTGAAACACTCGCTTGGTCTTTGCGCGGTGACATTCTCGAGCTCAAAGCGAAGGACTGGAAAGCGCCGATTCGATACTATCGCAAAGGTTCGGGTGCTGCACTCATCGGCAAATGGCAAACGGGCAAACGCAAAGTACATTTTAGCCCAACGGGCGTTGTGATGCTTGAATCGGCGGGTGGCACATTTACAGCGGATACAGGTATGCTGATCGTGACCTTGCACGACGGAAGACGTCTTGATCTGCGATTTTCCATATCCGATCACGACAAACTACAACTGTCGGGCGGACGTTATGGGGCTGGCGTTGTCTTTGATCGTGCCGCTAAATTTACAGATGCGAAATAGGGCGCTGGTAGGGGCGCAGCTTGCTGCGCCTTATGTAATCAACCGTAGCTGCGCTCTTCCATTTCCTGTTCCTCTTTGCATCTGATGCAAAGGGTGGTGACAGGCCGCGCCTCAAGACGCTTCATGGAAATGGGCTCTTCACATTCTTCGCATATCCCAAATTCGCCCGCATCGATTTTTTTAATGGCGCGATCAATTTTCGATAAATACCATTTCTCACGATCGCGCAGACGAAAAATAAACGATTGATTGTACTCGGCAGATGCCTGGTCAATCTCATCGGGCAATTCGCTGACGTCGAGCGTCGCTTCTTCCGCCAACGTACGATTGGCTTTTTCGATAATCGTCTTGCGTTCTTCCATGAGAAGATCACGAAAACGCTTTAGATCTTTTTTGTTCACGGCTGTGCTCCTCTTAACCGATAGGGCGCCGATTGCAACGGGCGGTCCATTCTATAGGGGTTTGTATGCTCATGCCAACTCTAAATATGCGTAGGAGTAGATCAACGCGCTTTCTTTCTGTAAAAGCAACCGCCGTAGGGTCGCAACAACAGGGCGTAGCCAGCAGCGCCCCTACGGCTGCGCCCTCTGTAACTAAGGAGCACACCATGGCTGTCGATGCAGGATCTGCGGATCTGATGCAAAAAGTTGTAAGTTTATGCAAACGCAGGGGATTCGTGTTCCAGTCCAGCGAAATCTATGGCGGTTTGCGAAGTGCTTATGACTACGGCCCTCTGGGTGCTGAATTAAAAAGAAATCTTATGGCAGAATGGTGGCGTGCCATGGTGCACGAACGCGAAGACGTCGTGGGCCTTGATGCGTCGATTATTATGAAGCCTGATGTATGGCATGCGTCGGGGCATCTTGCTGGATTTTCGGATCCGCTGGTGGACTGTCGCAATTGCAAAGAACGTTTTCGTGCCGACAAAGCCCCTAAAGTCGAAGTCGGCAGCACGGTCACCTACCTTGAAGGTGGTAAGAAAAAAGGCAACACACTGCAAGGCCAGGCCATGCGGGGCTATGTGTGCAGGGAATGCGGCAGCCCTGATTTATCCGAAGAACGTCAGTTCAATTTGATGTTTCGTACACATCTAGGGGCAGTGGATCCCCAAGAGGTGTATTTGCGACCCGAAACGGCCCAAGCCATGTTTGTGCAATTTCTAAATTGTCAGCAAACCATGAGCATGAAAGTGCCTTTTGGCATTGCGCAAATGGGCAAAAGTTTTCGCAACGAGATCACGGTAGAACATTTCATTTTCCGTTCATGCGAATTTGAACAAATGGAAATGGAATTTTTTGTGGAGCCGGGAACCCAGGGGGAATGGCTTGAATATTGGCTCGCAACACGGATGGCGTGGTGGCGTCGTTTTGCCAACTCTCCCGATGATTTTCGTGCGCGTGCCCATGAGCCATCCGAACTCGCACACTATGCCGATGCTTGCTACGACATCGAATACCGCTATCCCTGGGGTTTTGATGAGCTTGAAGGCGTGGCAAGCCGTACGGATTATGATCTCAAAAAGCATCAAGAGCACTCGGGTGTTAAACTGTCCTATTTTGATCAGCAAAAAAATGATCCGCAAACAGGCAAACCGGGATGGCGTTATTTACCGTATGTGATTGAACCGGCAGCGGGTGCAACCCGTGGTCTTCTTGTGTTTTTGCTTGATGCCTACCGTGAAGAAGAAGTGGCAAGCAATGATGGCGAAGGTTCAACGCGGGTGGTCTTAAAGCTGCACCCACGTCTTGCGCCCATCAAAGCCGCTATTTTACCTTTGGTGAAAAAAGATGGATTGCCTGAGGTCGCGCGTGAGCTTGTTCAACAGTTTCTCAAAGCGGGTGTGAACGCCCGTTATGATGAGCAACATGCCATCGGGAAGCGATATCGCCGCCATGACGAAGCGGGTACGCCGTTTTGTCTTACGGTGGATGGGCAAACCAAAACGGATGGGACGTTGACCATTCGCGATCGTGACACCATGCTGCAAGAGCGCATACCCGCAGACAGGGCTTTGGAGATTGTCAGATCTCGTTTGATCTAGCTATAGATATACCAGACACTTGACTTTACGGCACAATTCAAACTTCTTAGGGTACAATGTTCGACTCGCTTCTAGGACTATTTTCCACCGATTTGGCCATCGACCTTGGCACGGCCAATACTCTTGTGTACGTGCGTAACCAGGGCATCGTGGTGAACGAGCCGTCGGTGGTGGCAATTGCCAAATCCGAAGGCAGTCAACGCGTGCTTGCCGTGGGTGCCGAGGCCAAACAAATGCTCGGAAAAACGCCGGGCAATATTGTGGCCATTCGCCCTATGCGCGATGGCGTGATCGCCGATTTTACTATTACCGAAGCCATGCTTCGCTATTTCATCACCAAGATCCACAACCGGCGTCATTTTGTACGATCGCGTTTGATCATTTCTGTTCCCGCTGGGATCACCAATGTAGAACGCAAGGCCGTACGCGAAGCCGCAGAAAATGCGGGCGTTCGCGAGGTGTGGCTGATTGAGCAACCCATGGCCGCGGCCATTGGTTCGGGACTTCCCGTATGCGAAGCCCGTGGCAATATGATCGTGGATATTGGCGGCGGCACCACCGATGTTGCGGTTGTATCGATGGCCGGTATGGTCACCAATGTGACGCTTAAGGTCGCAGGTGATCGCATGGATGAAGCGATCATCAATTACGTGCGTCGTCAGCACAATATGATGATTGGCGAACGTACGGCCGAACAAATTAAGATTAAACTAGGAAGTGTGTGGACGCCGGCATCGCCCGAAGATGAATTGTTGCCCATGGACATGAAAGGGCGCGATCTGATCACGGGTGTACCGAAGTCCATCAAATTGACAGCGCCTGAAGTCCGTGAGGCAATGTCCGATTGTGCGCGTGGTATTCTAGATGCTGTGAAAACGACGTTGGAGCAAACCCCGCCTGAATTGTCCGCCGATATTTCCGATCGCGGTATTGTTCTTGCTGGCGGTGGTGCTTACATTCGTGGTCTTGATACCATGCTTAGCAATGAAGTGGGGATCCCCGTATTTGTGGCCGAAGAACCGTTGCTCGCGGTGGTGAAGGGCGCGGGCATGGTGCTTGAAGATCTGGATCGTTATCGCGGCATTTTGATGTAATTGATGTTAGGGCGATCGCCCAATTTTCGAGAAATTCCCCATGCGCAGACTGCAAGTTCAAGAAGACGGTATTCGTCTTGATAAATTTATTGCCCTCTCTTTGAATTCTCCACGCAGTCATGCGCGGCGATTGATCGTTGCGGGACGGGTTTATGTCGGGGGTAAAGTGGTTCGTATCATGACCCGGCCTCTCAAGATGGGCGCATGGGTTGAGATCAGTGCTTACGAAGCCGATGCGGTGCCTACCGTGCAATCTGCCGAGTTGCCTGTGTTGTTTTGTGATCGCTATATTCTTGTGCTTAACAAACCCGCGGGTTTGCTCAGTGAAGATGATCGTTATTCGGATAATTCCGTGGAAAGTATGGCCCCTGAACTGCTTGCTTCGCTTGATGAAAAGAAAACCGAACTGTGGCTGGTGCATCGATTGGATGCAGGAACCAGCGGTGTATTGATTATGGCGCGTACGCCCATGGCGAGCGGAAGCTTAGGCAAAGCATTTCATGATAAACAGGCGAAAAAAACCTATTGGGCGTTATGCCAGGGCACCCCTGAGCACGCGACTTTTGAGGTGGATGGCCCCATTGGTCGCGTGAAGGGTACACAGCATGCAGTGATCCCATCGGGACGTCCTGCGCTTACAAAATTTCGTGTTCACAACGCAAAAAATGGATTCTGCTGGATCGAAGCCATGCCAGAAACAGGCCGTACCCATCAAATTCGCGTGCATTTGGCCCATGTGGGTTTGCCCATTGTGGGTGATAAACTTTATGGCGGAACGCGTTATATTGAACATGACAACAAGCGTCATCTTGTGCCGCGCACCATGTTGCATGCGCGTTGTTTACGTGTGCGGCATCCCAAATCGGGCGAGAAGATGACGTTTGAAGCGCCGATGCCTGATGATTTTCGTGACATACTTTCTCTGCTGGATTTTTCATGCTGAATGTTCGCCTTGTGGCCAACGAAGCCGATATGAATTCGTGTCGTGAGATCCGGCACACGGTGTTTATTGAAGAGCAGGGCGTGGATCCGAGGGAAGAATATGATGATCTTGATCCTGTTTGCGCGCATTTTCTCGCCCGTGTGGATGGGGTGCCTGCAGGATGCGCCCGTTTGTTTTTTCCGTCAGATATTTTGTACGCAAAGGCACAACGCGTTGCCACGTTATATTCATTTAGGGGTTATGGCGTGGGGCGTGCATTGATGCTTGCGCTTGAAGATCATGCGCGTGTCGCGGGGGTTTGTGAGGTGCGATTGGCTGCGCAGATGCATGCTATCGCATTTTATGAACGTCTTGGTTACGAGGCCTTCGGCGATGTTTTTATGGATGCCAATATAGAACATCGCAACATGTCCAAGTATATCAGAAAGGCCTGACAGTTTTCTGTTAATAGTGTTTGACCAGGCCATCGGTGTGCCGTAGATGGAGTGGTTGGTGGTTATTTAGAGGACGGACCGGGGAGCATGAGCCAAGCGTTAGACATGACTGCCATGGCACCCGCATTGTCCGCCGAGGAAGTGTGGGAACGATTTCTTGCTGCAGATTGCAATGGTATTTCGCGGCATGTGCTTGATACATGGTTGAGGCCTGTGCGGTGTGTTGCCATTCATGCCGATCTCGTAACGCTTGAAGTACAAGATCAATTTTTTCGTGATTGGCTTACCGATCATTACGTTAAATTTATCATCGAAGGTCTTGGGCGTCAGTTGGGTTCTACGGTGCGTATTGCGTGGCAAATCAATGATGCCATGAAAATCGAGCCGTTGTTGCCAGAGCCTCCGACGTTGTCGGTGGTTCACCATGTACCAACACCGAAGATAAAACGTGCGGAGAGCAATGATGTCGCTGATACTGCGCAGGATCTCGCATCACCTGACAGGCGTGATCAGCTCAACGAACGCTATCTCTTTGAAAATTTTGTGGCAGGTCCTTCCAATGATTTTGCTTATGCGGCCTGCAAGGCTGTGGCCGAAAATCCGGGCACCAGTTACAATCCTTTGTTTTTGTTTGGGGGCGTGGGACTTGGAAAAACACATTTGGTGAGTGCCATTGGGCATCATATTCGGGCCAATAATCCGAATGCCCGCATTGTGTATGTTTCGGCGGAGCAATTTACCAACGATGTTGTGCAGGCTGTCTTGACCTCTAAACTTGAAGGTTTTCGCGACAAATATCGGCGTTATGTCGATGCGATCCTTATCGATGATATTCAGCTCATCGCCGGCAAAGAGCGCACACAACACGAATTTTTTCATATCTTCAATGCGTTGTATGATTCCAAGCGGCAAATTATCGTCACCAGCGATAAATTGCCCCATGAGATCCCAGACATCGAAGAACGTTTACGAAGTCGTTTTCAATGGGGACTTGTGGCCGATATTCAACCGCCGGAACTTGAAACGCGTGTTGCTATTTTGCGTAAAAAAGCGCTGGCTGAGCATGTTGAACTAAGCAACGAAGTGACATTTTTTCTCGCCGAAAGTGTGCGTTCCAACGTGCGTGAGCTTGAAGGCGCCTTGGTAAGACTTTTGGCCCATGCATCCATGTCGAAAACACCCATCACAGTGGATTATGTTAAAAAAGTTTTAGGTCATGTGATGGACTTGAAACAAAGCAGCCTTTCCATGGAGTCCATTCAGCGCATTGTGGCAGAATATTTCCATGTGCGTGTGGCAGATCTTAACGGACGCCGCCGCGTGAAAGCGATAGTGTTGCCACGGCAGGTGGCCATGTATTTGTGTCGTAAACATACCGATGGATCATTTCCTGAAATAGGTTCGCGTTTTGGTAAAGATCACACCACCATCATGAGTGCGTGTGAAAAAATCGATAGCAACCTTAAGCTTGATCCTGAACTACGCAAGCAGATCCTTGATGTCGAGCGATTGCTTGAGCAGGTGCAGGCGTAATTTTTTTGTTTGCAATGTACGTACCCCCCCCGGCGATGCGCCGACCTCCCCCTCGCTGGGGCGAAGTGGAGGTGAGGTCAGGTTTTCGGATAAACGATATCTTCTGCCTGGGCCAGTGCATGACGGATGGCCAAGGGGATTTCTTCTGGCGTAAGACCTTTCCAAAAAACCGTCCATTTGCCGAGACGGGTGAACCCATCGGCTTCTTTGATATAAAACGCATTGATCGGATTTTTGGCTTGCGAACGCCAAAAAAGCCGATTGTGTTCTAATAAAAGGCGTTGCCATAGATCGCGCCCAATGCCTTCACCTTGGGCTTGTCGCTCAACGACGTATTTGGAGAGGTATCCCCCAATGGGCGTATCACAAAGGATTGCAGCACCGCGATAGTGTTCTTCAGCGTAAATGCAGTTGACCGGTTCATCAAAAAAATCATTCCGAAGGATGCCACCAAAACTTGCTTCGATAAGTTCGCGTAGTTTTATTTTATCAAGATCTTCGTAATTGTTGACTGACAAGATCTCCGCGCCGCGTTTAAGAAATGTTCCCGCGCCCTTGACGGTGAACAACTCGCGCAACAGATCGAGCGGCGAGGTGATGGAGATCATGATTCGATGGGCAATTTCTTCGCATGCAATTCGCCTGCAGTTACGAAGCAATAAACGTTCGCGATCATCAAATGTTGGATTGGCCATCACATGATCGTATTCGGTGGTTAAATTGATACTTTGAATCGGAACGTTGTTTTCTGAAAGTGGGCCACGACGGCGCAAAAACATCAATTTGCGCACTTTCATCGCATCGAGCATGTGTCCTAAAAGCGTGAAACGGCTTTCTACATCGAGGGTCTCATCAAAAACGACGATGGGGATTTCGGAGGCATCGGTAGCGGCTTTGATGCTGCTGAATTTACCGTATAGCGATGATGCCTCAATACGGCGCGCATTGACGCCAGCCGCCTTGAGGCCTTGTCCCAAGCGATGGCCATGTTCACTGGCTGCAATCACATCTTGCACCCCTAATACCACAATAGGCGTGAGATCGAGGGCTGCGAGAAAACGGAGATCAAGCACCACCGCATCAAAGGCGTGCTTGATCACAGGTGCGTCAATGACAATGGTTGCAAAGCGTTCTTTCGACTGCGATCGAAAGAGATTAAGCCAAAAATCGGCTTCTGCATGGCGACCAATATTTTGAACAAAACGTCGAATGGCGTCAACAGGTTCCAATGATCACTCCCACAAACGTATCACGGACCTCACGTAATTGCTGATGCGTTACCCATTCATTGGGAGCATGGGCTTGTGCAGTATGTCCTGGTCCAAAAACAACCGCTTCAATACCAGCCTCACATAATAGAGCCGCTTCTGTCCAATAAGGAAGCGCAATACGTTCGGGCATAGGGGATGGAAATCTCGCAAGAAAATCTTGGCTTGGCTGTGCATCAAAAGCAGGCTGGTCGATTTGTATGCGACATACGGCATCGGGACAGATCTGTGTGGCAATGGCGAGAACCCTATCAAGCATTTCAGCATTGTGTGCGCCTGGCGGTGGACGCAGCGAAACGGTGAGTGCTGCGTTGTCGGGGACGACGTTAAATGCCACACCACCATGAAGTTCGGCGATATTGAGACATAATCCTTGGAAGCCATCGGGGCCTCGATTGCGTTGTTCACGACCAAAATCATGCAAAGCCACGGCGAGGCGTGCAAGATCGGCAAGCGGAGCAGGCATGTGATCAGCGCCTGAGGAGTGCCCGCCACGGCCCTGCACCTCGAATCGCAGAGAGAGAATACCGCGATGCTTGACGCCGATCAGAGCGCCGGTGGGTTCGCACACGATGGCGTGCTTGATGCCATGTTTGTGATCGCTCGCAAGAAACGCAGCCATGCTTTTACAGCTGCCTTCTTCATCGCCTGAAAACAAAACGGCGATGTCGCGCGGAGGTGCGATGTGAAGTGCACTTATGATGGCAGCCATGGCGCCTTTGGTATCGCATGCGCCTAAGGCGGTAAGTTTTTCGCCATCGTCGTGGAGGGTCCACGGATCGGTGTTCCAACCCGCATTGGCGGGAACCGTGTCCATATGCGCATTGAGCAAGAGACGTGGTGTGCCCCAGCGTGCGTAAACATAACCTGTAGCACCATGGGGGCGGGCAATACCTGTCACGATGTCAAGTTGGTCTGGCTTTAGATCTTGCAATTGTTTTGCAAGATACATTGCCAATGCCGATTCATCGCCGGTGGGATTGACCGTATTGTACGCTGCAATGTCACGCAGCACGCGGGTGCAGTGTTTCATGATGTTGGGGTTAACATGGGCAACCGTGCATCGCCAGTCATGTTCGGGTTGACAGATAAAAGGTCATTCGACCATACATGCTTCCCGCGCGCCGCAGGGAAAAAACCAATGAGTTTGGACAGCGGCTATATCAAACAGATCTGTGAAAGTGTTTGCGGCGGTGCAGCGGGAGCCTACACGTCATGGGCGATGTCACCGAAAGAACCCAATACGCTTTTGGCATGCGCGTTTGAGAACGATAGTTTTGAATACAAAGCAGCTAAATGCTCAACGAGTAAAACGTCTGTGGGCGAAACGTTTGGCGCAAGCGTAGGGGCTGCGGCAGGCAATGGTGCGACGGTGGGGAGATTTTTTGCTTGGGTCGTGACGATTGCCCAATGGGCGACCATCGGCACATCGTACAGCAAAGACACATCGTTCGAGCGTGATACCTTTGTGAAGATGGAAGGATGCGACAAAATCCGTTTTGGTGGCATGATAGGATTGCTCGCAGCAACAGGATCCATGGTTGTGACGGTGACGTGTGGTGCGGCGATGGCTTTGTTCTTTGGCGTGATTCTTGGCTCGCCCGCGCTCCTGTGCGGAAAATTTGATGAGTACAAAGATTGGATTGTCGGCTGTTTTGCCTTTGGTGCACAGGCCGGTTACGTGCCAGCTTTTATCACAGGGCTCGGCCTTCAGCTCGCGCGCATGGGTGTGCATGTTGGTAAGGGCGCATTCGTGGCCGGATGCGGTGTTGTGGGTGCTGCAATTGGTGTGATGTGGGGCGCAGTGAAGAGTTTTTCCCACGCCGCTTCTGGAACATACAGCAATTAATTCTGCTCACCGACACCATAGAGTGCATCGGTGCTTTGTCGTAAGCGTCGGCTGAGTGCCTGAACAAAACTAAATAACAGTTTGCACGACAGCTTCGGTTCTTCCACAAGAAGCTGAAGAAATTCCACGCGATCGAGTCCGAGCAATAGGGTTTCGGTCACAGCACGTGCAGTGGCGGACCGTGGGCTATCGTCGGCCAAGGCCATTTCGCCTACGTGATGTCCAGGTCCCAAAAGCGCGATACGTTTTGTGCCTCGCAAAATTTCCACTTCGCCCGAGACAATCACAAACAATTCGGTGCCCAAGGTACCTTGTTTTATAAAGGTTTCTTTGGCTTTCACGCGTATGTTGCGCATGAGCCCAAGCACGCGGGTGAGTTCTCTGTAATCCAGAAAAGCGAAGAGCGGCACGTCTTGAAGGGTTTTGATGCATTGGACAGCGGATGCATGTGCGGTGGGGGCTTCTTCTGAGATACGAATGGCGATGGCCGTGATGTTGTCATGCCCACCCGCGTTTTTGGCGCCGAGGATCAATGTTTTGATGGCGAGATCAAGATCTTCATTGGACAGCACGGGGATCATGATATTGGCATCGGGAAAGTAACCGTGCAGGCCATCGCTTGCGAGCAGTAGTGTGTCACCTGGATCGAGATCGATCACGGTTGTGTCCACGCGTACAGTGGGTTGCACTCCGAGTGCCCGGGCCAAGATGTTTTGTTGAGGGTGGTGCAAGGCTTCGTCGCTGCTGATGGCGCCGCGTTTGACCAAGTCTTGCACATAGGTATGATCGTCGGTGATTTGATGAATTGCGTTATTACGCAAAAGCCACAGGCGCGAATCCCCGACGTGCGCCACCGCCGCTTTGGTGTGACCTATCAAATAAACTGCCGTGCAGGTGGTCCCCATCCCCATTTGGTCGGGCAGGGCCTCGGCTTGGGCAAAAATTGCCTCACCCGCCTGTTGCACCGCATCGCCGAGCAATTTTTCAAGACGTCGGATATCTTTGGGGTGCTGGGTTTCGAGGGCTTTGGTGCGCGCGGTTTCAAGGCGGGTTTGGTTTGCTGAAATGATGTCACATGCGAGAAGGCTTGCCACTTCGCCCGCATTGTGACCGCCCATGCCATCGCAGACCACAAAAAGACCAGCTTCTGGGTTGTTTACAAAAGCGTCTTCGTTGTTGGTGCGTATGCGTCCTACGTCCGTGTGTCCTGCTGACTGGGCATGTGTCATGTGGGACACTCTACGGCTTTTGTGAGGGAATGGTAAAGTTTCTCTTGTCGATGCCATGAATGTTTTGTAATAGGGAGCTTCCATCCAGGTGCCGGAGTGGCGGAATGGTAGACGCGACGGACTCAA
>SXGR01011070.1_pt1 | contig 46302 bp, 47 predicted proteins | sample 3174711 | NCBI WGS metagenome assembly SXGR01 (sample SAMN11356860, study PRJNA531348) | freshwater metagenome | isolation source: freshwater sample F1-60 | place: China: Fuxian Lake, Yuxi | collected 2017-12-25
AGCGTGGTCTTACCAACCCCGTTGCGCCCGATCAGGCAAATTCGCTCGCCCGTGCCCACGCGTAGCGACACGTCACCGAGGACGGTGCGTGCACCAAACGACTTGGTTACCCCAGCAAGATGGATGGACGCCATGCAGGCATCGTACGATTCCCCCGTGAACGCCGATGCATCGCTGATTGGTTCGCGCTTCCGAACGCTCGTGCAACTGGCCGCCGATCGCGACGAAAACGCGGCTGACTGGCAGGTGTTGATCGAGACGGGTCGGCTACCAGCGGCAAGTTATGTGCTTGACGGGGAGGACTGGTTTCCGCCGTCCTACTTTGCCCTGCTCGACGAGGCTGGTGGGGTCGACGAGCTTCGCTCACACTTTGAGGGGCGTTTCGCAATTGCCTCCGACGAGACGGGTGCGCTGGCTGGTCCGGACGAACTCGACGAGGCCTGGGACGAGTACCTGTCGGGCGCGTGGGGGCGCATCCTGTTCGATCCGACACCGGAAAGCGCAGTTCAGTCGAACCGGCTGGCCGGCTCGATTGCCGAACTGTTGGCCGAGCCAGCGCCCGATGATCCGGCCTGGGGGCGGCGCCTCACAGCGCGCGTCGATGCGCTGGCGGCACTGTTGCGGGAAGGATGCGATCAGGATCGGGCGAACGAAGAGCCACACCCTTGGGATCTCTGGGTCGTCGCGCCGCGTCGCGACTACGCTGTGGTCTTCACGACCTTTACGTTCCACTCCGACGGAGCTGACTGACGCCATGAGCTACGACACACTCACCACCCTGCACTCGCTGTCCGCATACATCTGGCTCGGCAGTCTGTTTGGCACCCTCGTGTTTACGACGCTGGTTTCGCGGCGCGCTCCCGCTGGGCTGATCACGGGCGCCACTGCCATCGTCCGATTCTCGACCCGCGTTGGATTGCCGGCTGCAGTGGTGCTGCTTTTGACTGGCATCTGGATGATTGGCACGGGCAATGCTCCCGAGGGCGGCCTGTGGTTGACGATTGGCTTTGTGGCCTGGCTGGTTGCGGCCGTCGTTGGCAGCGCACTGATGCATCCGGCGGCTCGCAAGATGCGCGCGGCTTCGAATGCGGACGAGGCGATCGGGTTTGCACGCCGCATCGCCCTCGTCGGTGGTGCCGAGATCATCATGATTGTGATCGGCATCTGGGTAATGGGCGCACAGCCGGGTAGCTGACCCTCTGCGCGACGATCCCCTCCTCAATAATCGCGACGGCCGCCTCCTTCTTGGGGCCCAGGCCGTCGATGTGGTGGCGGCTGGGGTGTCTTCAATCGCGCTCCCATGGTTGGTCTTAGATGGGGGTGGGTCAAACACTGAGGCTGGGCTTGTCTTCGCCTTCTCGATGCTCCCGTACGTCGTCTTCGGCCTTTTCGCCGGTGTGGTGGGCGACCGTTACAACAGGCGAACGATTATGTGGATCACGCATGCGATGCAAGTCGTCGCGGCCTTGCTGGTGCCGATTTGGGCACTTTCTGGTCAACCGCCGTTGATCGTGATTTTGGGTGCTGCCTTCGTGATTGGTACGGCGCGGGTCTTTGTTGACGCTGCAGTGTTTGGCGCGATCGCCGCCCTGATTGGGCGCCAACATTTCGCTCGTGGACAGGCCACGCTGTCAGCATCGTGGGCGGTTGGCATGTTGGCAGGGCCTGCCCTCGGAGGGGTCTTGATTGCTGCTTTTGGTCCGGCAATCGCGCTGGTTGCGGAGGCTGGCGGCTTTGCCGTGGCGGCGGTGATGATTCTGCTTATTCGGCAGCCGCTTGAAGCCAATGATCATCGTGGACACGAGCCTGCCATCCAGATGATGAAGGAGGGGTTGGCAGTGATTTGGAATAGCCCGAGAATCCGCGTCTATACGTGGCTCAGCGTGGCGTGGAATCTCGGAGCCGCTGCCTCTGTCGGGTTGATCGTCCCGCTCCTACGGGACACGATTGGACTTGGCTCGACGCAGGCTGGAGTGGTGATCGCTGTCGGTGCCCTGATGGGCCTTGTCGTTCCTGCCCTGCTGGGCTGGCTACTGCCACGCGTTGGGGCGGCGAAGGTGACGACAGGTGCAACAGCGTTGAGTGCATGTGCGATTTTTGCGATGGGTATGTCGCCAGGATTCCTGACTGTTCTGGTCAGTAGTGCGGCCCGGTCGCTGTCGGACTACACGATCCTTTCGACGGTAATCGGTGAGCGCCAACGAGGCGTCCCCGACCGCCTCCAAGCCCGTGTCGGCATCTCGATCAGGATGATCGCGGTGATGGCGATTACGGTCGGGTCTGCCGTTGGTTCGATCTTGGCCGATCCACTTGGAGTGCGGACCGTATACCTCTTGTCTGCTGCCGCTGTTGGGTTGGTCTTGCTCGTCGCGATCCCAAGCGTGCTCCGAGTGGGACGCTTAGCGGAAGATGCTGCCTGAGCATTGCTGCGTGCAGAGCCCGTGCGGCGGTTCTAGCGCAGTTGCTGGAGTGCGGCTTCGAGTTGTGCTCGGTCATCCGCATCACCGACGGCAATGCGGAGATATTCCTGCGTTCCCGAGACAACCGCACGCACGAGCACGCCTTGTTCTTCGAGACGCAAGACCGTGGTTGCGACTGCGGTCGTCGGTGCGAGCAGGAACCCGGTCACAGAGGGCAGTGGCTCAAGGTCGTTGCTGCGCATGATCTGCTCGAGCTCAAGCCGTGCCGCTGTCGTCGCCTCTCGACGACGAGTAATCTCGTCGGGTTGCTGAAGCGAGAGCGTGGCCGCGATGTGGGCGATGTCCGTGACGTCGTACCAGTGTCGTAGACGACCAACAGCGTGGGCGATCGGTGTGGGCCCGACGATATAGCCAACGCGGAGTCCTGCGAGGCCAAAGATCTTGGAGAAGGTGCGCAGGTAGCAGACGTTCGGGCGGCTCAGGTCGAGTACGGCCCCGGTGTCGGGTTCATCGCCAACGAATTCTGCATAGGCCTGATCCAGCGCGACTAAGACGTGGCTTGGAACGGCGTCAAGAAAATCGGCGATATCGCTCGGGGGGAGATAGCCACCGGTCGGATTATTGGGGTTGCAGAGGAAGATGATGCGAGTCTTCACTCCGATTGCCTCCAGCGTCGCTGGTAGGTCAATGCACCCATCTGGGCGGACCGGGACTTCGATCACACGGGCGCCATAGCGGAGTGCATCCTGGCGGTACGTCACGAATGACGGCGTGGGGATGATCACGTCGTCGCCGGGCGGCACGAACGCCTGGCAGAGGTAGCCGATCAGCGGGTCGGCGCCGTTGGTAACGACGATGCTCTCTTGGTCGACCGAATGTCGGTCGGCAATCACAGCAGCGAGCTCTTGGCCGCGATCGGGGTATCGATTGGTCTCAGTTAGAGCACGTGCAGCCGCCTCAGCAACCCCAGGGAATGGCCCGAAAGCCGACTCGTTGGCGTCGAGTTTGGCGATCCGCCGAACGCCTAGACGGACCGCAATTGCGGCTGTCGAGGCGTCCGGCGAATAGGGGCTGATCTCATCGCTTACTTGACGTTCTGCGGGCGTTGGCCCGCCATCATGCATTCTTGAATTCCTGCCAAGCCCGGCTGCGGATCTTGGTTGCCTCTTCGCCGAGGAACTGCTCGAACTCGATCGTCTTGGCAGCCGCCTCATCATAGGCGAGTGCTGGGTTGTTCTTGATGGCATCATCGATGTACTGCTCAGCGTCTGGCATCAAGAATGCTGAGCCAGTGTTGTTAATGAAGCCTGCATAATTCTTCGGCTCCAGCAGGAAGTTCATGAAGGCTTCAACTTCCGGAAGCTTCTGCGTACCGCTGATGGCAAGCCAGCCGTCGAGATAGGCTGGCATGCCCTCCTCGGGCGACACCCATACGATGTTCTCGTTTTCGCGCTGGGCGTACGAGACGCTGTAGTCGTAGTCCATCCCCATCACTGCTGTGCCCTTGAGCAACGGCTTTGATGCGTCGGTCGGCAGAATTGCCAAGAGGTGGGGCTTGAGTTCGATCAGCGCGTCACGGGCCGTATCAATTTCGCTCTGCGTTTCCGAGTTAACCGAGTAGCCCTTGTAGATTAGTGCTGCGCCAAGAATGTCGACGTCATAGTCGAACAGCGTTACCTTGCCGGAGTACTTTGGAGCAAGCGACCAGAAGTCAGCCCACGACGTGGGCGTCTCGCTGATGAGGTCCTTACGGTATGCGAAGCCGGTCTTGCCGTAGTCGGTCGGCGGGCCCCAGGGGTAGGCAGTCTTAAAGAAATCGGGGACATTCGCGAGGTTCGGAATGTTGGCGGGGTTGATCTCCTGCAGGAAGTTACCTTCCTTGAGCATCGCGGCGAGTACCGGGCCACCGAGGGCCATGTCGTAGGAACCCTTGTTCTGAGCGACCTGTGCAGCAGCGGCAGAGGTGCCTTCAGTGAGACCCTCAACCTGTTTCACAGTGACACCAGTTGCTGTCTTGAAGTCTGCGACGGTTGTCTTCCCCATCCACTCGGGGTAGTTCATCATCACGATTTCGCCGGAGAGAGCAGCGGTTGTTGCTCCTGCTGCAGTTGCGGCGGCCGTTGTGGCTGCGGCACTGCTCGACGACGAACTACTCGACGACGAACTACTCGACCCGCCACAGGCTGCGAGGAACGCTGCGAGCGAGCCTGCTGTCGCTAGCTGTGCACCCCGTACCAGCGCTGTGCGGCGGGTAAAGGATCGAGATACGTTGAACCCCTCAAATTGCTCAGACACTTAAAGCATCCTCCCTCGGATGATGTTGCCGTATGGACAACTCTATTTGGCGTTTTTAGCACGCGCGAGCGCAGGATGCAATCTTTTGAGGCGTATAAGGCGGCTGGTTTTGGGCCTGGAGGGGACGTGTTTACAGCTTCTGCGCAGCCTCATTCTCCATCGAGCCACAGGATGAATTAGCTGGGATTGACGAGCACAGCGCGCCGATCGGCGACGATGTCATTGTGTGGTCCCCACGAGGTTTCGCGTCGGGATAGCGTGGGAAGGTCGGCGGCGACAATGGCCGGCGCGTCATCGTTTGGGGCTAACGCTCGTGTCGTGCCGGCGGCGTCGATCACGACCGCAGCACCCGTCCAATTGGCACCTCGCTCCGTACCGCAGCGGTCAGCAACGACGAGTGGAACACGATTGAGATGTGCTGCTGCCCGCGCGACGGCAACATAGATGTGGTCAAAGAGCACAATGGGCGGATCGTCAGTGAGGTTGCTCGGGAAGACAAGCAGCTCAGCACCGCCGTCGGCTAGGGCGCGCACAAGGTCGGGGAACCACAGGTCGTAACAGACGCCGACGCCGATCTTGCCAAGGGAGGTGGCGGCAACGAGTGGCGGTTTGTCCCCGGGCACGAAGTACAACGTCTCGCGTCCCCAGAGATGAATCTTGCGATAGACGCCAACAATTCCGGATGGGTCGATCACGACTGCGCTGTTACGGCGCTGACCGTCGGCGTCCAACTCGGCGAGCCCACCAACGATGACGACCTGGCGCTCCTGTGCGAAGGACGACCACTGTGCGGTAGACGATCCAGGGATCGTTTCGCAGGCGGCATCGGCCTCTGCGTCCGACTCAAAGCAGTAGCCACTGATGCATAGCTCGGGGAGCACAAGAATCGTTGCGCCAGCGTCAGCTGCCGCGGTCAGCGCTGCCAGCGCGGCCTGCCGATTTCCAGCAAGGTCACCAAAGACAGGATGGGTACGGATGGCGGCGACGACGGGGCACATGGCGGGTATCTTCCCCGATACCACGCGACGAAGGGGAATGCATGTCCACGCATGAGGTCGAGGATGCCGTGCTGCACTATGAGCAGACGGGTGAGGGACGCGACATCGTGTGGCTTGCTGCCGGTGATCACCCAGGGGCAAACTGGCGGCGTTGGCAGGTTCCAGCATTCGAGCCGGGCTGGCGCAACACAACCTATGACGCTCGTGGCGTGGGACACACGACCTCAAGCACCGACTCTCCGTGGCCTATTTCAATTCATGCCGAGGATGTCATCCAACTGATCGAATCGGTCTGCACACCACCAGTCGCTCTGGTGGGGCTCTCGATGGGATCGTTGATTGGAGTCCAGGTAGCGCACGATCGTCCGGACCTTGTCTCATGCGTGGCGGCAATGGGGACGTGTGTGAAGAAGACCGGATTCATCTGGGAGTGGGAGGAGGCGGAAATTGAGCTTCGTCGTTCCGGCGCCACCTTGCCTCGCGAGTTTGCGACCGCCCACTATGCCTTGCTCTACTACCCGGCTGAGGTGCTCGGCGACGACGAGTTGTGGGCCGAGCTGCGTTCCTTCATCGCCTCCGATTTCTCCGAACGCGACGGCGCGATGCTGGCCGCTCAGTGGCAGGCCTGCCTGGAATACGACTCCACGGAACTTCTCCCCAAGATCGATGTTCCGATCCATGCGGTCGCGTTCTCTGAGGATGTCCAGACGCCACCACAGCGCGTCCGTCAGGTTTCCGACCTTGCCGCGAACGGCCACTTTCACCTGCTCCAAGGGCTTGGCCACGGGTCGGCCTTTGGTCATCGACCAGACGAAGTCAACACCTGTCTGCAAGAGATCATCAGAGGTTATCTGCCGCCTGCATAGTGCGCACTCAACGCTGCGACGGCTGCGGCCACGAGGAGCGTGCGCGCGACGACTGCACTCGGAACCTGTGTGATCTCTGCGTGGTGCTCCAGTTGGGCCACAATCTGTGTGGGAAGTGAGAGGGGAAACTCAACGCGCGGCTCAGCCGTGGGTAGCTCTTCGGTCCAGAGGTTCCGGGCGGTGTGTGCCCCAGCTCCGGCGGTTCGAGTGCAACGCAAGCGGATTGAGCCTGAGTCATAGGGCGAGCAGGCAAAGAGGTCGCTGACGCAGGGGTTGGTCGCGACGAAACAGGGGTCCTCGGCAGCGAGCGTGACACGGTCGCCTGGGGCACTCGGCGTCTGTCGCCAAGCCAACGTGCCGTCCGTCTTGGATTCCGAGCTGAACCACAGATTCAAGGGGTCAGGGATGGCAGTCGTCGAGGCGCCAATGGACTGTGCAGCGAGTGCGTGGAGCTCGAAACAGCTTGGCGAGCCCATGCAACCGATCGCGGCAAATTCGCCAGGGCTGCAGGCGGGGAAAAGCAGGTCGTGCCCTGGCGCGGAGTCCTCAATGAGGGTTAGCAGCACGCGCTCCGCAGGGGGTATTGTGAGCAACTCCGTGCCGATTGTCGGGTTTGCCCCCGCAACGGCTCGCGTGTGGGTGGCCGAGAACCGCTCGTCAAGGTCGGCGGCGGACCAGGCGACGACGTCCACACAGGTATTTCCGGCGAGCTGTTCGATCGTCAGACGATCGCCGCGCTCGAGCCGGGCAATGCCGGTCATACCAACAGACACGTCGAGACATTCAAGGTTCGCACCGGGCAGGGCTGCTGGCTGCGCTGCGGGTTGTGGCGGTGCAGGAACGGGGTCACCTGCGAGTCCACTGGAAACGTGTGCAGTTGCGTCGAACCCTGGGTCGCTCAGTTGCGCGAGCATGACTGCGCGGAATTGGCGGGCGCTGAGAGACAGTGAGATAGTTAAGGCCACGATTGGCATGGTACATTCGCGGTAACAAGTTGGAAATCCGCCAACCAGGAGTGGCAGTGCTGCGACGACTCGACAATATTGATGTGCTCTGCGTTGACCTTCCCGCGATGGTGGCCTTCTATCGCGATGTCTTGGAATTGCCGTCGCTACTGGGCTACAACGAGGAAGAGGGCTGGGCCGGCTTCCAGGCGGGTGACGTCTCGCTCTTCCTGATCGCAGTCGATGCACCGCACGCCGGGAGACGGGTTCCTGGGCAGGGCCCCGCTGGATTGGAGTCCTACGCGTTTGCCGTGGACGACCTTGAGCAGGCGATTGCGGAGTTCGATCGTCGTGGCGTGACATGGGCGGCAGAGATCGTCGAATCGCCGTGGTATCGCTACCGCAGTTTCTACGATCCTGACGGTAACCTTATGCACCTCACGCAGCCCAACCGAGAGGCACTGGGACTGCCTCAATGACTGGACCGACGACTGCTCCGCTGGGGCGACGCCCGGCAGCGCTGCCGGCTGACGTGCCGGTGATCGATGTCGATGTTCATACGGTCGCTCCAACAATTGAGACGCTCTTTCCATGGTTGGATACTCATTGGCAGGAAGTGGCGCGTGTCACCCAGTTTCGGGGTCCGACCGATACGGCGTACCCTCCAGGTGCGGAGACGAGCATTGCTCCAGAGCACCGTGAGCGACACAGCGTGGCCGAAACGCTCCAAGATATTCGTGACCATGTGCTTGATCCGTGGGGCACCGAGCGAGCGATTCTCAATTGCACATACTCAGCAGATGCTGTCAAAAATCCGGATGCTGCTCTGGCTCTCAGCCGTGCGGTCAATTCGTGGGTACGTGAAGAGTGGCTCGCGCACGACGAACGACTCCGGGGGTCGATCGTCGTTCCGAGCCTCGATCCGCACGAGTCTGCACGCGTGATCGATGAGTTTGGTGATGATCCACGCTTCGTTCAGGTGCTGCTGCCTGTCAGGGCCTTTGCGCCTTATGGCAATCGCATATGGCTTCCCGTGATGGATGCTGCGGCCCGTCATGACCTTGCGATTGGGCTGCATTTCGGTGGGACTCCGGGGCATCCCACAACTTCAGTTGGTTGGCCGTCAACGTACGTTGAGGAATACGTGGATATGGCGAGTGCGTTCCAAGCACAGCTGATGAGCTTGGTCGCAGAGGGTGTTTTCGATCGCCTACCGGCACTTCGCGTGATGTGCCTCGAGAGCGGCTTCGGCTGGATGCCAAGCTTTCTGTGGCGTTTCGATCGTCTCTGGCGTGGGCTGCGCCGGGAGATCCCGTGGACACGGCTCCCTCCGTCGGCGTATGTGCGAGAGCATGTGTGCCTCTCTATGCAGCCGTTCGATGTTCCCTCGACGCCCCAGGCTTTTGAGCGGATCGTCGATCAGATCGGTTCCGAATCGATGTTGTGCTTTGCCACCGACTATCCACACTGGCAGGCAGATTCGGCCGAACAGGCGTTACCACCTCTCTCCGACGGCGAGCAGTTTCGTGCGATCATGGCGGGCAACGCGCGGTCACTTTATGGCACACGGTTGGGCGGGTGATTGGCCATGGCAGACGCAGAACCATTGATCGATTGTGATGTCCACAATGCCCTCGCTGATGACGGCGCGTTGGGCCCATACATGCCTCAGGCCTGGCGTGATCGCCGCGAGGCCTTGACGTATCTACCCACCGAGTTTCGAAATGTCCGCGAGAACCTTGGAGATAGGTCGTACATCGGGGCCGAGTATCCGCGACCGACACCCCGTGCCTCACGCGTGGATGCGTGGCCGCCCGATGGTGGAGCACCGGCATCCGACTTAGATTTCACACGGGCCCAACTTCTCGATCGGTGGAATGTTGAGTACGCGGTGCTCAACCCACTGCTCGGCATCGGCGAAATGCTTAATCTGGAGTTGGCAGCAGTGATGGCTCGGGCTGCCAACGATTGGCTGGTGGACCAGTGGCTCGACCCGGAGCCGCGATTCCGTGGCTCTATCGTGATTCCCTACGAGGACGCGGTCTGGAGTGCGGGCGAGATCGATCGCGTAGCGGCTGACGATCGCTTTGTTCAGGCCCTCATGCTGTCACGCACGATCGAGCCGATGGGTCGGCGGCGTTACTGGCCAATTTACGAGGCCTGCGAACGAAATGGGATCCCGCTCGGCATTCATAACGGCGGCTGGGGTGGGCATCCAATGACGCCAACGGGCTTCCCAACCTTTTACCTAGAGGATGCGGCAGCAATGGCACTCGCCTTCCAGGCGCAGATCACCAGCCTCATCTGCGAAGGCGTCCTGCATCGGTTTCCGAGACTACGCATCGTACTGATCGAGGGCGGCTTCGCTTGGCTCCCGTCGTTGATGTGGCGTCTCGATCGTGCGTGGGAGAAGTTGCGTGTGGAGGTACCTCACCTTGACGTACCCCCATCCGTCCTGGTTCGCGAGCGGTTCTGGTTCTCGACGCAGCCGATGGAAGAGACGGAACACCCTCACCAATTCGGTGAGCTAATCGAGGATCTCGATATGTCTGACCGAATCCTCTTCTCCACGGACTATCCACACTGGGACTTCGATTCGCCTAATGCAGCGCTCCCTCCGCGGCTCGACACGGGCCTGCGGCATAAGATCTTGCACGACAACGCTGCGGCGCTCTACGCGCTCCCAGCGGTTTCCCCCGCCAATGACTAAACACGTTCTCTGTGCTGCTCGAGAGCTCGCTGTCGGCGAGCACCGCGTCTTCGACGTCGACGGCCGCTCGATTGGCGTGTACAACGTTGGAGGCGAGTTCTTGGCGATCCGGAACCGCTGTCCACATCAAGGCGGTCCTCTGTGTGAAGGAGTCCAGGTCGGTGCCTTGATCTCGGAGGAACCCGGTACCTATATCTATGATCGGCCGGGCGAGGTCGTGCGGTGCCCGTGGCATGCGTGGGAATTCGATCTTCGCACTGGGACGTCATGGTTTGACCCTGAGCATCAGCGCGTCAAGTTCTACGAGGTGCAGGTGCTGACGGGCGAGGATGTTGCAGGATTAATGCCGCCGAGGCCCGGGATGTTACCCGGCCCGTACCGCGCAGAAATCGTCCCGGTCTCGGTTGAGGATGCCTATCTGGTGATCGATGTGGGGCACATCCCCAAGGGGTGAGTTGCCCGGGTTTCTAGGCGTTTGCACCAGAAGAAAGTCGGCGTGCTGGAGGAAGCACCGACGTATCGAGTGCAATCTTCGAGGTCTCGCCATCAAGCAGCACGCGTCCGAGCTCGCGCATCTGCGTATCGTCACGCACGTGCAGCGTCAATGTACGCGCGTCTCGGTAGAGGGCCTCGAGTGGATACATGCGAAAAGCTGTTCGTGCGCCGCAGACATCGAACGCACGCTCGGTGGTTCGTAGAACCGTGCGCTTGGCGAGATGGACTGCCATCAGCGACTGTGCTTCGGCCAAGGACCAATTGCCAGTATCCCACGTAGCGGCGGCCGCCTGGACTGCACTGCGTGCACCGTGGACTGCGGCTGCCATTTCCCCGAGTGCTGCCTGGACGAGGTCGGAGTCGGCCAAGTAGCCGCGCTCACGAACCCAGTCGAGACTGAAGTCGAGGGCAGTCCTGGCCACACCAACATGGTTTGCGGCAAATGCCAACGTGAAGGTTCGAGGATCTTTCTGGACCCAGGCACCAGGAGGGCCGATGATCATGTCTTGGGTGACATGGAGGTTCGTGACCCGTACGCTCTGCGAGACGGTTTGGCGCATGCCGAGGACGTCCCACTCATCGATCATTTCGATCTCGGGCGCAGTTCGTGGGACGAGTATCGTCACCGTTCGATCGGGGTAGGGCTCGGACCCAGGCATTGCAACCCAGAGCAGCAGGTGGTCTGCCGCCGGTCCAAGAGATGCGAAGTACTTCATGCAATTGAGACGCCAGCCTGTGCCGTCCGCTTCCATCTCCGTCGCATAGACACCAGGCTGCGCGCTACGTGGTGCCGTCTCGCTGCCAACCGATGCGAGCAACTGCCCCTGCTCCACGATCGGGCGGAGCAGCTGCTCGTGCTGCTCGGGCGTGCCATGGCGGGCAATGAAGCCAAGCGCATGGGAGTGCACCTGCACGAGCTGACCGGTCGAGCTGTCGGCGTAGGCAAGGTGCTCAAGCAACTCGTAGTACGGGGCAAAAGAACCCGCGCTCCACATGCCAAATCCGCCAACTTCGAGTGGGGCGGTCAGCGCTAGGAGGCCCAGTTCTCGGAGGTTCGCGAAATTTTCAGTAGGAAAGGCAACAGTGTTGTCAGAGGCCCGGGCCCGCCCTCGAAATGCCGGAATCAGTGCCTCAATTTGTTCGAGGCGTTGCCTTTGGAGTAGGTTGGTCTGCGCTGGCATCACAGTGCTCCTTGTGCGGCGGATGTTGCCTCTGCGCCGTATGTTAGAAAAGAAATCAGAGTATCTTCGTCGGCTGCCCCGAGCTGAGCGGAAGGCACCACGGGTTCGCGTGGACACGTCGCACCACCAGGCGCAAGGTGCAGTGTGGCTTTCCGCAGAATGACCTGCTCCCACCCGTCTGTCCCCGGCTCACCCTCTGCCTCGATGGGGCCCGAACTACGTGTCGTGCCATCGTTCAGGTGGAGCTCGACGATCGCGACTCGCTGCCCTGGAAAGAGCGCCGTGAGTTCCGGGGCGACGACGATTTCGATGCGTTCGGCAAGTCGATGGACAGCGGGGTCATCAAAACCAGCCAGCACCTCAGGGACGCCAAAGGTACCGCGCGCGAGGGCGGTCGCAACCGGCCAGAGGAGGCTGTACTGCATCTCCTCCGTATTGGTGGGACGGCGACGAGAGAGCAGGTCTGCTGCCGCGAATGTCCGGACCACTACGTGCTCGATCTGATCGGGGTGTGTGAGCGAGGCGCTAAGACCTCGGGCTGCGTCGATCGCCGGCTGGCTCCACCGGCAGCAGGGGTAGGGCTTGATGTAGAGATCGAGCAGTCCCCACTGATTCCCGAGTTGCAGGTCGCGTTCAGTCAACATGAACTCGCTCGTCAGCCCGGTAAAACCGCGACGCGCGAGCAGTGCGCTGGTGGTGCCATTCATTGCGCCCCATCCGCAGGTGTCCTTGGTCATCGCTGGGTCGCCAACTGCGCGGGGCATCAGTGCAATCGGTGCGTGGTACTCGGCGATGCCAAGAGCGTGACCAATTTGGTCGGCGTCGAGCCCATAGAGTCGAGCTGTGGCGGCAGCAACACCGAGCGAGCCCCACGAGGCGGAGGCGTGATACTGGGCCTCACGTTCATGAATCAGCACTCCGGCATGGATCGCGACTTCATAGCCAACGACGACGGCCTCGAGAAACTCCTGTATCGAGGCGTTGACCGCCTGAGCTGCGGCGAGTACCCCGGGGATGATCATGGCGCCCGGATGTCCCTTGGTAATGCGGTGGCCGTCATCGAAATCGAGCACGTTGGCGAGGACACCGTTTGCCCACGCCGCACCTGGGACCGACAGCACTCGTCCGTCGAGGAGAGCACGGGCAGTCGTGCCGCCCATTGCCTCAGAGGCGAAGTCGGCGGCGATGCTCGAGGCCGGGGCAACACGACCAGCGACCGAAACGGCAGCAAAATCAACGAGCACCAGCGCCACGTGGCGACGGACATGGGCGGGGACATCGTCCCAGCGGAGTTTCTGAGTAAAATCGACGACCTGCGAGGCCACGCTGATCGACGGTGCGCTAGTCGCCACTGGACATTCCCTTGAGTGCGGCTGAGAGGTTGTGGGCGGCATCGATCAGGCGGACGCCGGCTTCGTCAATGCTTGAGTCAAAGCGATACTTTGGCCCAGAAATATTGATCGCCGCGATGATGCGCCCCTCCGGGTTTCGTACGGGTGTCGCGACCGCGACAAGGCCAGCTTCGAGTTCTTCGTCGGCGACGGAGAAGCCGCGCTTGCGTGCCTCGGCTATGCGCTCCATGTAGGCCTTCGGGGTCGTTGCCGTATTTGGGCCCACCTGGTCCATCGATCGAGACGCAAGCAGTTGCAGGATCGCACCATCGGGCTCATCGACCAAGAGTGCACGACCAACAGCAGTGCAGTAGATCGGGGCGGTACGACCAACCCAGCCCATCGATTGCACGCGTGTTGGCGCAGATTCAGACAGGATTGTGATGGTCTCAGCGCCGTGGAGCACTGAGAGAAATGCGCGCTCACCGAATTCGTTGACGAGTTGCTGAAGCACCGGACGGCCAGCGTCGAGCAGGAGGCGCTCGCCCGCGAGACTTGCGAGGGCATAGATACGCCAGCCGAGACGGTAGCCACGTGTTTCGGGATTGCGATCGACCAGACCGTACTCAGCCAAGGTCTTGAGCGTACGCGACACCTGGCTTTTCTCGCGTCCAAGGAGTTCCGCAATTTTGGTAACGCCAAGAGTGCCCTGCTCGATCGCCTCGTCCGAGCCGAGTGAGAGCAACACTTCGAGGCTCCGGCGAATGCTCGTCTCGCGGTCCCCCGTTCCGCGCGGACCATCCAGCGAGGCATCAGATGCAGTATTACCAACCACTGTTGCTGACCGTATCACCTCGGATCCGCTGCGGCAATCTAACCCTACCTTGCTGAAATCGTCGAGGGATTTGGAGTTCATTGGCCAGCCGGGTATGAAGAGGCAGATAGGTGCTGCATCACAGCGCGCCAACCTCAGCGGCGCCGTGCCACGCGGGATCCGAGGCGGCCTCGGTCTCGCCTGAGGCATTGACGGTAATCAGGCTGCAGCGGGCAAAGGGCTCTGAGGCTGGCGTCAGTGCGCGACGGATGACGGGATGGCCACGCAGCTCCAGCTCGGCAATAGTGGCGGCAGGGATGCGGTCATCGACGAAGGTATCGCCGCCCTCGCACCAGACGCGTGGAAGTTCGACCGAGTCGCGTGCCGTGAGGCCGTGGTGGAGTGCATTCACGATCGCGTGCGTCACAGAGCTTGTGATGGCCCAGCCGCCCGAGCCAGCAGCCGCTGCCACGGCAGCACCCTCTTGGTCGACCGCAATCGCGGCAGGAACACCAAATAGCGGTCGCTTGAAGGGCGCGATCGAGTTGGAACGACCAGGGCGAGGATCAAAGTTCGCCATGCCGCTATTGCCGAAGCCACTAATCTCAGGGATCAACGTACCGCCCCCAAAATCCTGTCCAATCGTGGTGATGATCACGGACACACCACCATCAGCATCACGAGCGACAACTTGGGTTGTCCCATCGGTCCCACCGGAGCCAGGTAGAACACCGTCGGCAACAGGTCCTGGCGTAATCGGCCGGGCCGCTGCGCGTTGTTGGTTGATGGCTGTTGCCCGCAACGTTGCGTACTCCGCACTTCGCAGGACTTGACTGTAGTGCGGCGTCGCCGCTGGGTCGCCAGACCAGGAAACGGCATCGGCAAAGACATGACCAAAAGCCTCTGCCATCAGGTGCAGAGCATCGGGACTAAGTGGATCACCGGCGGGCAGGTGCAGACGATCGAGCAGGCCAAACAGCAGATGCCCAAGATCGTCATCACCCACGGCGACGGCATACGAGCCAAATGCTGTCGGTGTTTCACGCGAAATCGTTGGGCGGTACGCGGCAAGATCTGCCAGCGTCATCACACCCCCAGTCTCGCGAAGTGCAGCGACGATTGCCTCCGCGATGGGGCCTTCGTAGAAGGCGTCTGGGCCATCGCTTGCGATCCGTTGCAGGGTTTCGCAGAGCCCGGTCATGGCGAGCTGAGAGCCAGGACCCCAATGGTCTGTGGCTCGTGGAGGCTGCCCATTCGGGACTGCCCATGCGGCGGCGGCAGGCGTAGCCCGCAGCCGTTCGAATGCATTGACAGCGACGAGGGCGAACGGCCAGTCGACGGCAAACCCTTGCTGAGCAAGTTCGATGGCAGGTGCCAGGACTGCTGCGAGCGGCAGTCGTCCAGCCAGGGCGTGTGCCTCGCACATGCCACGGACAGCGCCAGGAACTGCGGTTGCGCGACCGCCATTGGCATTGCTGCCGTCGGGAACCGTTGGAGCATCGTAGGGTGCGCCAGCATCCACGCTCCCGGTGTCGGCGACGTCGAACATGTCAGCGCACGCTGCGCTGGGTGCCCATGGTCCGTGGTCGACCGAGAGGAATGTCTGCGTGGCAGGATCCCAGGTGAGGAGGTGCCCGTAGCCGGCTAGCCCAGCGTTATTCGGCTCGACGATCGCTGCGCAAAAGGCGCCCGCGATGACGGCATCGACGGAGTTACCGCCTTCGTGCAAGATGCGGACACCTGCCGCCACTTCGCTTGGATGTCCGGCAGCAACGGCCATGGTGTGATCAGGAGACATCCTCAGCCCCCACTGTTTGTGGTGTCACCTCGATCACCGTGGGTCGGTCTGCCTGCAGCGCATCTCGCACATGCGTTGTGATGTCTTCGACTGTCTCGGCTTTCACACCGAGGCAACCAAAGCCACGGGCAATCGCGGGATAGTCAAAGGCGGACGCATCTGTTCCGATTCGCGGAATCGACGACAGATCCATGGCATCACGAATCTCGCCGTAGCCCGAGTTGTTCCAGACGATGATCGGCAGTGGTAGGCCACAATCCCGCCCAGTTGCTAGCTCTTGGAGTGTGAACAGAAAGCCACCGTCACCGGCAATTGCAATGACATCACGCGTTGGTTCGGCCAGCTTGGCTCCGATTGCCATCGGCAACGCTGGCCCGAGACAGCCGAACCCAATCGGCATCAGCCACGAACCAGGGGCGTAGACGTCGAGCGCATGGTTGGCGGCATAGCCAGGCTGTGTCGAGTCAACGGCAACGATGCGATCACGCGCCAATGCTGAGTCGAGCGCACGGATCGTCGGTAGGTAGCGACGCAATTCATCAGGCCAGATTACGGCGGCGTTATCGGCGGCAATCTGTCGACCCAACTCGGCGACACGGTCCGTCGCAACCGGCTGTCCAAGTGCCGTTGTGATCGCTTCGAGACACGCGGTTGCATCGCCGTGCATTGCGATCGCAGGTAGTACGTTCGTCTCGAGTGAGCGCTCGTCCGTATCGATGCGGATCACGTGCCCCTGCGGCTTAAAGCCCTCAGCGTGGGTCCACCAATCGAGATCCGAGACCTGGCTGCCGACCACGACGACGACGTCGGCCTCAACGAAATACCGATCGAGCGGCGAGAACATCATGCGCGAGGGGATGCACAGCGGGTGGTCTGCGGGGATTGCCCCCTTGGCATTGATCGTCAGTCCAACCGGGGCGCCAAGCTGCTCTGCGAGCGCAAGTGCGGCGGGCCCGGCATTACGTCCGCCACCACCAAGGATGATGGCCGGGTTCTTTGCAGCAACGAGCAGGTCCAGGGCGGCGCCGACCATCTCTTCGGTTGGAGCCAGCGCGGGTGGCAGGCTAGGGCTGGGGCCGTTTGCTGCGGGGTGGCGCAGGATGTCCATCGGCACCTCTAGGTGGACAGGGCCACGCGGTCCCGAACGACCAGAGAGCACAGCCCAGGCCTCAGCCACGGCCTGCTCGAGCATGCTCGGGTCAGTTACCGTCAGCGTGCGACGCGTGACCGTACCGGTCATCGCCGCCTGGTCAGGCAGATCGTGGATGACGCCCAATTGGCGACCACGGTGCGTGGTCTTGACGGCGGCCGAGATCACCAGCAGTGGAGTCGAATCGTGGCGGGCCTGAGCGAGCGGCGTCATCGCATTCGTGACACCGGGCCCGGTGATGATGATCATGACTCCCGGCGTGTCGGTTACCCGTCCCCAACCGTCGGCCATAAAACCGGCACCCTGCTCATGACGGGTGGTGATGTGGCGGATCTCGCTATTGCCAAGGCCACGGTAGAGCTCGAGCGTATGCACACCCGGGATCCCAAAGACCGTGGTGACACCACGCTCGGCAAGCAACTCGACAAGATGTTCTCCACAGGTTTTCATCAGTAGCCCTTCAGGTGCTGTAGCGATAGCACTGTTATTGCACCGGGGTTAGAGCATGGCCAGACGTCTGCCAGCTAATGACGTTTTGTGCCTGGTGGGCGTAGGTGGCTGCCTCGGCCTCCACACTCCAGAAGGCGGCGTGTGGATTGATCACGATCCGAGGATGCGAGCGAATTGCTGCGGTAGGTGTTGGAGGTTCGTCGGCGAGTACGTCGATGGCCGCGCCCGCAATAGTCCCGGCATCGAGCGCTGTCAGGAGGGCGTCGGTAACGACCAGTCCACCACGCGCGACATTGATGAGGTAGGCCTCAGGTCGCATCTGGGATAGTCGTCCAGCATCGATCAAGGGAGGTTGTCCCACCTGAGCGGGGATGTGAAGCGAGACGACATCGCTGATGCCGAGTAGCTCATCGAGAGTCACTGCTCGAACGGGCGCTGTGATCGGGGCGATCGGATCATGCGCGACTACTGCGCCGAAGAACGGGGCGGCGAGCTCGGCGACGCGACGACCGATCCGACCAAACCCGACGAGTCCAAGCGTGAGCCCTGAGACACGGTGGCGCGGCCCTGTGGCGAATGGGTCCCACGCTCCCTCGCGGACCGAGCGATCGAGAAAGTTGGTGTGCCGTAGGAGTCCGAGGGCGAGCGCAAGCGTCGTGACGGCAACTTCTTCCGTCACGACATCAGGCACGTTAGTGACCACGATGTCGTGACGTTTGGCGGCAGCGAGGTCGATGTGGTTTGTCCCAACGGTTGCCGACGCGATCACGCGGAGGTCGGGCAACGCTGCAATGGCAGCGGCGGAAATGGGGCTGTCGCCAACAAGGATTGCGGTTGCGCCTGTGGCGGCAGCGACGACTTCCTCGTCTGTATTTGCGAGTGCGTGTTCGACGCTGAAGCCCGCGGCCTCAAGCAACGTGGGCCCGTCGTGGGGGTCAGCAGGTGCCGTATCAAGGTAGATTGCCTTCATGATTTTGGTGCCGTATTTCCAACCACGCGTGCATGATAATCCTTTGACGCACCGAATGCGCGGCACATTCAGTTATTGCACTCTCATGCCTTGGCGTGCTAACAACTGACAGGCAATCATGAATACACAACACCATTCGAGCGTTCCTCGAGGCGGCAGATGATCACGCGCCGTTCAATTCTGGTCGTGCCTACGGTCGTCTGGGCGGGGATTTTTTTCTTCATTCCTCTCGGCCTACTGGTCTTCTACTCGTTCGGCCAGATCGACATCTTCACGTTCGATGTCACCTGGGGCTGGACGTTTGAGAACTACCAGCGCATCATCGATCCGCTCTATTTCAAGCCGATCATGCGCGGTGTGGGCATCAGCCTCCTCGCGACAGCGCTCTGTCTGGTGATTGGTTTTCCAGTAGCTCTCTGGATGAGTCGGCTCGGTGGTCTTGCACAGTCGCTCTTGCTCGTCGCCGTGATGGTCCCCTTTTGGGCATCGTTCGTCGTGCGCACGTATGCATTGGTCAATCTTCTCTCCGATGGCGGGCCCGTGGCCGATGCCCTAAAGGTGATTGGCATAGGTGGCGGAGCGCCCGGCATCATGTACACACCGTTTGCGGTGGCGATTGGCATTGTCTACTCCTATCTGCCGCTGATGATCTTGCCGCTGTTCGTGGCACTCGAACGCATCAATCCGTCACTCCTGCAGGCCAGCGCAGATCTGGGAGCCTCTAGCTTTCGTAGTTTTCGTCGTGTGACCTTGCCGCTCGCCGCACCGGGGATTGTTGCTGGCTGTGTCTTGGTGGGCATTCCGGCGACAGGTGAATATGTGATTCCTGCCATCCTTGGCGGCGGCAAGACGCTGCTGGTTGGCAATGTGATTGCCGATCAGTTCCTCGAGCTCGGCGACTACCCGTTCGGGTCTGCCCTGGCTGTCGCACTCATGCTGGCGCTGATGGCGGTGCTCGTAGTCGTGCGTTCGCGGCTACGTAATACGGAAGACGTCGCCTGATGCGCCGGCCAAGCCTCGTCGCAGTAATCGCGATCATCGTGGTCACACTTCTATATGCGCCGATCGTGCTCGTGATTATCAACAGCTTTAATGCCGACAAGTTGCTTATTGCATGGGGTGGCTTCACCACAGAGTGGTATCGCGAGGCACTATCAGACGAGCGCGTTCGCAATGCATTCATGACCAGCATCAAGGTTGCGCTGCTCTCAACGGTCATTTCGCTGGTGATCGCGATTACCGCGGCCCTGTGGACACGTCGTGCTTTGGCAGGTCGCCGTCGACTCTTCGACGCCACGACGTTCCTACGCATCATCCTGCCAGAGACGGTCTTTGCGCTGGGACTGTTTCTGCTGTTCACACGTTTTGACATTCCACTCGGAATCCCAGCGATCGTGATCGGGCACGTGGTCTTCAACTCGGCCTACGCAACGATCATTATTCAGTCTCGCTTTTCAACCATGGACACAACCTTGGAGTCGGCAGCTGCAGACCTTGGGGCTCCACCATGGAGGGTGTTTCGCCGCGTCACGTTGCCGCTAATTTTGCCGGCTGTGATCGCTGCGGGTCTGCTGGTGTTTTCATTCTCGTTTGATGCTGTCGTGACATCGCTCTTTCTCGGTGGCACGCACGCGGAGACGTTGCCCGTGCTGCTGCTCGGGATGATTCGCCTACACGTGACGCCAGAGGTCAATGCGATCGGCGTGATGGTGATGCTTACGACAACGGCACTGTTCGCAGTCGCTGCTGGTGTCATCAGTGTCCGTAGTGCCGCAGGCGCTCGAGCGTCCGCAAAGCAATGGAGAACGACGTGACAGATCACGGGCCAGCAGTACGACTCAGCGGCGTCAAGCGCCAGTTCGGCGATGCCTATGCACTCCGGGGGATCGACCTCGAAATCGCTGACGGCGAATTTTTCTCGTTGATTGGGCCAAGTGGGTGTGGCAAGACAACGACGCTGCGACTGATCTCCGGGCTTGATAACCCGACGACCGGTAGCGTCGAAGTTCACGGGCAACCGATGATGGGCGTACCAGCCCACAAGCGACCTGTCACCACGGTCTTTCAGAGTTACGCGCTATTCCCGCATCTCGATGTGTATGAGAACGTGGCCTTTGGGCTACGGGAACGGAAGGTTCCAAACGAGCAAGTACGCGAGAAGGTCAGCACGATGCTCGAACTCGTCAACCTAACGGGGCGCAATACGGCGCGACCACGGGAACTCTCGGGTGGTCAGCAACAGCGCATCGCGTTGGCAAGATCGCTCGTACTCGACCCGGAAGTGCTCTTGCTCGACGAACCGCTGGGCGCGTTAGACCTTCGCCTCCGTAAGCAGTTGCAGGGACTTTTGAAGACAGTGCAACGCGAGGTCGGCGTCACCTTTATCTACGTGACACACGATCAAGAAGAGGCCTTCTCGATGTCGGACCGTGTTGCGGTGCTGCGTGAGGGTCTAATCGAACAGGTGGGTCGACCCCGTGAGATCTACGCGGAACCCCAGACGGCCTTTGTTGCGGACTTCGTTGGCGGGGCGAATCAGATCCCCGTCACAATCGTCAATGTGACAGCGGGTTCGTATCGGGTTGATGCCGGCCGACTCGGATCCTGGACGAGCCCAGGGATTAGTGGACTCCAGTTAGGACAAAAAGCCACCGCAATCATCCGACCCGAGACGGTTCAGGTCGGAGGCGGTGACGTGTCCGTCGAAGGTCGTGTCACAGATCTCTCGTTTGTCGGACCGGTGATGAATCTCGCAGTCGCGTGCGGTGAACTGGAGATCCGCTCCATGATCTCCGGGCGAACGCCCCAACCGGAAGAAGCAACGAAATTTGGCTGGGATGCGGCGGATTCTTGGATCGTGGCGGCCGCCGTTGAAGCTGAGCCAGCGTGACCTTTTCCCTCGCCGGGCGCTGCGCACGGACGGGGGCCTTTGGGGTCATAGCCGCAACCTGCGACATCGCGGTTGGTTCGCGGGTTAGCTATGTCGCTGCCGGGGTTGGCGCTGTGATTACCCAGCACCGAACTGACCCTCGACTCGGCCCGGTGGGAATCGAATCGCTCAGGCGTGGGCGTGCAGCTGAAGAGGTGATTGCAGAGCTTGTTGCAGAGACGCCTCACTCCGGTTGGCGCCAACTCGCAGTCATCGATGGGGTGGGCCGGACCGCAAGTTTTTCCGGCGATCGTGTGACCACGGTCACCGCTGAGGTCCATGGGCAAGACTGCGTTGCAATCGGTAATTGTCTCGGCGACTCGGGGGTTGGGGCGGTGATGGTTGCCGCCTTCGTTGCGACCCCTGCCGACCCTCTCGGCGAACGCCTAATGCAGGCGCTAGAGGCCGGGCTCGCAGCAGGTGGAGAGACGTCGCCAACCCTGTCGGCAGTGATGCTCGCGGCCGTCGACCCAGGGATGTCGTTGATTGACCTGCGTGTCGATTACGACCCCGCGCCCGTCGTACAATTACGGACACTGTGGGAGGAGTATCGCGGCTGGGTCCGCGATTTCCGACTGCGAGCGCTCAATCCAGATCAGGCGGCTGGTTGCGCAGATGCAACAGAGGGCGAAGGAGTGATCTGAGTGGCTGATACCACAGGGCCGAGGATTCGAGCAGATTTTCCGTTTGCGGTCGAAGTCCGCGATAACGTCGAGATTCCACTCACCGATGGCACGATCCTGCGTGCCTGCCTCTGGCTCCCGGTTGCTGCAGCACAGGAGCCTGTGCCGGCGATCTTGGAGTATGTCCCGTATCGCAAGGGCGACTCGTACGCGGCTGATGATGCCGTGCGATATCCGTGGTTTGCGGGACATGGCTATGCCTGCGTGCGCGTAGATATTCGCGGCAGTGGCGATTCGTCCGGCGTGTTGCTTGATGAGTATCACCCACAGGAGCAGTTGGACTGCCTCGAGATCCTGAAATGGATTGCCGCACAGCCGTGGTGTACCGGGGACATCGGGATGATGGGTATCTCGTGGAGTGGCTTCAATAGCCTGCAGGTTGCAGCTCATCGGCCGCCCGAGCTGAAGGCGATTATCACCTGCTGTTCGACCGATGATCGCTACACAGACGATGTCCACTATGTCGGTGGGCTGCCGCTCGCCTTCTATCTGTTGCCGTGGGCCTCAGTGATGATGGCCTTCAACGCGCGTCCACCGGATCCGGCATTCGTGGGCGAGAACTGGCGAGAGATTTGGATGGAGCGACTCGAAGGGAGTCCGTTTCTGGCTGAGGAATGGCTTCGCCACCAGCGGCGAGACGACTACTGGGAGCAGGGCTCTGTTCGACAGGACTACAGCGCCATCACCGCTGCGGTCTACATTGTTGGCGGTTGGTCCGATGGGTATACGAGTGCGATTCCCCGACTGCTCGAGGGGCTCACGTGTCCACGCAAGGCGCTCGTCGGTCCGTGGGAGCACATCTGGCCCGAGTTCGGTTATCCCGGTCCGGCGATCGGGTTCTTACAGGAAGCCTTGCGTTTCTGGGACCACTGGTTGAAGGGTGTTGACAACGGTGTGATGGCAGAGCCCGAACTGCGCTACTGGCGACAGGACAGTGTCGAGCCGCGTGGTGGCTATGACATTCGTCCAGGCGCGTGGGCTGCGGAGGCGACATGGCCATCGCCACATGTCAGCGAAGAGCGTTTCTACCTTCGGCACGATTGTCTCGGGGCAGAGCCGGATCACGGCACGGTGCGAGATCACTCGAGCCCGCTCACGTTGGGGCTCGATGGTGGCTCGTGGCTCCCGTATTGCAATCCCGCTGATCTCCCTGGGGATCAGCGGGCAGAGGATGCGTGGTCGCTTACATTCGATGGTGCCCCGCTCGAGCAAGAGCTCGAGATTCTCGGTTGTCCAACAGTTGCACTGCACGTTGCCGCGGATCGTCCGCGTGCATTCGTAGCGGTGCGGCTATGCGATGTACACCCAAATGGCACATCGACGCTGATTACCCGCGGGCTTCTCAACCTCTGCCATCGTGAGGGGCATCGTGACCCTGTCGAGATAATCCCTGGCCGGCTTGATCGCGTCAACGTGGAGCTCAAAGCAATCTCGTACGTCATGCCACCGGGGCACCGGCTGCGCGTTGCCGTCTCGACGTCGTACTGGCCGTGGGCGTGGCCTTCGCCAGAGGTTGCGACCATCACGGTGGCCTGCGACGAGGCAAGTGTCTTGGTTGTACCGGTCCGATCATCAATAGCGCCCAACATCGAGTTGCCGGCGTTCGATGAACCAGAGACTGCTGCACCGTTGGAATTCGAGTGGTTGGCCGAGCGGGAGCCCCGCTGGGAAATCTCGCACGATGTCGTCACTAACACGCACACGATGGTGATGGCACGCGCATTGGCAGGCGCGAAACGTTTGCCAAATGGCATCGAGTATCGCGATCTCGACCCGGTCAGTTTTTCCCTCGTTGATGGCGATCCACTATCGCCCGTTGTGGAGGCAGCTCGGACCATTCAGATTGGGCGTGGTGACTGGCAGACGCGCGTCGAGGTACGAGCTCGCATGACCTGCGATGCCGAAAACTTCTTTGTCACGGGGCACCTCGAGGTGTTTGAGGGCAGCGAGCTGATCTTCGAGCGATCCCACGACGTTTCCGTCCCACGCGACTACTGCTAAATGGAACATGCCAGCCCGCAGCAATTGCAGAACGTGCTGGTCGGCAAGATTGAGGCAATCGCCGAACTGACGGAGCGCCTCGTAGAGGAGGAGAGCCCGACCTCTGCAGGTGAGGGCGTAGCGGCTGTGCTCGCGTTGTTTGAGAAGCGGCTGCGAGCGATTGGTTTTGTGACTCGATCGATCGATGTTGGGTTATTGGCGCCCGTGCTCGACGCAGTGCTGGAGTTTGGCCCAGGACCAACCGTCTTGGTGTTAGGTCACGCCGACACAGTTTGGCCGTCCGGGACAGCAGTGGACTGGCACTTTGCTCGAGCCAACGGACGTTGGTCGGGGCCAGGAGTTGGCGATATGAAGGCCTGTCTGGTGCTCGCTGCAGCGGCTCTTGAGGCATTGCTTGAGGTAGCTCCGCCGAACGCGGGGAGTGTCCGTTTTCTCGTAATCCCAGACGAGGAAGCTGGTAGCGCTGCCAGCCGTCAGATAATCGAGGAGGCGGCGAGCACAGCTGCTGCGTGTTTGACGTTGGAAGCGGCTCGCCCCAATGGTGGACTCGTCACGAGTCGAGGAGCGGTTGGTGCCATGCACCTCGAAACCTTTGGTGTTGCGTGTCATGTCACGGACCCCGGTCCACACCAGGATGCGCTCGTCCCTCTGATCACAGTCGCGGCAGCGCTCCCGGAGCTCTCGCATGATGGCGCAGTCGCCCACGTCGGTGTTCTAGCTGCGGGTTCGGCGCGCCAGGTAGTGCCGGAATCCGCAGAGGCTTGGATTGATCTGCGGGCAGAAACGACTGAGGCCGGGGAACAGTTGGCGGCCGCGGTGGCTGACAGTCTGGCGCAGGCGTGTGCCGTGGAAGGCGTGGAGTTTGTGGTCACCGGCGGCGTGACACGACCGGCCTTCCCACGCACGCCCGGCACGGGAGAGCTCTACGACCGAGCGGTGGCGGTGGCCACGGCCTTGGATATATCACTCGCCGAGGTGGCGGAACGCGGTGGCTCAGACGCGTCTTTTGCAGCGGCACTTGGTGTGCCGACGCTCGACGGTCTTGGCCCGATTTGCCATGGCTCGTGCAGTCGCGAAGAATGGATTGAGGAGGACTCGCTCGCGGTCTACGGTGCGATCTTCGCCGACCTCGTCCAGTCCGTGCTCGCCGGCGCACTCTGCGCCAGCGCGAAGCCCTAGCCCAGCACCTCAAGCACGGCACTGATCAGCCCATCGAGGTCGTGCTCGTCGGCTTCGAGGGCGATGCCCACGCCGAGTTCGCGCATGGCCGCGCTCGTGACAGGGCCGATTGAGATGCCCTTGAGGGCGGTCAGGTCGCGGTCGGGATAGGCCGCGACGAGCGCGCGGACGGTCGAGGCGGAGGTGAAGGTGACCGCGTCGGCTGCGAGTGGGCCATCGCCTGACGGTACGGCGTACTCGGTGCGATACAGCGCTGCGATGTCGACGATCGCACCCGCGTTTGTGAGACCCTCGGGCAGCAGGTCGCGAGCCTCCTCGGCACGGGCGATCAAAACACGCTTGCCAGCCATGCGATCTTGCAGCGTCTCGAGCAGAGCCTCGGCGACCGCTCGCTCGGAGACGGTGTCGGCAACGACGCCGATCTGGCGCAGGGCCTCGGCCGTGCCAGGGCCGATCGCCGCGACCTCGACGCCGTGCAGCACGCGCGCATCGCCACCAATGCGGTCGAGCAGAAGCGGGGGCGTGTTCGGGCTCGTGACGACGACGACGTCGTAGACGCTCGCGTCGATTGGATCGCCGGCGAGGGGAACGGTCGAGATCGTGGGTGCGCTGACGACGTTCGCGCCGAGGTCGGTCAGCCGGCGTGTCAGTCCGTCGGCTTGGGCGCGAGCACGCGTGACGGCAACCACGCGACCGGCGAGTGGCAGCCGCTCTGCCCAGCCAATCGCTTCGCGTACGGTGACGATCTCGCCGATTACGGTGACGGCGGGCGCGCGGACCTTGGCGGCCTCAGCCACCTCCGCAATCGTTGCGAGCGTACCGGTCGTCACGCGCTGCGTCGGCAGCGTGCCGCGCTCGACGATGCCAACGGGAGTCTCGGCAGGACGACCGCCGGAGATCAAAGCGTCGGCGATCAGGCCGAGGCGTCCGACGCCCATCAAGACGACGAGCGTGCCACCTGCCTTTGCGAGTGCCGCCCAATCGGTCTGGGTCTCGGGTTTATCGGGGTTCTCATGACCAGTCACGATCGTCACGTGCGTCGACAGGCCACGATGCGTAATCGGAAAGCCGGCTGCTGCGGGTGCGGCAAGCGAACTGCTGATCCCAGGCACGACCTCGTAGTCGACGTCGGCTTCGTGCAACGCCTCCGCCTCCTCCGAGCCGCGACCGAAGACAAACGGATCGCCGCCCTTGAGGCGCACGATCAGCTGGCCGGTCTGGCCGTGTTCGACGAGGCATGCGTTGATCTGATTCTGCGTCATCGCCACATCGCCCGGCGCCTTGCCTGCGTTGATCAGCACGCAGCCCGGCTTGGCCTCGAGTGGCAACTGGTCGCCAGCAAGACGATCGAGCACGAGCACGTCGGCGCGCCGCACGAGATCGAGCCCGCGTACGGTAATCAGCCCCGGGTCACCCGGGCCGGCGCCGACAAGGAAAACCGTCACGCGGCCCCCTCGGCGAGCAACTCGCGCCCGCCGTCAGCAAGCAACTGTGCGACGATCGTAGCGACGAGGCTGGTGGGGTTATCGCCAGTTGCCTCGTGACGAATGGTCTGAGTACCGTCGGGCGAACCGACCCATCCGATCAGGGTCCAGTCGGCTCCTTCGCGGTACGCATGGGCGGCGACCGGTACGCGGCAGCCGCCACCGAGGCTGCGCGTCACTCCCCGCTCGGCCATCACTGCGATACGCGTGTCGGCATCGTCGACTGCGGTTACTCGCGCCTCATCGCCCGAACGTGTCTGCAGGGCAATGGCACCTTGACCCGACTCGGGCACGATCATCGCGACGGGGAATCGGAAGCCAATCTCGTGGGCAAGCTCGATCCGATCGAGGCCGCAGGCCGCCAGCACGACACCATCCAAGTCGCTGGTTGAGCGATGCGCAAGACGGGTCTGGACGTTCCCGCGGACGGGCACCATCGTCAAATCGGGGCGTAGCGATCGCAGCGCAGATGAGCGCCGAATCGACGATGTACCGACGCGGGCTCCCACCGAGATATCACCAAAGGAGCGCGCCTCACCGCACCAAGCGTCACGAGGATCGGCGCGGGGCAGGAAGGCGGCTAGTGCCAAACCGTCGAGTTCGTCGCCGGTCAGGTCCTTCGCCGAGTGCACGGCTACATCGATCTCTTCGGCGAGCAGTGCCTCCTCGAGTGCGGAGGCAAATGCGCCAGGGCCTAACTCGCCAAGCGGCGTCGACTGTGCGGCGTCACCGCGTGTTGAAACAACCACCATCTCAACCTTGGCACCCGCAGCGGTCATGGCGTCGGCTGCGAGGCGCGCCTGTGCCTGCGCGAGCGGCGAGCCTCGCGTGCCAAGGCGGAGCAGAAGGCTCATTTCGTTGACGGGTCCGATGGTGCAGCGCGTTCAAGCTCCTCAAGCGTCGCCTCGAGCCGCGTCAACTTACGACCGATAATTCCCACGTACGCGAGGATCACAAGCCAGACGGCGATGTAGGCACCGGCGACGTACGGCACTGCGTCCTGGAGCGTCATGCATCCTCCCCGCGCGCCACGCGCTGCAACTGGAGCACGCGCGCGGCCGTCCGCTTGCCGCGCATTTCGGTGGAGATCAGGAGCACCATCAGACTCAGCATGCCTGCAAAACCGACGACAAACGTCAGTAAAAACGAGTTTGGCATCGCAGCGCCATCCGAGGTAAAGACCACGGGGTGGATCAGGGTCTGCGCGATCCGCACGGCAAGAAACGAGAGCGGAATCAGGCCAACACCGAGCAGCGCAAAGACCGCCGAGGCCGAGCGGCGTCGTTCGCCCTCATCGAGCGAGAAGCGCAGCATGAAGTACGCGCAGTAGTAGAGAAACAGAATCAGGAAGACGTTGATTTGGCGATCGCCCCAGTTCCACCACACGCCCCACGAGGCCTTGGCCCAGATTGGTCCCGTCAACAGCACGAGCGTGCCCCAGATCGTGCCGGAGTGCACACCAACGTACGAGCGCAGGTCCCAGACCTCAGTGCGCTTCCACAGGTACATCGCCGCCGAGAACGCGCCGAACGCGAACGCGACGTAGGACGTCAAGGCAATCGGAACGTGAAAGTAGAAGATCTTCTGGCTCAGCCCTTGGTCGAAGTCTTCGGGCGTCCACCAGAACGCGAGTGCGACAGTCAGCGGAATCAGAATCGTGCTGAGGACAAGCGGGATGGTGGTCGAAAGGCGGCCAAGAGAGCGCATGATCAATCTCCTAGAAGGTGCTCTGAGGTGCCCCATGCGAGCGCCGCGAACACGAGGTCATAGAGTGCCAGAAATCCGAGAGGCCGGAATCCCCCTACCTCTTCGCCGAAAGCGCCGTACGTAGCCGTCACGCCCGCCAAGACAATCGGGATGACGAGTGGCAGGACGAGCACCGGTAAGAGCACGTCGCGCGTGCGGGCTCCGAGGGCCAGTGCGGCGGCCAGCGTGCCGACGAGGGCGATGCCAACGTTGGCCAAGAGCAACGCGACGACGACCGTGCCAATGCTCGGGCCCCCGGCTTGGAAAAACAGCACCCACCAAACAGGCACGGCGACGACCTCCACCACGACCAGAAAGCCAAACTGAGCGAGCGCGGCACCAATCCAGATTGCGGCGCGATCGATCGGCGCCAAGAGCAGCGCATCGAGTGCGCCCTCCTCCTGCTCGGCAGCGAACGTGCGCAAGAGGCCGAGCACTGCCGTAAAGACCACCGCGGCCCAGAGCATGCCGGCTGCCGCGCGACTGCCCGCGCCTGTATCGCCGCTCAACGCGAAGTGGACAATCACGATCGTTGCGGCGATAAACAGCAGCATCGCGAAGATCACCTCACGGCGACGAAGCTCAAGCACGAATTTGACGCGGGCGATCGCGAGCGCTGCGGGGATCATGCGAGGCTCCCGGCGCTGAGGTGGACGGCGCGGGCCCCAAGACGCGCGGGTAGCTCGTCGTCGTGGCTGGCAACCAGTTGCGTGCGGGTGCCGAGGCCTGCTCGAAGTGTCGCATCGAGCAGTAGGCGCCCATCTGCATCGAGCCCGCTCGCCGGCTCGTCGAGCAGAAGCAGAGCGGGCTGGTGCGCCGTGGCGCGGGCCAGCGCGAGTCGCTGCAGCATGCCGCGCGAAAAACCGTCGATGTATTCGTCCGCGCGATCGCCCAGACCAACGTGGTTGAGGAGAGCCGTGACGTCGAGGTCGCGTTGCCCGTGGAGACCAGCATGCAACTCGAGATTCTCGCGTGCCGTTAGTCCGCGGTAGAGCTGCGAGCGATGGCCCGCGTAGGCAATACCGGCGCGGAGTGAGCGCGGCGCACTGGTCGCGTCAACGCCCGCGATCCGGGCCGAGCCGGCAGTCGGGCGCAGCAGGCCAGCGACGAGCCGCAGCAGCGTCGACTTGCCGGCACCATTCGGGCCGAGCAGCACGATTGTCTCGCCGGGTGCCACCGTCAGCGTCGCCTTGCGTAGCGCAAGGCGATCACCGAAACGCTTCGAGCACTCCGTGAGCGTGACAACGGGCGGTTCCATGGGTTGGAGGGTAGGCGATGCGCGTGGGAGGACACCACAACCGCGCGGATGTGGTGTCCTCCCCGGACCACGCGTGGACCCCGAGTTCGCGGATCAGTGGTCGGCGTACCTTGGTCTTCGCCCCCCTTGCACCAACGCGCTGGCGTCATCTGCGCTTGGCCACTGGAACCCCCGAAATCGCTAGACCCGCAGGCGCAAGATCTTCGCAACGCCATAGGTAGCAGTGACGGCCGCCATGCGAGGGGGCTCGTCGGCATCGAGCGCAGCAGCGAACAGTGCCGTAAACATGTCGCCCGCCCCGACGGTGTCGGCGAGGTGGGGGATGCGGTCGGCCGGGATGCGCAGAATCTCGGGCTCGTCCTCGGTCCAGATCTCACAGCCGCCCTCACCGTAGGTGACGACGACGATCGGGACGCCTGAGCGGGCGAGGGCTGCGGCATCCGTGCCGCCAAGCAAGGCCTCGGCCTCTTCGTCGCTGAACTTGATAGCAGCGACACCCGCCACCCAGGCCGGGTCGAACGGGCCGGTGGGGCGCACGTCACCAAGGCCAGGTCGAGCAAGACCCTGAGCATCGAAGACAACGCGACGTCCAAGCTCCACGAGGGCCGCCACGGATTCGGCAGGCACGTCGTCGCGCCACTGTGTCCCGACGACGATTGTCGAAGCACTTGCCAGCGACGACTTTGCCCAGCCGTTGATGTCCTCGGGGAGAAACGGATCCCCGAGCGCCGCGATCTCTTGATCGCGCAGGCCACCCGGCTTGAGCGTGAGACGACTGACAAACGTGTCTTCCGTTGGTCCGATCAGCACCGGGAGGCCGCGACGATTGAGCGCGGCGTAGAGCTCGTCGTCGCCGCCACGCGTGACGACGATGCCGCGAATGCCAGCAGCCGAGAGCGCCTGTGCAGCAAAGATCGGAGCGCCACCGCAGCGGTGCTCCTCTGAGCCGTCGGGATGAATGATCTCGTCGAGCACGGTCTGTCCGAGCAGGGCAATCACGCGCGCAACGCTCCCCACGCTAGGTAGCCATAGGCACTGAAGGCCAGGAGCCAGCCGGCGGCGGCCAAAATGTCGGGTCCGGTTCCACCACAGTTATAGGCGTTGCCCGCAACGCAAAGTCCCTGAGCCAAGAGACCGAAACCGCCGGCCAAACCTGTGGCGGCGAAAACCCCAAGTGCGATCCACGTCGGTCCATGCTCCCGTCCCCGTCCGCGCAGTGCGAGCGCGCCGGCCGACACGATCACAGCGGCCAGTAGTACGAACGCCTCGAGCGACCAGTGATGCAGGCCCATCTGAATGATCAGGACTAAAACCGCGAGGGGGAGCGTGACGCGCCCAATGAGGACCCCGTAGCCACAGGAAAGGCGGATGATCGTCATGATCACAAGCGCAGCGGTCGCTGCAGAGAGGATTGAGAAAAACAGACTCATCGACAGTAATCACCGTAGACGGTACCGCGATCTCCCGGCGAATCTCTTTCAATGGTAGGCTTGCGCATGCAAGGAGGAGGAACCGCATGCCGCAATTTGGAGTAATGGAAATCGCGATCGTTCTCGTGATTGGTCTGCTCGTGTTCGGTCCGAAGAAGTTGCCGGAGCTCGGCCGCGGTTTGGGCTCAAGCATGCGCGACTTTCGTCGTGGACTTTCTGGCGAGGCCGACAATGATCCGCCGGCGCAGCCCGTCGTTGTGCAGTCGACGATACCAATTGTCGAGACAGCCGTTCCTGCATCTGAGCGTGTCGCTGAGCCCGTTCCTGTCGCTGAGCCCGTTGCTGCTGCAGCTGCTGCTGCTGACCCCGTTGCTGCGGCTGAGCCCGATGCTGCCACAGAGCCCGAGGTCGCTGAAGTGCCTGTTGCAGACGCTAAGCCGGCTGAGTAAGCACACCCAGGGTAGACAAGACGATGCTGGCCGGACTCCGCGGTACGCGGCGCATTGAGCACCAGGAGGAGGTCCCAATTACGGACCACCTCGAGGAGCTCCGCAACCGCATCATCATCTGCGTGGTCGCGCTAGTAGTCGGCTTTGCAGTCTGCTTCTGGAAGCACGAGTTGATTCTCGAGATCCTCAACGGGCCGCTGCCGACCGAGCTGCCTACGCCAATGGTGCTGGGCGTTGCGGAGCCGTTCACAATTGCTCTCAAGGTAGCGTTGGCGGGCGCGGTCGTGCTGGTGATCCCTGTGCTGATTTACCAGCTTTACGCCTATGTGATGCCCGCGTTCGACCCCGATCACGATCGGCGCACGTGGCCGTACCTTTCTGGTGCTTCTTTGCTCTTTTTCGCTGGCCTCGCCTTTGGCTACTTTGCCGTTTTGCCGCCCGCGATGGGCTTTCTGGTCGGTTACGACTCGGAGCTCTACAACCGGCAGATCGATGCGGGCAACTACTACAGCTTCGTTGTCCAGATCCTGATCGCCTGTGGGCTCATCTTTCAGTTGCCGTCGGGCGTCTTTGTGCTGACGACGGTTGGTCTGATGCGCGCATCGTGGATGCGCAAGAATCGTCGCTACGCGATCTTCCTGCTCGCGATCATCTCGGCGGCCCTTCCGAGCGGCGATGTGATCTCGATGATGATCATGTTCGCCGCGCTGCTCGCACTCTATGAGGCTTCGATCTACGTCGCCGTCTTTGTCGAACGAAGAAAGGCTGAGGACCCCGATTCCGAGGCTACGACTGACCTCGTCGACATTGCTGACGTCGAGGACGTGTGACCGAGGTCTACACCGCCGACCAGGTGCTGCCGGTCGGCACCCCGCCGTTACGGCAGGGCGCAGTTGCAGTGCAGGATGGTCTGATCGTCGCAGTCGGTTCGCGAACAGAGGTGCTTGGGGCGTTCCCGGATGCTCAGCTTGAAGAGCTTGGCACTGCCGTGCTGCTGCCCGCTCTCGTCAATGCGCACACGCACTTGGAGTACACCACCTATGGTGGCTTTGGCGGTGGTCTTCCGTTCGGCGAGTGGCTCGCCGATCACGTTGCACGTAGGCCACGGCTTGCCCCCGGCGATGTCGAGGCAGCTGCTGCGCTCGGGGCCCTGCTCTGTCTGCAGTCCGGTGTTGGCACCGTTGCTGACGCTTCGTATTCGGGGGCCGCTGTGGCCGCTGCCAGCGAGGCTGGGCTCCGTGCGATCGTGCACCTGGAGGCCTTTGGGGGCCCCGACGCGGATGCCGTGGCAGTCGTTGCTGCTCTGCGCGAGCGACTTGCCGTAGCCGCCGGCTCGACGACTCCGCTTGTCCGACTTGGCGTTTCTCCCCACAGTCCGTATACGGTCGCACCAGCTGTCTTTGCCGCGCTCGATGCGTTTGCTCAGTCCGAGGGCCTGACGGTGATGACGCATGTCGCCGAATCACATGCTGAGCTCGAGGCCGTCGCGGCGGGCACCGGGCCGATTGCCGATGCGCTGCGTTCGATGACACGCATTGAGGCGACGGGTCAACACCCGATTGAACTTCTAGCCAGTGGTGGACTTCTGCATCCGAACGTGATTCTCGTCCATGCGGTGCAGGTCAACGATGCGCAGATAGCGCTGATCGCTACCTCTGGTGCGGGTGTCGTGCACTGTCCGCGCTCGAACGCGATTCTCGGTTGCGGTGCGGCTCCGATCGCCGGGCTGCGTGCCGCGGGAGTGCCCGTTGGCATTGGGTCGGACTCGCCAGCCTCCGCCATCGATTTTGACCTATGGGCCGAAATGCGGGCTGCGCTCTTGACGGCACGGGTCCGCGAGGGGAGGCCCGATGCGCTGACCGCTGAGGCTGTCCTCGAATTGGCGACGCTTGGTGGAGCCCGCGTGTTGGGCATTGACGATCTCGTTGGCTCGCTTGCTGTTGGCAAACGAGCGGACCTGACGGCAATCGATCTGACGGACACGCCGTATGGCGTCGCCGAGAACGCCGCCACGAGCGCAGTGTTCGCGGGATCACCAGAACGGACGCTACTCACCGTCGTTGATGGTGTCGTGCGCTACCGTAAGGGCGCGGATACGGGGCGATTTACAGCCTGTTGGGCTGCTGCGCTACCGGGTCGGACACGAATGATCGGAACAGAAAACTGATGGCACGAACCAAGCGAAAAGATGGTCCTGGCACGGTTGCCACGTCGGCGCCGAAGTCGCCCAAGAGCAAGCAGGAGGCTCCGTACTCGGCCACGCCAACGCTGAACGAGCGCCTGCGCAAACACTTCAAGTGGGTCTTTGCACTGCTAGCAATCGTCTTCGCTTTGATGTTCGTGGTCGCGGGAGTCGGTACGGGTGGACCGTCGATCATCGACATGCTTGGCAACTCTGGGGGTAGTTCGGATACGCCCGCGGCGGTGCCGGCCAACACGGCTGTCAAGGATGCGTTGGCTAAGACCACGTCTGCACCGGATGATCCGCAGTCGTGGCTGGCGCTCGCTCAGGCCTACGTCAACACCGGAGCGTTAAGCGACGTCCCTGCTGCTGCCGAAAAGGCTGCGGCACTTGCACCAACGGATGCCGCCGTGCAGGGCGCAATCGCCGACGTCTATCTCGCCCAGGCTGCTGCCGCCCTACAAGAGGCCCAGACTGAGTACGCCGCAGCGCAGGTCAAGAGCAATCTTGCTGGACGCCCTGCTGTGCCGCTGTCGGTCATCCCCGGCCAATCGAACGGAGCGACGCAGTTCCAGACGGCGCAGGAGAGCATCTCGAGCGCGGTGATGGCAGAGGCGTCCGCGAAGGTCACGCCACTGCAGACCGAGGCCACCGACGCCTATCAGGCGGCGGTGATGGCGCAGACGATTGTGACGGTCCTCGATCCCACAGATCCTGCGGCCTTCTTCCGTCTCGGCCAGATCAGCTCGGCTGCAAACGACTCGACCGCGGCGATTGCCGCGTACAAGAAGTTCGTCAAGCTGGCACCGAACGATCCGTTGACGTCGAAGGTCAAGGAAGAAATCGCTAGCTTAGAGCAGGCAGCGGCTGCATTTCCGTTGACGCAGTAGGTTCGCGGCGCCCACGAAGTGGGTACGCGACCCCTAAGCGCTCACGATTGGTACATTTTCCGCCGCGGGCCGTTAGCTCAGCTGGTAGAGCAGGGGACTCTTAATCCCAAGGTCGTAGGTTCGACCCCTACACGGCCCATCCGCGCTGATTGGAGGCGCCGCGAGCGGCCAGCAAGGCCCTCTCGTAGTGCTTGGCGGACACGCAAGTGCGCACTTGTCATGTCCGTCAGCGACCTACGTTGCTGAGCTGATCACGCGCGAGGCACGTCTGTGAATAACGCCTGGCCTCGGTTGGCGAAGAAGATCTCAGCGTTGTCGAGGTTTGCGATCGGGCCGAGCATGCCGAAGTCAAACTCTTCGAGTGCCGCGCCGGACTGCACCTTGTTTGGCCAGTCCTGATTGGCGAGGGCGGCCTTGCCCTGCGCGACGATATCGGCATTGCCGTCGGCAATCACCGAGGCCGCCGTCGAGGGGTCGCCGAGGCCACCGTTGAGGATCACGGGCGCCTTCGAATACTTTTTGGCGAGGCCCGCAAGCGAATGGCCCGAGCCGAAGACTTCGTCGGTGGCGACGTGCTCGGTGATGTGGATAAACGCCACGCCGGCCTCGTCGAGCACCGGGAAAATGTCGGCGGCATCCTGCTCGCCGCCGGCCCACTGGTATTCGAAGTCGTTGACCTTGCTCTGCGAGAGACGCAGACCAACCGGCAGCTTGCCCTGCGTGCCAGCGATGACTGCGCGGACGATTTCCTCGTCGAGGCGGATGCGATTGCGCGCGCTGCCGCCGTACTCGTCGGTGCGCTGGTTTGTATATGCGGTCCAAAACTGGTCGAGGAGGTAGCCGTTGGCACCGTGGATTTCGATGGCGTCGAAGCCAGCCTTCTGGGCGTGGATCGCAGCCGAGACGAAGGCGTCCTTAACGGCAATCAACTCATCCGTCGTGATCTCGCGCGGTACCGGGTAGCCACCCTCGCCACGATAGAAGTCGAGCATCTCGCCCTTCGGCTCGACGGCCGATGGGGCGATGGTGCCCTCGACATAGTTCGCATTGCGGCCCTGGACGAGTGCACCAGCGTGGACGAGCTGCATGCAGATCTTGGCACCAGCAGCGTGGACGGTGGCAATGACGGTCTTCCACGCGGCCTCTTGGGCAGCGTTGATGATGCCGGGCTGATAGTGGTAGCCCTGGGAGTACTGATCGTCCATGTAACAGGCCTCGACGATCACAAAGCCGAAGCCGCCAGCGGCGTAGCGGCCGTAGTACTCGGCCATCTGCTCCGTCGCGCAGCCATCCTCGGTGGCGCTCACGCGCGTCATTGGCGCGACCGCCAGGCGGTTCTTCAACTCGAGCGAGCTGATCGACGTGGGCTGAAACAGAATCGATGTATCCGTCACGGTGGTCTCCTAGAGAATTGCGGCCGAACGAGAAGGAAAACCTAAACGAAGCGTTGGTTATTCCCCGCACACGGTAATCAAGGTGACGATCGGTGAGCGTGGAGGCGGGCCGGCGAGAGCAGGCTGGCGCAGATCAAAAACAGCACCGCGGCGATCGGGAAGCACAGCATTACGAGATCGAAGTTGCCCGTTAGGTCGCGCACACCGCCAAGTAGCGACGGCGCGAGAGCCGTCACTAGGTAGCCGAAGAACAGCATCATCGCGGCGGCAGCGCCTACGTCGAGGGTGCTATCGGCAACTTCGAGCGGCAGGCTCATGGCAAGCGTAAACATCGCGCCGTTCGCGAGTCCACCCAGCAACATCCAGATCTCGGCCTGCGCCGGTGCGACGATCAGCAGCACCGCGACTGCACCGATCATGAGACCCGTCACCTGCAGCAGGGTTCGCCGCGAGAAGCGGCGGCTGGCAGCGAGGGCAAGCAGTGGTCCGGGGATCATGCCGAGGTTGTAGAGCGCACCCAACCAGCCGGCGTAGGCGAGCGACGAGCCGTGCTCGACGTACGCTGCCGGCACCCAGGTGTTGATGCCGTAGTAGAGGGTGCCCATCAGTCCGAACTGCACGGCCAAGAGCCACACCACACCACGATGCAGGGGGAGGCGAGGGAACGCCGCGATCTCGTGCGCGTGGGAGACGCCACGCGTCAGGGCGAGCCAGGCGACGAGCATCACGAGACTGAAGGCCGAGTAGACGAGCATCGTCGACTGCCAGCCGCCGAGCCAGAGGGCAATCGGGACGGCGAGGGCGGCACTGACGCCGGAGCTGATCTGAAAGCCCATCGCGTAGATGCTCGTCACCATCAGGGGGTGGTCGGCGAAGCGCTCCTTGACGGCGACGACCATCAGCGTGTTGCCGACACCCATGCCAATGCCAATCAGCAGGGTCATGATCAGGATGCCAGTCAGGCCTGGCACGAACGCGCGGCAGATGCCCGCCAGACCGATCAGTGCGACCGAGAGGCTGATCGCGTGGAGTGCCCCGATGTGCCCGGCGAGAATTGGCGCAAGCGGGGAGAAGAGCCCAAAGCAGAGCACGGGGATCGTGACGAGCAGTCCGACCATGGCGTGAGACACGCCCAACGAGGTCTGAATCTCCGGCACCAGAGGCCCGATTCCGACGAGTTGTGGACGGTAGACGAGCGCGGCCACAAACAGACCAACCAGCAGTGGCACGCGGTCGCCAATCGGTTGAATCGGAAAGCGACTCGATGCCTGCTGGTCTGCTCCCATCGAGGCAGGATGGCAGAGCGAGCCTAGGTAGGCGACCCAGCACGGCAGACCCTCAAGCTAAAACGTCGGGGCCCTCGGGCTCCCACAATTGGCATACGGGTCGGGCACGAGTTGCCGCTGCAGGTCGTTCATCGTCAGCTGCCAATTTGGATTGTAGGGGTAAGGTGGTCCAGCAAATTCGACGCGGATGTCGGGGGTGACACCCGGACCGGGCGATGTGACGCGATAGCGATTGACTGTCGACTCGCCACTAAATCGCTGTCCCAGGAGCGTGGGGGCCTGCCGCTTCGGACCGATCTCGAAGCAGAACTGGCCGTAGGGACGGTTGGCGAGAAAACCATTGACGCGCCGCCATTGAAAACCACCGGCGGGGAAGCCGTAGTTCGAGTTGAGTGCGTCGAGATAGATGTTGCGTCCCTTGTCGTCGAGCGGCACACCTTGCGGCGTTGCCTGACCCACGCCGATCGGTTTGCCCTGCCAACTGTAGGTGCCAAAGAGGTGGGCGAACTTCTCCATCTTCGACCGCCCGTAGCGCGACCAGTCGCTAAACACGACGAGGTCGGCGACGGGTCCACGCCAATGCGACAGTCGTATTTCGATTGAGCCTGTCGTGCCGCCATAGTTGAGGATCGACCGTTGCCACTGTTGGACGGCCCAATGGCTGCCGTCGCGCGCCGTGCAGGAGGCAACGATCAGCTTGGAGCCAGGAAATGCACCACCACGGTAGGGGCCGCAGGTGTTGCGAAAGGTCTGCCAATTGGCACCGCTCGAGCCCGTGCCGCCCGAGTAGTCGAGCAGCAGGCGGCCACGCGACATATTGACCGCACCCCAGGCGAGGATGTGCTGCGTCTGGCCATTCACGCGTAGGGTCAGCATCGCTACGCCTTGCTGGTTGACGGCGAGGTTGACTGGTCCCTGTGGGTTGCGCGTGATCAACGTGCTCGCCTGCGCAACGCCGGTAACGGCGAATAAGAAGACGAGTGTGAGTGGGAAAACTCGACGGCGCATATACAGAAGACGCTATGGGACGTTCGATCTGACGTCAGCCATTTGGTGACGCGGGGTATGCTTCCCGCCAACAGGAGAAGTTGATGGAACGCACCGAGCTCAATCGCACACGACTCAACGAGCTGCTCGAACGTGAGCGCACCGTCGCCGCCGAGCGCACGCCAACGTCGCGCGCACTCGCAGCCGAGGCGCAGGCGCACCTGATCGGTGGCGTCCCGATGCAGTGGATGGAGGTCTGGGTCGGCCAGCACGTGGTCTTCTTCGAGCGCGCCAAGGGCAACCGCATTGTCGACGTCGATGGCAACGAACTGATCGACTTCTGCCTTGGCGACACCGGCTCGATGGCGGGGCACTCGCCCGACGCGATGGTTGCGGCCGTGCAGCACCGAATTGGCGAGCTCGGGGGCGTCACGACGATGCTGCCGACCGAGGATGCGATCTGGGTTGCGGGCGAGCTTGCCCGCCGCTTTGGTCTGCCCAAGTGGACCTTTTCGCTGACGGCAACCGACGCCAACCGCTGGGTGCTGCGGACCTGCCGCCAGTTAACCGGCCGGTCGAAGGTGCTGATCATGAACTACAGCTACCACGGCTCCGTCGACGAGACAATCATTGCGCTCGAGAATGGCGTTCCGACGCAGAAGCCCGGCAATGTCGGGCCGGCCGTCGACCCAGCGGTGACGACGCGCGTCGTCGAGTTCAACGACCTTGCTGCGCTCGAGCGCGAGTTGGCGCACGGCGATGTGGCGTGCGTGCTGGCCGAGCCGGCACTGACAAACATGGGCATCGTCTTGCCCGACGCCGGCTACTGGGAGGAGGCGACGCGGCTGATCAAGGCGGCTGGCGCTTTGCTCGTGATCGACGAGACGCACACGCTCTCTGCCGGTCCGGGCGGCTGCACGAAGGCCTGGGGTCTGCAGCCCGACATCGTCACGATCGGCAAGAGCATTGCCGGCGGTGTCCCGATTGGTGCGTATGGCGTGTCGGCCGAGATTGATGTCCAGATCCAGGGCGATCCCGATGGCGACTACGTCGATACGGGTGGCGTCGGTGGCACGCTCGCGGGCAACGCTCTGTCGCTGGCTGCGGCTCGCGGTACGCTCGAACACGTTCTAACCGACGAGGCTTTTGTGGGCATGTGCGAGCTCGGCGCCCGGATGCTGGCCGGCATGCGCGACCTTATCGAGCGGCACAACCTGCCATGGGTCGTCGAGGGGCTGGGTGCGCGGGCAGAATTCCGCTTCTGCGCCACGATGCCCGCCAACGGTGGCGCCTCGCACGATGCGCACGACGCCGACGTCGAGGAGTGGCTCCATCTCGTCACGCTCAACAACGGCATCCTGATCACGCCGTTTCACAACATGTGCCTTGTCTGCCCCACGACTACGGCAGCCGATGTGGACCGGTTGCTCGAGGTGCTCGACGCGGCCGTGACCGAATTGCGAGCGGCCTAGCTGGATCAACTTTGCTTTGGGGTCAGACCCTTAAGCAAAGTTGACCGCGTTTGCTTGCGGCACTCGACACGGCTGTGGCAGAATTGCGACCTGCCTAGATGGATCTGCTTTGCTTAGAGGTCTGAACCCAAAGCAAAGTTGATCATCAGACGATGTCGGGTGCGATCTCGGCGATCGTGTTGTCGATCAACTCTCGACGGCCGTGTTCTGTCTCGCGCCGCATCACACCGTTCTCGTCGACGCGGTACTGCGCAACCTCCATCAGGGGTGGCGAGTACGAGTGGATTGTGATGGCCGGCGAGCCCTCGACGTGTGCAACGGAGTGGATGTACCCGGCTGGTCCTTCGCGGGTCACGCCCTCGCGCACCTCGACGTCAGACGAGCCGTGAGGGAGTCGCATCTGCTTTTCCATCACCACACCGTCAACACCGACCAGACCGACGCCAGAGATCGCGTGGTCGTGATAGCCCGTGCCCTGGCCCGGCATCCACATGATCAACCAAGTATCAACTCGATCATCCTCATACAAAAGGCGATAGCGGCGGCGCTCAGTATCGGCAACCACCATGGGGCGCCAGAGATCCTCGCGCGCGGCAACATCAGCCGAAAGCTGCACGAGTTGGGCGGTTGTGAGCGGTCCATCGCCCTCAGGCACGAGCGCGCCCACTGCCGCGAGCAGTTCGGCGGGCGGAGAAACCACCTCCGTCCAATCCTGGGGGGTGAGGGTATCTGTGGAAGCCATCTTGCACCCCTTTCGTATACGCGTCTCGAGGGGATGACGCTGTAATCAGAGCATATCGCTCGTCGGGAGCGAATACACTCCTGCAGATGACAGACGTACGCATGATCGATGTTAGTGCCAAGGCTACGACGCGCCGCCGTGCGCTGGCGCGCTGCGAGGTGCACATGTCGGACGAGGCGCTCGCCAAAATCGAAGATGGCGCCGTCGCGAAGGGCGATGTTTTTGCCACGGCGCGGGTCGCGGGTATTACAGCGGCCAAAAAGACGCCCGACCTGCTTCCGCTCTGTCACCCATTGATGCTCGACTACGTGCGCGTTGATCTCGCAGTCGACCGCACTGCTGGCTGTGTACGCATCGAGGCAGAGTGCGCACTCGATGGGCGCACGGGTGTGGAGATGGAAGCGCTCGTCTCGGTCTCTGCAGCCGCACTCTGTGTCCACGACATGCTCAAGTCGACCGACCCCGAGATCCGCATCGACGGCATCGCTCTGTGGGAGAAGGACGGCGGCAAGAGTGGCGCGTGGCGCCGGTCGGGTACCTGAGGTGCGCGCCTGCGTGCTGACGGTCTCGGACGGTGTCTTCCACGGTGTGCGTGAAGATGGCTCTGGCGATCTCCTCGCCGAGCGCGTGACGGCAGCCGGCTTCGAGGTAGTCGATCGTGCAGTGGTCCCCGACGAGGTGGGCGCGATCATGGCGCACGTCGTGACTTGGGCCGACACGCCGGATGCACCCGAGCTCGTCCTCGTCACGGGTGGCACGGGGTTTGCTCCGCGCGATGTCACACCCGAGGCGCTCGCTCCGGTCTACGACCGCCGCACGCCGGGTATCGACGAGGCGATGCGCGCCTTCTCGATGCGGGCCAAGCCGCACGGCATGCTCAGCCGAGGGGTCTCAGGCATTCGCGGCCGCACGCTGATCCTCTCGTTTCCAGGTAGCTCGAAGGCGTGCGATGAACTCTTTGGCGTCGTCGAGCCGGTGCTCGATCACGCCCTCAAACTGCTGCGCTCAGACCCGACCGAGCACCTCTAGGCGATTGGAATTCGCAGTTCGGCGCGGCGCCCACCGCCGAAATGGATACGCGTCGAGCCGGATTCTTCGGTGACATAGCATGCAGGCATCTGGCCACTGAAGGGATTGACGGGGAATAGCCAGTGGGAGCGCAACTCGAGTTCGAGGACGTCGCCAGCACGAAGGTGTGTGGCCTGTGGCAGCAGCGCGATTGAAATCGGCACGATTTCGCCGGTTGAGAGTGGCTCGCGGACCGCGTGGCTGTGGACGGGCTGCCAATCGGTCGAGAGTCCTTGATCGAGTGTGCGGTGAGCCGGGCGAAGCCATCCGTGCGTCACGACGTCTCCGGCAAACCCGTACGAGCCTTCGAAGGTGACCTCACGGCCGTCGCGTAGGAGACGGATAGCAGCGAGCATCGTGGTGTCCTCGACACCCTCAAGCGACACGTCGAGATGGAGCGTCATCGGCCCGATCAGGTCGACCGCTTGGGGCGCGGTCCAGCGATACAACAGCGAACCATCGGCATTCGCATAGGAGGACGACTGTTCCTGCGACTCAGGCTGAGCGGAGAGGGTGCCATCGCCCCGCAGGTGGAGGCCGGTCCAGACAATGTCCGACGGCGGCCACGTCGTGGCCGAGCGAATCTCGAGTGGTTGCTCGCCCGTCTCGTGAATGGCGATGCGTACCGGTGGTTCGTCATCCCAACCATTATCTGCGTCACAGAGGAATCGTTCGAAAAAGCGCCGCTGAATACCCTGTGCTTCTGCACCGTAGAACGTGCACCACTTCCCACCCCGATGGGTGTACAGCCACTTCTGGTCGGATTTGACGCGACGAAATGCCTCAAACGATCCGCGGGTGTGGAGGAGATGATCCGAGAAGCTTCCGCAGACGAGCATCGGTACCTCGATGTCTTCAATCTTGGGCATCCGCGACTGCCACCAGGCGTCGAGTTCTGGTCGAGCCGTTGCCTGAGTTAGGAGGTCTTCCGTAATCCGACCCTGTTTGCCAACCGTGGTCGACCAGAGCTTGAAGAACCCCATTTCGGAAACGCCACCCGGCTTTGCGAAGTCACGGTAGACGTCGGAAAAGCCTTCCCACGGGCAGATCGCCGCGAGGTGCGGAGGTCGTTCGGCTGCAGCACGGTATTGCGACAGTGCGAGGTATGAGACACCGAGTAGGCCGACGCGCCCATTGGACCAGGGCTGAGTACCGGCCCATTCGATCAGGTCGTGGTAATCCTCGCCCTCTTGTTTCGAAAGCATGGTGCCGACGCCGTCCGAAGTACCGAAGCCACGCAGATCGCCGACCACAACTGCAAAGCCAAGCCGGACCCAATAGGCGGGGTCTGGCCCCTCCCAGCAGGTCCAGGCCGAGAACGTGATCGGTACTGGCTGGCGAAACACTCGATATTGCAGCGGTGGGAGATACCCCCACGGCACCTTCTTCGGCAGGACGTCTTTGCCGTACGGATGGGCACACATAATCACGGGGAAACGCCCATCGGGGTGAACGAGATCACCAGCGCTGTTTGGCGCTGGTCGGAAAACGTTCGCGCGAAGGGTCGTTCCATCGCGCGCCGTAATCGCACAGTTCCATTCCGTCAGGACACCATCGGGTGGCGGTGTGATCGTCAGTGGCGGTCGCGCAATGCCGTGTAGGCGTCGCAGGACTCGTCGGGGGGAGATCCTGCTCATCCTAACTTCGCCGCGGCGTCCAGCGGAAACGCCACGAGGCGATGATCAGGCCGATCGCGCCCCAGGCGATGAGCAGCCCGAGAGGGCGCCAGGGCGTCGTGGTGGCAGGGACGTAGGCCCATGTGACGATCTTAACAAATGGAGCGACCGGCAGCAAGGCGGCAATGTTGCCGAGCCACGTTGGGAGTGACTCAATCGGGACAAAGACGCCGGAGATGAAGTACAACGGCAGCACGACGACGTTTGCGAGTGGCGGTGCCGCTTCGGTCGAGGGGGTCAACGCCGCGAGCATCATGCCGAGACACGAGAACGCGATCGCACCGACCAATACGCCTGCGACGAGCCATGGCAGGTGGCCGATGTCGACACGCACGCCGTACGCGAAGCTACCGAGCGCGAGCATGACGATCACCATTAGGAGGGCAATCACCAGCGACGTCACAACTTGCCCGGCAATCAGCAGCCAGGCCGGGGCTGGGGTGCCACGTACGCGCTTGAAGATCCCGGTCTCGCGGCGATTGACGACGGTGATCGAGAGAGCCACGAAGCTCGCGGAGATGACGCCCATCACCATGAACGCGGGGACCTGAAGGTACGACTGCGCGACTACATCGCCGCCCGCGAGCGTGACGGACTGCCCACCAAAGATCGCTTCGAACAGCACGAGGAAGATGACGGGCAGAAAGACCGTGAAGAACAGTGTCTCGGGGCGGCGCGAGAAGGCCAGCAGATCGGCGCGGACCTGTTCGACGAGCATGTTCATGCCGTCTCTCCCGAGATTGCGAGGAAGACGTCTTCGAGCGTTGGGCGCTCGACCGTTAGGGCGGGCAGCTCGAGGCCGCGTGCCTCGGCCCAACTGCAGAGCACGGCGAGGTCAGCCGTCGGTGCAGTGGTTTCGACCCGTACCTCGCCACCCGTCAGTCGAGGCTGCGTGGAGAGGGCCGGGAGTGCGGCGAGCTCGACGCCGGGAGGGAGGCTAAAGCGAATCTCGACGTCTCCGCGTAGTGCTTGCAGTTTGGCGGGCGTGCCGAGTGCGGCGATCTTGCCGTCGCGCAGCACCGCAACACGGTCGGCGAGGACCTGCGCCTCATCCATGTAGTGCGTGGTGAGAAAGACGGTGGTCCCGAGGTCGCGGAGGCCACTGATGACATCCCAGAACTGGCGGCGCGCCTCCGGGTCGAAGCCTGTCGTGGGCTCGTCGAGGAAGACGAGCTCGGGGCGGCCAATCAGGGCGATGCCAACGTCGAGGCGTCGCGCCTGCCCACCCGAGAGTCGCCCGGCGCGCTGGTTGGCCTGCTCCTCGAGGCCGACGAGCTGAATCACCTCGTCGACGGTGTGGGGGTTGGGAAAGTAGGCGGCGAAGAGACGCAGCGTCTCGTTCACGGTCAGTGCTCCAAGCGGCCGGCTCTCCTGCAGGACGATGCCGAGCTTGGCGCGCCAGGCGGCTCCGGCGTTGGCGGGGTCCTCACCGAGCACGGAAACGTCGCCGCCATCGCGGGTGCGGTAGCCCTCAAGGATCTCGGTCGTCGTTGTCTTGCCCGCGCCATTCTTGCCGAGGAATGCGAAGACCTCGCCCTGCTGCACCTCGAGGTCGAGGCCATCGACGACCGCGTGATCACCGTAACGCTTGACGAGGCCTCTGACGGAGATGATGGCGGGCATGGGTCACATCTTACCGTCGCGTCTGAAGGTGTGGCACGCCAAGATCCGAGCAATGGAGTCCGCCATTGTGCCGTCTTTGCCGCGTCGTCTCGCGAATCTTGTGCGTCTCGAGCACTCGCTGTTTGCGTTGCCGTACGCCGTCGTTGGCGCGTTGTTGGCTGCGGATGGTCTGCCGCCGATTGTCGAGTTGCTCTGGGTTGGCGTGGCGATGGTGGCTGCGCGAACGCTGGCGATGGGCCTCAATCGCCTGATCGACGCGGAGGTCGATGCGCGCAACCCGCGGACGGCCAAGCGCGAGATCCCCGCTGGCCTCGTTTCGAAGGGTCAGGTGGTTGGACTCTGCGTGCTCTCGCTCGCCGTGCTGATCATCGCGTGCTTCAACCTCGCGCCGATGACGCGCTGGCTGTGGCCATTCGTCGTGATCCCGTTCCTGATCTACCCGTACACGAAGCGCTTCACGTGGGCGTGCCACCTCTGGCTCGGCCTCTGCATCGGCCTCGCCCCGGTCGCCGCGTACGTCGCGATCGCCGACGCGCTGCCGCTCGCGTCGTTCTGGCTGCTCGGCGTCGTCGGCTTCTGGATCGCCGGCTTCGACATCATCTACGCGACGATGGACGTCGAGAGCGACGTCGCCGAGGATATCCACTCGGCGCCTGCCGACTTCGGCATCGGCCGCGCGCTCTGGTTTGCGCGCGTCCTGCACGTGCTGAGCATCGTCTCGATGATCGGCGTCGGCGTCTGGGCGGGCCTCGCCTGGCCGTACTGGATCGCCGTCGCGGCCTGCGCCGCGCTCCTGATCTACGAGCACGCGATCGTGCGCGAGGACGACCTCTCACGCGTCAACCAGGCGTTCTTCAACGTCAACGTGATCCTCGCCTTCGCCTACTTGGCGGGCGTGATCGCGGCGCTGGCCGTGTAGGTGCTCGGTGTGAAAGAATCACCTCACTCTCAACATTGAATAAGCAGGCAGCTGAAGTTTCGGCTCGAAGGAAGTTTCGGCTCGAAGGAGCCCAGATGGCGCGCACGCACCGTGAGCAGCGGATGGACCGCATGGTCGAGGCGCACGCAGCGTCACTGCGCCGCTACCTCCTGCGCCGCGGCGCGGGCGACGAGGCGGAGGACCTCGCGGCCGAGGCGCTGCTCGTCCTGTGGCGGCGCCTCGACGACGTGCCCCGGGAGGCGGAGCTGGCGTGGCTCTACCGCACCGCGTGGAACCTGCTCGCCAACCTTCGGCGGAGTCTACGGCCGCTGTCGGACCCCGACGCCGACCGCGTGGTCGGCGACTTCGCCGACGGCCTGATCGAGGATCTGGCACTGCGCGACGCCTGGCGCGGTCTTTCCGAGCGCGAACGCGTGGTCCTGCGCCTCGTCGCCTGGGAGGGCGTCGGCGGGCCCGCGCTC
>SXGR01152629.1_pt1 | contig 46206 bp, 49 predicted proteins | sample 3174711 | NCBI WGS metagenome assembly SXGR01 (sample SAMN11356860, study PRJNA531348) | freshwater metagenome | isolation source: freshwater sample F1-60 | place: China: Fuxian Lake, Yuxi | collected 2017-12-25
CAAAAATTTACTCAGATCATCCAATTGGAAAGCTAGCCAAGTTAAAATTTCATGTTACGTTAAATACTGATAATCGATTAATGAGTAATACATCTATGACTCATGAAATGCAAGAATGTGTAAAATCTTTTGGTTGGAATTTTGCAGATCTACAAACAGTCACAGTTAATGCTTTAGAGAGCTCATTTATTGACCATGAAGATAAGCTTGAAATTATTGAGAAAACTGTAAAACCGGCATATTCCAAAATATCTGCTGAGTAGCTATATTCCTATTGGATGCCAAACAGTTTTTTGCTCCATAAAGCTTAAAATTCTTTCAGGGTGGTTATTAGGCGTAAATCTATGAATTCTTTTCAGATTTTCGGCGCCTAATAATTTTAATTCTTCTTCTTGCTTTTTGGATAGCCCTGCAGCATCAATACCGTCTATCTCCATATGCGAGCCAACCCACGGTGACAGTTCTGATATTTTTCCAGTCAAGATATTTACCACTCCTGCAGGTAAGTCACTCGTAGAAAGCACCTCTCCTAAAGTAATTGCTGGCAGGGGATAATTTTCGCTTGCAATTAAAATCGCAGTGTTACCGCCAGCAATAATCGGGGCTAAAGTTCTAACTGCGCCAAGTAATGAAGGCTTATTTTCAGCAAATACTGCAATAACACCAAGTGATTCAGGAGTTGTAAAGTTATAAAAAGGGCCAGAGACCTGATTTAAAGACCCAGTTACTGATGAAAGTTTGTCACACCATCCTGAGTACCAAACCCAGGTATCGATTGCTTCTTCAACCTGAGCGGCGGCTGCTTTGCGACTTAAACCTTCAAGGGCGCATATTTCAGAAACAAATTGTTCACTTCTGCCCTGCATAATTTCAGCGATGCGATACAAAATCTGGCCTCTATTAAATGCTGTGGCACTAGACCATCCAAGATATGAATTTTTAGCTGCTACAACACTTTCTCTTAAATCTTTTCTAGAAGCCATTGCAGGATTTGCTAGGAATTTTTTATCAGCACCTTTTACTTCATAAACTCTGCCTGATTCACTTCGAGGAAATGCACCACCTATAAATAACTTATATGTCTTATTCACATCTATCCGGCTCATTTTTTAACCTTTGATTCGGAGGTCAAATACCCTGCTAGTCCATGGCGTCCACCTTCGCGCCCCCAGCCAGATTCCTTATAACCACCAAATGGGCTAGCAGGATCGAATTTATTAAATGTATTACTCCAAATAACACCAGCCTTTAATTTCTGGGCAGCCCAAAGAATCTTTGATCCTTTATCGCTCCAAATTCCAGCTGATAACCCATACATTGTGTTGTTGGCCTTTTCTATCGCCTCAGCCGGTGTTCTAAAAGTTAAAACTGACAAGACAGGACCAAAAATCTCTTCTCTTGCGATTCTATGAGCTTGTGAAACTCCAGTAAAAATCGTTGGGGCCATCCAAAAGCCTTTAGTAGGTAATTTGCATTCAGCAGACCACCGCTGAGCACCTTCTGCATCACCTGTGTTACTTATTTCCTTTATTCGCTTTAATTGTTCAGCAGAGTTGATTGCTCCAAGGTCAGTATTTTTATCCATAGGGTCACCGACCCGAATCAAACTCATTCTTTTTTTCAATTTCTCTACTACTTCATCAGCAATATTCTCTTGTAGCAATAACCTAGAACCAGCACAGCAGACATGACCTTGATTAAAGAAAATTCCATTTACTATTCCCTCAACAGCTTCATCAAGAGCAGCATCTTCAAAAACTATGTTTGCTGCTTTACCGCCTAACTCAAGAGTGGCACTTTTATTGGTTGCGGCGATTGATCTTGCAATTGCTTTACCAACCTCTGTAGAACCAGTGAACGCAATTTTATTGATATCTGGATGATTTACTAGAGCTGCTCCCGTAATTCCATCCCCAGAAATAATATTTACTACACCATCTGGTAATCCTGCTTGCTGGCAAACTTCGGCAAATAAAAGCGCAGTTAATGGAGTAGTTTCTGCTGGTTTTAACACAACAGTATTTCCTGCAGCTAATGCTGGCGCAATTTTCCATGAGAGCATAAGTAATGGAAAATTCCAAGGAATTATCTGACCTACAACTCCAAGTGCCTTTGGTTTACTCCCGACTCCGGCATATTCCAATTTGTCGGCCCAGCCTGCATGGTAGAAAAAGTGTGCAGCGGCTAGTGGAATATCAGTATCTCTTGATTCCCTAATAGGTTTGCCATTATCCAAGGTCTCCACAACAGCAAATTCACGGGCTCGTTCTTGTAAAATTCTTGCAATTCGGTATAAATATTTACCACGTTCTTTGGCCGGCATCTTTGACCAAATTTTTGTATAGCCAGATCTCGCAGTTTTTACTGCTAAATCAATATCTAATTTATCTGCATAAGCAATCTTTGCCAGCACCTCTTCTGTAGCTGGATTTATCGTGTCGAAACTCTTTCCCTTTTTTGCTTTAACAAATTTACCGCCGATAAACAGATCATATGAGGCAGCAATTTTTGCAATTGCCCTGGATTCAGGAGCGCTTGCATATTCAAATTCGCTCATGATCCACCTAGTCCATAGTTACGTAATTAGCACTAGCGTAGTGCCCAGTACGCATTTTCATTCGCTGCATTAATAGGTCATTTAATAACGCGCTAGCCCCAATTCTAAACAAGCTAGGGGTAAGCCAGTCTGGCCCAGCAGTTTCATTCACAAGTACTAGTTGCTTAATTGCATCCTTAGTTGTTCGAATTCCACCAGCAGGCTTTACACCAATTTTTGATCCGGTAAGTGCGAAATAATCACGCACTGCCTCTAACATAACTAAAACTACGGGCGCTGTGGCTGCGGGTGCAACTTTTCCAGTACTAGTCTTAATAAAGTCAGCCCCAGCCAACATAGCAATAAATGATGCTTTTCTAACATTGTCGTATGTCACTAATTCACCAGTTTCAAATATTACTTTTAGATGAGCCTTACTCCCACAAAGTTCTTTAATAATTTTTATTTCTTCAAAGACTTGGCTAATTTTTCCAGCAAGAAAAGCACCACGGTCAATAACCATATCGATCTCAGTAGCACCAGCATTTAGAGCATCTAGGGTGTCCTGCTTTTTGACCTCCATAGAGGCTCGTCCAGAAGGAAAAGCAGTGGAGACTGCAGCAACTGGAATATATTTTCCGCCAATTGAATCCAACTCAGATCTAGCAACCTTAACCATATCGTTGTAAACACAAATTGCTCCGACAGATGGAACTGTTAAATCAGTTGGATCAGGCCTTACGGCCTTAGCGCATAGCGCTTTAACTTTTCCAGGCGTATCAGCACCTTCTAAAGTAGTTAGATCAACCATACTAATAGCCATATCGATCGCCCAAGCTTTGCTCGTAGTTTTTATACTTCGGGTAGCCAACATTGCGGCTCGAGCTTCCACTCCCACTGGATCAACTGGAGATAAATCATCTAAAAATTTTTTTAGTGATTTCTCACTACCATCTACAATCATGACAGTACTTTAGTCAAAACTTCTTTAATTTGCGATATTAATTCCAAAGATTCACTTTTATTCGATTTGACTACCTCGATGTAACACTTCAATTTTGGTTCAGTACCACTTGGCCTAATTATTACTCTAATTTCATTTGAGTATCTGAGTCTGATTCCAGTAGTTTTTAGCTCTTTAGACTGATTTAAGTCTTCAACTGATTCGATTTTATAGCCAGCAAGATCAGAGGGTGGATCACTAATAATTTGGCTTAGTAATTTATCTATCTGCGCCAGATCATCGACGCGCACAGATATCTGATCTGTAGCATGAAATCCAAATTCAACTCCAATATCATCTAAATAATCATCAAAACTTCTACCTTTATTTTTTAATTCATCGATTAACTGCGCGATTAGCACCGCTGCACTTATGCCATCTTTATCATTTACGACCTCAGGGTCGACGCAATACCCAAGTGCCTCTTCGTAGCCAAACGCTAGATTTGGGATTTTTGAAATCCATTTAAATCCAGTAAGAGTTTCAAAAAAGTTGATTTGGTTATGCTTGGCTATTTTACTTAAAAGCGTCGATGACACTAAGGAATTTGCCACTGATTTATTTTTAAGGCTATGAGAATCAATCAAGTATTTACCCAGTGCGGTACCCACTTCATCACCACGGACAGCGCGCCAGTTGCCATTTGAGCTTTTAACTGCGATTGCACATCTATCAGCATCAGGGTCATTAGCAATTACCAAATCAGCTTCGACATCTATTGCATATTTAATTGCCAAATCCATAACTCCCGGTTCTTCTGGATTCGGGAACTTCGTAGTTGGAAAATTTGGGTCCGGATTCTTTTGTTCATCAACCATAATTGGGTTTGAAAATTTAGCAAGCTTTAATACTTTCATAAATATTTCAGCGCCTACACCATGAAGAGGGGTATAAACTATTTTTAAATTATTAGGCTTATGAACTAGAGATGCAACAGATTCAATATACTCATTAATTACACCCTCTTCTACAGTTTGAATATCTGTCGATCGACTTGGACTTAGGTCAGCATTAGATATTTCATCTGAGATTTCTTGATCTACTGGTGAAATTATTTGAGATCCAGAGTATGAAATTCCATTTATATCACCACCTAAATAAACTTTATATCCATTATCAGTTGCGGGATTATGGCTGGCAGTAACCATAATTCCAACATCAACTTTTAGTCTTTTTACCGCAAAAGCAAGTACTGGTGTTGGTAATTCTCGCGGTAGTACATAAGTCCTCATTCCGGCGCCTGCAAGTATCTCAGCACTATCTTGAGCAAATTCGATTGATCCAAATCTTGCATCTCTACCAATTACGACTGATTTTAAATTATTTTTTTTCATAAACTTAGCAATTCCAGCAGCGGTCCTAGAAACAACTGCTCTGTTCATACAGGATGGACCAGGGCCTAGAGGCCCTCGCAATCCTGCAGTGCCAAATTGCAAAAAACCACTGAAGCAGCGATTTAATTCTTTTTCATCACCCTCTTTTAACCAAGTACTTAGTTGTTCAGCTGTTTTTTTGTCTGGATCGTGCTTTATCCAATTTTCTACTTCGAATTTTAATTGCTCTGAAATCACAACTTAGGAAGTACCTTAGCTAAGAGTTTTCCCATTCGATCAGCTGCAGCTTTTCCAGCAGCAATTACCTCTGCATGATTTAGTTTTTCACCAGTCACACCGGCAGCAGCATTAGTAACTAAGGAAATTGCGAGAATTTGCGCCCCTAGTGCATGCGCTGCAATTGCCTCTGGAACAGTTGACATGCCTACAAGGTCTGCTCCAATTGTTCTCATCATTCGTATTTCCGCAGGTGTCTCGTAAGCAGGACCGCGCCAATGTACATACACACCCTCTTCAAGTGAAGGATCTTCAGCTTTTACAAGCTCTCTCAATTTTTTGCTATATAAGTCCGTTAAATCTACAAAATCCGCGCCAATAAGTGGTGAAGCAGCGGTTAAAGAAATATGATCTTTAATAATTACTGGTTGCCCAACCTTGTAACCAGTATTGATCCCACCACATGCATTAGTTAAAACAATAGTGCGGCACCCAGTTTTTACTGCTGTCCTAACCGCATGCGCAACTGGCTCCATACCTGAACCTTCATAAAGATGAGTTCTACCCAGAAAGACTAAAGCTTTTACAGAGTTTTCTAAATCGTAAGAGCGTACTTTTCCACCATGCCCAGTAACTGTAGGAGCAGGAAAACCCGGTAAATCTGTAACTGCGAATTCATGTGTAGGTGTACCTAATGCCTCCGCAGCAGATACCCATCCAGAACCCATTATTAATGCAACATCATGTTTATTTTTTTTAGTTATCTTACTAATTTCTTTGGCAGCTTTTTCAGCGGTGCCAATTGGGTCTTTATGAAGTTTGCTCATTAGGTAAACTTATCGTAAATACTAAGTATTTTTAATATCAAGCCAGCTATAACCAAGTGATATAACCATTTCTCGAAGTAATGGAAGCGATAGACCAATTATTCCGCTTGGATCTCCTTCTATCCGCTTAATAAATGGTGCACTCAACCCGTCAAGTGTGAATCCTCCAGCAACATTTAAAGGTTCACCAGAATCAACATAATCCAAAATTTCTTGCTCTGAAATTAAAGCAAATTCCACCTGGGCAGTTGAAACTCTATGTTCCTCCTTGCCACTTTTAGTATCGATAAGGCAGTGCCCAGTGTGTAGATAACCAATTTTTCCACTAAGTTCTCTACTCCTTAAGATTGCAAATTCTCGAGTAAGCGGCTTACCTAAGGACTTTCCATTGAATTCAAATGTTGAGTCACAACCAATTATTAAAGACGGCCCTAAGGCATCATTTTTAACTGCATGAGCTTTAAGAATAGCCAATCTACTTACTAATTCTTTAGGGGATAAGGGTGCAAACTCCGCAGACTCTTCATCAACTCCACTTACCTTAACTATTGCCCTAATCCCTGCGCTCTCTAAAAGCCTTAATCGGGAGGGAGATGATGATGCAAGGATAATCTGAGTCATATTAAAGGTAACCTTATTACATGTCATTCCCAATTATTGGCTTAATTGCAGACGATTTAACCCTAACTAGCTTCACAGATGAGGCCAATAAGCTGGGTGTCACTATTAATTTCTCTGCCAAAAAATTTGAAACCGACCAATTAGTAGAATTCAGCAAGCTTTGTGATGTTCTATGTATAGAGCCGAACCATATTTCTTTATCAGCACTTAAAACTATTCAAAGGTCTGGAGTACAAACTTACCCTCCGATTCAAGCAATTGAACAATTAGATACGATTCAAAAACATCAACCAACGAATGAGATGTACTCCATTTTGGTTGCTCGTTCAGGCCATGCACAAGTTTCAACCTGGCCAATTTCATTAATTACAGGAAATATTTCAATAACTCCAGTTCCTGGCATGAGCGAAGAGTTAGCAAGCAGAATTCAATTATCAGTAATTAAATTAGCTGGAGAAATTGGACTCGTAGGGGCAGTTGAACTTATTGTTGATGCAGATGACTTTACCAAACTAATATCTATAAATTGGCTAAATCCTGTTGTCCAAGATAATTTAAGTGTTGGCTCAATTACTAGCTATGCCGAACAATTTCTTAGAGCGGTATTAGATTTACCCCTTGGAAGCACAGAAGCATTAAGATCATATACAGTCTCTGGATCTTTAATAACGGATGCGAATAGTAATGATTACCGGCCTTATTTACACCTAATGGCAAGAAATCCGAATTTAAAGTTCAATCAAGCAACAAAGAGAGTGTCTGTAATTGGTGATAACGTAGAAAACTTATTAACAGAAATCATTCATGCACAGCAGTACTTTAGTGGAGAAATTAAAGAATAATTATTTTTTACCATATTCAATCGCGGGGCAACGATTCATTACCGTGTATAAGCCAGCATTTTTAGCGCGTAGTATCGCAAAATCATCAATAACATCGAGTTGCAACCAGACACCTTTAGCACCAATTAAAATAGCTTCATCAACAATAGGTCCAACAAGACTTGAATTTACAAAGATATCAACTACATCTATTGAAGACTTCACTTCAGAAAGTGAAGCGTAACCCTTTTGACCATGTACGGTCTCAGCTTTTGGATGTATAGGAATTACCGTATGTCCTTTTTCAATCAAAACTTTGGCCACTTTATATGCTGCTCGTTCAGAATTATTACTTAGGCCAACAACCGCCCATGTTTTTAAATCTAATAACTCAATTACATCTTGGCTAGACATGAGTTCTGCCCAAAGCTCTAAACTTCCACCCTGCTTTTAGCCATAACTCTCGATCTAAAGCATTTCTGCCATCAATAATGATTGCATTTTGGACTAGAGATTTAGCATTTACAGGATCTATTTCTCGATAAATTTTCCATTCAGTTAGGTGTAAAACAATATTTGAGTCTTGAAGAGTTTCATTTATGCTTTCAGAAAACTTTAGTGCAGGAAAACGTTTTTGAGCATTCTCAATTGCTTTTGGATCATGTACGGTGACAATTGCTCCTGCTGCTTGGATTTGAGCTGCAATATCAAGTGCTGGGGAGTCCCTAACATCATCGCTGTCTGGTTTGAATGCTGCACCAAGTATTGAAACTTTCTTACCTTGCAAATCATTTGCCAAATCTTTTCTGACTAATTCAATAATTCTTTGTCGAGCACGAAGATTAATCGCATCAATTTCCTCCAGGAATTTAACAGCTTGTTGAGCTCCAAGCTCTTCTGCGCGTGCCATGAAGGCTCGAATATCTTTTGGAAGGCACCCACCACCAAAACCAATACCCGCTTGCAGAAATCTATTTCCAATTCTTGGGTCATACCCAATGGCTTTTGCTAGTACGGTTACATCACCGCCTGCTGCTTCACAGACTTCAGCCATAGCGTTTATAAATGAAATTTTTGTTGCAAGAAAAGAGTTAGCCGCTACTTTAACTAGTTCAGATGTTGGTAGATCCGCTCTAACCCAAGGGGTACCCTCTTTTAGATTAATTGAATAAACTTTCTTAAGTGTTTCTTCGGCATGATCATTGGTAACGCCAACTACTAAGCGATTAGGCTTTAACGTATCTTCGACCGCAAAGCCCTCGCGTAAAAATTCTGGATTCCATGCCAAATCAGATTTAGGATTTATTTCGATTAATCTATTTCTTAATTTTTCGGCAGTTCCTACGGGAACAGTTGATTTTCCAACAACTAACGCTCCAGGTTTTGCGATTTTAGCTACTGATTCTAATGCTGCATTTACATAAGTTAAATCAGCTGCAATCCCACCTCTAACTTGGGGTGTACCTACGCAAATAAAATGAACATCACAATCAGTAAGGTCATTAATATCTTTTGTAAAAGTTAATCTTCCAGATTTAATTTGCTTATCTAGTAATTCCTCAAGATCTGGCTCATAGAACGGAACTTTTCCCTTGCTTAGTAAATCTATTTTGCTTTGTTCAGTATCAAAGCCAATTACCTCAAAACCCATACTTCCCATGCAAGCTGCGTGGGTAGCACCAAGATATCCAGTGCCGATTACGGAAAGCTTTAAAGTCATATAGAAAGCCTATCTAATTAGCGACAAATGTTGTCTTGTGCAGTACGGGTCTTAAACTTATCAATTATTTTCGGTTTTTCTAATTTTGTAGAAGAAGGAGAGGGGGAGGGCACTACCTCATCAACCACGGCGCGATCTTCTCGCAATCTTTCCCACAATTCCGGAGCAAGCACCGGATCCCATAATACGGAGGCAGTAACACCATTTGCATTGTAATAAAGATCAGAGAGTGGAACAGTTAAAGTTCTAACATTTGAAGCTGAGAGCGACTTAAGTTGTTTTGCCAAAACAATCATGTCAGAGCTATTTAAGCCTTCATCAGTTGTTACTGCAGAAAGTGCTGAGTTTATAAAGCTTGTCATTGTTATTGGATTAAGCAATACGCCCATACTCGTAGCCTTTTTTACCACAGAAGAAATAAACGCCTGTTGTCTTTGCATTCTTCCAATATCACCAAGTCCATCAAACTCTCTAGTTCTAACATATTTAAGTGCGTCAATTCCGTTTAGATTATGAACTCCAGCCGGAAGAACTAAATGACTCTTAGGGTCATTAATATCTTTTTTAGTACAAATTTCAATTCCACCCAAAGAATCTACCATTCGAGCAAAACCCACAAAGTTAATTTCAACATAATGATCTATTTTTAGATCTGTCATCTGCTCAATAGTTTTAATTAAAAGCGGAGCACCTCCCCAGTTAAAAGATGAATTTAACTTTGAGTATGCTGCCGGGATAGTTTTCCCTTGACTATTTAAATGTTCAGGTATTAGTGCATAAGAGTCGCGTGGTATTGAAACAAGTACAGCTTTGTCCCTTGATTTAGAGATATGAACAAGTAGCATTGTGTCTGATCTCTTACCAGCCGCTGTTTTTATAGACCCAACTCGTAAAGCTTTTTGTTCAGCTCTAGTTAGGCCCTCGCGCGTATCAGATCCAACAATTAAGTAGTTAACAGCCGAAGACTTTTTATCTGGCCTTTTATCTAATCCCGCAAATGCATCAATTTTTTCGATTGAAGCGGTCACAGTAGTAAATGCAAGAGCACTGACAGCAGAAATCGATAATACTGCGATAGAAATTCCAGTTATGATTCTGACACTACGAGCGGATTTCATATTCTTATCCTAGATTATGGGCAGTGAAATATTGCTCTGGAAATAATAATGAGGAGGATTATGATGGAAACATCACTACCTGAGGTCTCAGTAATCCTGCCTATTCTCAATGAAGAGCAAAATCTGACTAACTGTATCTCAGCAATCCTTAATCAAGATTATGGTGGAAAAATCGAAGTAATTTTAGCTCTAGGACCATCAAAAGATAAAACAAATGAGATAGCTAAAAAATTAGAAATAACTGATAGCCGAATTAAATTAGTTGAAAACCCTTCAGGACAGACAGCTGCTGGCCTGAACCTAGCAATCGCTAAATCTAAGTATGAAATAATTTGTCGTATCGATGGTCATTCTGAAATTAGCAAGGATTACATTTCAAGGTCAATTAAAATTATGCAAAATACAAATGCCGTAAATGTTGGTGGTGTTATGCACGCAGATAGCAACCAGGGTTTACAAAGAGTTATTGCACTTGCCATGAGATCAAAATTAGGAGTAGGCCCCTCTAAGTTCCATACTGGAGGAAGCGCTGGTGAGTCCGACACTGTTTATCTTGGCACTTTTAAAAAGTCAGCTCTCCTTAAGGTTGGTGGATTTGATGAGCGATACGTAAGAGCTCAAGATTGGGAACTAAATTATCGACTCCGCAAAAATGGTGGATTAATTTGGTTCGATCCCCAATTAATTGTTACCTACCGGCCAAGAAGTTCAATCATAAAATTAGCTAAGCAGTATTTTCAATATGGCAGATGGCGAAGAGTTGTATCAAGACAATATAAAGAAACTGTAAATTATCGATATCTTGCACCACCTTTTACTTTGGTCGCAACAACTATTTCAATAATTCTTTCAGTAATTTTTAATCCAATTTTTATTATTCCAACCTTGATTTATTTAATTATAATTTCTATAGGCAGTCTAATTATTGGTAAGAGCTTGTTTGAGAAATTACTTATGCCAAGTGTTTTATTAGTAATGCACTTGTCTTGGGGTTTAGGCTTTATAACCTCTTCAAAAAAACTATTAAAATCTAGTTAGAATGAAGTATTGAGTTTAACCCAGCCCAAGTACCAGTTTTAGGTAGCACCTCAAGACTGCCACTTTGAGAATTTCTTCTAAACAGTAAATTATTTGCTCTATTTAGTTCTTTGGCTTTAACAATTTTTCCATCAGGTAATGCGATTTTGGAACCAGCAGTTATGTAAACTCCAGCCTCTACGATGCAATCATCGCCCAGGCTTATTCCAATTCCTGAGTTAGCGCCCAGTAAAGTTCTCTTGCCAATAGAAATTACTTCCTTTCCACCGCCACTTAAAGTTCCCATAATGGATGCGCCACCACCAATATCACTACCATCGTCAACAGTAACGCCTGCACTTATTCGACCTTCAACCATCGATTTACCTAATGTGCCAGCATTGAAATTTACAAACCCTTCATGCATGATTGTTGTTCCAGGTGATAAATAAGCGCCTAGGCGAACGCGATCACCATCTGCAATTCTTACACCTTCCGGAATTACATAATCAATCATTCTTGGGAATTTATCCATTGAGTACACAGTCAAATTTCCATATTTATTTTGTAGTTTAACTCTGACCTCTGAAAAATTCTCAACATCACAAGGACCAGCTGAAGTCCAGACAACATTTGAAAGCAAGCCAAAAATACCATCTAAATTTAATCTATTTGGCTTGATTAATCTATGTGAAAGAAGGTGTAAACGTAGAAAAACATCAATTGCATCCTTTGGCTTTTCAGATAAATCTATTTTCACTTCAACAGCAATTTTCTTTACTTTACGAATTTCATCGTTACCAATTTGTGCCGCTAAATCCGAATTAAGATGATTCTTAGTTAATTCACCCAACCCTAAGGAATAAAAAAAACAATCAAGCACTTGGCCCGAACTATTCTGTGTGGCCACTCCAAAGCCAAAAGCGGAGTTTTTATCGGTACTCATTACTCAAATGTATCAAAATCTTGCCAAGGTAATAGACTAATTTCATGAGAGTATCTGTTTTCTGTTCATCTGCACCTAATATTCCAATAACTTCTCTTGATTTAGCATTTGAAATTGGAAAGGCAATTGGCGAGCAGGGATGGGATTTAGTTTGGGGTGGAGGTAAAGCCTCAATGATGGGGCAAGTTGCTATAGGTGCAAGATCAGTCGGTGCAAAAACAATTGGGGTAATTCCAGAGCCATTAATTAATCTTGAATTTGAGGATAAAGAGGCAACTCATATGCATGTAGTAAGTGATATGAGAACCAGAAAAGCTAAAATTGAAGAATTATCGGATGCATTTATAGCGTTACCTGGCGGCATTGGAACGCTTGAAGAATTTTTTGAGATCTGGGTTGGTAGCTATTTGAAATTTCATCAAAAACCAATTGCAATATGTGATCCAACTGGAGTCTATGATCCACTTAGGTTGGCATTAGATCACCTATCCACTCATAATTTTATGAAGGCTGGTCAACACGAGCTGGTTGCTTGGTGCAAAGATATCCCTGCAACTCTGGATGCAATAAGGATCAGGTAACAAATGAGAAAACTTTCACACTTGGAGCTAAACATTAAAATTAATAGACCCCTTGAATTAGTTTGGAATTCTTTGGTTGATTGGCGTAGTCAAAGTGAATGGATGTTGCAAACAAAAGTTTGGTCTGAATTAGATCAGGATCGGACCATTAAAAATGGTAAAGGTGTCCTAATTTTTGCTTTCACTGGAATATTTCCAAAACTTTACCCTAAGTTGAGGTTAGGCATTCTAGATACAATGGAGATTACAAATTTTAAGCCTCCAGTGTTATGCGAAGTAGTCCATATTGGTCGTGTAATAAGAGGGACAGGACAATTCAAATTAACTAAAACTAAAAAAGGAACTATTTTTAATTGGCAAGAAAATTTAATTGCCCCATCCATTTTTTTGATCGTAATGAAGCCTGTATTATTACTGGGAGTTTGGCTCTCATTACGTAGATTTGCAAGGCAACTAACACGTTAATACGAAAAGTTTTCCCACAGCCCGCTAACCTTATTCCATGAGCTCAGGTGGCAAAGAAAAGACAATTGCTGAATTGATATCTACCTTGCCTGAAGAAGAGCGGCTAATTTTGACTTTACATTTAGTTAATATGGTAAGTACCACGCAAATAGCGAAGAAACTCGGCGTCCCAGAGAGGGCAGTTATTTCAGTCATTGCAAGTGGTAAATCCCGCCTAATCGCAATGATTTCTAAAGGGAATTTATAGGATTTCCCACAAGTGCAGATATCAGGGATAATTACGCCTCTAGTAGGAATCTAATTAGTTTTGTAGGGAGACCCAAATGGCCGCAATGAAACCAAGAACTGGTGATGGTCCTATGGAGGTCACTAAAGAGGCTCGTTCGATGGTTATGCGAATCCCACTTGAGGGTGGCGGGAGGCTTGTAGTTGAATTAAATATTGAAGAGGCTACAAACCTAGGAAATGTTTTACAAGCCGCAGTCGCATTAGTAAAAAAGTAATACTGACCTTAGTTTAATCAGGATTATGAATCCTAAATCTTTTGATTTATATCCAAAACTTCAAAATTTAAGTATTGCAGATACAGATTTATCAGAAATAACTGCAGTTGCAATTCCTGTGGTCAACGATGATCAAATTAAGGTAATAGAGAATAATTTAGTTAGAAGTCTTATAAATCTAACTAAACTTGATTTTAAAGTTGAGCTTTCAAAGTGGACAGAATTTTCTGGTAAAGCTGGCGATATTATTGAGATTCCACTTGCTAGTGGGAATTTGAGTCGAATTTATCTAGTGGGCGTTGGTGCTCAAAATTCAGATGACATAAGAAAAGCATCTACAGCTCTCGGACGAAAAGTAAAAAATACGGACACTCAATTGCTTGTTTATCTAACCTCAGATAGTAAATTGATCACAGTAGCTGCAACTGCGCTGGTTCTTTCTAATTATCAATTTTCACTTAAAACTGAACAAAAAGATAAAAAACCAACATTTATTTTATATGGAAATTTTTTAGAAGAAGTTGAAAAAGCCGATATCTTGGCTGGTGCAGTCTGGCAAGCACGCGATTTAATTCATACCCCATCCAATATTAAGAACCCACAGTGGCTAGCTAAACAGGCGACATCTCTTGTTTCGTCAGCAAAGAGTTCAAGTCTTTCAATTGCAGTTAAATCTGGCAATGCAATTAAAGACTTTGGTGGATTAAACGCGGTTGGAAACTCTTCACCAAACCCAGGTCCAAGGTTGATTGAAGTTTGCTATGCACCTAAAGGTTCAGGTAATTGGCCGCATGTTGTACTAGTAGGAAAAGGAATAACGTTTGATACGGGTGGGGTCTCACTTAAGCGCCCTTACGAAAGTATGGTTGGTATGAAGAGCGATATGGCAGGTGCAGCCGCGGTATTAGTGGCAACTGTTGCTATGGCCAGAATTAAACCCAAAGTTAAAGTAACGGCGCTTCTTATGACTGCAGAAAATTCATTATCTGCAACATCACAGCGCCCATCTGATGTCATAAAGCAATTTGGTGGCACCACAGTTGAAGTTCTTAATACAGATGCAGAAGGACGTTTAGTCTTGGCAGATGGCTTAGCTTATGCAGATTTGAAGTTAGACCCAGATTATTTAGTTGATCTAGCAACACTTACCGGAGCTGCAACTTTGGGTCTAGGGCGTCAACATGCTGCTATGTATACTAGAAATAAATCTCTTGCTAAGAAGTTTACAGAAATAGGTGAAAAAATAGGTGAAAGAGTTTGGCACATGCCTTTAGTTGATGATTACACACCAGCGCTTGAAAGTGATGTTGCAGACATAAATCACTTGGCTGATAAGTTTGATTTTTCAGCAGGGTCCATTACTGCTGCGCTATTTCTAGAGAATTTTGTTGGTAAGCGTAATTGGATTCACCTTGATATAGCAGGAACAGGTAGATCTGAAACTGACTCAGGTGAAAACATCAAGGGTGGTACTGGATTTGGTTCTAGACTTTTAATTGAATGGTTGGAAACATTTTGAACCAATCAAACTCTCCAAGAGGAGATATGCATTCTTACTCTGAAGGTTATGCTCATGAGGATTACTTTATGCAACTTGCTCGCCGTAATGGTGAAGAGGTTGGTGCATCTGACCCAACGCCAGCTGTAGGAAATTACATTAAATTTATAACAAAACTTTTAAACTCAAAATCAGTTGTAGAAATCGGAACTGGTTCAGGAGTAGGCGGACTATGGATTTTACAAGGAATTAGCCCAGATGGTGTTTTAACCACAATCGACTCTGAACGAGAGCACTCAAAGATAGCTAGATCAATATTTGAAGAGGCTGGTATTTCTGCAACAAAATATAGAATTATTACTGGGAAGTTAATTGAAGTTATTGGAAAACTCGCAGATAACTCTTATGAGATTGTAGTTATTCGACCAGCATTAGATTTGTTCGATATGGTTCAAGAGTCTTTTAGATTACTCAAGCCCGGTGGTGTATTAATAATTGATCAAGTTTTAAGTAATGGAAAGGTAGTTGATCCAACTCAACGTGATCCTGAGAGTATTACTAGAAGAGATGCAGTTAAAGTCATAAAAGATGATGAAAGGTGGTCATCAACAGTAATTCCAGTTGGCGCTGGGGTCTTGGTAGCCAATAAACTTGCTTAAATGAAGGAGCCAATAAATACCCCTTGGTGGCAACCTGCTGTAGAAAAACAGCCCAGAATTTATATACAAAAGAGAAATAATTCATCAATCATAGTTTTGGTTTTAGTTGTAAGTTTAATCGCTGGTGCGATAGGTGCGACTATTGGTCGAAATACCACAGATAATCTTGGAGCGAATTTAGTTCAAACAGAAAATGTTGTAGAACGAGCCCCTGGCTCAATCGCAGCACTTGCAGCCAGGCTAATTCCCGCCGTGGTCTCAATATCAGTTAATGGCTCGGGTGGATCAGGTACTGGCTCTGGCTTTTTTCTTGATAGTGATGGATATATTTTGACTAATAATCATGTTGTTGAGTCTGCTGCAAATAGTGGAAGAATTACTGTTGAAACTTCTGATGGTAAAAAGTATCCAGCTGAACTTATTGGCAGAGATAATTCATATGATTTGGCTGTTTTAAAAATAAATGTCCAAGCTGCACCCACTTTACAATTGGGAAATAGTGATCAAGTTTTAGTTGGTGATGCAGTGATTGCAATAGGTTCACCGCTTGGCCTGTCCGGAACTGTTACAGCTGGAATTATTAGCTCTAAAAATAGAGCTGTCACAACAGGTAATGGATTTGGCGAATCCTCATTTATAAACGCACTACAAACAGATGCTGCTATCAATCCTGGAAATTCTGGCGGACCATTAGTAGATTTAACTGGTGCAGTAATTGGTGTTAACTCAGCCATTGCAACTTTAGGTGTGAGCTCGCAGGCAGGATCAATTGGTTTAGGCTTTGCAATACCAATTAATCAGGCCAAGAAGACAGCAGAGCAGTTAATAGATACTGGTTTTTCAACTTATCCAATCATGGGCATTTCTGTTGATACGCAATTCACTGGAACTGGAGCTTTGATCTCGAGCGAGTCAACCGGTATAACACCTGGAGGGCCAGCAGATAAGGCAGGATTGCGCAAAGGCGACATAATTGTTTCTTTAGACGGAGCTGACATAGAAAATTCAGATGAATTAATTGTTGTAATTCGAAGCAAAAATATTGGCGATAAAGTTAAAGTTAAATTTAAGAGGAACAGTATAACTAAAGAAGTAGATGTAGTTTTAGCTGCATCTAAGAAATAAGAATATGTTTAATTTGGGTGCTGGTGAGGTAATCGGACTTTTTATAATAGGAATTGTTTTGGTAGGGCCAGATCGTTTACCAAATATTGCTGCAGATGCTGCGCGATTTTTAGTTAAAGCGAAGAAAATGGCACAAAATGCAACAAATGAGTTAAAAGACAATTTAGGGCCAGGATATGAGGACCTGCAAGTTAAGGATCTAAATCCAAAAACCTTTATTAAAAAACATATTGGTGATGTAATTGATAAGAATGATTTTGATATTAAACCAAAGCCTAAAATCGATCCGGATCTGCTATGAGCACTATTGAGTCAATTAATCTAGCATTGAACAAGGTGATAGATCCAGAATTGCATAAACCGCTTCCTGAGCTTGGCATGGTTGAATCTGTTGATTTTGACTCAGGCCTAGCTAAATTAAAAATTCTGTTAACAATTTCTGGCTGCCCTATGAAAGATAGATTAAAAAGTGATATTAAGAATTCTCTTGAAGGTATAAGGGAAATAACCGAGGTTGAGATTATTTTCGGAGTTATGAATGAAGAGCAACGAAATAATGTGAAAAAAATAATCCGTGGAGGTAGAGAAAAATTTATTCCTTTTGCCCAACCCGATTCCCTAACTAGAGTAATCGGAATAGCATCAGGCAAGGGCGGAGTTGGAAAGTCTTCTGTAACTGTAAATCTTGCAGTTGCTGCAGCTGCAAGAGGTTTAAAAGTTGGAATCTTGGATGCAGATGTTTATGGTCACTCAATTCCTAGACTCATGGGAATTTTAGATAAGCGACCCACTGCAATTGATCAAACATTTATTCCTGTTGAAAACCATGGCGTAAAAGTTGTATCTATGGAGATGTTTAAGCCAGAGCGATCAGATCCTGTTGCATATCGAGGACCGTTATTACATAGAGTTCTAGAGCAATTATTAAGCGATGCATACTGGGGAGATTTAGATTTACTTTTATTGGATTTACCCCCAGGTACTGGCGATATTGCGATATCTCTTGGACAACTAATTCCTAATTCTGAAATCATCGTTGTCACTACTCCTCAGATTGCGGCAGCTGAAGTAGCAGAACGTGCTGGTCGTATAGCTCATCAAATTAAACAACCAGTAATCGGTGTAATTGAAAATATGTCAGATAGTGAATGCGTTAAGTGTGGGGAGAAGCTTTCAGTTTTTGGTAGTGGGGGTGGCGAAGAAACTACGCGCAGATTAAGCCAACTTGTTGGTTCAGATGTACCACTACTTTCTAAAATACCTTTTGATGCTCAACTACGTGAAGGTGGGGACGAAGGAAGTCCTATCGTCTTATCTGATGAAAAATACAAGAAGATATTTGATGAAATACTGGATCAAATAATAGTAAGGCCGAAGTCTTTAGTTGGAGTTCGCTTAAATATTAATACTTAATTTTTCTTATTTAATTTTCTTATAATCCTAACTTTTCCAACCTGGTCACTATTTGAATTTAATACCCCAACACCAACTAAAGTCGCTAGGAATACGCGTTTAAGTTCAATTCACTTCACGGTATTCATGAGATAAGGGCATCGGCCAAGTGTAGATTTATAATAATAATTAAAAGACAGATAGGTTCTACCTATGAAAGATCACTTCCATACCAAAATACCAAGCGGTCGAGATATCCCATTTCTTACGCTTGGGTTGATAGGTATCGGAACCTCAGGCCCAATCATTGCTAAAAGCCTAATTCCTGTTCCATCATTAATATTGTTAAGAAATTTAATCGGAGGTCTAGTAATTCTTCCCTTTGCCTTGTCAAAGGGTGAATGGGAAACAGATGAACAAAAAAGTGCTTTACGCTGGGCAGCACTATCCGGGGCTTTTTTAGCAGCTCACTTTTTATGTTTTTTTGGAGCTATGCGACTTACTAGTGTTGCTACCGGTACTGCAATAGCAGCTACCCAACCAATTTTTGCTGCAATATTTGTTAAGTTTAATGGTGGTCATATTCCACGCAGATCAATCGGCGGCATGATTATTGCTTTTCTTTCAGTTATTTTGATTACTGGAGTCGATTTAAATCTATCAATCAGGTCTTTCCAGGGAGATTTATTAGCATTAATTGGTGGAATTTTTGGGGCCGCATACATGTTAATTGGTGCTAAGGTTCAAAAAAGTGTTTCTACAGCAACCTTCACTTCAGTTTGTTATTTATCATGCGCAGTAGTGTCACTACCAGTTGTAATTTTATCTAATTCAAAATTAATTGGATTTTCTACCTACGATATTGCCTTACTAATAGCATTAATTCTTGGAGCACAATTACTAGGCCACACCATGTTTAATGCCTCTTTAAAAAGAGTTTCACCGGTTGTAGTTTCATTAATTGTGTTTTTTGAAGTCCCAGTGAGCGCTTTTTTTGCATATATTTGGCTTGGTCAGCAACCACCAGCTGGAACAATTCCTGGAATTATTGGTTTACTATTTGGTTGTGCCCTATTTGTTGTTAAATCTAGCCAAGAAACTCCTCAATTAAAATGATTGATTTACACACCCATACAAATTTTAGTGATGGCACTGATACCCCAACTGAATTAGTTAATAAAGCTATGGCAGCCGGCATTACAACACTTGCTCTAACTGATCATGACTCAATAAGTGGATGGAATGAAGCAACTAATGCATTGCGTCCTGGCTTATCACTAGTGCCTGGAGCAGAAATATCTTGTCAAACTACCGATGGGATAAGTGTTCATGTATTGGGCTTGCTATTTGATCCCACTCATAGTGAATTGATGAAAACGTTAGAAAATACTAGAGATAATCGGCATGGTCGAATGGAAAAAATTATCAATCGTATTAATGAGGCAGGAATAGATATCTCTATGGAAGATGTACTAGAGCAACTTTCAGATGGTGCAACACTTGGCAGACCTCATCTTGCTGATGCATTAGTTAAAAAAGGAATTGTAGTTAGCCGTGATGAGGCTTTCACTAAAATGCTTCATAACAATTCAAAATACTACGTACCGCACTATTCGCCATCACCTGAGGACGCTATTAAATTAATTAAAGCAGCTGGTGGTGTAGCTGTAATTGCCCATCCAATGGCTTCACATAGAGGAAGAGTCATATCAGCTGAGACATTTGGTTCGATTATTCAATCAGGTTTGGATGGAATTGAAGTAGATCATAGAGATCACACACCTGATGAAAAGGTCAGCTTAATAAATTTAGCTAAAGAGTTTGACCTAGTTATGACTGGTTCAAGTGATTACCATGGCAATGGAAAACTTAATATTTTGGGCGAATACACCACAAATCCAGATCAGTGGGAGAAATTAGAATCAAAAGCTAACGCTAGAAGAGTTGTTTCTATTTAATTAGCAAATCCAACACGACGATCTATTGATTCGCCTATCTCAATATAACTAATTTTATTAGCTGGTACTAACAACTCTCTACCTTTTGAATCACTAAGTGATAGTACGGAAGAAGATTTAATAGCCTCATTAACTTTTGCTATAACCTCAGATTGAGTACTTACACATTCAATATTTATTTCATGGGTTGAGTCTGAGATACCAATTTTTACCTCGGTGCGAGATGTGCTTTTAACTGATGCTTTTGCGGTAGCCATGGCCCAATCTTATCTATTCAATTACAACTATGCGAATTTAGGATTTTGATTTGGGGAATCCTGAGATTCCTCGCCAGATTAGATTCATTACCAACTCTGTGGCTCGTGTACGATCGATTTTGCCATCTCGATCTAACCAATGACGTGCGGTAGTTTGTACCGTTCCAATTATGCCTACAGCCAGCATCATTGATTCTTCTTTTCCTAAACCAGTATCAATAGAGATTACAGCACTAACAGCTGCCGCACAGTCATAAGTCATTCGGTTTAATCGTTCTCGAACTTGAGGTTCAAGATTCATGTCACTTTCAAATAATAATCTAAAGGCTTCACCTTCAGAATCTATAAATCCAAAGTATGCATCAACAGTTGCTGCAACTCTTGAAGAGTTTTCTCGATTAGATGCAATTGCTTTTTGAATTGCGAATACTAAAGAGTCAATATGTAAATCTAAGACAGCCAAATATAGATCCAGCTTTGATGGAAAATGTTGATAGAGAACTGGCTTGCTTACTTGAGCCTTATCAGCGATTTCATCCATAGCAGCGGAGTGATAACCGGCAACAGTAAAAACCTCAAGTGCTGCAATTAGTAATTGTGCCCTGCGCTCATCTCGAGGCAGGCGATTGGATTTCTCATCAGCCATTGTTTAAGTCTAATCACTCTATTGTTGAATTGTCAGATTTAATACTTTCCCAGTTATATTGTGCGAGTGAATGCATCAAAAAGATTGTTACTAGTACATGCTCATCCAGATGATGAGACCATAAATAATGGTGCAACTATGGCTAAGTATGCAGCAGAGGGTGTACAAGTCACATTAGTAACCTGTACTCGTGGCGAAGAGGGGGAAGTATTAGTTGAAAGTCTGGCTAACTTAGCCAGCAGTAGAGATGACAAATTAGGTGAACATCGCGAAATTGAATTAAAGAATGCCATGGTGCACCTTGGAATAAATGATTTTAGATTTCTAGGATCACCTAATAAAAAGTGGCGTGATAGTGGAATGATTGGAACTACCCAAAATAAACGCAAAGATGTTTTTTGGCAAGCAGATTTAACTGAAGCAGCTCAAGAGCTTGTAAAGATTATTTTAGAGATTAAACCCCAGGTACTTATCACCTACGATGAGTTTGGTGGCTACGGTCATCCTGATCACATTAAGGCTAATCAAGTTGCAATGTTGGCTGCAGAGCTAGCATCAAACCAAGGTTGGAAAATCAGCAAGATATATTGGAATACTATGCCAAAATCTATAATCCAAATGGGAATCGATAAAATGAAAGAGGTCGGTTCGAGTTTCTTTGGGGCTGATAGCGTAGAAGATTTACCTTTTGCTAAACCAGATGAATTAGTTACCTCCGTTATAAAAGCTCCAGATTATGTTGAACAAAAATTAGAGGCAATGAAGGCACACAAAACTCAAATTTCAATAGATGGTCCATTTTTTGCGCTTTCAAATAATTTAGGTCTATCAGTTTGGGCTGATGAGTACTACACACTAGTTAAAGGTAAAAAATCTAAACCATTTGATGAATCTGGTCGCGAAATAGATTTATTTGCTGGGGTGACACTATGAGTATATTTAAATCTGTTTGTATGGGCTTAATAGTCGGATTTAGTTCGGTATTACTGCATAACCTTTACTCACCATTTGGGTTAATTGCCGCATTATTATTAACTTTTGCTGGCATAAGAGCTATCGGCCAGTTATTTTTCTTTCGGCGATATCAAGTTATCTTCAGCCTAGCCTGGCTACTTGTAGTAATTAGAGCTGGGTCACCCGGCTTAGCAGATGAAATTCTGGTTTATGGAAATACACCTGGAAACATTTTTTTACTTGGCGGTTTAGTAGTTTTGTTACTTGGATTAATTACACCAAAATCATTGAATCGCTAAATTAACCAATCCCAACTCTGACCATCTTTTCCATCTTTTACCAAGATATTATTTTCTGCTAATAAATCCCGCAGCCGATCGCTTTCAACAAAATCACCTAGACTTCTAGCTTTTGCCCTCTTTGATAGCAGTTCATTTAGATGACTAGGTATTTCAGCTTTACTGGAGAAGGATTTTAGTAAGTCTAAACCAAACAAAACATCCACCTCCTTAAAAACTTCAAACTTTGTCCCATCACTAAGCTCCTGAGATTTTTCAATTTTCCTTAGTTTTTGAAGAGCCCGTGGTGTATCTAAATCATCAGTAAGATCAGTAATAACTTCATTCATTATTTTTTTAACTTCAGTTAGGTTAGTTTCTTTACTACTCTGCCAAATTAAGATTTTATCTCGCCATCGCTGAATAGTTTGATGTGCAGCTTTAAGGCTATCCCAGCTTAAATCCATTTGACTGCGATAACGATTTTCAAGAAAGCATAACCTTAAGCAGAGCGGATCTAAATTACGATCTATTAAGTCTGATACTAAAACTACATTTCCTGCACTCTTGGCCATTTTCCGACCCTCAAATAACAAATGTTCCCCATGCACCCAAAGCGAGACTGCTTCCTTATCAATCGCACAGTTTGATTGTGCCCGCTCATTTTCATGATGTGGAAATCGAAGATCTATTCCGCCTAAGTGTAAGTCAACAAAATTATTTAAGTAATGTAACGACATAGCTGAGCATTCAATATGCCAACCTGGAAAACCTTTCCCCCACGGTGAATTCCAAATCATTTCAGTTCTATTTTCAGCTGCTTTCCAAAGAGCCCAGTCTGCATGAAAACGCTTTGCACCATCCTCGGTGTACTCAAACCTATGTCCTGGTTTTAGTGAGTCAAGGCGATTTCCACTTATTGCACCATAACCTTCAAATGATTGTGCTGAGAAATAAACGCAGTTATCACTTCCAACATATGCATGACCCTTTGTTATCAATTTACTTATTAGATCATGCATAAGGTCAATACATTCGCTAGCTTTAGGATAATTATCGGCTGGATTAATATTTAACAGTTTTAAATCTGAATGAAATCTCGCCTCATATATTTTTGCAATCTCATACGGGTCTTTAGATTCCTTTTTTGCCTGGGCTAACATTTTATCTTCAATAAAATCCTCTGACATGTGTCCTACATCAGTTATATTCTGGATGAATTTAACTTTATATCCGATAAATTTTGCTAACCTAATAACTATGTCTGATAGCAGAAATGTTCGCATATTTCCAACATGTGCATCACGATAAACTGTCGGACCACAGCCATAAATTCTTAGAATTTCTCCATCACTACTTGATAGCGGCATAAGTTGCCTACTTTTTGTATCAAATAATCTGATTACATAATTTGTAGTTGATGATTTCATTTATTTGGCACTATCTTCCATACCGCTATCTTTGCCGGATCGAAGGTGGCTAGCGAACCATCTTTTTTGCGTACTGTGTTTTCGCTCTCTAATACCCCCAAAATGTCGCGAAAACCCCCATCAGCTTCATGCATGCGGATGCTTACCCGCTGGCCAATTTGGGCCGCTGATGGCTGCATATGGCGCCTCCTATTAAACTAATGCCTAAAGATCATCAGAGTTGATGGCAGTATTCTCCACCTAACTAGGTGAAATCACTGTAAGGAGTAGCGTGACCTACATAATTGCTCAACCATGTGTTGATGTGAAGGATAAGTCCTGCATAGAAGAGTGCCCAGTTGATTGCATATACGAGGGTGATCGAATGCTTTATATCCAACCAGATGAGTGTGTTGATTGCGGAGCTTGTGAACCAGTTTGCCCAGTTGAGGCAATTTACTATGAGGATGATGTTCCTTCACAGTGGAAAAATTACAGTGAAGTAAATAGTAAGTTCTTTATAGAGATTGGTTCTCCTGGCGGCGCGGCTAAATTAGGAGCAATTGGTAAAGATCATGAGGTCGTCGCAGCTCTTCCACCACAAGAGAAATAAGTTTTTCTGAAACTGCCAGATTTCCCATGGGATCTTTTGGCGCCCTACGGTGAAAAAGCAAAACAATATCCAGGCGGTTTTATTGATCTGTCACAAGGAACACCAGTCGACGCTACGCCAAAGTTTATTCAAGAAGCTTTAAGCCAAGCGAGTAATTCGCCAAGTTATCCATTAACTGCTGGAAGTGCGCAATTAAAGGAAGCGATAAAAAATTGGGCTAGCTATACTCTCGGTGCAACTGGTGAGTTTGATGTTTTACCAGTTATTGGTTCAAAAGAGTTTGTTGCGCTATTACCGACTTTTTTGCAAAGTAAGAAAGTTTTATACCCACATATTGCATATCCAACATATTTAGTTGGCGCGCTATTAGCGTCAGCACAAGCCACTGCAGTTGGTAGTAAGGCGGCAGATTGGCCAATAGCTGATCTTGCCTGGATTAACTCACCAGCAAATCCAACTGGGCAAGTTCTTAGTGATTCCCAGATATCAGCGGCCATTAATTGGAGCAGAGCTAATAATGCGGTCATAGCAAGTGATGAGTGCTATTTATCATTTTCAGATCAAGCTAAATCTATTTTGGCCCTTACTGAAGGTGACAACACTGGAATTTTGGCGGTGCACTCGCTTTCTAAGCGATCTAATATGGCCGGGTATAGAGCCGCATTTGTAATTGGCGATAAAAAATTAATCGATCAAATTAGGCAGATCCGAAAGCATGCTGGATTAATGGTGCCTGCGCCAATCCAACAGGCAATGATTGCTGCACTCTCTGATGACCACCATGCAAAAGAGCAGGCCCAGCGCTATACAAGCAGAAGAGATAAGTTAATTAAGGTATTAACTAATGCTGGATTCACCATTGAATATAGCCAGGCTGGACTATATGTATGGTGCAGTAAAAATGAGGATTGCTATAAAACTGTTGATTGGTTTGCTCAAATTGGAATTTTAGTTACCCCAGGAAGTTTTTACGGCAGTGATAATTTTGTAAGAATTGCTTTAACGGCTCTTGATCAAGATATAGATAAAGTTGTTGAAAGACTCTCATTATGAAGATCAGTGCAATTTTATTAGTTGGTGGCAAAGGAACTCGACTCTTGCCATTAACACTACAAACACCTAAGCCGATGCTTGCGGTAGCTGGTGTGCCATTTACCGAACACCAAATTAGAAAAGCAGCCCAGGCTGGAATAAGCGAGATTGTCCTTGCCACCTCATACAAGGCTGAGTTATTTGAACCCTATTTTGGCAATGGCGAAAGATTTGGCATAAAAATTAAGTATGCAGTTGAGACTAGTGCCCTGGGTACAGCAGGTGGCATCAGAAATGCTGCAAAATTACTAGATCCTTGCGACCTAGTTGTGATCTTTAATGGCGATGTCTTAAGTGCCCATGATTTAAAAAAACAGATTCAATTTCATCAAGAACATCAGGCTGATGTGAGCTTGTATTTAACTGAGGTAGATGATGCTAGAGCTTATGGTTGTGTTGAATTAGAGAGCAATAATCAAGTTAAATCATTTTTAGAAAAAATGGATAACCCAACTAGTAACCTAATTAACGCAGGTTGTTATATTTTTAAATCTGAAGTAATACAACAGATTCCAGTAGACCAGGTTGTCAGTGTAGAGCGAGAAACTTTTCCAGAAATGCTTAAATCAGGAGCACAAGTATTTGGTTATTTAGATAACTCATATTGGCTAGATATTGGAACGCCAGCAGCTTTAGTCAAAGCTTCAGCAGATTTAATTATGGGCAAAGTTTTCTCCCCAGCTACACCAAAGCATGAAGGGGAGTGCCTTGTGGCAGCTGATTCAAATATCGATTCCTCCGCTAGGGTGGAAAAGGGAAGTTCTATTGCACCTAAAGTAATTATTGAGAGTAATTGTCAGATTACTGGTTCGATTATTGGTAGGGGTGCAAAGATTGGTGCAGAATGCAAAATTATTGACTCGATAATCGCACCAAATGCCCAAATTTCCGCAGGAATGATCGTAAATTCCAATTATTTAGGTTTTTAACCCCACTTTTCCACCAGTATCAACTTGACTTATTGGAGTTACAAGCGTGTAATTCTCTTATTGCGGGCACACCCTAGCCCTTGAGTTAGTTACAGGTCACTGACTAGGTTTAAGGAGAGAGATGTCAGATCAACGTGCAGAGCTTTCAGCTCTTATAGTTTCATCAGAACAACTCTCATGGCAGGAGCGAGCGCTATGCGCTCAAACCGATCCAGAGGCCTTCTTTCCCGAGAAGGGTGGCTCAACTCGTGAGGCGAAAAGAGTGTGCCTTTCCTGTGATGTTCGCTCTGAGTGCCTGGAGTACGCGCTGGCCCATGATGAGCGGTTTGGTATCTGGGGCGGATTATCTGAACGTGAACGCCGCCGTTTAAAGCGCCGCAGCGCTTAAAATAGCGGGTGGTTGAAAAGCAAAGCACTCAAGCGCAGGTTAAAGACCAGCATGTAACAGCAATACTTGTTACACATAATGGTGTTACCTGGTTAAGTGAGGTGGTCGCTGCCCTCTCATCCCAAAAGCGATTACCAGATCAAATTATTGCAGTTGATAATGGTTCAATTGATGGCTCAGTTAAGTCATTAAGTAATGCTGGTATTCCAGTTATTAAACAATCTAAAAGTGCTGGTTTTGGATCAGCGATAGCAGCAGCTGTTGCTAAATTGCCAATTGTTGATAAACAAAACAATAATCAAGAAAATAATGAATGGTTATGGATAATTCATGATGATTGTGCACCAGATAAATTAGCGCTAGCAAAATTATTAGAAGCGGTAGTGGAGCGGCCACAGGTTGGAATTGCCGGTCCTAAAATTCTAGGTTGGTATGACCGCAAACATATTTTAGAAGCTGGAATTAGCATCACAGAAAATGGCACACGTTGGAGTGGGTTAGAGGATAGAGAGCATGATCAAGGCCAACATGATGAGGTAAAAAATGTTTTAGCAGTTAGCAGTGCGGGTATGTTAATTAAGCGAGGTGTCTTTGAAGAGTTAGGTGGTTTTGACCCTAGCCTTGAGTTGTTTAGAGATGATGTTGATTTAGGTTGGCGGGCAAATATTGCTGGCCACTCAGTTATCTGTGTGGGTGAGGCGATTTTGTATCACGCCCAGGCATCCTCTTCAGAACGAAGAGAAATCGATGTCAAAGATGCGATCTTGCATCGGCCATTGTTGCTTGATCGTCGAAATGCCGCCTTTGTTTTACTAGCTAATTCAAGCTGGTGGATTCTGCCTTGGGTTGCGCTGCAACTTTTGTTTACCTCAATTGGTCGATCAATTATTTACTTACTCGCAAAATTACCTGGTTATGCAGCTGATGAAATTGCAGCTATTGGGTTATTAATCTTCAAACCAGCAGATTTAATCAAATCCCGGCGATATCGAAAGAAAAATAAGGTGTTATCTGCTCGGGTAATTAAGCAATTTATACCGGCTAGATCAACACAATTACGGGCTAGCCTAGAGCGAATTTCAACTTCAATCTCTAAAGCATTTAAGTCAAAAAATACCCAACAGAAATCTACTAAAGTTAAGAGTTATTCAGATATTGGCATCATTGATGAGAGCTTTGATGAATTAGAGTTTGTTGAAGGAAAGAGTTTTGCAAAAATTAGAGCATTAGCAAAACAACCATTTCTATTTGGCCTTTTGGTGATAAGTATTTTTTCAATTTTCTACTCTCGTAATCGGTTTGGTTCATTATCTGGGGGAGCACTACCGGTTGCACCAGATAGCGCCATGCACTTAATTAGTGATTTTTTCACCTCCTGGCACTTAGTCGGCTTAGGTAGTAGCTCGCCAACACCATTATGGGTATTAATAGTTGGTTTAGGATCGGTGATAACTGGCGGTAACCCACAAATACTTATCTACCTATTTTTCTTTTTTATTACACAACTGCTTTATGTTTTAACCTATCCATCGGCTAGAAAGTTTAATTTAATCAATTACTCATCCACCTGTGCCGGATTTGTTTTTGCACTCTCCCCTGCGATATTGACTTCAATAAATCAAGGTCAAATTGGAACTCTAGTAGTAGCTGCTTTTTTCCCAATTTTATTTACCGCACTTTATAATCACCAGCAATTAACAGATTTGAAATGGCGAAAGCTTTATTTAATAACAATAGTTGCAGCAATCACAGCAGCCTTTTCACCAATCTTCCTCCTAATTTGGCTTGGCTATCACCTCTATCAGCTTATTGATCAATATATTGCTTCCAAAAATAGTAACTCTACAAAATGGGAGGACAACTTTAAAATTTTAAGTCAAGATGAGATTAAGAAAAGATTTGCCCTATTAATTACTCCCTTTTTGATTAATATTCCAAACTCACTCTCATTCTTGCTTGCTCCCACCTCTAAGTTACTAGAGCCTGGCTTATCAGTGCCATCAGGTGATTTCTTCTCTATTTTGTTATTTAATCCCGGCGGTCCAGCATCACCGAATCTTTACTTACTCGCACCATTTATTCTTTATTTAATTTTATGCTTAGTGGTAAAGCAGCAGCGCCAAAATGCAGTCCTGGCCTTAATTTTATTGGTAATTAGTGCAACAATTTCATCTTTTTTTATCGCAGGAAATAATTCCACTGCGCAAAGAGTTTGGAGTGGAAGTTTAATTGTTATTGCTCAATTTATTTTAACTCTAAGTATATTTTCGATTGGTGAACGAACAATCCCGCAGCTTCGTACCATTAGTTTTGGCTATAAACACATACTTTCAGCAGTTACCGCCTTAATTACAATTCTCTCAACAATAGTGATGACTGGATGGGGAGTTTCGGTTGGTGCTAACTCTTTAGTTAGTACCGATAATGATCAGGTAATCCCAGCATATATATCTGATTTAGCTACTACCAATGAAAGGCCAAAAACTTTAGTGGTAAGAAAGAATCAAGAACAATTGAAATACTTTATTACCCGAGGTAGTGATCTATTGCTGGGTGAACCTGATGTTTCAAGTAAAATACCCGAAATTGTTCACACTTCAATTGTTGATTTATTTAATGGTGTCGGAGTTAGCAGTAGTCAGATTTTAGGATTTTATGGAATCCAATATGTATTTATGAAGGATCCAGCAGATCCAGCATTAGTCAGAACTATTGATGGAATTGGTGGCTTTACCAGGAGCTCTGCTACTAAAGATGGCGTTATTTGGAAAGTTAACAATTCTCATGCCAGAGTTTCTTTCCAAAATATGAAAGGTCAATATTTTCCAATTAATTCAAATGACATAAGTGCAAATGGCTATGTTTCATCAAGTGGAACAATAATCATTGCTGAAAACTTTGATAAGTCTTGGCGGCTGTTATTAAATGGAGTTGCCGTCCCGCTAGAGCAAAATGAATTCGGCCTTCCTGTATTTAAGATTGATCAACCAGGTGAAGTACTTATTTCCCATGACGGTACGGCAAGAAGAGGTTGGATTTCCCTGCAGTTAATTGTGATTATCTCCGTGGTTATCCTGGCTTTACCAGCGGGCCGAAGACGAAAAGAAGTGCCACTTGAGGAATTACTATGAAAAATAGAATCTCAGTTAAATTCATATTGTTAGTAGGGTTCCTATTAATTTCATTAATAGTTTCTCTTTTTGCTCCAGAGCGGACTGATCAGATTAAGGTAATTTCTGCATATCCTGCAACGGTATGTCCGGCAATTGGTGATAACGTGTCATCAATTGCAGGTGTTGCTTCAGCAAAAATTGGTCGAAGATTAATCGATGGCTCTAGTAAGAAGTTAAATCCTGGAAGATCAAATCAAATTCCGCTGACAAAATCATCTATTTTGGTGGCAGGAAACTCTGACACAGCGCTTACCTTTGCAAATAATAAATGGAAAGCGGTTGTGCCTTGTTCGGTAAGTAATGGTCAACAATGGTTTATTGGTGGTTCTGGAGCTGTAACAAGCAAGTCATTACTTTTTATTGTAAATAGCGGATTTTCCGATTCAAATGTAACAGTTGAAGTGTTCACGCCAAATGGGCCAATTGAAGAGCGAAATTTTTTAATTTCTCAAAACTCAACTAAAAAGATTTCGGTAGATACATTAGCTCCTGGGGAGGAAGAGATCGCCATTGCGGTTAATACAAAATCTGGTCGGGTTAGTTCCTTTTTATTTGATGAGCGAAAAAAAGGTCTTAAATCTTTAGGTGCAGATTTTGTATCAGCCATCGCTGCTCCAAGTAAACAAATTAGATTAGTTTCGATTCCGGGCTTAGTTGGTAGTTTAAATAGCAATAACAACTCAATAAGTCACAGTTTACGATTGTTTGTACCAGGCAAGATTGATGCAAATATAGAAGTTACGATTAATTCAAATGATGGAAATTTTGTACCAGAAGGATTGTCTGAGGTAAAAGTATCAAGTCAAAAAGTATTGAGCATTCCGCTTAAGAACTCACCATCGAACCAGCCATTTTCACTTTCGATAGATTCTGACCAACCAATTTTAGCAAGTATTCTTTCAAACTTTACAATTGGTCGCAGTAATGAAATTACCTGGACAGCCGCCTCAGATCCAATTAAAAGTTGGAGTGCGAATTTAACTGGATCACGTCCAATCTTAACTTTTACAGGTGACAAAATTGATTTGCTCATAAAAGCTAATGTAATTAATGGCAGAAAGATTGAGAAGAAAATTACCGGTAAAGATTTTGTTTCATGGCAATCACCAGCAGGTTTAAATAGGTTACAAATTTTTGCAAATAATAAGGGGATAAGTGGTGGCGTTATATTGTTACCACTAACTGGGAATATCGGCATAAGCACGATTCCAATGAATAATGGCGCTAATCTGGAAACAGCCTCTGAGCCAATTTCAGATGCCTCGGTAATCACACGCCGTTAAATCCCAGCTTTTCCAATCAACCCCATATAACCTGTTCATATGAAAAGGTCTTCAGTCAGAAGATGCTCTAGAGCAAGTTGTACTAGTGCTGCAATAAAGACACTGACTTATATCTATTCTGACTCAACTGCAGTACTTGGCCCACTATCTACTTACGCCGAACCACACAGTTATGATTTGTGTCCAATTCATAGTGAACGATTAACGGTTCCAGTGGGTTGGAATGTAATTAAAGAGGAAGTTATAAATAACAACACAGGTCCAACCGAAGAAGATTTAATGGCAATTGCAAATGCTGTTCGAGAGGTTGCAAACTATGATGTGAGTGGAAAAGCGATGCAGCCTGAGTTGGGTAGACGCGGACATTTACGCGTATTACCTTCAAACTAAATTTAATATTTATTTAAGGCTTAAAGATTAAATGCTAGATAAAATTATAAAAGCCTACGACATCAGAGGCTTAGTTAAAAATGAAATAACTCCAGATTTCTCCTTCTCTGTTGGCGTCGCATTTGCAAAATTTTTAGAGTATGAAAGAGAGCCAGCCACAATTGTCGTAGGTGAAGATATGCGCTCCTCTTCGGCGTCGTTAGCCGCGGCATTTTGTGATGGTGTTACCAGTCAAGGTATGGATGTAATCAGAATTGGGTTGGCATCTACTGATATGTTGTATTTCGCTAGCGGAAAACTTAATTTGCCTGGAATTATGTTTACCGCCAGTCATAACCCTGCAAAATACAATGGAATGAAGTTATGTAAGAGTGGAGCAAGGCCAATCGGACAAGAGTCTGGCTTGCTTTTAATTAAAGAGTTTATTGAAAAAGGTGTTCCAATTTCTACTAGGCCCGTTGGAAAAGTTACTTCAAAAGATTTATTAAGTGAATATGTTGATTATTTAATAAAACAATTCCCAAAGAAAGCCTTTGCTAAGCGAAAACTTAAAGTAGTTATTGATGCTGGAAATGGCATGGCTGGATTTACTGCTCCAGCAGTTATGGGCAAACTTAACGTTAAGTTATATCCGATATATTTTGAATTAGATGGTAACTTTCCAAACCATGAAGCTAACCCGATCGAGCCAGAAAATTTAAAGGATCTTCAGAAAAAAGTTAAAAAAGAAAAAGCTGATATTGGTCTTGCTTTTGATGGTGATGCCGACCGATGTTTTTTGATAGATGAAAGAGGTGAGTTAGTTAATCCATCTGCCCTCACTGCCTTGATTGCTGTAAGTGAATTAAAAAAGAACCCTAAATCGACAATTATTTACAATCTCATTTCATCAAAAACAGTTCCTGAAGTAATTGCTGAGAATAAAGGCATTGCAGTGCGTAGTCGCGTTGGGCACTCCTATATCAAGAACTTGATGGCAGAGACTGGCGCAATTTTTGCAGGTGAGCATTCAGGTCACTTTTATTTTAAAAATTTCTGGAAGGCAGATTCTGGAATGCTTGCAGCTTTATACGCCCTTGCTGAACTAATGAATACCGACAAAACTTTGTCTGAGCTACTCCAGCCTTACAATCGTTATTTTTCTAGTGGTGAGATAAATAGCAAAGTAAAAAACTCACAAAAATCCATTACGGCGATAAAAAAGAAGTATGAAGGTAAGTATCAGGTTGATGAATTGGATGGTTTAACTATCTCGGCAGATCAGTGGTGGTTTAACCTGAGGGCTTCAAATACCGAGCCGCTACTTAGGTTAAATGTTGAAGCCGATACTCCAAAACTCATGGCCAAGATAAGGGATGAAGTACTGACCCAAATCAAAAGGTGATAAATGTGTGGCAAGCAGGGTATCTTTAGCCCCTTGCAATTAATTATTTAAGCCACATTATTTATGGGAGAAGAATGAACACAACAACTGGAATTAAGAGTGATGTCGCCAATCCAGCACTTGCGGCTGAAGGAAAAAAACGAATTGAGTGGGCAGCCCGTAACATGCCAGTGTTGTCACAAATAAAGGATAGATTTTCAAAAGAGAAGCCATTTAGTGGAATCAGAATTGCAGCCTGTATGCACGTAACTACTGAGACTGCTAATTTAATGTTAGCTCTAAAGTCTGGTGGAGCAGAGATTGCTCTTTGTGCATCTAATCCTCTCTCTACCCAAGATGAAACTGCAGCTGCCTTAGTTTATGAATATGGGATTTCAGTGTTTGCAAAAAATGCCATTGATCGCGACGGTTTTTATCAACATATCAATTCGGCATTAGATATCAAACCACAGTTGGTATTTGATGATGGTTGCGATTTGGTAAATGTAATACATACATCTAGAACAGAATTAATTGATGGAGTACTAGCCGGCTGTGAAGAGACAACTACAGGTGTTATCAGATTAAGCCAAATGGCAAAAGATGGAGCTTTAAAGTTTCCAATGATTGCAGTAAACGATACTGACACAAAGCACATGTTTGATAATCGATACGGCACTGGACAATCAACGTTTGATGCAATTTTCCGCGCCACTAATACCTTAGTTGCTGGAAAAATAGTTGTAGTTGCAGGTTTTGGATATTGCGGTAAGGGTGTTGCAGAGCGCGCGAAGGGATTAGGCGCAGAGGTAGTTGTTACTGAGATCGATCCAACTAAGGCGTTGGACGCTCTTATGCAAGGTTTTAGAGTTATGCCAATGACCAAAGCCGCAGCAATTGGTGATATTTTCATTACGGTAACTGGAAACCGCGATGTATTACGCGATGAACATTTTAAGCAAATGAAAGATGGTGCGATCCTGGCAAATTCAGGCCACTTTGATATTGAAATTGATGTTGCGTGGCTAGAGAAAAATGCTAAAGCAAAAAATTCAAAGATGCGCCATCAAACTGATGAATATGTAATGGCCGATAGCCGTCGTATTTTGCTTATTGCCGAGGGCAGATTGGCAAATCTTGGAGCTGCTGAAGGTCATCCTGCATCAGTAATGGATATGTCATTTTCAGATCAGGCATTAACTGCTGAATGGTTGTTAAAGTCAGGCAAAGATCTACCTGCCGGCTTACATGATGTGCCATCAATAATCGATAAGGATGTCGCAAGACTAAAGCTTGAAAGCATGGGCGCTAAGTTAGATGTTCTAACCACCGCACAAGAGCTTTACCTAAATTCCTGGGAACACGGTTCATAAATGCCACTAGTCATGGTCGTAGATGACGACCAAGACTTAGCTGAAATGCTAAGCATCGTACTAACTGGTGCTGGCATGGAGGTTGATTTAGTAAATCGTGGTGACCAAGTAATGGATATTTTTAATCAACATACTCCTGATTTAGTTTTATTGGATGTGATGCTTCCAGGCATTGATGGTGTTGAGGTTTGTAAAATAATTAGAGAGACTTCAATGGTGCCAATTGTTATGTTAACTGCAAAAGGTGATACCCAGGATGTTGTTTTAGGGCTTGAAGCCGGAGCAGATGATTACATGATTAAACCTTTTAAGCCACAAGAATTGGTAGCAAGGATTAAGACCAGACTTCGTAGAAATGCTCGAATCGGATCATTAGCAATTGGAGACTTAACTATTGATCAAATGGAACATAAAGTTATTAGTAATCAAAAAGAGATACCTCTAACTCGATTAGAGTTTGATTTATTAGTTGCACTAGCAAAAGAACCTGGAAGAGTTTTCACCAGAGAGACATTATTAAGTGAAGTCTGGGGATATCAACACGCAGCTGATACCAGACTCGTAAATGTTCACGTTCAAAGACTTAGATCTAAAATTGAAATTGATGCTGATAATCCAAAATATGTTTTAACAGTGCGGGGAGTTGGATATAAAGCTGGAGTAGGAAAAAACTAAAATGCCAAAAAGTTGGGTTAAGATAAAACAATCTCTTAGCCTAAAAGTATTGTCGGCTAACATTCTATTTGCATTTATCATTGTTATAGTAATTGGAGTAATTGTTCATAATCGAGTTTCTTCGACCTTTATAAATGAAAAAATAGCTATTTCTAAAGTTGAAACTAGAAATGCCTTATTTTTAGCACAAGGCCACTTTAATATTGCAAGATTTCAGGATGACTCAGGATTAAACAAAGTTGTTCAAGATTTCATTACATCAAGTCGAGAAGATGGTTCTTTATCAGGTAGAGAAACTGTTATCTTGCCGATTAATAACTTTAATAACAAAAATATTTATCAAACTGTTCCGACGCTTTTGGTTCTAGACTCTATCCCTGAAGTTTTTCGAGAGAAAGTTAGAGAAAGTGAAGAAGTATTAGATAAGCGAATTACAATTAGATACTCTGACGGGAATGAGCATCCGGGTTTTTTAATTGGTGGAAAACTAAATATTCCCAGATCCGGTATTTATGAAATTTATTATTTATTCAAACTAGATGCTCAGTTTGCAAGTATTACTTATATTACCTGGATTCTTATTTTTACGGGTTTATTACTTGTGTTACTTATTGGATTAAGCACTCAATTTGTTTTACGACAGGTAGTTTCACCAGTTAAGGAAGCGGCCGCTGTTGCAGAAAAATTTACAAGCGGGGATTTATCCAGCCGCATGGCTGTCTCCAGCCAGGATGAGTTAGCCAGTTTAGGTAACTCCTTTAATGAGATGGCAGTATCAATCCAGCAGCAAATTTATCGACTAGAAAATTTATCAAGGCTTCAACAAAGATTCGTTTCCGATGTCTCCCATGAACTTCGCACACCACTGACAACTATCAGAATGGCTGCAGAGGTAATTTATCAACAGAAAAGCGAGTTTGATCCAAGTATTGCAAGAAGTAGCGAATTATTGATCAATCAAATCGATAGGTTTGAGTTATTGCTATCTGACTTACTTGAAGTAAGCAGGTTCGATGCTGAAGCTGCAGCACTTGGCGTTGAAAGTTTTGATATATGTAGCATGGTTCGCAAGACCGTAGATTATTTACATCCAAGTAAATCTCCGCTATTTGAGATAACTATTTTGAAAGAGCCAATATTTATTGAGGCAGATCCAAGGCGGATTGAAAGAATTCTAAGAAATCTCATAACTAATGCTTTTGAACATAGTGAGGGAAAAACTGTAAAAGTTTTAGTTACAGAAAGTGAAAATGAAGTTGCAATAGGTGTCCGTGATTTCGGTCTGGGTTTTAATAAAGAAGATGCCTCACGACTTTTTGATAGATTCTGGCGCGCAGACCCATCCAGAGCCCGCACAAGTGGTGGCACTGGGCTAGGCCTATCAATTGCTTTAGAAGATGCAAAGCTTCATCAAGGACAATTACTGGCGTGGGGTGAAAAAAATAAAGGCGCTCACTTTGTTTTAACCCTACCAAAGCGACATGGGACCTCAGTCCAATCATCTCCAATTGATCTAAAACCGACAGATAGCCAATCAACACTACAGAATTCTTAAGGTAGCAATAAATGCTATAAAGCGTTTATGAGAAATATTCTCCAAGGATTTAAGGAACTAGTTTATCCACAGTTTTGTATTATCTGCTCTAAAAAAGATTACAGTATTTGTGAAATTTGTCTTAAACCATGGAGTAATAAACCTAAAATATCAAGTATAGGTGATAACTATTTGTATTATGTATCTGAATATAACTTAGATACATCAAGAGTAATTCTATTAGCAAAAGAAAATGGCAACACTACTGCTATAGATGTGATTTCTAGTGCCCTGGTTGAATCTATAAAATTACTTGTAAATTATCAAAGGGTGGGAGTGCCATTAAATATTGTGACAATCCCTTCTGCTTCAAGTGCTATTCGAAAAAGAGGAAGAGACCATATAAGTGAGTTATGTGAAAATGTAATAAAAAAGTTAAGAAATATTTCAATTACAGCTACGAGCACTCCACTGCTTAGAGTATCTAAAAGAGTAAAAGATCAATCTAGATTGAATAGGAATCAAAGGTTGGATAACTTAAAGAATGCATATAGTTTGCAGGGTCTAGTACCAAGTGGTGGTGAGTTCATTTTATTAGATGATTTAGTGGCCACTGGGAGCTCTATTTTGGAGGGGATTAGAGCCCTGTCTGATGCCAAAATCACGGCTATTGGTGCGGTTACAGCGTGTGCGACGGGTCGTAATTCTCTAATACGATAAGCCACTGAATATTGATATAAATCATAGATATAACCGTTGGGGGATGTTGTGGGCTTATTAGACAAACTCTTGCGTGCCGGTGAAGGTAGGGCTATAAAAGAACTAGAAAAAATAGCTCAAAAAGTTAATAAGTTTGAATCCGAAATCTCAATTTTAGATGATAATTCTTTACAGAATAAAACTACAGAATTCAAAGAAAGAATTAGTAACGGCGAAACGTTAGATTCTTTATTGCCAGAGGCGTTTGCTGTAGTTAGAGAAGCAGCAAAAAGAACTTTAGGTCAACGACACTACGATGTTCAACTAATGGGTGGCGCTACTCTTCATAAAGGCAACATCGCTGAAATGAAGACTGGTGAAGGAAAAACTTTAGTCTCAACATTGCCAGCTTACTTAAATGCATTATCGGGAAAAGGTGTGCATGTTGTTACAGTAAATGATTATCTAGCCGAGCGAGATAGTGAATGGATGGGCAGAGTTCATCGCTTTTTAGGTTTAAAAGTTGGTGTAATTCTTTCAAATATGTCACCAACAGAGCGACGTGTAGCCTACGCAGCTGATATCACCTATGGAACAAATAACGAATTTGGTTTCGATTACCTACGAGATAATATGGCTTGGACCCTTGCAGACTGTGTTCAACGTGATCATAATTTTGCAATAGTGGATGAAGTAGATTCAATTTTAATTGATGAAGCTAGAACCCCATTAATTATTTCTGGGCCAGCCGATAAGGCAACAAAATGGTATGTTGAATTTGCCAATATTGTTAATAAACTCAGTAAAGATACCCACTATGAAATAGATGTTAAAAAACGTACCGTTGGTATTTTGGAAGCTGGGGTTACCATAGTTGAAAGCACGCTCGGAATTGATAATTTATATGAGGCTGCGAATACGCCAATGATTGGATATTTAAACAACGCAATTAAAGCAAAAGAGCATTTTAAACGGGATAAAGATTACGTAGTTATGAATGGCGAGTTACTGATTGTTGATGAACATACCGGACGCATGCTCTCTGGTCGCAGATATAGTGAAGGTTTACACCAAGCCCTAGAAGCAAAAGAAAGAATCGAAATTCAGGATGAAAATCAGACCCTAGCCACAATCACACTTCAAAATTACTTCAGGCTATATAAAAAGCTCAGCGGTATGACTGGTACAGCAATGACTGAAGCCTCTGAATTTATGCAAATTTATAAACTTGGCGTTATTCCTATTCCGACAAATAAGAATATGAAACGAATTGATCAGTCTGACTTGATCTATAAGTCAGAGGTTGGGAAATTTACGGCTGTTGTCGAAGATATCGTTAATCGAAATAAAAAAGGGCAACCAGTTTTAGTTGGAACAGTGAGTGTTGAAAAATCTGAAGAACTATCAGCCATGCTAAAACGAAGAGGTGTGCCACACGAAGTACTAAATGCAAAACAGCATGAACGGGAAGCTGCAATTATTGCTCGAGCAGGAACAATCGGTGCAGTTACTGTGGCAACAAATATGGCAGGTCGTGGTACAGACATAATGCTTGGTGGTAATCCAGAATTTATGGCAGATTTTGAACTACAGCGCAAAGGTTTAAATCCATCTGAAACACCACAAGAGTTTGAAAAGGCTTGGCCAGATGAAATTTCACGACAAAAAGCTGCCGTAGAAAAAGAACATGAAACCGTTGTTTCTCTTGGTGGCTTATATGTACTTGGCACAGAGCGACATGAATCTCGAAGAATTGATAATCAATTACGTGGTCGATCTGGCCGACAAGGTGATCCCGGAGAGTCCAGATTTTATTTATCACTTCAAGATGAGTTAATGAAGCGATTTAATTCTGGGTTAGTTGAACGCTTTTTAGGTGCTGCTGGTATGCCAGAAGATACTCCGCTTGAGTCCAAGATCGTAAGCAATGCAATTAAGTCAGCCCAGACGCAAGTTGAATCATTAAATTTTGAAATGCGTAAGAATGTCTTGAAATATGACGATGTAATGAATAAGCAACGAAGTGTTGTGTATTCAGAGCGACGTGAAGTATTAGAAGGTGCTGATATCAAGGATTTAACTAATAATTTCTTAGAAGAGACAATTACTGCCTATGTTAATTCGGCTACCAGTGATGGCGTGGCTGAGAATTGGGATTTAAATACACTTTGGCTTGCGTTAAAAGCTTTATTCCCGATTTCATTTTCAGTACAAGATCTTATTAATGAAGTTGGGGAAGTTGGCGCCCTAGATTCAGAGTTTGTGCTTGATCGAGTCCTTGCTGATGCGCGCAGGGCTTATGAAAAACGTGAGTCTGAGCTAAGTGCACCAATCATGCGAGAGTTAGAGAGGAAAATTTTACTTTCCGTTTTAGATAAAAAATGGCGTGAGCATCTTTATGAGATGGATTATTTACAAGAAGGAATTGGCTTACGAGCTATGGCGCAACGTGATCCTTTGGTTGAGTACCAACGAGAAGGATATGATCTTTTCTCTGCCATGATGGATGCAGTCAAAGAGCAATTGGTTGGCCATTTATTTAGTGCCGAAGTTCAGGTTGAGGGAGATCAAGTAGGAGCGAAGGGCTTAACGCCTTCCCCTGCACCAGTTTCTCAACTTCAATATTCAGCGGCGGAGATTGAAACCACATCCAGTGGAGGAACATCACGCAATGCCCCTTGCCCATGTGGATCTGGTAAAAAATATAAAAGATGTCACGGTGCGTCTTAAATAATAAATAGTTCAGTACAAATCCACCTTCGATCTACCCCTTCAAATCTTAATATTAATGATCTAACCCGTTCTTCATTTTTTAGAGTAACGGTAATTTCAGATACGCCTTCAATTGGTTGACTTACATAAATTCTTCTTACTTTTAAATTTCCATTAAATTTACTTCGATAGTAGATGATTCTGCGTGCTACCAGTTTATGACAATTTCCAGAAATTTGAGATATCCCTCTTCTGCCATACCAAATTTCAATTAATGCAATGATAAAACTTTTACTCCAACCGTAGATATCTGGCAACTCTGAAAGAGTTGATGCAGTGAATGAAAATTTAGGATGCGACCATTCTTCACCAAAATCAGGGTCATTAGTTAGGCTAAAAGATATTTTATTATTAGACTTTAATTTTGTGCTTGTTTGTGTAATTGTCATAAGATGATCTTGACTCAAATAAAGATATAAGAATCATCCGAAAGGATGATTAAAAGTTCTCAGATTCCTAATATAAAAAGCTTATGAGCTTTGGAAAGATCGAGTATCTTAAAAATTCCAAGCTAGTGCTTGGGCTTTCAATCCTACTTATTGCAATTTTTACTGCAGGTCTGATCTCAAAAGAGGCTAATCGGACTGTTGAAGTCTGGGCAACAAAATCCAATTTAGCTCCAGGAATGAGATTATCCGATCAAGATTTAATCAAAGTCTCAGTTTTATTGCCAGAAAGTTCTAAGAATTACATATCTGGTCAAGCTCAAATAATCGGAGCATTAGTCGTAAATCAAGTAAATGTTGGAGATCTCATACCCGTTGCATCAATCGCAGCAGCGCCCGACTCTCTTAATCAAAGACATGTTCCAATCACAACTGAAATAACCGATAGTCCAATTAACTTACAAAGGGGAGATATTGTTGATATTTATGTAGTACCCACAAGGGATTCCAAGATTACAACTGAAGCACAACTGGTTGGACAAAGTATTTCCCTATCCGAAGTTTCAAAAGAGAATAACTCAGGTAAGGTTAGCGTAGTTGCAATATTTAGTGATGATCAAGTTTTGCCAATATTACAAATTATGTCAGATACAAGAGTGATAATAGTTAGATCTGTGTAATTACAATTGAGAATAGTTACTGCAATATCTGATTCAGAAAGTGAAGAAATAGTCACATCGCTTCTTTTTAGCCAAGGTTTTGAAATCGCATTTAGGGCCTTATCTTTGTATTCCTTATACAATTTTCTAAGTAATCAAAAAGATTCATTTGTAGTTATATACGATCATAGTTTTGAATCAAAGTTAGAATTTCGAAAAAATTTTAAGTTTTATAGTCAACATCGGTATATACGTTTTGAACCAATAACATTTAATCCGGCTATGATTTTATCTGAAATATCAAGTTTTAAACATAATTATTTGGCAACTTCTATCGAGCGTTTGCCAAATGTAACTTCAGTTATGGGATCGCCAGGAGCACCAGGAGTGTCTACATTAGCCAATTTTCTTGGATTAATTCTGGAGTGCACTGTGGTTTGTTCAAGTCATCAAAATCTTAGGCCATTTGGTAATTCAATTGTCAGAAATATATCACCGGAAAATATAATTCCGGTTCTAAAAGATAATTCAAATAATCAAATTTTGGTCGACGCTGGCTCATCTATAAACTTAACTAGCACTTTGTCCGATAGGAGAGTTGGTGCAAGATGGTTAAGAGAGGTAGTCGGGTCTAGTAGTCAATTAATTTATGTGGTGAAGTCAAATACACAGGGAATTAACTACTTAACCGAATTTATGAAGGATTTTAGCAATTTGATTAATCCACCATCAATAACAGTAATCCTAAATCAACAAAGATTTGATAGATCGAGTCAAGAGATTCAGAGCAGTTTCAAGGAATTAATGGGCGGGTATAGTAATTTTGTTCTACCCTTTAATTCCCGAATAGAAGTAGATTCTTCTAGCAAACAAGGTAAGTCATCGATCTGGGGTATGAATAGTTTTCAGAAGCAACTAGCAAAAATAGCGGCCCAGGTTGGCAAGAAAAAGCTCTACCATTAGTCCATGGCAACCCTTAGTGAGTTAGTTAATGCTAACTCGGCACTGGAAGAGCATGAAGTTGAACACCTAGCTGAACTTGTTGCAGAGTGGCGATTACTTGCTGATCTTTCCTTTGCGGATTTGGTGTTATGGCTTCCAATTAGAAAAGATGAAAAGTCTTGGCCACAAGGTTATGTTGCTATAGCTCAGATTAGACCAACCACAGCAGCAACAGTTTTTGGACATGACTTAATTGGGTCAAAAATTAATTGGGGTCAGCGTCCATTAATGGACCAGGCATTATCTGAGGGTGAAATTGTTAAGGACACGCAACCAGAATTAGTTGGCGAAATTACGATCAAAGAAGAGACAGTCCCCGTAATTTTAGATAATAAAACTTTAGCCATTATTTCAAGACACAGAAACGCAGATTTAATGAGATCACCCTCAAAACTGGAATTAAATTATCGAGAAATAGCTCATTTAATTTTTAAAATGGTTTCAGAAGGAAACTTTCCTATTAGAAATAGTCTTTATAGCTCTGAATCAGCGCCAAGAGTGGGCGATGGACTGATTAGGCTAGATGTGAATGGCATAGTATTTTTTGCAAGTCCAAATGCTAGATCAGCTCTTAGCCGTATCGGATATCAAGATGAATTAGAACAAAAAAATCTTGGTGAGGTTTTCTCATCACTAGATAAGGATGGCACACAACCAGTAGATGAGTCTTGGAAGACATTATTAAGTGGAAAATTTCTTCGAAGGGTGGAGTACGACAGTGGAAAAGGTGTAATTGATCTATTGGTTATTCCCTTAACTCAAGGTAAGGATCGAATTGGCGCTATTGTCTTAGTGCACAATATTACTGAATTAAGAAATCGGGATAAGGCACTAATAACTAAAGATGCAACTATAAAAGAGATTCACCATAGAGTAAAGAATAATTTACAGACCGTCTCTGCACTTTTAAGATTACAATCCAGAAGAGTTGAGGATCCCACAGCTAGTGCAGCACTAGCAGAAGCAGTTAGAAGAGTTGCTTCTATAGCTTTAGTTCATGAAACATTATCAAATCAATCTTCAGAGTCAGTTGAATTTGATCAAGTCTTTGATCAAATTATAAATAACGCATTTGAGTTAATTCCAAGAAAAATTGAGTTTAAGAAGGTTGGGGTATTTGGATCATTTGATTCAAAAATTGCAACGGCACTTTCTTTAGTTGTAACAGAATTAATCTATAATGCTATTGAGCATGGGCTCTCTGAAATTGGGGATTTATTAGTGATTGAAGTAAAGAATGATAATAATCGCTATACAGTCACTATTTCTGATAATGGAGCTGGCCTACCGGACAATTTCAATCTAGAACAATCATCAAATCTGGGATTACAAATTGCAAATACCCTGACTAAAAATGAATTAAATGGAAGTATAAACTTATTCAGAAATGGGAATTTGACTAGCGGTCAAATCATATTTTTAGTGAATTAAAAAGTGTTTTGGTTCTCAGCCAATCGAGCACGATTTCTTGCCGCTCTTCGCTTCATTGCTCTTCGTTCATCCTCGGAAAGTCCACCCCAAACTCCAGCATCTTGTCCGCTTTCTAGTGCCCAAGCCAAACAAGGATCCTTTACCGAGCACCTAGCACAAATTTTTTTAGCCTCTTCAATTTGGGCTAAGGCTGGCCCTGTATTTCCTACCGGGAAGAAAACCTCTGGATCCTCTTCGCGACAAGCAGCTTCATGTCGCCAATCCATACGGCACTCATCTCCTTGGGTAGTTGAATTTTAATTATTGAATATCAATAATTTATATAGGTATTCTCTCTTTAATTTAATTAATACACAAGGATATTTGGCTTCAAATTTAAATTATTTTAATAATTTTATGGCATAAATTGAAAATTAAGTGATTTTGGCACAAATCAAACCTGTACCTCACCCCTTGAGGTGAGGCGCTATCTCGTGAGATATAAGGGCTTACCACTCGATACGATGTTACAGATTATCAAGTTGGGTGGCTCCATAAAGTTTGCATAAAGGTATTGAGATTGCATACTTGGAGATAATTAGGGAGAATTTACAGATGAGCCAAACTGCATATTTTGCTACAGGTTGTTTTTGGGGAGCAGAGCGAAGATTTTGGCAATTAACCGGTGTGATCTCTACATCTGTTGGTTATATGGGTGGGAATAAATCCAATCCGACATACAAAGAGGTCTGCAGCGGGACCACTAATCATGCTGAAATAGTTGAGGTAATTTTTGATCCAACAACTATTAGCTTCGAAAGATTACTTGCTGAATTTTGGGTTATGCATGACCCAACCTCACTAAACCAACAGGGCGGGGATATTGGTACCCAATATAGATCTGCAATTTATGCAACTACGCCTGAACAACTAGATATTGCCTTAAGCAGTAAATCAATTTATCAAAAGGCGCTTACTGAAAACGGTTTAGGCCAGATAGTCACTGAAATTATTCCTGGCAAGGGAATTACCTTCTGGATAGCAGAGGAGTATCACCAAAGATATTTAGAAAAAAATCCAAATGGCTATGATTGCCATTCTTCAACTGGAGTTACCTATCCTTTGGTGACAAATACTCATCATGCATGAAATAACTTCAGATAACTTAAAGGGTCAGCCATATCCAGTAAAGATTGATGAATCCGATTTAAAGAATCGGGTAGATGAACTTTCCTATGCAGTTTTGCGAAAAGCTGCCACTGAGACTGCATTCACAGGTGAGTACACAGATACTGAAACAATTGGGGTTTATAAATGCAAGGCATGCTTTGCAGAACTTTTTAGATCAGATACAAAATTTCATTCAGGATGCGGCTGGCCGTCTTTTTATGCACCAACCAAGGAAGATGCAGTTGAATTAATTGAAGATAGGTCATTATTTCCAAGAATTAGAACTGAAGTTAGATGTTCAGCATGCGGATCACACCTAGGCCATGTTTTTACCGGTGAAGGTTATGCTGTACCAACTGATCAACGATGGTGTATTAACTCAGTGGCTTTGGTATTAGAACCTAAAAAATAATTATTACTCGCATTTTTTGGCAGTTTGCACATAAATCCCTAGCTGATACTTTAACTTTAAGTTATTTAGGTTAGGCTTATTACATGAGCCAAAATATTGATTGGAATAAATTAGCCACCGAATCACAAGTTGTGGCAGCTGGCCGTCCTGAAAAAAAACCAGACGGAGCATTAAACCCGCCCATTGCCCTTAATTCTACTTTTCATGAAGGTGGACCAATTGGTTATGGTCGATATGGCAACGAAGCATGGAGTGCGCTAGAAGAGGCAATTTCAATTCTTGAAGGCGGCCAAACTTTAATCTTTTCATCAGGTATGGCAGCAATTAGCGCAGCTCTTTCACTGTTACCACCAGGTAGCACAATAATTGCAGCTGAAAATGGTTACCAAGGCACAACAACAATGCTTAAGAAAATGCATGAGCATAAGCAACTTAATGTCAGATTTATTAATTTGCCAGATACCGAACAAGTCTTAAAGGCATTACCTGGTGCAAATATGCTTTATTTAGAGTCGCCCACAAATCCTTCGATCGAAGTTGTCGATCTTCCTAAAGTCATTTCTGCTGGAAAAAAAGAGGGTTGTTTAGTAGTTGTAGATAACACTCTTGCAACTCCCATGGTTCAAAATCCATTACAACTTGGAGCCGATATTTGCGTGCACTCAGTTACAAAATATCTATCAGGGCATAGTGATGTTTTGCTTGGTTGTGCTGTTGTAAAAGATACATCACTTTTGAATCGACTCGAGCAATCTCGAAGATATGGCGGAGCAATTGCTGGTCCATTTGAGGCATGGCTTGCACTTAGGGGAGTACGTACTTTTGCTTTACGTATGCAACGCTCACAGGAAAATGCTATGGAATTGGCAAAAAGATTAGAAAAAGATAAGCGAGTATCGAAAGTTAGAGTCCCAGGGCTGCCATCTGATCCATTTCATGAAAGAGCTAAGTCATTTATGAAAGGATTTGGTGCAATGATCTCTTTTGAGGTTAAGGCTG
>SXGR01035250.1_pt1 | contig 46200 bp, 30 predicted proteins | sample 3174711 | NCBI WGS metagenome assembly SXGR01 (sample SAMN11356860, study PRJNA531348) | freshwater metagenome | isolation source: freshwater sample F1-60 | place: China: Fuxian Lake, Yuxi | collected 2017-12-25
CCCATTTAGCCTTTTTTTGAACAGCCGGTAATCTGTCTATTGCATTAAAACATTCGTCTTTTTCTTCTTTGTTTGTAATATATGTATCTATTAGTAACGAATACATTAGTGAATGTATATTTTCCATTGCTAATTGAAATCCATAAAAAAACTTTGCCTCAGGATATTGAACTTCCTTATAAAAATTTTCAGCTAAGTTTTCATTTACTATCCCATCTGAAGCGGCAAAGAATGATAATATATTTTTTATAAAAAACTTTTCATTATCTGTTAATTTTTCCCAATCTCGAATGTCGTTACTTAAGTCGACTTCTTCAGCAGTCCAAAATGCAGCTTGATGTTGTTTATAATATTCCCAAATATCATTATGTTCTATTGGGAAAATAACGTATCTTGAAGGATTTTCTTGTAATATTTTTTCCATGATTTGTTTGTTTATTTAATTTTTTGTTCTCTTTGTTGTCTTTGTTCTAACAACTCTTTAACTCTTAATCGTTGTCTTTCTTCTTTTTGTTCTTCCAAACCTAAAAAAGTCATAGAACTATCGGTATCAACATCTAACATTGCGTTATCAAATTTACAATTTTCAAATACAACTCCGTCATCACCAACCCTTGATTTTGTAATTGCTATTGTCGCTAATTTCATTTCTTTCTGTTGAAGTGTTTTTGCAACCGTAATAATAACGTGTCCAACTTGTGCCTTTTTAATTGACCCTCCCATTTGATCAGTTGTTACAACCTCAGAAGAAATAGAACTTCTATTACCTTGTGTTGCTGTCCACCCAACTAAATCCATTTCGTGACACATAGACTCAAATGATCTCATTACGGCTCCCTCACTCTTCCATTCATCACCTAAATTCTTATCAGGAACAACACAGTCAATGTAATCAAGTAAAACCATATCAATCTTATTGCCATCAGCAACCATCTTTCTGATTTGATTCTTAATTTGTAACATGGTTACCGTATCAGATGGTAACTTATTCATGATTAACTTATTTGGCATAGATTCCTCAATATCTTTAACCTTTTTAATAACTTCGTCTCTTTTTTCTGACAACTCATCAGGATGAATCTTAGTCCAAAGTGTATAATGTTTTCTTTGTATTACCTTTGGGTTGTCCTCAAAAAAGATCTGAAGTACGTTATTTCCTAAGTTAAATGCGTGGTTAGCAATTTTAGTTAAAATTGTAGATTTACCCACACCCGTTGGAGCTAATATAACCCCAATCTCACCTTTAGCTAAACCACCTTTAAGTAGTCTATCAATTCCAGGTATTCCCATTGGAATTGGGTGTCTATAGTCTTCATCAAGGACCTGATTAATATTGGAGAAGACATCCATTGAACTTGTGTCTTTAGCTCCTACTTGTAAAGCTCCTCTAACCATTTCCTCAAGGGCATCATAGTTCTCAAATTCACCACCATCAATGATTTTTTGAGCTTTGGTCATAACCTTTTGAAGTTCCTGTTGTTTACAGAACTTTAACGCCTTTTCCTGTACAAAAGCTACACCATCAATAGGTGCATCTTTAATTTTTTTAATTGTATCCAACACTATCTTGGATGCAATCTCTTGTTGTAATTCAGATTTAGTAATCTGTTCTAGTGTCTCAAATGATGGTGTGTGATCATATTTTGTATAATACTCTCTAATCATTTGGGTAATTATTTTAAAGTATTTATTTTCAAAATAATTGTTTTCAATCACATCAATGATTGAATGTGAAAAATCTTTATCTAAGATAATTTGATTAAGTAATTGTAATTGGAATGTATTTCCTAGATACTCAAAATTTTTGTTTGTCGCCATAATTTTCCTTCTGTTAGTAAAGATAAATACTATTAGTTTTGGATAAATTCAGGATAAAAATAATTAAAATTTTTGCCTGAAAAAATGTCAGTCAGGTCGTTTAGTATACCTTTTAGTTTTGGACGTAGGTCTACGGTATATCTTACCTTTGGGGGATATACTTTAGCGTCAAACCTTCTATGACAAATTGTCAGATCTCCAACCTTAATATAAAGGTTAAAATTTTCATCACCATCAGTAATTGACGTATTTAAAATTTCTGAATTCACAGAAATTTCATATTTGTTGTCTAACATATATACTACTGATCGCATTTTCAAATCATATTGTAATTTACGACATACCATACTTATATGATCATAAAAATCCTCAGATTTGTGGACATTTTTGTTAAATCCTTTAACATTAAAAAAACGTTGTACTACAATGTTATCATTACACATTAATAGGAATTCAACTTTTGTTACATCTTGATCTCTCATATTATTTTTGTTTTTACTTTTTATTTCTAAATTTTGTTTTTTCTTTTCTTGATAATTTTAAAAATGGTTTTAAAAAATTAACCCAAGAGTCATCCCCTTTTGGTAGGTATTTGAAGAACCCGTCATCCATCATCATTCTAATTAGGTTTCTATGTCCTCTCCCATTCGGATCCATCGATTCAGAGTAATATTCCATAACCATTTCTTTACCCTCTTCGTCAATTAAAGGATCTGACAAATCTACAATTTTTTTATTGATTTTAAAAAAATCATCACCCATAATACCTTCTTTGGTTTTTCCACTGAGTAGATTTCCTAAAACAACATTTTTTTGTTGTTGTTTTAACAATAACTCACTTTTTATTAAAATATCGGTTAAAGATATCTCCGAATCAAGTATTTCAGGAAAAAACTTAATTAAAGTTTTCTCACCCATTAAACTTATTCCGTCAATATTATCCGAAGTATCACCAGCAAGGATCTTAAATGTCATAACATTATAATGAGGAATTGAACAATCTATAAATTTAATTTTATCTCCAAATCTATAATACGACTTTAAGTTTGGTGAATAGATTAATACCTTTTCTGAAATTAATTGAGTTAAGTCTTTATCGCTTGAGAATATCGTTTTCTCTTCATCTAAAGATATTTGACAATAGTAGGCAATAAGATCATCCGCTTCCGAATTTTCAACCTCTAATTGTCTTATAAACATCTCTTCAAGATATTGTTTAACCCTTGTTTTTTGTTTGTTAAATAAATCTGTATTCTCCTCATCATTAGGAGAAGACTTACGATTCATCTTATATTTTGGATATATTAATTTTCTTTGTGATGAGTTTGTATCACTATCCCAAAAGACCATAACTTTATTAAAATTAGTTTCTTCTAAAAATTTACGAATTGTGTTAAGAAAATACCAAGTACCACCAATGTGTTCCCCATTATTATAAAAATCTTTAACCCCGTGAAATCCTATTTTTAATAAATTGTTACCATCAACAATTAATGTTTTGACCATTTAAAAATTTTAAGTCGTTTGAAATACTTTTTACTAGTCAGAGTCATCATCAGATTCATCCAAAGAATAATCTGAATACCCTAATTTTGTTTCCCAATAATCAGAATATTCTTTCTTATAGTTATCCAAAGATTCTTTTGTGTCTGTAATATAACCTTGTGGTACTGCAATGATCTTACCATCTTTATACCCAAGACCATTAACGTGATTCTTTAATATAGAAATTTTTGTTCTAATTGCAAACGATACTTTTCTACCGTTTTTAGTTGCGTCGATATGACTAATACCCGCCTTTTTCTGATTACCAAATAAAAATACTAGTGAAGACGCTAACCATATTGCAGTACCTCCTTTTGCTCTAATTTCAGGTTGCCCAAATGGATTGTCAGGTAACTCTACCCAAGGTTGGTTTAATACAACTAAAGTGTTGTAGTATGGATATTCTTCTTTTTTTGATTTAGAAATTCTTGATTGTATTCCTAAACCAATTTTATCCGCTAATACTTTAGCGGAGTGCATTCCACCACCCTTGCCGTCGAATGTCATCTGACACGGAACAGATCCGATGCTGTCCCACAAAAATAATAAACTATAAGGAATATCACCTTTTTCTTGATCATCAAGAATATCATTAATAAATTCAGTTGCTTGTTCTATCACATCAAATGAATCATTAAAAATAAACATACCATCATACTCACCAAGTTCGTTTTTTTCTGCCTGTAATCCTAACTCAATTGCGTGCTCCCAAGACCATTTTTTCTCAGTAATGATAAGAACGGGTAAGTGTCCTTTTTTCTGAGCGTCTGCTGCCGCGAGGATCATTGCCGTTGTTTTTGAGGTATTTGAATGCCCTAAAAACATATTTATACCCCCCATAATAGGTCCCGGTAATCCAGATGACCCCAAAAAAGCCTCCCCAAGATTATAAAAACTTTCTGGTTTGTATTTTGTTTTTGTTGAGTACTTACCTTTGATTGTCTCTAAAGATATTTCTCTTTTTCTTATCGCCATGTTATTGTGTAATTGCTGAATTATATTTACGAATTTTTTCCAATGACTCAAGTTTATCTTGTGCATTAGTAAATTTTTCAACCAACTTATCCATTTCTTCAAGATGTTGTGGGTGTTCACCAATACCAACAGGTGAAGTTAAATAAACTAATAATGTTGCTTCCGCCTCAGCGATTTCACTACGGTATTTTAAGGACAATGCCTCATACATTTTTTCTGCTATTTTGCTCATTTTTTTGATTTTAAAAAATATGGACACTCAGTATTTCCAAGTGTCCATGTTAAAGTTTAATTAGAATGGTAAATCTTCGTCAACTTCTTGATTAGACTGAGGGTCATCCTTTTTAACTTCAGATTTTACACTTCCACCCATAGAAATCTCTTCTTCTTGATTATTTGAGTAGATGTATTTTCCTGCGTCAGTGTCCCAACGTGGAGTTTCACCTCTTGCAATTGATTCAAGATACTCAACAGGTTTCTTAGAATATACGTCCTCCCAAGTCAACTCATTGTTGACCCATGCCGATGATTGTTCAGCATCTTCATGTGTTGGTGCTGGATCGTCATACATAACAGTTTGAATAACCGTATACGTTGCTCCTTTTGGAGTCTTTGCCTTTGTAAGTTCAAGGATTAAGTCACGACCAGTATCAGAGTCAGTAACATCACCTTTTGCTTTCCAAATCGGAATAATTTTGTCAAGGATTCCTTCTTGTTTGTAATTGTGTTTAAATCTCCAAAATTTAACACCATCTTCTTCGTGGTCACGGTCAATTACTTTAACAATATAAAACTTACGTGCTTTGTATTGTGTTGCTAATTGTTTGTCGGATTCACGACCGGTTGACATTAACTCGTCATATACCTCATTCAAAGGTGATCGTTCGTTGTCATTTTTTCCTGGATCATAGAACTTCTGCCATTTACCATCAAGATTGATTTCGTGAAACCAAACTTCCTTAAAAGGAGATGATCCATCAGTTGTAGGTAAAATACGGATTCTTCTTTGTCCTTGTTTTTCGTTATCCTTAAGGATTGCTGCGAAATACTTTTTCATTCTTTCTTCTTGTGTGAATTTTGAAGTGGAAGAAGAACCACTTTGTTTTGAACTCTCATACTGAGCCAAAACTGCATCTAAAACATTGTTTGTCGCCATTTTGTATATATTTATTAAAGGTTTACGTAGAAAATATAGTTATAAAAAGTAGGGTAGTCAATAAAATATTTAAAAAACTTAATAGAAACATTGATGTCCCTATCTAAGGTATTACATCATATTTATGTCTTCTTCTTCGTCGTCGTAATTATTAAATGAAGTTTCAACATTATTTGTAGAGTAATTATTAACGTCATCAGTTGTTAAAACATATTCATTTTTACCTGATTTTTCCATATCAGGTTCTTTGTCTTGAAAAAAATCAGATAATTTTTGATTAAAAGGTCCTGAGTCTAAACTTCTTAGTTCTAATTTTTCTTGTGGAGTTTTTGGTCTAAATTTATCAAACTTAGTTTCTAAATTATTTATGGTGGTTACCAAACCATCCATTTCACCTAATTTTTCCTCAAGAGTTTTTAGTTGAGCAAATAAGTTATCAAAATATTCTTCTTGTTTTTGTTCCATATTTTTTTGACTCGCAACTAAATCTGTAACATCTAATTCTTCTTTGTTTTCTTTTTCTTCTCCCTCAGATCCAAGTTCTTCTACCTCAGGATCAGTTGCAAGATCAATAGGTGCTGCCGGAGGAATTGGAGCAACTGCGTTAGGGTCTGCGGGTGCCGCATTAGGATCAACAGGTGCCGCAGGATCAACAGGTGGAACTGCTCCCGCCAATGCAGGGTCCGCGGGTGGTGCCAAGGTAGGGTCTAATGCTGGATCAACTTGTTCACTTATGTATTTGTTAATAGAATTGAATCTACTTATTTCTTTTAATATTTTTTTATCTATTGACATGGTTATCCGTTTAATAATTGTTTAATTCCTGTTTTAGTTTCAACTTGAATTTTTTTGAATGTGTTCATAGTATTATCAACTCTTTCAATTAATCCGTCTTTTATTCTAAGTGTGTAACAATCTCCAGTATCTAAGTCACAAACTTCTTTGTACCCATTACCTTTATCTTTCTCTGACACTCTTGTGTTTTTACCCAAGTAGTTATCTAAAATTAATTTTGTATCCATAATTGTTTTTATTTATAAATATCTACTTATTCAATAAAATTAATTTAATGACTTATATATGTTTAATCCTTGTTTTACTTTATTTTCCAATGTGTTTTTATCTTGTTCGGTCATTTCAGTATAAACATTATTAGGTTGTGTATTTGGATATTTAGTAACATATAACTTAACTATATTAACTTCAGGTTCTAAATTATTATCAATTAACGATAAGATATCTTTAACCTTCGCAATTGCAAAATCAATAAATTTTTCCGCAGATGTAAACGACACAATTGGTATGTTTAAATTAGTACCTCTTGATAGGCAATAGAATTTTTTATTAGTTGTTGTGGAAAGTACCTCACCATAAGTTTCAGTTAAATTAATTGTACTATAGTTATTTTCATAAGACTTTAATCCACTTGATGATGACGAATCTAAATATATAAACGAAAATAAAAATATTGACATGTTAACAAAAGTCATATTATCTATTGTAGTTTCATTTGATGTTATTTTTTTAGGTATACCACTATTCACAATTCTGTCTCCAAGTAAATTTTTAAAATCTTTATATGATAGTTGAGTTATCGTTGGGTTATCCAATAGTGTAAATCCAACATATCCGCTATTAATTTTATCAGAACAATCTTGATTTTTAGTTATTGTATCAGTACCAGTTACATTTGAAACCACATTATTTTTTTGGAATATCACATTTTCACTTGAGTTTTTTTTCTTTTCTTCATTTGATTTTACTATTTCTTGTAATTTAGAAATTATATCCAAACTTAAAGATTGTATAAAATTATCAATTTTAGGTAAACTATAAAAAGGTTGTCTTGTGCCTTTAAAAGTTGTAGTAAACTCACCTTCACTGATATCATGCGTTACTGATGTGATCATATATGGTCCTGAGAACATAGGTATGTTTCTTACATTGAAGTACATCATTGGTTGTATAAGAGCGTTACCTAACATTTCAACAGAACAATCGTAACTTCTATTTCTATATAGGTTATATAACGATACATTTTGTGAACCCGTACTTCTATTTCTGCTTTGATTTGCCATTTGATTTAACATTTCCAAAGATTCTGCAGTAGGTTTACCAACATCTTGACCAACACTAAAGTTTTTAAATATTTGTTGGTTTTGATTACTAATGTCTATATTAAACCCAACAACTTTATTTGATTTATCCCAATTTTTTTTATTAGATTGATTTTCAACTAATGGATTATCACTTGCTCTTCTAAGATCAAAAGCGTCATCTCTAAATCTATAATCAACATTGTCTTTCATATCTACATATTGACTAGGTTTGTTTGCATAATAACATAAAAACTTAGGAGATGTATTTCTGTAATCTACATTTAAGAACGTACCCCAAAATGAATTTGCAAAATCCGTTGACCCTTCAGATCTTGGAACAGGGTTTTTCTCCGCATCTTGAGCATTATAAAAATTAGCATAAGCAGGTAAGGGAAAATAAGTAAAATTATTTTGTGTTAATATTGTTGAGATAATATCTAACATATTATTCTTATAAAGTGAACCTTCAATTAAATCTTTAATTTTAAAGATATCAATATAAACTTTTTGACCAACATCTCTACTTGCCCTATCAAATAATAGAACATCTTCAAACATTGTTTTTGATTTAAAGTCTCCACCGGCAACCCACGTATCATTGAATGCTTTAAATGTCTCCCACATTTCAACTCTTGTTTGTTCTCCCTCAAGTTGTGACTTATTACCTGTATCCCCTTCTATTGTAATGTTTGGTAAACCATCTCTTACGCCCGTCATTAAATTAGAAATAACATTTTTAAGATAAGTTTCAGATTTATCAAGGTATTCATCCATAAGACCATAAAACTTAACACCATCTAAAGTATTACCTAAATTTTGCACAATAGGAAGTGTGGTGGTAGTTGTTGTTACTTGTGAAGTAGTTACATTAACAGTACTAATAATAAATTGTGGGTCATTAGGTGTTAAGGCTAAACCCGTAGTGTATTGACTTATAATAATTGCATCAACAATAGGAGTATTTAATGGGTATAATGATGCACTTACAGGTTGTCCTGTAAATAAAATTGTTCCTGAAGCGTCTTTATAAACCCCATATTTTTGTGGTCCAAATTTATAGACCGAAATTGTCTTAGTATCTTTAAGTGTTACCGTAGTTAATAAATCTCCAGGTGTTTGAGGACTTGGTGCGGGTGTCGGTACAGGGTTTGGTATTACAACATTATTTGTTGGGACTTTAAAATTATTAAGTTTATGAGTTGCATATAACATAATCAACGGAGCAAAATCTTTAACATTTTTTTCAGTAAATTGTACATTCAAATCAATAAAGAAATCCGTTATATATGATCCATTATCAGAATACACTAGCTCAGGTATTTCGGAAAATCCAACATATTTCTCCAACGTTTTCCATGTTTCAGGGTTTGCAATTTTAGATTGAGCCAATGTAATGGTTCCACCATTTGATGGTAAACCACCTGTTGTACCTTGAGCATATCCCTGATAAGATACAGGATCAATTAAGAATTTAGTAGAAAATGTTAAAAATGTTCTTCTATCAAACATAGATGGATTACCCATTTTCAATACAACATTATATTCTAAGAAATTAGTTAGTATCCCTTGGAAATTTGTTTTTTGTTTTTCAATAACAGAATTAATCATCTCCTCAGAATTAAGAGTAGATGGTTTTTCAACAACTAATAATTCTCTCATTAATAATTGAAAGTTCTTGTATGATCTTTCAGATTCAGTTTCAATACCTTTATCACTTGGAACCAATGTTTTAAAATCGTAAATTGATCTACTAAAATTTAAAAACTCTTGTTCAAAGTAATCTAATATTTCCGTATCAAATGTTGTAAACATTTCCGATATTTTATCGTATTTTGTAATATCACCATTTAATGAAAAATTCTGTTGTGTTTTCTTATCTGTTAATATTTCTTTTAAATATGAATCAGGATTTGGTTTTGTAATTTTAGTATTATCAAAATAACCATAGTTTGGAGAACCCCAAAATAATCTAACCGATCCGTTAAAGACCGCAGGATTACTAGAAACCTCTACTTTCATTTTGTTATTTTTAAAACACTCGTCTTTTATTTGATTTTTTGTATAACCAAAAGACGGCATTATAAAATATTTATCGCCTTCAGTTGTTTTAACAATTGTTGACCAAGGCGTTATTTTTAATGATCTATAATTATCGTTAGGATCAAAACCACTTGTTTCAGTAATCTTACCATCTTGATTAGTTGTTATCACCATTTTACCATTATTAATTAATGTTTGGATTTCAGTTTGTGAATATCCCCCTGTCGCCGAATTAGTAATATAAAAAATATTTGGTGTAACCACAGTAAAGGCTTCTCCTGTAAGTGTTTGGGTTATATCAATAATATATTGTCCAACACCTCCTGTAGTACCACTCACTTGACTAACAATTTTAGTTCCAAGAGCAAGAGTTGGTCCTGAAATAATTTGTCCTGTAGATAATGTACCACCTGTAAACGTTAAAACGTCCATTGTTGTTCCATTAACATTACAAGTACCATTTAATATTGATGTATTTTGAGATATGTCAACAACATATTTACCAACACCTCCTGTTGTACCATTTATTTGGGATACAATAGTTGTATTAACATCTACTGTTGGTCCAGCTAATATTTCGCCAGGAGCCAAGTTATTATCATTAATAGTATAAACGTCTAATGTTGTTCCAACAATACTACAAGTACCATTTAATTGTGTTGCCCCCGAAAATAATTGTAATCCTTGTAAGAATACATTCATATCATCATATAACTTAGGGAAAAACCCTATGTTCATAGTTGTTGAATTATATGCAACTAAGTTTGGTGTTGCACTTACTGTATTTTCTAAAACTATATTGTTTTGTAATCCTTCAATATTCAAAGAATAAACTTTTGTTGATGCTGATGTTACGGGATCATAATTACCTAAATAATCAAAATCTTTCCAAACCTCATCTAATATATCTACACCAGTATCATTCCAAGTTTTATATCTATGCCAAACTGATCCGTATTTAACGACCCAAGCGTATGGTAATTTATGTACCGCTCCAAATTTTTTAATGGTTGATAAGATATAACTTAAATCATTAGGTTCATTATATGATCTATATTTTTCTCTAAGACTTGCTAGTGGTAAACTATTCAAGAATAGATATGCCGCCTGTTTATACGATGATAAATCATTTGGTTTATATCTAAAATTATAAACACCATTTTGAATTGCGTTTATAAAATAAGGTGTGTTCAATATTGAGGTCGTTTGAGTATCTGTAACAAACCCATCATAATTAGTGTAATTTAAATTACCTTCAGTTGTGAATTGTTCCTCAATTTTTCTAGTATTATAGAATGTTTTAAAATTAGAAATGACAATATTTTGACTAAAAACATCCGCTTTATAATTAAAGTTAGTTATAGGTCTTTTCTTATCGTTAGTATCGTCGTTATTAAAATTACAAATTGTTTTATGTGTTGTATTATACGATAATACGTCTTTAGTATTATATGCTAAATTAACATTTTGAAGTGCTTCCCCGTCCGCAAGATAATTCTTACACCAATCAAAATTAGTAATAGGATACATATCAGAAAAATCAAATTCATTACTAGAGGTTTGGTTTCCTATGTAGTCTATTATTTTTGATTCATCAGTTAATGAAACATTTGGTTGAGATCTTTCATTTGTTAAAATTTGTTGATTAAATAATTCAAATGGTACGTTAGTTTTATTCTTAAGGTAATTTATTGTAAATTCTCCTCTTATGAATTTTTGCCAACTTTCACCTTCTCCTTGATTTGAAATGTGCCTTAAAAATGTTAAGAAATTATTTTGATCAATTAAGTATTGTTTTAATTTTTGAGTTAAAAATGGATTATCATTACCTAAACTTTTAAGTATATTAATCTTTTCATCTTCCGCCTCAACCATAAAAATACTTGATCCATACCCCGATTGTCTATTTAATTTAGAATAATAAGTGTTAACCATAATCCTTTCATAAATCTCATAAAAGAATTTTATCTCTTCTTTATTTTGAAATACCTCATTTGACACAGGGAAATCAAGAGCATTTAAACTTAATCTATCTGGTCTTGTAAGTACATTAGACTGATCACCATAATCCTCTTTTTCCCCTTCCCTTTTAGTATAACCTTTAATAAATTCCTCAACAAATTCAACTTCAGGCCATATTTCAGGAATATACGCCTTTGTCATAGTTGAAATTGCTTTATCTCCCGGATAAACAATTTCAAATTTTTCTTCCTTATCATCACCTAAAGTTTCTTTAATAACTTGAGGCCAAGGATAAATTGGTTCGTTATTTTGCGTAGATGATTTAACGTCCACACTTAATGCGCTACTATTACTACCAAAAATTGCTTGTCGTCTGTATTTATTTTCTCTTAAACCCCAAGCTTTAGAATGGACATCATCCATTAAACGAATAAACGCCTCACCTTGTGCAAAGAAAACTGCTAATACGTTTCTAATAGATGGTTTAAACCCAACACCAGTGTTTTTATTACTTAATTGTTCATTAAGATTTTCGGTAATTTTTTCTTCAATTTCTCTTCTAAGTTTTGACGATTCTTTGGCCGCCTTTTCTGTTATATCAATAAAGTGATCAGTGCCCTCAAATACAAAGAACTTAGTTCCAGGTACAATTGAGTTAGTTGCAATGAACGTATCTAATTCAGTTTTTGTCTTTGCTGGTTTGCCGTTTCTTTCTTCATATGTTTTTTCAAAATCAATATCCGTAAGTGGGTTAATTTTTGCATAACATTTTTCTACAGTTGCGTTTATAGGTACTTCACTTTTTGTGATTTTACCACTAACGGTATAACTACCATTTTTTCCCGCAACACTATTACTTTCAAATAATTTTTGATATTCAGTAAAAATACCAGCTAATTTAGTTTCGGCCTCAGCTTGTTTGTTAGGATCCGAATAGTCTTTCTTATACGTATATACAACTTCCTTAGTTTCTTTTAAACTATATGAATTTTTTTTATCCATGTATGTTTCAAACCATGAATCGCCATAAAAAAATACTTTTTTCTGAAATTCCGTTAACTGAGTTTGAAAATTATCTAATTCTGTTATTGATCCCAAATTTTCTTTGGTGAATTTTTCTAATATATTATTAATAAATCTATCTAAACGAGCTTTTAACTGTGTAATCGTTATCTCAGGAAAATCATCATCAATTAAACCTTTTGATTTATATTCAGAATATAATTCTTTCATTTTTTGATGACCCCTACTAACTTGTTTTGATGTCATTTTATCAAGGTTAGATCCCGCGGGTGTGTTTGTACTTGCTTGTGCAGTTGAAACAAAATTATTATACATATGTGGTACCGATATCATAGCTCCCCAATTCACATAAGACATTACCGTATACTTATATCCAAAAAACTTTAATGTAATCTTAAAGTTGCCTGTTGTATTATCAAAGCTTGATGTAAACGATTGTAACATTAATGGTAATCTAACTGCCTTTCCATAATATCCCTTTAATGTTAAATAAAACATTGGATATGGTAATTGGAAAAACGCAGAATATGGTGAATTGTTTCCTCCTTCAAATAATGCTCTCCCTTTAACATCTATTAATTTAACCGTTACGGTAGGTAAGAAACTTGTGTCAATATCAACCTGTATGTCATTTATTCCTAATAAACCATTATCAACCGAACCAGGTGTCCCATTTGAATACATACTCTGTGTAAGATAAAAATCGTCAGATTTATTTGGGTTTTGAACTGCATTTAATTTTGGTTGGTTTACACCTTTACCCTGCACAGATCCTTTACCCGTAATCTCATCAGTGTATCTATTATCCATAAAAGTTTTGTTTCCAGGATTTAAGAAATTAATCTTACCCACGGAAACAGTTCTAACGGAATCATTCAATGCAGAACCTAAGGCTAATTTAGTTCTTGGTAATACATTACATTCAAGATTAGCATAAAACACAAGGTTCTCATGTTTAACTAATCTATCACTAACCTTACCTTCACTATCTACAATTTTATTTGGGTCTATTAAGGTAATGTTATCATAATCAAATTCCACTAATATATTTTCACCTTTATCTACCATAATAGAAGTAATAATTTTCTAATTCGTTTTTATAATCCTGTAATGATTTAACAAGGGGGAATGGTATTGTTAAAATTGCCCCATCGGGTATGTTTGATTCCATACCACTATATTGAGGGTTTGCCATTTGTACTAACCAACCAAAATATGGTGTGTTATAAAATTGGAATGATACCTTATCTAATCTTGATTGACCAACCTTATATATAAAATTTTTATCAGTTGTTTTTGCAGGTAAATTTATATATGGAACAACTGTTTGTTGTCCATTTATTAAAAACTCATTATATCTGTTATAATATTGTAAATTCATTTTTAATTAAATTTAATTTTACCATCAAAGGTTTTTTCTTTATTATTTACATTCACATTTGAATACAATTCCTTTATATCCTTTTTTTGTTGTGATGTCCCACTAACTTTTTTATATGTTAATTCAAATTTAATATCACCCTCAATTGGACTTTTAATTAATGTTTTATACAATGGCGTCGTATTTATTTTATCATAACTATCTTTATTAACTTTAGTGTATGAGTTAAACTTATTTGAACATTGTAAAATTGCTTGATCAACAACCTCCGTAACCAAAGTTATGTTACTATATTGACCATTAAGTATGAACGTTTTTAACTCATTTTTACTATTATCATCATTAAAAATATGTGCCATTACTTGATAAAGTCTATTATTTGGGTCACTAAACATTAGATAGTCTCTAGAAGTTTTAGAGTCACTGTTTGCATTACAAGAGTTAAAATAATCACAACCTCTAACATCAGTAAAAGTTGAAGATGATTTTTTATAATGTTCCTCATTTAAATATAAACATTCCTGTGCTTCAACTATTCCTTCCTTTACAAGATAAAATTCCTTATGTTTATCCGTTATTTTTTTCAAATAAGTTTCTAACTGAGTAAAAGTATCTCCTGAAATATCATATACCTCAGGTTCATTATTTGAATTTATTATTCCGTCAGTTTTTGATAGTACCAAATTTGCCTTTCTTATATATTGAATATAGTCCTGTTGTAATAAAACTAAATCGTTTACACTGTTACTAACATTTGTGATAAAATCAGGTTTAATTCCTGTTACATATTCTTTTAATTTATTTTCAATTTCTCTCTTGTCACTATTAGTTATATTTTGATCACTGATAACAACTATTTGCATAAAAGGATCAGTTCTACTTGAGATATCCCCATTAACTTTATTAAATAATTTATCCAATTTGTCTTCAACATTACTTGGTTTACCATAAATTGGAACTTCAATTTCAGGTGTAAACTCTGCGGTACCTTTAGAATAATCTCTATCAGTATATAATAAATCTAAAATACCTATGTTATAGTTTTTAACAATTGTCGCATTTGTATTAATATAAGCGTCAAAATATTCTTTAGTACTATTCCAATAATCAGTCACAAATTTAGTGTAGTCTATATCAGTATCTCCAGATATTTTTCCAATTGCCTCACCACCTCTTTTTGGTTGTTGATTTACAACATTGGCGGTTGTTACCTTTGGTTGGTTAGCCAATATTTTCTCAACCATGTATTTGTCTCTTGCTTCAGTACTTTCTGTTGCAGTTGCTCTTTCGTCGTAAATTTCAGTATTTGCGTAATAGTTAAATGATAATGCGTTTTGTAATTCTTCAACAGGTTCTTTTAGACCATGCCCACCAATAAAGTTAAAACTTAATGTTACTTTAGCAATCATTGGTTGTACTCCAATACCTTCAGGGTTTAAATCAAATGTGAATGGATCATATTGAATACCTAAATTTGTTGGGACAATCTTACTATGATAAAAGTCTCCCATTCTCAAAATTAAGATTGGTGGCGCACCAAAGGAAGTATTTAAAGCATCATTATATTTTGGTCTACCATCAGGTCCTATAACAGGAATCGTTTGACCAGGTCTTACACATTGATTTAAGAATGTTAGTCTCGCATTTAATCCTTCAGGTGTTGTTGAGTGGAACGCAGGATTAAAGTACTTAATTTTTTGTTTGATACTATCATATATCATAGGATCACTTTCCTTAATAACCTCAAAGTAATCACATTCTGAGAATAAAAATCTCAATATTTTTTTAGAGATACCTTCTTTAATTTTTTGTTCAATCCTTAAATTAGGTGATGGTTTGATTGTTTTAGATGGATCATCTTTCTTTTTTTTGTTATCTTCGTCACCACCTCCTGTCTTCGTTTCTGTTGGATCTTCTGTTTTCTCAACAGGAATTGGTTCTGGTGGAACCATAACTTTAATTTCAGTTAAAGCAACTCGTCTACACGCCATTGCAGGTACTGACCACCATTGTGCCGCACCATCAGAAGAGGCTCCCGCAATATTACCACCATTTGGGTTTGCAGATGGAGTTAAAGTTATGTTAGTCGTACAATTAATTGGTTTTCCATTACCACCATCAGTAGTACCAACAGTTACAATTTCCTCCTCACCCTGTGTTTGAATTACAATTTTAAATTGATCTTTTAATTCACTTATAAGTTTATCCCCAAGTTTTTGGTTATTAAACCATTTTTGTACACTATCTACCCTTCTTTGTGATAATTTTTTGTTATACCCTACTTGAGCAGGTGCTGACGCAGAACCTCTTAATGTTAATTCAACGGTACCATGTTTATCTATTATTATGTCTTTTAATTTTTCTAAAAATTCTTTTTTTAATTTATCAAAATTTTGTTTAATAACACCATTAAAAAATGTCTGTACACCTTCTTTGGTAAACGGTTCTGATCCAACATAAACTGTTGCGGGAGCTTTTGTTACATATGTTGTACTTTGGTTAGTAATATATGAATCATACCAACTATCAAATGGTTTTGATGAGGTTGTTGCATATGTACTATAACATTCTGGACAATCATTTTCAAAATAAAATGCATAATTTATAAATTCTTTTAAAATATCTGAACTTTGTAATGTTGATGTTGCGTTTTGTGTTTTAGAAGTATTACCAAGTAAATTTTGCGGACCATCAGGTTCTTCTGTCGTTTTGGTATTAGCGGCATTTGCTGCCACATCCACAGGTATTTCAAATGCCACTTGACCCAACTCTTCATTGGTCAATCTTGGGTTATTTAATATCTGTTGATATGTAAATAGATCTCTTGTTGGTATTGTGTTAAATTTAATACCCAATTCATACATATCATATTTTGTACATCCCGCAAAAAATGAATCAACAATTGAATCAACTCTTTGTTTTGCGACCCCCGATAATTGTTTCTGTATAATAGTATTCATAATTGCAGGGTGATCGACAACAATCTTCCAACTTAAACTACCTTTTCTTGAAGTATTTTTATACGTGTAAATTGGTTCGGGTCTACCCAAGAAATTGGTTGACGAGAAATCAGGAGTACTATCATCACTAAATGCAATATCATATGGTGGGAACCACATGACTCTACCCCCATTTGGTCCTTTTTCACAAACAGGTAAATCATCATAAGTAAAACCAGGTCTATCTGAAGTTCTCCACGCTAAGTTCTCAATAGAAAACATATATTTTTTAACTTTGTTGTCTACAATGTTTGTTGATCCCGGATTCTTAAATGGAGCAATGTTAAGGTTATAAGTATTATCCAATACAGAATAAGAGAATTTTCTACCTTTCGTAGTAATACCATCACTTTTTTGTAAGTCGGCATATGTGAAGTAAGGTGTGTCCTTTTGAAACACTCTACAGTACTCAATACCCGCTTGAGACCCATCGGCCTGATCTTTATAAGATAATACCATAGAACCCTTAGTCATCTCTTTGTATCCATCGTTGAATACCTTTGATACTTGGTTAATTGCATTACCTACGTGTTTTAATCTTGATTGACCTTGTACTTGGTCTGCAGATTCAATAAGTCTTTGTGTCTTATCTAAGATTGAATCCCCTTTAAACTCAATATCTGTTGATTGGTATCTACCATAATCACTTTTAATTGTTTCAAATTCATTATCTAATCTTGTAGGAACTCCTCCAGGTCCTACTTTGAACCCCGCATTGTCTTTATATTTTGGTGATGTCCAAATAAATTGTCCATCAATACCACCACCATCGGTGTATGATTTTCCTTTTAAACCAAATTGTAATTTACCTTCATTGCCTTCATATAGAATACCAAGTTCTTGTGGACCATAAACAATAGTTTGTACTTGTCTACCATTTTTCCCAATTGGGACTTGATTTGCGGGTGAATCAATCTGAGAAGGTTCAGAATTTGGACTACCAACATAATAACCACCACTTTGTGCTTTATCGTTATCAAATAATCTACTTATCGCAGTTGTTGCACCTTGTATGATACCTCTACTATAAGCCGGTCTATATTTATTATAATCTAGACTTGAAAATAAAACCGATCTTTGTCCAAATCCTGTATTTGCAACAAATATTTCAGAAGGATTCTTAAATTTATTTAAGATTGGACCCAAAAATCCACCCGTTAAATTATTCACAACATTTAATGCCGATTCAATTTGTGGCTTATCAATAAATGATTCATCAAAGTAATCACCAGGAATAAATGATACAGGAAAATATGTTCCTGTTAATCTATTTGCCAATGTTACCGAAGCTGTTATTGGATTCTCAGGTACGGTAATTCTCCAATTTTTTGTGAAGAATGGTTGTTTTCCTGTTGCAACCATACTTGCACTAAACGGGTCTTGTAGTGAATCTAAATTAACACTACCAATAGTTGCTTGTAATAATTCACTTGCAATTCTCTCCTCAAATAAACTTTTAAGTTGAGCCGCTCCAATCTTTGCTAAATATGTATCTTCAGATAATGGTCCATTACTTCCATTTGGATTATCACTGAAAATTATCTCATATGGTGAATATGATGATGTTACAAACGTTGAGGGATCCCAATATGGTGTATATAACTTTTCGTTACCAACAACATCGGTTATTATAACCAAATCTTTATAACCACCTTCAGGACCATAAATATTTTGAACATAAGCAGCATCAATATAAAATTCATTAACTAAATCTAATACTGTATCTGTCGGATCGTATGGTCCTGAATTTGAATCAACAGGTAGTGGAGATCCGGGGACAGAATATTTTCCATCATAACCACCTTCAGGTCCATATTCATTAAGTGGATATAAATTATTTGCAAATTGATTTGTTGAAATTAAAGAGTCAGGTGAATCAATAACATTACTCACGGATAAATTAGTTTCATAATTAACACTATTACTACTAGAGGAATAAGTACCTAGAACAGAATAGGGTTGTAAATTACGGGATAATAATATATTCCTGAAATTCGATGAAGATGTAAACGATAATGTACTATCCGACATACTTTTTTATTAATAAATACATTGAGAATTTTTTTATAGAAAACATAATTTTAAGAATTTTCTATTTCTTATCCGTCATAAGTCCTGAGTTTGACGTTCCGTACGCCTCAACAGCTTTTGATTTAATGGTTGGGTCCGTCCACGCATTTAAGAAAAATTTATTAAATTCCGTCTGAGTAAGTGATCCAACACCATCACCTTTAATATTAAAATTATGTGTAACCTCACCACTAACTTCTTGTTTTGTTGCCACCTTAGTAAATGCCTCAACTATATTGGTCACTAATTTAGGACCAAATAAATTTTGTAAATCAGTATATAATGCAGAGGATTTATCATCATCTGATAAAGGTTTATTACCACTTACAGGACTATAAATGTTTCCGAGACCTTGTTTTATATTTCCATAACTTTGATTCAAAGCTGTCCCAAATCCCGTCGCAATGTTTTCACCTATTTTTAATAAGGCAGGACCCATATTTAGAAGTGCATCTCCAGCACCCGAAAAATCTCCTTGTAATGCCTTAACCCCCGCGCCTTCAATTTCACCAGTCATCGAACTATAGTCGTTTCTAACGTTTTTTGATGTTACATTTCTTGTGACCGATTTAACAGTTTCTCCTCTAACAACATTAACCGCGTTATAAAACCTTTCCATTGCCGGTGTTGACGCTTTACCAAATTGTACTGCCGTTTTACCTCCACGAATATTAGCATCAATAGATTGTAATACAGTTAATTGATCATATGCTAATTCTTCAATAGATTTATTCTGGTCGGATTGTTGGTCTTTTAATTTTGTAATTTGATCCGCAGTTAACTTAGAAACATTAACTTCTTCCATTTCTCCCGTTTTTTCGTTTTTAATCTGAACAACCGCCTCACCTTTACTATTTATTTGAGCCATATTTGCAATTAACATCTTATCTTCCTCAGATGACGCTAAACTTGGGAATTTAATTTTACTCATTTTCATATCCAAGTCGGCACTTTTAATTGACATATTTGCCAGCTCATCAGCAGTCATACCCATCGCTGCCGCAACTTCTCTTAACCTACGTTTTGCGCCAGGTAAAATTTCAAAACCTGACCCATCAGCCTTTAATTTAGTAAATTCTTTAGATACGTTAATCATTTCTTTTTGTAATGCTTCAGGATCATTTTGAGCTAAATCCATAGCTTTTAATGGATCTAATAGTGCACTACTTGAAACACCTAAACGTTGTAATGATGCGGATAACTCAATTGCTTTTTCAGGTGACATAAGATCATCTGCAAGTTTAAATGTCTTATCCATACTAATACCTAACATAGTTGCCTGTGATGCCATTTTTGCTAAACCTTTAACTCCATTATCAAAATTGTATAAATTTAATTGTTTTAAATTAGTTACAACTAAACCTGACACCGCCTGTACGTTAACACCAACACTTTTAGCGTAATTCGCCACTTCACCCATTTTATCTCCAACATCATATAGTGAAATACCAACATTTTTAAATTCTTTAGCTAATTTTTCTGTTTCAAGACCACTTACTTTAGACGCTGCTCCCATTTCAACAATAGCTTCAGTTGCCATAGTTGTGTTTACGCCAAGTTCCTCTGGGACATCCTTGATTACGTCAAATGCCTCATTACCAGTCATTCCTAATTTCATCATTTCTGGAATTGCATCTGCAATTGTGGTTCTCATCTCAGACATTCTTGCTTGTCCAATTCCCATTGCATTGGCCAATTCTTGGCCTTTATTCATTAGGTATTCTGCTCCTTTGAAGTTCGAAGGGTCTAATTCTTTCGCCATGTCTTCAACCGCTTTTTTAGCTTCACCTAACGGCCCAAACGGGTTTTGTTTTTGGTTGAATATTAAATTAAAATTGTCTGTTCCAGAAGAATTACTAATAAGTGGGTCTTCCGTATTTTTTCTTTGGTATTCTAAATCAATATGATCATATATTTTCTTATAGTCTTCTTCACTTAATTTAGCTGATAAACCTTTTATGTTTTCTGGTCCTCCCATTAATAGTTTTTAGTATAAATATTTAAGTATTAAGTTTTGGGCGTATTTTCCTCAACTATCTTATCTAAAAGATATTTTCTAATATATGTTGGTAATTTTAAGAACTCATTATATGATATTCTTAAAAATTTTGCCAAATAATAAAATTCGTCTAATAAAATTTTTGTATGATTAGAAGAAAGGCCGAAAAAACTCCACCCCAAAATTGATGGCAACATCAACTTTTTCTCCTGACGGGGCGTAAACTGTTTTCCTCAAATCCAATCTTGATTCGTTTTCTTTAAGGAAATTTCTTATGAACTTAGAATCACCAATTGGCATATTTTGACAAAATACGCTTATTTCATTTCTATCAGAACTACCATTTAATTCCAAAATAGTTTTATTTAACCTTGTTGTTATTGTAGGTGCGGTATATCCCACAGGGTATGAGTCAATTATTTTTAAAATTTCAATGGTATCATATAAACTTAACATTTTAAGTTTAACATCAGCTTTTGATTGTGGTAACTTAACAGTAAATGTACCATCATCATCAGGTTGTACTTTAGGTTTTGTGAGATTTAACTCATCCAACATAATAGATGTCTCAAAAGATTTTCCATTAGTCGGGTCAACTGTCGATATTCTATATTCAGGACCAAAAGATGTGTTACGTAAAAACAAAAGTATTGCTTCAATATCAGTTTCTAGTAATTCTTCAGGTCTAATATCTCTTTCATAAAGTTTATTTCTTAATAAAGGTAATACAACACTTTCATTAATTGATTTACGTGAATCAATATTCACTAAAATATTTTCATCGCTTGCAGTTAAGTAACCAACTTTAACGCTTTTCTTTTTTGATTTATAGAATAAACCACCTGAAGGTAATGTTACCACATCATGTGGTAAGTTAAAATCCATTTGTCCGTAAGATATCGTATCTTGATCCATTTTTTTTATATTTTTTTAATTTATTATTGCACAAAAAACCGTATACATCATAAATGTACACGGTTAATATTAAAAGTAAAGTTTTTTAATATACTAATATACAACGATCCATACGAATATTTGAAGTAATCCCCGCAATTTTATCAGAGTCATATGATAAAGATCCACCATCATATCCTAGTAAGAAAGCCCCTTCTAAAATCCATTTCTCAACAACAACTCCCGTTGGGTCTAACATTTCCAAATCAACATTTTTCTTGTATCCCGCAGCATAACCCATACGACCTGTAACAGACTCCGCACATAAACGAATCCATTCCATAACCGCTTGAGACGCTGAAGGTCCGATTGGATCTCTAAACTTAACGGTAATTTCTTCCCAGGCGAATTTACCAGCAACATACGTTTCAGTGTTCAAGAAAGGAATTGCTACTGAAGCGATTTTTAATTTAGGTCTCGAAGTACTCTCCACATACCACTCATTAATTCCAAGTGATGATGGAAACCTTAAAATCCAACGATTTTCTCTTTTTGGTTCGTAAGGAATTGGCATTTTCATTAACAAATCAGCCATAATTTTTTATTTTAGTTTTTAGTTTATTTTAGTTTTTTATTATAAATATCACGATAATGAATTTTTTCTATTTACTTACATTTTTTTTGAACATATTCTTATACTAGACCAGAAAAACTAGTTAATATAATTTCTTTTGTCCTCCTGCAGTTAAATAAGTCTTTAATATATTATCTTCTTTTTTATCAAAATGTTTCTTCATAGTTTCTACATTTCTTACATCATCATCTGAAAAACCAATAAATGGTGTAAAGTAGTTACTAATCTTGTTCTTCATAAATGCCTTTTGTTGTAATGAATGTGATAAGTTTTTTATATAACTTACAAATTCTTCCATTGCATCTATTTTTCCTTGTTCGGGGTTAGTTGCGGAACCATCTCCGAAAGACACAGGGTGAAAACGACACATATCTAAGTAAGATCGTATTAGTTGATCTTTAGATAATTTATCTTCATCCGCTAAATCTCTATACTTTAAAAGATTTTTCGCTAACTGATTTGAGTCCAAACCATGTTTATTCTGTTTAATTAATCTATAAACCCCCTCTTTTAATATAGAAGGTGTGTGTCCTCTTGCGGTAACAATAGCAAATATTGAACCATTATTAACTGCTTCCACAAAATCATCCCATGCCGGTCCTGTTGGTGCAGACATTGCATCCGTTATAAATTTTTTGTCTCCTGATACAAGAAAATCTCTGAAAGGTTCTTTATCAAAAGATACTATCGTATGTCCCTCATATTCAAAAGTAGTTTCTCCAATATCAGTTCTATATTCCGCAAAATCTTCGGTTGACATTCCAACACTTTTACCTTTATCATCTTTAAGATATATTTTTGTTGGCATAAACATAAGATTATCATCCCAGTCAAAAGCGTAATATTTCATTACCGGTGTTTGTTTTTCTTGAATAATTTCGTTGATAATTTCTTTAACAATAATTTTGTGGTAATCTTTCATACACTAATAAATATTAGTAAAATAAAAAAAGGGGAACAAATTCCCCTTTTCCTTTAATTTATTTGTATGATTAGATATTGTCAAACGATGCTCCTGTTGGAGTGATGTAGAATGTTATATCTATGAACTCTAAAGAACGAGTTGGTTTGATATATATTTTACCTACCAATTGATTTCTGTCTAAGTCTTCAGTGTCACTTGAAACCGTAACTCTAAAGTCGTATAAACCTCTGTCTCGTCTAATTGCATCTAAGATTGGATTAACCGCATTTAAAAAGTCTTGCCTTACTTGTTCGTCGTTTTGATCAAATAGTAATCTCACAGAAACTGCAGATATCAATTTACGAGCTTGTAGTAATAATCTTCTCACGTTAATTCTATCAAGAGCTGATTCTCTAATTTGAAGAGTTTTATTACCCCAAATTACTGTACCAACATCAGAGAAGGTTGCAATTGGGTTGATTCTTCCTTGGTAAAGAGTATCTCTATCTTCTTGAGTCAACTTCTTACGTGCTTTGATTGAGTTTACAATACCTCTTGTGTAACCTGCCGCCGCAAACCAAGGGAATGCAATGTTGTCGGTTAATGCCAAGTTTCTTGTTACCTCAGCCGTTGCTGGGATATAGATTTGAGTATTGTTCACACTATCACGAGTTAACACCCAAGGGTAATAAGTAGCCGTGTAATTGGAGTCAATTCCTGTTTGTTCTAAGTTGTCAACCGCTTCTTGTGGATATATCATTCCATCTCCTCCTGTTGTTGTAGGTAAAAACAAATCGTAATCTGGAGTTGTTGTAATATAAAGTGAATCAGCCCTATCGTTTTCAATCATATCAATTGTAGCCTCAACTAAGTCAGTATTGTTTACGTAGTCAATACCTGGAGATACAAATACATTAATGTTAACCGCTTCAGGATTAGAGAATGTTTGAAATCCTAATAAGTAAGCGTAGTAGTCAGTATTTGCAAAACTTTGTGTTCCATCTCCGATAGAGATTTGTTTAAATGCTCCCCACCCTGTTGCTAATGGATATCTTGATGAAGGACAAGATCCATTCAAGAATCCATTTCTACCAAGTACAAATTTGTCTGAATTTGTTCTGTATTCTCTATAGATATCCCATCCGTCAAAACCACCATAGAACATTGTTGTGAATTTTCTTGAGTAAATTCTGTAATATGGACTTGTTTCGTTTGTAGGTTCTTGTTGGAATGTAGCATCACCAACATAGTATTTAGGTGTTCCACTTGTTGTAAACGCTGGTCCGATTTCAATCACACTAGCATCTTTATCCATGTGGAATCCTTTTGTTTGGTATGACCACTCAACTCCATCAATATTACATAAATCAATTGGAGCTCTTTTTCCTTTGTATTGGAAAAAGTCTGTATCAAATCCGATGTTATTAGAGAAACCTAAATAAGTTCTTCTAACGTTATCACCATTTGATCTGATTGCATCATCGTTACCACTTGTAAAACCAAAAGGTGGATTATAAATAATTTCACCTGGAAAATCATATTTAGTTTTATATACAGGGAATGGAGGTGTTACATCAGCATATTCTCTGAATGTATATCCATCAAAACCACAAGGTAATGAATCAATAGGTGCGTCCTCATCAATTTCAACCATTACAAATTTAGAGTTCAACGCATATTCTCCGTCTAATGAACCTATTTTTTTACCGATGAAATTATTTTGATTTAAATCCATACTACAATTTGTAAATTTTTCTAAAACTGTAGGGTTAGCATCTGAATCGTAATAATCTCTTATAATTACATCAAACGTTCCATTGGAGAATGACATATTGATAATTGAAACTTTAATTTCAGAGTTTGCTGAGTTACCATCAGAAATTGAGTAGAACTTGAACAAGTTAAATACTTTGGTACCTCTTAATTCAGATACAATCCAAGGGGTACTTGGTGATTGGTATCTATCTAAGTACCATCCAATACTATCTTGTTGTCCACTTTGTGCGGAATCTAATTCAATTAAATTTGAACTCAAACCTCTAATGAAACCTTTGTTCCACCCATAGTTTAATAAAGCTTGGAATTTTTCCTCTAAGAATAAAGGAACATTCTTTCTTGGTTTTTGGAAGTTAGTAGATCCAAAAACTTTAGAAATGTAGTTAGAATCTGAAATCGAAAATGATGTCTCAAAAGAGAATGCAGTTCCATCATCATTTGTAACATTAACAACAAATGGTAAATATGGATTTTTAAGAACACCCACATATTGTCCTGACATATTTAAATTTACGTTATTGATATTCGTCACTTCAAACAATGGATTTGTTGAGTCTGAATATGTTGCAATACCTCTTGATCTTAATGTACCAACAACTAAATCATCAAAGTTAGTATATGATGTACCTGTATAATAATAAACCGATCCATTAATTGTACCTGTATAACAATTAGTATTAACTGCAGTTGGTGTAGGTGTCGGTGATGATAATGGTGTTGCCGTAGCACATGGATTAACTGCCGACGGTGTTGGTGTCGGTGTAAATGGAACTGTTGTTGTTACAGTTACTGGTATTAAATGCAAATCATCAACATAAGCAAAGAATGAGAATCCCGAATAACTATTATTACCATTATTTGTAAATAATGAATAATACCAAGGATCGTTATATGGTGATTCATAATCAGTTTCAGTACTTGATACTGAAGGAACATTATAAACATTAGTTTCATTTGTGAAAATTGTTGATAATGTATCATAATCAGGACCATAAATTGTTCCAAAATAATCAATTGTATTAGTTTGGGCAGTAAATGGGTTAGCATCGGTAATTACATCAAAAACCATATTATTGATTTGAGTTTCTAATGTTGATACATCTCCATTGAATTGTTCAAACTGAGTAGTTAATATAGTTTCAATCTCATCGGGAAAAGTAGTTATATAACTAATAGTTGATGGTGAGTTTGTACATCCAGTAAATTGAACAATATAAGGTACAACCATATAATCCGCAGGATCACAATAAGGTAAACACTCAACTATTTGTGGTGTTTCACAATAAAAGTCAATAGTAGTTGGATCTACATTTGCTTTAGTTATAATTGACCATGATGGTCCTGCGTCATAACCAGAAAGTCCTAAAACTCTTGTTACAAATAATTGATTAGATTGCTGTAAATATGATTTTGCTATGTACGCCGCCTCATACTTAGGAATCTGTGTATTTATGAATTTTTCTGCAGATGTTCCTCCGAAGTAAGTTTGAAATTCATCATAGTTTTTGATGAATATCGGCTCAAAAGCTGGTCCCTTTAAAGTTTCGCCCGCAATACCCAATGTGGTAACTCCCACACTTTGAGCCACAAAACTTAAATCCACTTCAGAAGTATAAACACCAGGTGATACGAATACTTTACCTTTAGTTGCCATAATTTAGTTTATTTTTTGGTTTTAATTTTATTTACTATATAAATATTAATAATTTGACGAAAAACTTTACTTATTAGAAAGTATTTATATTTTGGTAAGATTTTATTCTGCCTTTTTTCTACCCTATGGATAAAGATACTAAGAAGATAAAAAACCTGAAGATTTCGGTTGAATCACACAAAACCCTAAAAAAGTATTGCGATAAACGTGGTATTAAAATGTATAAGTTTTTGGAGAACCTTATTTTTGAAAAATGTAAGGAAAAAAAAGATATATACGGGGAAGATTAAAGTAACTCTTCAGTAAATACTATTGAAGATTGTTCAGAAGGATTATCTTTATTAATTGTTATTTTAACTACATCTCCATTATTAACTAATATTACTAACACATCATCACCATAGTAATCACCATTAATAAAAACAGAATATGAATCCACGTTTTTACTACCCATAAAACACATATTAACGGTATAATGAAAAGTTTCCTCCTTTTCTGTGTCAATATCTGAATACATAAAGGTTGCGGTTTGGGGTGAATTAGGAACTTCTTTTTTAGGTTTTCTTTTTTTAATTTTACTTTCAGTTTCGTATATTTGGAATATTCTTGTAACCGCAGGTTGTACCTCAAACTGATCTTCATCAATTAAGAATCCCATCATTGTGAAAGTATATTTTTGAATGTATACTTTTCTCTTTTCCAAATCCATAATTGATTCATCAGAAATCTCATCATTTATAATTGGAATATAGTGTCCTTTAATAGTTTGATAAGCTTGTCTTGATGCAAATTTTTCTAATACAACTTGATTGAATTTATTTAATTCTCTCATTCTATTACAAACAATTGCAACCGTATATTTTATATTAACTGGTACAGGTTGCGGGATCTTGTAAATATCCATCCCATGACGTTGTCCATCCCAAGTTGGTACTTTAGCATAGTAATATAATCTTCTGTTTGGGATATTATACATAACCGATTGGTTATTACCATACTTAACTTCAGGCGTTCTGATCACCGTAATAAATGGTGGCTCAACATTCTTATCAATATTTTCAAAGTTCCATGTCTCAACAAATTGAGCCCAATTTTGTGTTGTTATTAAAACATCCACCATTGGTACCGTTTTTCCTTCAACTACGGTTTTAAGTCCGTCTTTAACAAAATCTAAAAACCCTCTATCTAAATCAGCATGTAATAAACTTTTAGGTAAATAAGTGCCGTCTTCCGAAATCATATCGGCAATCTCATGCCGTCTAGGAAGAAGTGTCTTATTAGGTATTAATGATAGATCTTTTTTTATTTTCTTAGGTAATCCCATATTAGTTTATTAAAAATATTTTATCTTTAATGTTAATCATTTCAATTTCATTTAACTTATAAATTGGTTCTTTCGTTGCTTTAATAACAAAAGAATCATATTTGTAAGGATTGTATGTAACCACATCGTTTGATTTAGGTACGGGAATATTCCCACAAGGAAATTCACAATAATCATCTAAATTACCAATAACAAATGCATGAACATTTTTTCTTTTTTCGTCTCTTACTTTTTGTTTCCCACCTTGTCTTACTCTAAACTCAACATTATTTAATTTTAAATAGTCAGCCTTTAACATAAGAAGTCCTTTATAAGTTACCGAAAATGTGTGTCTATGTAAGTCATAATAACACATTACTTTTTTACCAATTAAATTGTTAATTTTATTTTTTAACAACCCTTCTTTTTCGTCAGCAATTATTTTCATAATCCTCTAAATTCGTTTGGTCCAACAGGTGATCCAATTATTGTTCTATAAAAAGGTTTATATCCTTTATAAGTATGTTTTATATCTGAAGTGACACGACCATCATTAACTACGGTGTAATACCTCACAAACTTTTCCGTATCATAATATCCAACATAATCACCAAACTGAATGTCAATTTCTAAATCTTCTAAAGTTTTTAAATAAACCGACATTGTAATATTACCTGGCTCAAGGTTATCCATTTTTGTGGAACCCAAGAATTTATTTTCAGGTGCCGCAATTGAAATATATGCGTTGAACTCAACGGGAGGTAAAAATTTAATACCATCTTTAACCGTTTCGCCATATACATCATCAATTTTGGTTTTTATTTTATCAACTCTATAAAGTACACAAGTGAAATTCATATCACCAACCAACCACTCTTGACCCATCTCAACCTCAAGGTTAAAATCGGTATCCCCAAAAAATTTACCTAACCTTGTTATAGGAACATTATTCTCCATTTTGTCGTATTTATTGATAAATATCTTTTTTATTGTTATTTTTATAAAAAACAAAATTTTGGAAGTTGCCCCGTCACCAATAGAGCATAAAGCTTTGTCCTTATTGGATTCGTATTCGGGTGCCAACAATCATATATTGTATCTAAAAACAAAAAAAGAAACTAATAAAAAGTTTTACCCAACAAGAACTCAATCGGATTACATTATAAATTATTTTGATACGGTTCCTAAGGTTGCTCGTAAGTGGGTTGATCTTGATACGTATTTTGCAAAGAAGTTTGCTGAGGAAAGATATTTGATGGAAACTCCTGAAAAAATTTACATTGAGAAATTATTAGTTGAAAAAGAAAAATCATATCATATTTGGGGTAAGTTTTTTGAAAAGGATCCTTTAACCGAATTTTGGGTTCCTAAATCTTCATTAATTAAAACTCACAATGTTGAGAAAGTTGAGGTAGATTATTTTAAATACAGTCATAGACCTCCACTACAACATCAAAAAGAAGCAATAGAAAAATTATCAGGATCAAGAAGATTTATTCTTGCAGACGATATGGGACTTGGCAAGTTTTTACCGTTAAAAACACCAGTCTATACACCAACAGGAACTAAAAAAATCGGTGACATTAAAATTGGTGATAAGGTTATTGGTAGTGATGGTAGACCTCATAATGTAATTGGTGTATTCCCGCAAGGTGTTAAAGAAACATATAAAATTACATTCAATGACGGATTTTCAATTTTAGCTGGTGACGAACATTTATGGTCTGTTTCATCTCCCAATTATGGTAAAAATAGAAAAAATAAAAGACAAAAAAAATGTTTAGTTTTATCAACAAAACAAATGTATGAAGGTGGTAAAATAACTATAAAAGGTGATGGGTATAATAAAGAAAAAAATTATGAGATTGAAACTTATTACAAATCATCAAATGGTAATAATAAATGGCAAATACCTATCGTACAACCAATTCAGTTTGAAAGAAATGATATTCTTCCGATTGACCCTTATTTGTTAGGACTTAGTTTAGGTGATGGTTCGTTTAATAAAAAAAATATTAGATTTTCAGTTCATAAAGATGATTATGATGATTTATTTGTTTTATTTGGTTTAAAAGAAAACAAACAACAAGATAATAGAAGAAATGGGTATATTAATGTTGGTACTTCTTTGTATGATTTAGGTATTGAACATACTCGTTCCCACAACAAGTTCATTCCAGAAATATACAAATATTCATCAATTGAAAATAGATTATCTATTCTACAAGGACTAATGGATACTGATGGACATTGTATGTTTAACAATAGTGGGTCATTTCTTGGTACCGAATTTTGTACCGTATCAAAACAACTCTGTGATGATGTTGTTGAGATTGTTCAAACACTAGGTGGTATTGCGAGAGTCAAAACTCGTATCCCAACCTATACACATAATGGTGAAAAAAAGAAAGGTAAATTAGCATATAGAGTTAATATTAAACTTCCCAAGGGTATGAATCCTTTTAGATTAAACCGAAAGTCTAAAAGATATATTGAACCAAAAAAATACCCAACTGGTAGATATATTAAAAATATTGAAAAGGTTGGATTTGAAGATAGTGTTTGCATTTCTGTTGATTCTTCAGATAAACTATATGTTACCGAACATTGTATTGTAACTCATAATACAACCTCAACAATTATCGCAGCATTAGAAACGGGAACAAAAAAAATATTAATTGTATGTCCCGCATCATTAAAGATTAATTGGCAACGTGAAATTGAAAATTATACAGATAGACCTGTATATATTGCTGAAGGTAAGAAATTTTCAACTGAATCTGATTTTGTTATCGTTAATTATGATATCCTTAAAAACTTCCACGATATGGAAAAAAAGGGTACATCATTGTTGAATCAATCTGAATTTGAATTGGTTATATTAGATGAAGCCCATATGATTTCAAATCCACAGGCTCAACGAACAAAAATTATAAATCATTTTGTTAAGAATATTAAAAGAGTTTGGTTATTAACGGGAACTCCAATGACTTCTCGTCCAATGAACTATTATAACTTACTGAATATTATTGAATCACCTGTTGCCCAAAATTGGATGGCTTACGCTATTCGTTATTGTCAGGGATACCAATTTATGGCGGGTAGAAGAAAAGTTTGGAATGTGACGGGAGCGTCTAATTTGGAAGAGTTAAGAGATAGAACTTCAAAACAAATTCTTCGTAGATTAAAAGAAGATGTGTTAGATCTTCCCGATAAAATTATTTCACCCGTATATCTTCGTTTGAAATCAAAAGAGTATGAAGAACTGATGGGTGAATACTATGATTGGTTTGATAATAAAAAAGACGAATCCTCTTCCCTTACCGTTCAGTTCTCAAAATTAATGAAAGTAAGGAAGGTTATTGCAAATGAAAAAACAAAACAGACAATTGAATTTGCCGAAAACATCATTGAGCAAGGTAAGAAAGTTATAATCTTTACTAATTTCACGGATACTTTACAAACAATTTACCAACACTTTGGTAAACAAGCAGTTTATTTAGATGGTAGTTGTTCCAAACCTCATCGTCAAAATGCGGTTGATGAGTTTCAAGAAAACGATAAGATTAAAGTATTTGTTGGTAACTTAAAAGCTGCGGGTGTTGGTTTAACTTTAACTGCGGCTGAGGTTGTTATTATGAATGATCTATCATTTGTTCCCGCTGAACACGCTCAGGCTGAAGATAGAGCGTATCGTTATGGTCAAAAATCAAACGTACTTGTTTATTATCCATTGTATGAAAATACAATAGAAGGTGCGGTATATGACATACTAAATCGTAAAAAAGAAATCATTAGAACCGTTATGGGTGATCAACAATCTGAAAATGTTGGTGATGTTGTTGAGGAAATCCTTGGTTTAATTAACAACAGAAGATAAATCTTTTTGTTATTGATAATATTTATCATTAATGAAAGTAATCATCAAACGTATAAATTCAGGACTTGATTCAAAGTATAACGAGTTAATTCACACCTTTATTAAATTCTTACAAAGGAATTATCAATTAAAGGAGGATATCACCATTCAATTTGTGGGTAAAAAAATAGGTGGAATGTCTACAGGTAGTCAACACCCAACAAATGGTATCAAAGTTTTAACTGATGGTAGATTAAATCGTGATATAATGAGAACATTAGCACATGAGTGGGTTCATGCTTATCAAATAAATGTCCTTAAAAGAGAACAAGGTCCAAACATTGGTGGTCAGAATGAAGATGAGGCAAATGCATATAGTGGCCGACTAATCAAAATGTTTGAAGAAGAATATCCACAATTCAATGAATATGTTTTTGAAGGATTTAAAGGGATTAACAATAAAATTAATCTTATTAATGAACAAATTTTAATTTCAGAAAAACAAAATATCAAAAAAGATTTTATAATGGAAATGAAAAAAATTGGTATTGAAAAATTACCATATTCATATTCATCAATGAAACAATTCGTAGATCCTGAAACTATGAATATTCATTACAACAAACATTATAAAGGTTATGTTAAGAAATTAAACGATGCGTTATCAACTAAAAAAGGTGATGTTGAATTAGAAGACATAATCAAAAACATTAGTAAGTATGACACTAAAGTTAGAAATAATGCTGGTGGAGCTTTTAATCACGCTTTATTTTGGAAAATGTTAAGTCCAACCAAACAAAAACCAAGTGGTGAGGTGTTTGAAAAAATTACAAAACAATACGGAAATATTAAAAAATTAAAAGATGAATTTAATCAGGTCGCTAAAGATAGATTTGGGTCAGGGTGGGCTTGGTTAATTTTAACTAAAAATAATAAATTAAAAATTATATCTACATCAAATCAAGATAATCCATTAATGAATGTGGTTAAAGATGGTGGGTATCCACTATTAGGACTTGATGTGTGGGAACACGCATACTATCTAAAATATCGTAATAAACGTGACGAATATATAAATAATTTTTGGAATCACGTTAATTGGAAATTCATTAACGAATTATATTTGTTAAGAACAAAATAATAAGATATTTATAAATAAAACCCATATGTCAATAATTAACGAACCAGAAAGAAGTAACCTATACAAAAAAGTGAAACACGTTTTAGGTGCACCACTTAGAAGTGTTGAATTGGAAGAGGAACAAATGGACACTCTTCTTGAATTTTCTATTGACGAATATTCACAATACGTCCAAGATTGGTTAACTGAGTCTCAGTGGACTAATTTGTATAACTTAAATATGGACACTCAGTCATTATCAAAAGCATTTACAACAAGAAGTTTAGATTACGAAACAAGGTACACATATGCTTACTCTAAAATTGTAGGTCTACAATCTGGTGGTGATTCAGTATTAAAAAAAGATTTCATACAATTAGTTCATAACCAACAAATATACGAAATTCCTGAAAACAGAGAACTTAATGAATTGTTATGGTTTACACCAGCAACTTTAAATAGCTCAATGTTTGGAGCAGGATTTGGATTTGGAGAATTTGGTGGTGGTATCGGTGGAGCTGGTGGATTTGCGCAAATGGGTAACATGGCAGGAAGTTATTTTATGATGCCCGCATTTGATATGTTATTAAGAATGCAAGAGATCAACATTCAAAAAAGGATTATTTCTGGAGACTTAACGTATAGAGTAACCGCATTACCGGGAGGTAAAAAAGCAGTTCACTTAATGAACACTCCTGGTGGTAAATTTGACTTTGGTAATTCCACTATGATGAAAGGTAGAGTTTGGTATTGGTATTATGATGTTGGTCCTGAAGATAGGGACGAATGTTTAAAAAACAATCCTGATATTATTAAATTACCTTCTGACGTGCCTTACGATAAAATTAGTTGGTTGGATCTTAATAATCCGGCTCAAGTTTGGGTTAGAAGATGGTTTATTGCTTATTGCAAAGAAACATTGGCAAGAGTAAGAGGTAAATTCAGTGGTAACCTTAAATCTCCTGATGGTGAGTTAACTATGGATTATGCCGCATTAGCAACTGAGGCAAAAGATGAAAAAACAAAATTAATTGACGAATTAATTGGTGCCGAAGGTCGTTTAACAAGATTGAAACCTGAAAAGGTAATGGAACGTGAAGCATTAATTGGTGAAAGTTTAAATAAGGCAATGAAATTTAGAGCGTTTCCAAGACAAATTTACGTTATTTAATATGCCAATAATTAAAGAAATACCAATAAGAAAAACGGTAATGAAACAAAATATAGTAATAGAAGACAAAACTAAATATGATAATTTAATTTTGTTTGAAAAAAATTACATAACAAATAGTGAGGATTTAATTATTGTTAAAACAATTGGTGGATCAGAAATTTTATTAAACTCTGAAACCACCAATCGTGTTATTATAAAATCATTGGTTAGTGTTTTAGTTAAACCTAACACAGGAAAAATTGATGAGGAGTGGGATGAACTATTATTAGAAAAAGGGGCTTGTGTCCAATTTCAATTTGTTCAGGGTAACTGGTATGTGCTTTCGTCTGATGGAATAAAAATTACCTAAAGTATTTTAGAACCTTTAGTCATATTTTTTATACGAATTCTTCCCAACCTGGCTCGGCAATATCGTAGATGTGGTCAGGATTAATACCAACGTTATTCCAAAAATCTAATTCTTCGGTGGTTATAGTTAGTAAATCATCCAAATTATCTTGGTCTTCAGGACTGAATGGTTTACCATTAATCAATTTACATTGGTCTGTCGTATAGAAACTTCTATCTTCAGGATCCTTAACTAATAAAGTATCTCTAACCTCATTATCAAATACAATCATCAAAGGTTCAACTCGTTTGTTAAAAGTTGTAATTGCTCTTTGGATATTATATTCCCCTAACATTTCGGGATTATTTTCTAAATCAGACGGTTCAATTCTATAACAATTTAATTGAACTATTGATTCCATACTTTCGGTAGGGTAGACACCATATCCTTCATAATAACTATCTAACTGTTCTTGTGTCCATCCTTTTTTTGGTTTATTAACTTTTTGAACGTCACCATGAGATGCCTTTGTTCCGTTATTCACATAAAGGATTGTATCACCAAGATTTGATTGTATTCCATCTCTTATAATAAGTTCCATATGTGCCTGTCTTGACATCAACGATCCAGCCTTAGTGGTTTGTTTACTACGTTTAATGTAGTCCTCAGAGCTTAACTTAACCCTTGATTTAGAGGCAATCTCAGCCAACGGAACTCTTTGGTCAAATATCTTTTGGATATACTCATAATACCATTCAATAAATTCTTTACCTTCACCTCTAAGTAATTGTTTAACTCCCTTATCCAAAAACTTCTCAATGTATTTAGGCATCTTCTTGGACTTAATACTATTACCCGTTAGTTTAACTTTACCATTGTGTTCCATTGTTGCGTAGTTCTTACGAGCCAAGTTAATACAAGAATCCCAAGTACCATCGCAATCAAGTCCCATTTCACCTTTCATAAAGATATCATTAAACTCTGCAACATCGGCATCATAACCACGATATTCTTTACCCTCTTTAACCAACCAATTTTTTCCTTTACCTATATAAACTCTGTCATCAACCCCACCATCAGGTAATGAAAAGTTCATACCATCCGTATCACATACCAAAGGACTATATCCTCTCTTACTAAAGAAGTTTAACATTTGTCTTAAGTATTGTCTACCTGTACAAGTGATCTGTTCTCCCAGATCAGTATCTCCCCACGGAAATACCTGTGGAGCAGATAATGATCCAAAGAACGCATTAATAAAGATCTTAATTGGTAATTGTTTACGGTCGTAAGAGGTTGATTTCTTTTTATCTATGGTTTTATATTCTGCCGCCAAGTTTTTATACATAATACGAGAGTTACGGAAATAAGTTAATAACCCCTTCATTGCTCCTGTTATATCACACTCAGGGAACACGTTGTGAACTAACTGAATGGATGGGTATAGTGACGAGTAGTCAAGTTTTAATACGTCTTTAGAATAACCTACTTTAAGTAAACGTGATAAACCACCAACAAAATTTCTTCGTTCTTTTTTCTGTGGTATTGCCAAACCATATTTATATGACCAAGCTAACATTACCATTTTCCATAATGTTGCAGTACCCATTGTAGATGCTCTCTCATATGTTGTTGGAACCAATGATGATAATAGAAACGTTGCTTGGTTGAACTCGTCATCAACAATCAACGTTTCTTCAAGGTCGTCGTCAAGATAACGTTCAACTATTTTGTCCCCCGTTGTTTTAAGATAGATATCTCCTCGTCTTACACATATCTCATCTACCTTTGGGTCAATACCTACTTTTTTGTATTTACCATTTTCGGTATTTAACCAATACTCATCTTTTTCTGCATACATTGGACCAATACTTGTGTGGTCAATATAGATACGATCTTTTGATTCGGAATCAATAAACTTGGTAATATATTTCAACCCTGCCTCTTTAATGTTTGAGTTGATTGCTTGTGATCTACGAACTGAGTGAATAATATCAATTACATTATAACCCCACATTTGAACTTGATTAAATCTTTCAACCTCATTTGCCAACTTTAACATTGACTCTCTTTGTGATATTGTCTTTTTACCATTCATTGATATTGCAATCTTCTTAATATCTAAATGAAGTGCCTTACATCTTTCAAATATCCAAAACCAGTCAAAGTTTGCTGAGTTATACCCCGCAATGATTGATGGTTTAAGTTGGTCTATTGTTTTGAAGAACTCCACAAGACCTGATCGTTCCTCATCTTCGTTTGAACATTCAATAACTTTTTGGAATCCTTTATTTGTTTTCATTCCAATCATAAAGATACGACCATCCTTTGGTTCAAGAGAGGTCGTCTCAAGGTCAAATACAAACCTTGTAATATCATTGTATTCGTCAAACCCTTTGAACAATCGTTTCTCTTTTGATATTAGGTATTGTTCCACAGGAGAAACCATTAGGATTTTATCTTTTGCCTTTTCACCCCACGGATCAATTCCACCATCACGGAAGAATTGGGTTAAAGAACGATACCCTTTAATGGATTTAACCATAAAAGTTAATCCTTCTTCTAATCGTTCATTACCATCTGTTCGGAGTTTTTCTATAAGGATACCATATTTACCCATCGCTTGTTTTTGCAACGATTTTGATCCTTCGTAAAAGTTAAGACCACGTAGATCACCAACCCAAGCAAACGCGATTAACGAATCTTGTTGTATAATTTTACCTTTACCAGGTACTTCTTTAATTTTGAAAATGTGGTCTGATACGTAATCAAACTCTACGGAAACAATATGTTCCTCAGGATCGTTCCCTTCTAGGAAACTTTTTATTTCTTCTTGTGATATCATAATATTTTTTGAGTTGGTTCATTGGCTTTCGTGTACAACGAAATTTACCTTACCTCTATAAGTATATTGATAATATCAATTTAAGTCAATTTTAATATCTAAACAATTATTAAAGTTACGGACATTCATTAGTCTGTGTTGATATACCAACTTGCCAATATTCCTTATCACCGCAATTTTGAATTTTAATATCATTAGTACCATTAACGGTTATAAATTCAATGGTATCATTATCTATAGTTGGTTTAACCCCTCCTAACCAAGCCTCAATTCCCAACTCTGATGCTACATGGTCAATACGACAGGCAAAACCATAATATTCACTACCCGCAAAAACCAAACCAATTATTTTAGCCGTACCACCAAAATCAGCAATTAATGCCGAGCCAGAATCACCAGGGTAGATTGGGTAGATACATATTGTTGATAAATTAGGGTCATTTTCAGGTCTAACAAATTGTATCACATCACTAAAATTAACAGTCTCATTTACACCTTGTAACTTATATGGTGTAACAGGAATATTCACACCTACAGAAAACACTCTTAAAGGACAATCATTATTACCTTTAGCTCCTGTTGTACGACCGCTACTAAATAAATTTGGGTTGGATGTTAAAATGTTATCAATTTCAGAAGTCGTGGCGAACTCCATAGGTGTTGTAAATGGTAAACCATATTGTTTAAAAGATTCTGAAAAATCAATAACTGGGTCACACTCAACAGATACTAAGGCACCATCAACTCTATTTATACCTCCATCAGTTGTTTTATAAATAGGAACATATCTAACAACATTACCAATTTTATTAGATAAAGGAGGTGATATAAACTCACCTGATTGATATACTTCATCAGGTTCATATGAACCTCCATCGTTTATATCATATTCATTTTCAACTATACCTAAAGGATTTCGTTGATTAGAATAAAACGAATCCCTGATGACTACGTGATTGTTTGTAACCCCAACCAAAGCCTGAGTTTCAATATCAACAGCAATAAAACCAAGAGTACCCATAGTTCCAAGTTTAGTTTTACTTGTTAAAGATATACCACCCATTATAGGTCTTATTGTTTGTCTATTTGGTGGTGGGGTTGTTTGCCAACTATAACAATTTGAATTACATGCCAAAGGTTTAACTTCTCCAATCTCAATAACATCTGTTTTTAATATTCTATTATCAACAAAAAAATCTTCATTTGGTAAAACTTCATCAGGATTTAATGAATATAAAGGTTTTTTCTTTGGTACAAAAAATATAATAGACTCCTCTCCTGTAGAAACCCCGTCTTTTTGTTTGAACCCTAAACCAACCCCGACATAATCAGGAGTTGATTCAAAAAGATTATTTATCAAATTTTTAATTTCGTTAGTTAGCATATCAACAATTTTTAGTGGTTAATGATAGGTAAATAGTATTAACTAGAGATATAGTTGTCGTAGTTGTTGTAGTTGGTCCAAAAGATTCTTCACAAAATAAAAAACCCGTAACGTTGTTTACTGGTGGCATGATTCCTGTTTCATTGCCCCAATTTGGTGTTGTTATTATTAATTGAGTAAATGGTTCGTCATTGTTAAAATAAAAGACACCACTACCGCTTTGCGACCAACAATCACCATTATCTTGAGTAATTAAAGTGTTACCTGATATATTAGCACAACAAAAATCAAAAGAAGTTATTGTTGGGATATTTGTTCCTGTATCAGTTGTAAAAGTAAATGTTTCTCTATAGTACACACCATTGATAGTATCGTATGTGTAAATCCAAATAATTAGAGCAATATCATTAACAGGATAACTAAAATTTAAAGTATAAACTGTTGTGTTACCAAATGAAGGTGCGGGCCAAAACATTTTTTTATTTGATATATCGTACCCTTCTAAACAATGTGGATGACATGGAGATGGCGGAGGTGTATCCTGAAGATTACAATATTTATATAACCAATCACCTGTAGCAGTCGCACTAACCACTAAACCATTTGAATATTCTTTAGAGTCTCCAGGTTGTGGTAGTTCTGTTATAGAACAAGGTGCATTAGTAGTTGTTGTAGTTATTACAGGTATTGTTGTGGTTGTAGTTATTACAGGTATTGTTGTAGTTGTAGTTATTACAGGAGTTGGAGTTGGGCAACAAGCTCTACAACTAGGGCAAGGTGTTGTTGTGGTTGTTGTGGTTGTTGGTATACTAGCACAACAAGGGAAACCAACTACATAACAAGACTCATATGGAAGATCATCAGCAATGAAACTTTCTTGTACATTTATATAAAGTTTTTCCCTGATTGGTAAGATTAAGGTACCATCTGAATTTCGTAATAAGAACTGACCTTCATATCTACCAACCTTTCTTGTATCGTTTGGTGTAAATTGATAATACACATAGTATTCGTATTCCGCATTTGGATCCATTTGAGTTTTTTCAACAAATCCCGCAGGTCTAGTAACAATTCGTGGAATTCCCGTTTCAGTGTCTACCATAGAAAAAAAGATAGAAGCTTCCTCGATCATTTCCATCATTTTGTTATAATCACTTCTACCGTCCTTAACAACTTGCATCTTTAAAACGGGCAACGTAGCATTTTTCTTAATGTAAAATTCCATTATTTGATTTTACAATAAATATTGCAATTAACATTCTTTTCTCAATTTACCATCATAAAAATCAAATCTATTGTGATCAGTTGGGGTTGAAAGTAATACAGAACCTATTATATTACCCTTTACCATTTCTTGATAACAATGAGACATAAGAGTTTGTTCGTGAGGCATACTATATTTTGTTTTGAGATAACATTTATAATTACCTTCCTTTGACATTACTATTGGCCAGTTACACAAATAAATTTCACCTGTAGCATATGGTATTCCGTTGTAAGATTTTATGTGTTTAAATTCTAAATTAGGTGAGTTAGCATCCAAACCATATTCGGGCAATCTTGGGTTGTTTACCCAATGGGATTCTCTAAATGATTGTGGTACATTATACCAAGCCCATTGTTTATTGTGACTACCATAAAATTCACTAAAGTTTAACTTTAAAAAATCAAAATTTTCTTTTTTTATTATTTTTAATGTGTTGTCAAATATGTTTTTTATTTTTCTAACAAATCCATTTTTACAAGTTATATCTCCCCCATTATAAAAAAACATATCGTCCTCAAAAAAATAATAATGACTTAAATTATTTTGTTCATTAAAATGTTCAGCAATAAATTGCCTTCCACCTGTTATACCAATATTATCTTTTTTAATATGTTCAAACCCATATTGGTCACATAGTTGAATATATCTTTCGGTTGTTGTTAAATCTGTTGAGTTATTAAGTAAATATTTTTTAGTTTTAGTTAAGAATGATGGATCGTAGTCTAACATAGACTCAATAAGAGTTTCAAATTGTTTTGGCGAATTAAATGTAATTACATATAACCCTATCTCACTACCAATATCATTAATTTTAATTTTAGTTTCAACATCAATAGGTTTCTCAAAACTTTTTAAATTTTCAAAAAATGGCCATACCAATCCATTACCTTCAATTTGAAACCTGTGTATTAATTCAGGATATTTGTGACATAATATTGTAAATAAACATTCGTCGGCACCCATTAAATTATCTTTTAATGTGGATTCCATTACCCCATAATATAATGTATTCATATTATGAATTGTATTTTTATGGCCACCAAAGAAACCACCTCTTGCAACATAATTAACATAATCAGTATTACAATACTTTGCCATTTGGTTTCTTTCAAACCCATGTATCTCGTCGTTAGACTCATAAGGGTATGTTATATGAACATATTCTTTATCTAATAATGTCATATAATTTTCTAAATTATCTAAAACTTTATCATTAATAAAATATCCTGTACTAACCGTATTTGTTAAACCACCATCAATCCAAAAAAGATAATCAGAATTAAATGGATTTATAATTGCCGAATCATTTAACATAAACATTTTTGTGAACATCATTGGATTATAATATTCTAATGTTGCTTGTGGGGATTCTCTTAACCAACCCGCAAAATTTTTCCAACTATCTGTATTACGTATTTCTTGGATCTTATTAAAGAATGGGTTCCAAGTCTTAAAGTCCTCTAAATTCTTTATGAAAATTTTAGTTGGTTTATCCCCACGTATTTTTAATACATCTTCCTCCAAATCTTTAGGTATCCAAATACACATCTGAACATCAGTTTCTAAAAATTCAAAGAATCTATTTTTATAATATTCAAAATCTCTTTTTGCCCACCCCTCAAGGTTTCCTCTGCCCATATCCCAAAGGCCAGTAACTAATGTTATATTTTTATTCATATTTAAAATTTTTGATCAAAGAACATCCCTTCATGAATTCCTAATTTATAAATGTTATTACTGTTACTCAAATAAAATTCAATAAATAAAAATTTTTTATTTCCATGTGATGGATCACAACCCATAGATTCATTATTAATTGAAAAATAAAATTTTTCATTATTCTGTTCCTTCAATTTTTCTTCTATCACACTCTTAACATCTTGAGTAACATTTAATGATATATTTGAATATCCCTCATCAATTTCAAATGGAGGGGTACCATAAAATGCATTTAATACTGTTATTTTAATTGGGTCATTTTCGGTTCTTATTTTTTTATACCAATCCTCATGTATAATAGTAACATATGGGTTATACGTAAATTTAAAAAACTCATAATTTGTCTGTCCTTCCACATATGAATTTAACCAAGACTCATAATCCCACCTACCCCAATAATCAACGGGTCTACATTTTTTTATGTGTTTAGATTGTGACCACCAAAAGTTTCCCCAATACCAACCACCATTACAAGTAACACCAACATTATCATATTCGTTTAATTTATCAACACAATCTTTCCATTTATCAATAACAAAATACTCTAAACACTCTCTCCATGATTGAATGTTTATTATTTTTTCTTGGTTAACTTGTTTAGTTGCGTTATCGGTGTATGTATTACTAACTCCTTTAGCGTGAAAATAAAGGATCTTCATGTCCTCATTGGTGTCACCTAATTCTTTTACTTTATGAATTCCAGGGTATTCATTACCATTATTAATATGGCATTCGGTTTGTATTTTATTATAACCTTTAAGAAAGTCGGTAAATACATTTTCATTATTCCCATTTAAATTACAAGTAAACCATATAATATCCGCACTATCATATAACCCAGAAGATATAAGTCTTTCTATTTGGGAGTTTAATATTTCTTCCCAATTACCTGTGAGAAATGTGTGATGAACTATACCTATCATTATTTTTTTATTATTACACTTGTTATACTCCAGTCGGGTCTATTTTGATATATCTCAACCGATAATATATTTTCATTTAAATATGTGATCTCATCTTTAGTTAAATAATCGGATTGTATTTTACCCGTTAAGATGAAATTTTTTAACATATCTAATGTTAATGTTTTTGTTGAGTCTCCCCACCCACACCAATCCTTTTCAGGCATCTTAGCCTCTAAACTAGTGTGTAAGTCTTCAAGTACATATGTCCCCCCTGACTTTAATGTTTTAAATAATTTTGCTAATGTGATTTGTTGATCGTACATTCTATGTGAACCATCATCTAATATAACATCAATTTCATTATATTGGTTTGCAAATGTATCTAGCATTTCAGGATTTGATTGATCAACATTAATTAACTCAATACGATCTAAATTTTTACCCCCTAATTTTTCTTCACAGAAAGGTAAATTATTATCTAACCCTAAAACTTTTGAGTTTTTAAAATAATCTCTCCACATTAAAATAGATCCCCCATGATTCACACCTACCTCAACAAAAGTTTTAACCTCATCTTTTATAGGAAGAAATAAATCATCGTAAATTAATCTTAAATAATTATGTTCATAATGTTTATCTGTATCATAGTATTCTACAATATCAGATAATTTTTTGCCATCAGGGATCTCTATATTGAAGATGTCGTAATAACATTTATCAATGGTTCTATTTGGTAACATACCATAAGAGAAGGCGTGAAATATAAAATTTTTATCTACGTTATTTTTATACTCTCTACCGTTTAATACTTTATTAGTTATTAATTTAATGTTTGTTTTGGAATCGGGCATAATATCCATTAAATGTCCAAAACAAGTTTGATCGTGCCATAATCCTGTTTTATAGAACCCCATTTCATTATTTGGTCCCCCAACTAAATTATTACCTGTCTCCCACCATTTATTCATTACTCGTTTTGTCCAATCTGAGTTTTTCATTATAAAAACACCAGCATTTAATCTACTAGGCCCATGATCTTCAGTACATATAATATTATAATTTGGATCAATAAAATCTTCCACAGTATAACTAAAATCACATACTATTGCATCTGCATCTAAAAAAAGAATGTACTCAGGATTATATAATTCAAAAACTTCATTAATGAATTTTGATTTATACCATGTTGGAGATCTACCTTCTAATGCGGTTTTTATTTTATTATCATCAGACTCTAAATGATATATGTATCCCTTTTCATCACAATACTTTTTATTTATTTCTTTTGTGAATTTACCATAACTAAGGTTAGTGGTAAAAAATTGTGATATAACTATCTTCATATTATAAATTACCTGTTATTCTATCACACCACCCTTTTGATACAGAGTGAGGCCATACAACCCAATAGGTTGGTTTATCTGTTGCATTAAATTCTCTCCATATTTTACAATAACCATCGGGATCATTTTTCATTTTGTTGATTTCATTAATATCGGCATCTAATCTATATAATGTTTCGTCCTTTGAGTTATGGAATGCCACCACCCAAAAATCATAGTCTGTTTCAGGTACACTAACATAATTAACATCAATACAATGTTTGAATATTGAAGAAAAAGATTGTTTCCATTCTTCTTCTGAATTATATGTGTAAGGGGTTGGTGGGTATTGTTTGTCTAATGTGTATTGTTGTACCGCTCTTTTTGAGAATAATAGACCAGAATATTTTTCATAATCTTGTACGGTTCTTTCTGTACCTAAACCATAGATTCCAAAATCACTATCGGGAGTTTCTCCATCAACACCTAATAATTGTCTATTTTTTTGGTGACATCTTTCATTTCGTTTACCCCATTCTTTATCATCATCCCATTGTTTTGTTCTACCCTTACGAGTATACTCATGCCAAATAACCGTTTTATGTGGGTGAAATAAATCATATCCGTGAGTATATGCTCTTACCGCAATTGAAATTTCTTCTCCGTGAAAATAAAACTCAGGGTCATGTTGCACTTCAGTTGAAAATTGACCTAAAGTAAAACAGAAATGTGCCGAATAAAATCTTGAGGGGATTGGAGACTTTAATTTGTCCCATCCTGGTATTGTTTCAGGTAAAAAGAAAACACAACCTTCAGGTGTGAATCTGTCAAATGCCATTCTCCATGGCTCTTTAACTCTCCCTTGTGGGTCATTATCAGGATCAAATGAAGAAACATAACCTGTCAACAAAGGTTTCTTATATCCTTTCTTTTGTAATTGTTTAATCATTTTAATTAAGGTGTCATCCCAATCCTGTTCAAATCTCATGTGAGAATCTAATTGTAATGTGTATTCTTCACCTTCATATAATTGTTGTGTCAAGTTTCTTGCCCAGCAAACTCCTGTTGAATCGGTGTAAGGTATATTTAAAATTCTAAATCTGTTGTCATTTTCATATTCAGAAAGATCGTCAAAACCGTCTTCAGGGTGAAATTGTCTTGCAATACCAAGTCTAATGTTTTTTGGTTTTTTTGCCTTTTCTAACAGATCTTTAATTGTTGGAATTAATTGTGGATCTCTATAAGATGCAATTTGTACAAATATTTTCATAGTTTTTTATTAAAAATAATATAATACTTTTAATAAAAAACAATACTTTAATTTAAAAATGATCAATTATTTTATAAAACTAATGTTGGGTTTGAAAAATAATTAACAACTTATTACTGGTATTGAAGTGAGTGGAGCAAATACATAAATAACACCGTTAACGTCAGTTTTAACAAGATATGAATTTGCTAAAGTAGTACAAATAGGTTGAAATCCAGTGTTATAAATACCTCTAAAATTTGATTTAGGGGTATATATTCCTCCAACTGGAGTATAGTTATAAAGTGTAACACCCATGTTAGGTGGACTATAGGACCTCACAGCCGATCCACCAAACAAGGTATTGAGGGTGGTATCAACACAAGTATATGTAGTAATTTCGCATATCACTAAACTATCACTTATATAAGGATTAGTGGAGTTTATTATACGGAACTGGCCACCTTTATTATAAGATGTTGTAAATGCATATGTAGTTGGTATTTCACTAGTTTGATTTGGAGTTTGAGTTGGAGTTTGAGTTGGAGTTGGTGGAGGTAGAGTTGGAGTTGGCGTAACATTATCACAAGGATTAAATGAAAGACAAGACTCACAACTTGTGTAAGTTGATGAACTTGAAACTATAGTTACTGGTTCATTAGTTCCATAATCACTAACGTAATAACATCCTCCATTTGTTGCCAAAAATACATATGATCCATCAATTGGAGTAAGAGAATTTAACATAGCGTAACCATAAGTTATATATAATCCATCACAACCGTTACAACTTCTA
>SXGR01002091.1_pt1 | contig 45980 bp, 44 predicted proteins | sample 3174711 | NCBI WGS metagenome assembly SXGR01 (sample SAMN11356860, study PRJNA531348) | freshwater metagenome | isolation source: freshwater sample F1-60 | place: China: Fuxian Lake, Yuxi | collected 2017-12-25
AGAAATCGCCCATCCGGTAGAAGAGCAACATCTCCGGATACTCGGCCTTGATGCGCAGGAACTGCTGCATCATCGGCGTGTGGGAACTGGGTGAGGCCACCGCGGGCGTCTCGCGCGATATGGTCATGGGTAACGATGCACGGGCTAGCCCATGTAGGAGCGCCGACCGAAGTCACGCAGAAAGATGCGCACCAGGTGGCGCTTGCGATCAGCTTCGTCGTAGTCCTGGTAATCGGTTCGCAGATGCGCCAGGCGAAAATTGTTCACGTACTGGATCTCGCCGGCATTCAGCACAAACGTGATGTGGTTCTGTTCCCCTGACATGATGCGGGCGGCCTCGCGCAATGCCTCCAGGCCCAGTGCATCGGGCTGCAGGCCCGCCAGCTCATAGCCCTTGGGCACCAGCGCTGGATTGAAGCGCGAGCACACCTGCCCGCCTCGAAGCTCGAAAATCGGGTACAGGTTGGTCAGCGGGGCGCCCTCGGGATGCTCGCCCTGGCGGTTCCAGTGAAAAGGTTCGTAAAGCCTGCGCAGCAGTTCAGGGCGCTGTTCGAGAAGCTCATTGTGCACGGTCATCATGCTCGCCGCTTTGCTGATGCCGCCCGAGTGTGCGGTGCGCAGCACAAGCAATCCCAGGTACGGTGGCGGAAAGTTGAATCCGTAATCGCTGTGCCAGGAAATTTCCTGGTTGGTGAGGTCGGCGCGTACCCGGGTATCGGTTTTCTTGCCAGTGTCGCGGACGTCATAGAGCAGCCGGCCGTCATAGGACTGCGCCACTGGCCGCGAGATCATCGAGGACAGCATCCAGTACATGGCAGTGAGCGATTCCTTGTCGTGCCGCTGCACCGGCAGCCGGTCGAGCACAGCCATGCCCACGCCGTGGTCGAGTCGCTGTCGCACTTCCTTCATGAGCATGCGGCAGGCTTCAAGCGGATAGTCATCCAGACAGAGCGCCCGGATATCCATGGGATTGGTGCGAAGAATCGATATCACCTCGTCGATTTCCGCGAGCGCAGGCTCTGGAACCGATACGCGCCAGTCGCTTTCACTGACATCGTCCCGCCGCCAGGCATAGGGCTTGGGGATGGGCTGCTCGTACATGGCGGGCGAGGCGGGGCGGCTCAGATCATTCATGGCGGGTTTCCTCAGGCGAGTTGTCGCTCAATCCAGCGGCCAGTGGCGAGCAGCGCTTGTTCACCGCGCCGCGGACCAATCACCTGCAGGCCGATCGGTAGACCTGTGTCGCCTTTCATGACCGGCAGGTTGAGCGCGGGTGTCCACGCGAGGGTCCAGAGATAGTTGAACAGGACCGGCCCGGTGTCTTGAAGGCCGAGCGGCGCCTCGCCGATTGCGGACAGGGTGAGCGTGGCGTCGTACGGAGCGAGCTGCGCGAGCAGGTGACTGCGGCCGCGCTCGAGCTCTGCAACGGCTGCGTGATAGGAGGTAAGGTCGATCCCCTGGGCGTCATTGACTAGCGCCTGCGCCGCGGCCGACATGACATCGCGATGAGTGCGGTATTCATGCACCAGCACCCGACCCGCTTCAAATTTAGTGACCACCCAGCAGGCGTCGAGCAACTTTAGGTCGAGTCCGGGGTTCGCCACTTCAGTGAGCTCGGCCCCCGCACGACCGAGTCGCTCGATGATTTCATCGAACTGCTTGCGGGCATCGGCCCGGGCATCGTCCCAAAAGTCGCTCCGGTAGATGGCAAGCCGCGGAGCGCGCATGAGGCCGCTGCCCACCGCACGGTATTCACGCATCTGCAAAGCAGCGAGAAAGAGCGAAAGATCCTCGATGCTCCGCCCCATGCAGCCCAGCGTGTCGAGGCTTTCGGAGAGATGACGCACCCCGGAAAAGCTCAGCTCGCCGTAGCCCGGCTTGATGGCATGGACACCGCAGTAAGCAGCAGGTCGGATGACCGAGCCGCTCGTTTGCGTGCCGACCGCGAGCGGTACCATGAAGTCCGCCACAGCTGCAGCGGAGCCCGATGAGGAGCCGCCAGGCGAATGCGCGGCGTTGTGCGGGTTGGTACAGGCGCTGGGATGTCGATAGGCAAATTCGGTGGAGGCGGTTTTGCCAAGCACCAGTGCGCCTGCCTCGCGACTGAGCGCCACGCAGGCAGCGTCGGCGACAGGGCGATGGCCAGCATAGATACACGATCCGTACGCGGTCGGCTGATCGGCTGTATCAATCACGTCCTTGAATCCGACCGGGATGCCGTGGAGCAGGCCGGCCCGCGGCGAGGCATCGGCGCGTTTCGCACTGGCGATCGCAACCGCGGGGTCGATCTGGACCCAAGCGCGTACCAGGGGATCGCGGTGCTGAATGCGTTCAAGACAGCTCCGCACAAGGGCTTCAGCGCTCAGGGCGCCAGCAGCGATCTCGGCCGCTGCTTCGACGGCGGTCAAGCGATGCGGTTCGCGTGTCATGGGAGCTTTTCGATTCGGGTACGGACGGGAACCATACTTCAAACGCAAAGCCCTGTACACGCGGGGGCCGGCAATCGGCACAGCGCCACGTGGCCGATGCCGCGCGGCGGAATTTCACCCGCGCGCTTGACGTATCAAAAGATCGTCGCGTACCGTCGGGCACTCTGACCGACCGGTGATCGGTCTCCAAATCGATTTACAACGATCCTTAACGGAGGATTTTCATGCTTCAGTCCAAATGGTTAGTAGCGGGTCTGCTATCGGCCGCGCTCGGTGCGTTTTCGGTTCAGGCCCATGCGCAGGCCAAGGTCAAGCTCCGCTTGGGGCATGTCACATCGGCCGCCGCTATCGCGGGCCAGGGCGGAAAGGCGTTTGCCGATGCCGCACGCCAGCTTTCAAACGGCGAAGTTGAAATCGAGCTCTTTCCCAGCGGGCAATTGGGCGGCGAACTTGAAATGCTCTCGCAGGTGCGTCTGGGCACGCTCGACATCGCCATGAACGGATCGGGCATTGTCGCGGCGATCGAACCCACCTTCAGCATCACCGAATTACCGTATATCTGGAAAGACCGTGATTCGGCCTGGAAGGTGCTCACCGGGCCGACCGGTACGCGCATTCTTGGCACGCTCGAGGCGAAGGGCATCAAGGGCCTGTCCTGGGGGGTATGGGATTTCCGCGGTTTTCTCATGAATGGCACCGACATCAACCAGCCAGCCAACATGAAAGGCAAGAAAATCCGCGTGATTGAAAACGCGCTCTATGTGCGGACCGTGCAGGCTTTCGGCGGTAATCCGGTTCCGATGGCCTGGCCTGAGGTGTACACCGCACTCCAGCAGCGCACCATTGACGGCGTGGACACCAACTATCACGGCATGGCCGATTCCAAGTTGTTCGAGGTCGCCAAGAGCCTCGCGATCACCGATCACATCTTCACGGCCACGGTCTATGTGATGAACCTGAAGAAGTTCCAGGCGCTATCGCCGGCGCATCAGGATGTGGTTCTCAGGGCCTCACGTGCGGCAGGCGAAACCATGCGGGCCGGCGCGGCCAAGGCCAATGAGGACGCCATTGCAGTCATGGAAAAGAACGGCGTTAAGCTGATTCGCCCTGATCGTCCGCCGTTTGAGAACGCGGTGGCTGGTGTTCACAAGTTCTTCTCCACCATGGTGGGGGCCGATCTGCTGAAAGAAGTGGCGGACGCCCAGCGCTGACCGGTTCATGCCCTTCGTCGATGCAAACGGGGTCCGGCTCCACTACGAGAGTGTGGGGTCGGGTCGGCCAGTGGTGTTTTGCCACGAATACGCGAGCGATGCGAGAGCATGGGAGGCGCAGCTACGCTATTTCGGCCAGCGCTATCACGCGATCGCGTACAACGGCCGCGGCTATCCGCCGTCATCGGTGCCACAGGACGACCAGAGCTGGCTCCATCGGCATCTCATCGACGATCTGACCGCTGTTCTGGACGGGTTGGGCATCGAGCGCGCACACGTGGTGGGTCAGGCCACGGGAGGTAACGTCGCGCTCAATTTTGCGGTTGCAAACCCCGGGCGTGTGATGGGTCTGGTGGTGATTGGCGCCGGCGCTGGCACCACTGATCGCGAGCGATGGCTGGCCGACGCGCGGGCGCTGGCTGACGATATCGCAAGACGGGGTACCCGCGAGGCGTTCGCAGCCATTGAAGAGGCGCCACAGCGCGCCATCTTCAAAACTAAAGATCCGCTTGGCTGGGAGGGTTTTCGTGCGCTCCTTCATGATCTTCCAGCCGGTTCAGCCGAGAAGCTGATGCGGATCACGCTCACCGACAGGTTGCCTGTCACTGCTTTAGCCGTGCAGTTGCGGCGGCTAGACCTGCCCGTGCTGGTCATGACGGGCGACCAGGACTTTCCCTCGCACGAAGCCTGCCGCTTCATCCGTGACCATGCACCGCATGCCGGGCTGGCCATGCTTCCGATGTGCGGACATGCAATGAACCTGGAGGAGCCCATGCTCTTCAATCAGATGGTCTCGGAATTTTTGTCTTCGGTGGACGCGGGCCGCTGGGGCACCTGGTCGTGCGTCGGGACAGGGAGCAAGAACTGATGTTTCCAACACCTTTCGAACTCAAGTTGCTGTTCTGGGTCTGCGTGGTCATGGCCCTTTGGCTGGGCTGGATTGTCCGCGCTGATTGCGCCTCGCTGCCGCTGGTGCCGCGCATCTGGCGAAATTTCGAGAATTCCGTCACCGTGTTTCTGATGTTGCTCATGCTGTCGGCCTCCACCGTCCAGGTGCTTGCGCGCTATGTGCTTCCTGATGATGTGACGCTGCCCTGGACCGAGGAGGCCGGGCGGTTGTTCATGGTCTGGGCCACGCTATGGGCAGCGGCCACGGTACAGCGAACGGATGAGCACATCGCGATGAACGCTGTTTTCGACCTGCTCCCGGAGGCGGCGCAGCGCTGGCTGCTGGTGTTCTGCGACCTGCTCACGATCGCACTCCTCGCGCCAGTGACCTGGTGGGGCTGGAGCAATGCCCGCACGCTCGACATCATGCAGTCGATCTCGCTCGGGCTGCCGCTTTCGATCTTCGCGTACTCCATTCCGGTGACTGCGGGTCTGATGATCATTTTTTCGCTCGGCCTCATTGCGCGCCGATTCTCGGACCAGCCGGTCCGCACTGGCGGCAGCACCGTCGAGATCTGACCAGGAAAGTAATGCCCTATGGATGGCCTCACGCTCATCACGATTGTCTTTTTTGTTCTGTTCGCTTTGCGGGTTCCGATCGCCATCACGCTAATCGGTTCCTCCCTCGTGGGGCTGATGTTTGCGCCTTCGTCCATTCCCATCTCCACGCTGCCCACCACCATGTGGCAGGGCGTCAACCACTTTGTTCTGCTCGCTATTCCATTCTTCATTCTGATGGGTGACCTGGCGCTCGCCTCCGGCGTCACCCAGCGGTTGGTCAATGTGGCCAAGGCCTGGATCGGTCACATACATGGCGGGCTCGCGCATGTGAGCGTGTCGGTCAATATCGTGATGGCGGGTATGTCGGGCTCTGATCTCGCCGATGCGGCCGCCACCGGCAAGCTGCTGATTCCAGCCATGAAGCGTGCGGGTTACCCGGTGGCCTATGCGGCATCGATCATTGCAGGGGCGGCCATGATCGGTCCGCTCATCCCGCCATCGATCGCCTTCATCCTCTATGCCGCAGCCACGGAAGCCTCGGTTGGCCGGTTGTTTCTGGGTGGGGCTATTCCCGGCGCGCTGCTTGGGGCCCTCCTGATGTTGCAGGCCTACGTGCAGGCGCGTCGGAACAATTTTCCGAAGGAGCCCAAGGCCACATTCGCTGAGCGGGTGAAGACCACTGCGGTCGGCATGCCGGTGCTGCTCATTCCCGCTGTGGTGCTGGGCAGCATCCTGTCCGGCATTGCGACACCCACCGAGGCAGCGGTGCTCGGCGTACTCGCTGTGATCGTGGTCGGTGGCTTCATGTATCGGGAAATGTCCGCGGCCACTTTTACTCGCCAGGTGCTGGCCACCTCGCGCACCATGGGCTCGGTCTTTCTGATCATTGCAGCCGCTGCGGTGTTCGGCCGGGTGCTCACGCTCTACGGCGTGGCAGACGGACTCGCTACCTGGATGACCGGCATCACCCGTGATCCGGCAGTATTCCTGTTTGCGGTCATCGTTATCTACCTGCTTCTCGGCTGCATGCTCGATACCGTACCCATCATTCTGGTGTTCGTGCCGCTTCTCATGCCAACAGTGACTGCGCTGGGTATCAACGAGGTTCAGTTCGGTGTGATCACGGTCTTTACCCTTCTCATTGGGCTGGTGACGCCCCCTTACGGGCTCACGATGTTCCTGCTCTGCCGGATCGCCAATATTTCAATGATGCAGTTCTGGAAGGAAATGTGGCCGATCTTCGGCACCATGCTGGTGACGCTCGCGTTGATTACTGTCTATCCCGAACTTACCACCTGGTTGCCTGATCTCTTGATGCCCGTTAAATGAGCACCGTTCTTGTCACAGGACTGAACGGACTGATTGGTCGGGCGGTGGCCGACCGGCTGGTTCGCGATGGCCGATCCATCGTTGGGATGGACCAGCGGGTGAGCCCCCATGAATTCTTTCCCGTGCTGGCGCACGACTTGCCGGATCCGCACCGGTGGCATGAGGTGATCCAGCGTTTCGGCATCACCGATATCATTCATCCGGGGGGGATCTCGGGGCCGATGCTGCGCCCGGATGCGCCAGCCCGTATCATCGATATCAACCTCACCGGGGTCGCGGGCCTTCTTGAGGCGGCGCGTGTTCACCGCATCCGCCGGGTGGTCTGTTTCTCCTCCGTGCTGGCCTATGGCGATCAGCCCGACCTGGCGCCTGTCACCGAGCGCACCTTGCCGCAGCCCACCACGATGTATGGTGCGACCAAGGCAGCGGGCGATGCGCTGATCAGCGCCTATCACGCGCAGTTCGGAGTGGATGCGGTATCGCTTCGGGTGGCTGGCTGCTATGGTCCTGGGCGGGTGACGCCGTGCGTGATCCGGCTGACCCTGGAGGCAGCACTGCGCGGGGAGGCTGCTCGGTTTCGCAGCGACCCGCGGCGGACGCGACAGTTCGTCTATGTCGATGATGTCGTCGATGCGGTGGTGGCTGTGCTCGATACGCCCGCGCTCGCTCAACGCACTTACAACCTTGGACCGGGTGTGGCGCACAGCCTGTCAGAGGTCGAAGCTGCGGTTCGTACCTGTCTGCCTGAGGCTCGTGTCATCGATGACCCGAGCGGGCCGTTGGTGGGCAGCTTCGGTCTGGGGGCACTCAGCATTGAAGCGGCGCAACGTGATCTCGCGTTTTCGCCGCGAACGCCGCTTGCTGAAGGCGTAAAGCGCACGCTAGCCTGGGTCAGGCAGCGCGGAGACGGTTGAATCGTGTTCGGGGCGGATTGAGTTCACCGGCTGTCGCGTGGGTGGGTTCGGCCTGTTTACACATCGCGTACATGCCGCAGTAACTGGAACGATACGCGCCAGCGCTGCCCATCGCAGTCTATCGAGGCGGTCTGCGCGTTGACCCGGGTGATCACACCGATCCGCGGTTGCAGATGCCGATCGTCAAAGCTCACCCGGTCGCCGGCCCGAAACGACTCGCGCGTCGGTTTGGGCGGGGGCATGGGCGGCGGGTCGCTCGCCCGCCCAGCTGGGCTTGAGGCATCTGGTTCGATCGCGACATAAGGCAGTTTCCAGTGCTGGCGAAGCGCATCGTCGCGAACGACCGCATGGCGATCCTGTAGATCCACCACCCGACCGCTTCGCATCGCGAGTTCGGCGGTGTTGCCACGATGATCAACGAAACCGACAGCCTGACCCACATGCAGCCGGGCGCGGACGTCGAGAATCCTCCGTGGGTCGGTCAGCAGTCGATCAAGCACCAGGCTCAGGTGATAGAGGTCGACGCTGCGGGAGCGATGGAGGGCCTCTAGCGTGTCGGGATTGATCATCAGTCGCCTTTCCTGGGCCGGTCGTGGGTAATGAACAGCATACCGTTTCGGTCAACGCTTCACGGGTCGGCTTATATCCATGCTCCGCAGTATCGTGCGCCATTCCCACCATCGGAGTCTGACCATGGCTGCCCCCATCGATCTGTACACCTGGAACACGCCCAACGGACGCAAGATCAGCGTTGCCCTTGAAGAAATGGGTCTGCCCTATACGGTACATCCAGTAGACATTACCAAGGGGCGCCAGCTCGAGGAGGCGTTTCTGCGGATCAGCCCGAACAACCGTATTCCGGCCATTGTCGATCACGATGGCCCGGGAGGCGAGCCACTCAGCGTTTTCGAGTCGGGCGCGATCCTCATTTATCTGGCCGAGAAAACGGGCCGCTTCCTGCCGGCTGACCGCCGTGCGCGCGTGCAGGCGCTGGAGTGGCTGATGTGGCAGATGGGCGGGTTTGGTCCTATGCCCGGGCAGGTACATCATTTTCTGGGTGTGAGCGACCCGCACGATCAGCGCTATGGGCTCGAGCGCTACAGCAAGGAAACGCTTCGCCTCTACGGCGTGATGAACAAGCGGCTGGGTGCGCACGAATTCTTTGCGGGCGCGCTCTCGATTGCCGACTTTGCCATTCTCGGCTGGGCTTGGCGGCACGAGCGCCATCGGGTTGATTTGAATGCTTACCCCAATGTGAAACGCTGGTACGACCAGATGATGGCAAGGCCCGCGGTTCAGCGTGGCTTTGCGGTGGGGATGAATTGAATGACGAGGCGTAGGCCCCCGCCTTAGTTGCACGCCTCGCTGGTTGGCTGCGCTCAGCCCAGCACCACCGCTGCAACCCAGCTACAGAGCGGAATGCCCGCCAGCAGGTTGATGGGAAAGGTGATGCCCAGCGACAGGCCGCAATAAAGCGCCGGGTTGGCTTCGGGAATCGCCTGGCGCATGACGGCTGGCACTACGATGTATGACGCGCTTGCCGACAACACCATGAGGAGCGCGGCATCGGTGGCGGGTAGCCGCAGGGTGGCGCTCAGAGCCAGGGCGATGGCGGCATGCACGATCGGCGCGAGCACCGCGTAGGCGATGAGAAGCGGCGGCGCCTTGCGCGCATCACCGAGATTGCGCGCCACGGTGAGGCCCATGTCGATCAGGAAAAAGGCGAGCATCCCCTTGAATAGATCGATCGAAAATGGCTGCATGACCGCGCGTCCGGACTCGCCGCTCAGCATGCCCACCATGAGCCCTCCGATCAGGAGCAGATGCGAACCGTTGGTGAGTGACTCATGCAGGATGCGCCCAACCTGGGAGCCCGCGCCTGGCCCGGGGAGCGTAGCCACCGCCGCGTTGCTTCCGGGCAAGAGTGACCTTGCGATTTGTTCGGTACGTAGCGCGTTGGCAATCAGCACCGCGACCAGAATCGCGGGTGACTCCATGAGTACCAGTGCGACCGCCATATGACCGCCCGCTGGCGTTCCCAAATCTTGAAGATACTGCGCAGCGGTGAGAAAAGTGACCGCACTCACCGACCCGTAGGACGCCGCGATGGCGGCTGCGTCGAAGCGGCCGATGCGGTGTCTCAGCACGAAATAACCGAAGATCGGGGCGAGCAAAGCCATCAGCACGGCGCCAAGAAGGCTGGCCGCGACAGACGCGGTGAGGCCAGACTCTGCGAGCGCAAAACCGCCTTTCAAACCAAGCGCCATCAACAGGTAGAGCGACAGGAATCGGGCGATGGGTGCCGGAATTTCCAGATCGGATCGGATCAGACCGGCGAACACACCGAAGACAAAGAACAGAATAGCGGGATCGAGCAGTGCGGGCATGGTGTTTAACCTGGATCGCGATTGTCCCCAAAGATCAATTACCTTGTAAAATTGATATTTAAATATTTATACATCAGTAAATATCTATATATGAATGCGCTCACCCATCGTCAGATGCGGCTTTTTCTTGCGCTTGTACAAACCGGGAGCGTGAGTGCGGCTGCGCGCCTGATGCACATCGCCCAACCCACCGCGTCGATGCAGTTGCGCGAAATCACGAGCACCGTTGGTATGCCGCTCTATGAGGTCATCTCCCGAAAGATCAGGCTGACCCAGGCCGGTCTCGAGCTCGCGCGTACCGTTCGCCTGGTGGCCGAGGAATGGGATCAGTTCGCGCAGCGAATCGATGCCATGAAAGGGCTCAGGCGGGGGCGCTTACGGGTCGCCATCGTGAGTACCGCCGAATATTTCGTTCCCCGACTGGTGGGATCTTTTTGCCGCCGGTATCCCGATATCGAGGTCGCTCTAGAGGTGCAAAACCGGAACGGCGTGATGAGCCGCCTGCGCGAGGGCCTGGACGACCTCTATGTCATGTCCATGCCGCCCGACGACATCGAGCTCGACGATCAAGTCTTCATGGCCAACCCCCTGGTCCTGATTGCAGCCACGGGCGATCCGCTGCTCCGCGGCGCGGGGCCCCTCGCGCTCGTAACACTGTCCTCGCAGCGGTTCATCCTCCGGGAGCCCGGGTCGGGCACCCGCATGGCGGTTGATCGATATTTCCGCCGACGGGGGTTCCGGCCGCGCGTGCGGCTGGAACTCGGCAGCAACGAAGCCGTCAAGGAAGCGGTGGCGGGCGGATTGGGGCTGGGGGTGGTGTCGCGGCACACGCTCCACGGGCGCGAGCGCGAAGACGGTGTGGCGGTACTACAGGTTGCAGGTTTTCCCGTCAATTCGTCCTGGCATGTCGTGCACCCTCGCGCACGCCAGGTGTCGCCAATTGCCGCTGCGTTTCGCGAGCACCTGCTGTCAGGTGAGCCAACGAGCCGTCGTCCGCCGCGGGCGGGCTGACAGCGCCGATTACCAGTATCCACCATGAAAGCATGACCATGCATCCGCACGCACGCCTGCCCGACAGCCTGAATGACTGCCTGGCGCTCGACCATAACGATCCACTTCGCGCCTTGAGCGAGCAGTTCATCCTGCCTGAGGGAATCATCTACCTCGATGGGAATTCTCTCGGCGCCTTGCCGCAGGCGACCGCAGCACGAGTAAACGATGCCGTCACCAGGCAGTGGGGTCAGGGCCTGATTCGCAGTTGGAACGAAGCGGGGTGGTTTGAACTGTCGCAGCGCGTGGGTGACCGGATCGCGCGTCTGATTGGCGCGGGCGAGGGCGAGGTGCTCGCGGTGGATGGCACCTCCATCAACCTCTACAAGGTTCTGTGCGCGGCGCTTGATCTTGCGTCGGCGCGAGGCGCGCAGTCGCTCACCGTATTGAGTGAAGGGGGCAATTTTCCCACTGATCTCTATATTGCCGAAGGGGTGTGCCGTGAGCGGGGTGCCTCGCTTCGTTCCGTAGAGTCCTCTGGGCTCAACGCGGCCCTTGCAGCCGGCGTCGATGTGGTCATGCTCACTCACGTCAACTTTCGAACCGGCGCGATGCACGATATGGCGGCGCTCACACGCTGCGCGCAGGCGGCCGGCGCGTTGGTGATTTGGGATCTCGCGCACAGCGCGGGGGCGGTACCGGTGGACCTGCATGGGGCCAATGCAGACTTCGCTGTCGGCTGCGGTTACAAATACCTGAATGGCGGACCCGGCGCACCCGGCTTTGTGTGGGTACATCCGCGCCATGCCGACCGTGCGCTTCAACCGCTGTCAGGGTGGTGGGGGCACGCAGCGCCGTTCGCATTCACGCCGGGCTATCGCCCGGCGCCAGGGATCCTCCGCTACCAGTGCGGCTCCCAACCCATCCTCAGCCTGATCGCACTCGACGAAGGGTTGAATAGCGTGCTTGCAGCCGAGTCGCTGGGGGGCATCACGGCGCTCCGCGCCAAATCGCTCGCGCTCACCGAACTTTTCATTCGGCGTGTTGAACCTCTGCTGACCGCGCATGGCTTTGGTTTAGCCACGCCCCGCGAGCACACTGCGCGGGGCTCACAGGTGAGCCTCACGCGAAGCGAAGGCGCCTACGAAATCATTCAGGCGCTGATCGCGCGCGGCGTCATAGGTGACTTCCGTGCGGGCGACGGTGCCGCGCACCCCGACATCCTGCGCTTTGGCTTTACGCCGCTTTATGTGGGGTTTGCCGATGTGTGGCGCGCGGCTGACCACCTTCAGGCGGTCATGGCAAGTGGCGAGTGGCGCGCACCGCAGTTCGCTTTGCGGCACGCGGTCACCTGAGGCCAGGCGGCTATTGCAGTGGCGACACCTGAATGCTGCGCACGAAGGCGTTGAACGGACCGCCCGAAATATTCGGCGTGTCCTGCGTGACCAAGACGTCGCTGCGCGTACGGAAGCTCGCGTAAAGGGTGACGCGAACGCGCCCAGCCACTGGTTGGTTCGTGTCGGCGTCGCGGATGCTCACCGAGCGTACCGGCCCCATGTAGCTGTAGAAGATCGGTGGGTCATCGGCGTTGAGTCGCGCGATGGCGCACGACGACAGCCCGGAATATTGGGCGCCCCAATAAACGCAGATGCGGGTTGAGCGCTTGACGATCACCTCCACGCCGTCGCTGGCGCCAGGGGCGGTTGCTCCACTGCCGCCGGTACCGCTACCGTTCGAGGTGCCTGTACCCGTGCCGCTGCCTGAGCCTCCGCCGCTGGACGAGCTGTCGGGTGACGCGGCTGCCACGCCCGCCAGGCGTTCGGCGCTGGGCGTCAGCCGCAGAGCGGGTACGGTCAGCCCTGATACCGTGAGCGCCTTTGCGCGGGTGTCGGTCGCGGTGAGGTTCGCGGTGAGTGCCGATTGCAGGGCGGCCGCATCAGCCGTCACCTGCAAGCCATGGAGCGCGGCCACCGCTCCCGACACCATCGCCGTGGCGGGCGAGGTTCCCATCGTCGCGGCCCAGCAGTCGATCGAGGATGCGCTGCTGCACGGTACCGGCGTTCGGAAGGTACCAACCGTATCGCCTCCGATAGCCACCAGTTTCACCTGGCCGCTGAAGTTGCTGTAGGAGGCGAGGCGAGAGTAGTCGAGCCGGGCGGCTGCCACCGGCAGTGAATTACTCACACAGGCAGGAAACGAGATGGCTCCAATGGAGCCGCCGTTGCCCGCAGCGACCACCGGGATCACGCCCTGGGTGCGCAGCCGTTCGAAGGCCGAACGGAACAGTCCGCCGAGGTAGTCGCTATCGCAGGCTGCTGAGTAGGCGCCTGCGCCCAGGCTCATGTTGAGTGCTGCGATGGGCGGTTGGCCGGAGGCGCGACGCTGGCGCGCCTGCTCCGTCACCCATTCGATTGCGGCGAGCAGATCGCCCGAGCTTGCGCTGATTGCGCCGCGTGAATCGGCATTGAAGACCTGGACCGGAAGGATGCTTGCTGCGCGTGCGACGCCGCCGCGGTTCGCGGCCACTGAGTTGTAGTCCATCGCAGCAATCGCGGCCATGCTGGTGCCATGGCCACAGCCTGCGTTGAGTCCAGTGGTGCGGTTAGTGAACCGATCGACGCAACTGCGACCGGCCGTGCTGGAAGCCGTGTCGACACTGGTCCCGTTGGGACAGAATCCGGTGCCGCCGTTGGCTGCGGTGGAGAAGCACGCACCGGGGAGCACCTTGGTGCTGCCCAGCGCCGGATGGCGGTCTTCCACGCCGGTGTCGAGCACTGCAATCACACGCCCGCCGCCGGTCAGAGGCTGCCCGGCAAGGGTGGGCCACGCCGTCTGCCCGTCAAACGATTGCACGACTGCCTGCAGGAGCGCGGTGGCATCGCTTGCCGCCTGCGTGGTGAGCAGGCGATCGACATGAACGCCGCGCACCATGGGCATTCTGGGGAGCAGGTCGAGTTCGCATGAGTTGAGTTCGATTCGGACCGTGTTGCCCGCGGCCGGGCGCTTGGCGTTCCACAAGCGGGACTGCAGATCGGCGCTCGAACAGCCGGTGGTGATGGCGCCGGCAACCGGGCCTGCGGCGGCGGCACCCAGATCGGCGAGAAAGCGCTGCTGCAACCAGGCGCGCCGTGCTTCGCTGTCGCCGAGCGCCGCTGCTGCGACCGGCGCGTTGCTGTCGAGTTCGACGAACACGCCCACGCTTTCGGTTTCGTCGGCGGGCCGGATCTCGTCAATCTGCGCGGCGACGGCCAGATTGCTGTCGGCCGATACAGGGCTCCCGCCGCCACCGGATCCCGAGCCGCCGCAGGCAGCGAGCATCATCGTGAGGGATACCGAAAGGGTGAGGGCTGCGGTTCGGCAAGTGGCGCAAAGCAGAGCAATGGACTTCATGTTTTCCTCGAAATCGGAGGCGTCGGACATTGGCGGACCCGTGCACCCAAAAATCAGCATAGAGTTTATATAGGACAAATCCCCATTATTGAATCAGGACAACCTACTAACGCTGAACCAGCGCACGGATTGGGGCTGGCTGATGTCGCTTCGAGGCTGTCGCGGTGCTCTGTCAAACCTGTTAAGTTCGCCCCCACAGTCACGTTTTTACTGATCTCTCACGGAGTCTCCCTTGTCGAATCCGGCACCCCACGCGTCTGTCTCCTCGACCGCCTCGCCCACCGCTTCCCCGATCCGATATGCGCGCCGCGAGGATCACCGGCTGATCACGGGTGCGGGCCGCTTCAGTGCTGACCACGCGGCGCCTGGCATGCTGCACGCCTTCGTCATTCGATCGCCCCACGCGCATGCCCGGCTCCTGCGCTGCGACCTCGCAGCGGTGCGGGCGGCACCCGGCGTGCGCCTGGCGCTTACCGCGGCCGAGATCGAATCTGACGGCGTGAAGGAACTCCCCAATCTGATGGAAGTGAGTTCGCCCGACGGCGAACCGCAGCGTGTGGTGCTGATGCCCGTGCTCGCGCGCGATTGCGTGCATTTCGTCGGTCAACCGGTTGCGTGGGTGGTGGCCGACTCGGCCTCGCAGGCCTGCGAAGCGGCGGACCGTGCCGAGATCGATTATGAAGAATTGCCGGTGGTGACCGACTTCGATCAGGCGCTCACACCGGGCGCCCCGACGCTGCACCCTGATGTGCCAGGTAATCTATCGGTTCAATATGAAGCGGGCGATCGCGCGCTGGTGGATGCAGCCTTTGCGTACGCCGCACATATCAGCCGTCTCAAAATCGTGAGCCAGCGGCTGATCGGCGCACCGCTGGAGCCACGCGCGGTGCTCGCGGTTCACGACTCTGCCACCGACCGCACCCGGCTTTACGCGCCCACGCAGGGCGTGCCAAGCATGACCAAGCAGATGTGCGCGGCGACCGGATTTTCGCCAGAGCAGTTCGACATCGTGAGTCAGGATGTGGGCGGCTCATTCGGTTTGCGTGCCAGTCCCTATTCCGAACATGTACTCGCGGTGCTGTCGGCGCGCCAACTGAATCGGCCGGTCCGCTGGCTGGGTACGCGCTCGGAGATTTTCCTGAGCGACTGGCATTGCCGTGCACTCACGCTGGATGGCCAGATCGCCCTCGATCGCGACGGTAATTTCCTGGCATTCCGATTTGAGGACACCGTCGATCTGGGCGCGTATGTGGTGTTCGCCGGCACACTGGTCGGCACACGTAACCTGTCGGTCTCGATGGGTGGCGCTTACCGGGTGCCTGCGCTCCACATGAGTTCGCGTCTTGCCTACACCAATACCGTACCGGTCTCTGCCTACAGGGGGGCAGGACGGCCCGATATCGCCTATGCCATCGAGGCGTTGATTGATCACGCGGCGCGCGAGCACGGCTTTGACCGTATTGCGCTGCGACGAAGGAATTTCATTACGCCGGATGCGTTTCCATACCGCACCGCCAACGGGACCCTCTACGATCACTGTCACTTTGCCCGCCTGCTCGACAGGGCGCTCGAGCTGTCCGACTTTGACGGATTTGCAGCGCGGCACGCGGCGGCCGAGCGGCAGGGAAGGCTGCGCGGCATCGGGTTGGGGAGCTGGCTCGAGGTCTCCGGCATGGGCTCGGCGCCGCACGATTCAGTCCGCGGTGAGTTTGACGCTGACGGCCAGCTCATCGTACTGGGTGCGACCGGGGCCTCGGGGCAAGGCCATGAGACTTCGTTTGCAACCCTCGTCGAAGAGGCGCTCGGTTTACGCGCTGATCGCGTGATCTATCGCGCCGGAGATCACGGCGTGTCATTGGTTGGAAATGGTACCGAAGGGTCGCGCACCATCTACGGCGCGGGTAGTGCCATCACCGTGATGTGCGAGATTATCCGCGAACGTGTACTTGTGCTGAGGCGCGCCCGCGCGGAACCCGACGAGCCGCCCGCTGATCTGTCGGCCTGGGTGCGTACGCTCGACTCGGACGAACGCGCGCAACTTGCGGTTGAAGCGCAGGCCAAGTCGGGAGCCACGTTTCCCAACGGCTGCCACGTGGCCGAGATCGAAATCGATCCCGCCACCGGTTGTACCGAACTCGTTCGCTATGTATCAGTTGACGATGCGGGGCGTGTTATTTCCGAGCAACTGGTGCACGGTCAGATGCAAGGCGGCGTGGTTCAGGGCTGGGGACAGGCATTCTGCGAAAACACGGTCTACGATGAGCGTGGCCAACTGAGTTCGGGCTCCTTCATGGACTATGCCATGCCGCGCGCCGGTAACGTCCCGGCGCTGGTGAGCGACAACCTGCCGCTTCCCACCACGCTCAACCGCACTGGAGCCAAGGGCGTTGGCGAGTCTGGCTGTACGGGGTCGCTGCCCGCGCTTGCCAATGCCATGAGCGATGCGCTCGCTGCGCGGGGCGCTTCGGCGATCGATATGCCGTTTACCGCCGCCCGAGTTTGGGCGGCGCTCCATCCTGAGACCTGAAGCCCATGTCAGCCAAGCCCGTGAACGAACTCAGTGCCTTCGTCGCGGCGCGCCTGCTTCAGCGCCGTGACCTCAGTGCCGAAGCGTATGTGGAGGCCTGCCTTGCGCGCATCGAGGCACGCGAATCGCTGATCGGCGCCTTTGCCTATATCCGCCCTCAGCAGGTACGCGAGCAGGCACGGGCCCTGGACCGTGGGCCGATACGCGGCCCGCTGCATGGTCTCACCGTTGGCATCAAGGATGTCTTTGATACCCGTGACATGCCCACGCAGGGCGGTTCGGAGGCCTTCCGCGGCCACCAGCCTGCAACCGATGCAGCGGTGATCGCATTGCTGCGTGGAGCGGGCGCCGTGATGCTTGGTAAAACCGTCACCACAGAGCTCGCGACCTTTCCTCCCAACGGTACGCGTAACCCGCGCGATCCAGCGCATACCCCGGGCGGATCGTCATCGGGCTCAGCCGCTGCAGTGACTGACTGCATGGTGCCCTTTGCCACTGCGACTCAAACACTGGGTTCCACGATTCGACCCGCCGGATACTGTGGTGTCGCGGGCTACAAGCCCACCTACAACCTCCTGCCGCGCCGCGGCGTGTGGCCGAACGCCGAGTCGGTCGACACGGTCGGACTGATGGCGCGTGACGTGCGTGATGTGGCGATGCTTGCGGCTGCGGCCGGCCACTATCCAGCGCTGGCATTCGATGACGAAGCTGTCAACGCGGCGCCTGTCATCGGGTTCTGCCAGACCTGGGAGTGGTCACGAGCTGATTCGTTCATACACACTGCGTTTGAAGCCTGTCGCAGTCAGCTGGCTGCCGCCGGCGCGAGGGTCATTGCCATTGAGTTACCCGCATCGTTTCGCGGTCTTCTCGAAGCGCACCGCATGGTGGCGTGGTACGAGATGGCGCGCGGCTTTGCCGATATCGTGGCGCACGATGCCAATCGTATCCGTAAGCCACTCCTCGACCGAACGCTCGCAGGGCTCGAGGTCTCGCCCGCCTCCTACATGGCTGCACAGGCGCTGGGACGCGCCTGCCGCGAGCAGTTGGCCGACGTGTTTGGCCAGTGTGACGTGCTGTTTGCGCCAGCCGCTACAGGTGAGGCGCCCGCCGGACTGGAGAGCACCGGCGATACCTCAATGAACCAGATCTGGACGTTCCTTCACGGCCCTAGCGTATCGGTGACCGGCGGGTTCGGCCCGAACGGCTTGCCGCTCGCGATGCAGGTGCTGGGCCGGATCGGCGACGACGCTCGGACGCTGCGCGCTGCGCGCTGGGTCGAGCGAGTGCTGGGGCGCTGAGCGCTCGCCCGCCGAGCAGGGCGCTGACCAGGGCATCGAGCGTTCGATCATCCAGCGATCGCTTGCGATCCAGGTGGTGATAAACCAGGTAGCCGTCAAACGCCATCACCAGAAAATGGCCGAGATCGGTGCTCTCGAACAGCCTGCGCCGCGCCGGTGGCATACAGTCCAGCACCAACGCCTGCATACGCGCTTCCATCCAATTGAGCAGCACCGGACGATAGCCTTCGCCACGTTCCATGGTGGAAATCGCCTGAATGATGTTGTTGCCAAACCCGCTGTTGTCTTTCGGTATATCGCGCCAGAAGGTCCCCAGCACATGCGTCATACGTGCGCGCCGATCGCCGATCGTGGCGGCCTCTTCGGCAAGCGCTTCGATCCGGGCCCGGAGCCAGGGGTCGTACAGCTCATAGAGAATCTGAAGCTTCGAGCGGAAATAGACATAAACATTGGCAGTGGAGGTGCCTGCGCCAGCTGCAATCTTTGGCAGGCTGGTGGCGGTGTAGCCGTGACGCGAAAACAGGGTGTGTGCCGAACGCAGGATTGCGGCTCTCACTTCGGCTTTCTTGGTCTGTCCCATGTTCGCGTGAGATGAAGGCGAAGCTCAACCCATCAGCCCGGGCAGCCAAAGCGCGATCGAGGGCACCGCCACCAGCAGCGACACCCTGATCAGGTCTGCAGTGACGAATGGCGCAAGCCCGCGGAAGATCGTGCGTGTCGCAATATCGGGCTGTACCTGATGGAGCACGAAAACGTTAAGCCCGACCGGTGGGGTGATGAGCGCCACCTCAACCATGGTGACCACCAGAATGCCGAACCAGACCAGGTCATAGCCCAGACTGCTCACGATCGGATAAAACACCGGCACGGTCAGGAACAGCATGGACATTGAATCGAGAATGCAGCCCAGCACCAGATAGACGAACAGGATCAGCACGATCACCATCCATGGTTTGGAAGCGATGCTCTGCACCGAGGCGCCCAGTGCCTTGGGAACGCCGGCGATGTCAATGAAATTGGAGAACACCAGCGCGCCGATCAACAGAATGAGAATGGAGCAGGTAGAGCGCGCCGCATCGAGCAGCACCTCGATGAAACGGCCGCCTCCCAGTTCTCGGCGTACCGCTGCAAACAGAAATCCGGCGAAGGCGCCTACGCCCGCTGCCTCGGTGGGGGTGAACACACCGAGGTAGATACCGCCAATGATGAAAAGAAACAGCGCGGCCACCGCCCAGACTTTGCGCAGGCTCCTCAAACGCTCACGGGCTGGCGTCCGTTCGCCGGGTTTGCCGCTATCCGGATGCCGCCATACCGACCACAACACCGCACCCACATAAAGCAGTGTGCCCAGAAGTCCGGGGATCACTGCCGCAATGAAGAGCTTGCCTACGTCGGTACGGGTCATGAAGCCGTAGATCAGAAGCGGCACCGATGGCGGAATCATGATGCCCAGCGTTGCACCCGCTGCAACCGAGGCTGAGGCGAGTGAATCGGCGTAACCAAATCGTCGCATCGGGGGTAGTGACACCTTCGCCATGGTGGCTGCGGTGGCAAAGCTCGACCCGCAGACGCTTGCGAAGCCCGCGCTGGCGATGACTGATGACATGGCAAGGCCGCCTCGAAGGTGGCCCACGAACGCATTGGCCGCGCCGAACAATTCATCCGAGAGCCGCGAAGCGGTGATGAATCCACCCATCAGGATGAAGAGGGGAATGACCGAGAGTTCCTCATTCATCACGGTGTTAAAGCCCACCTGTCCCACCATGGCCAGCGCAGCGGGCACGCCCTGCAGGAGCGCGAATCCGCCAAAGCCGATCAGGAGCAGACCGAAGGCAATGGGCAGTCCTGCAAAGAGCAGTGCGAACAGCAGGAGGAACGCGCCGATCGCAAGTGTCATCTCAGGATCTGCCTGGCTCGGCGTGACGGGAAAACAGACTGCGCAGAGCGAGCGTACCGAGCATCAACGCGCCGATCATCGCGGCAGTAGCCATCAGGTAGCCAAGCGGTGCATAGGGAAAATTCAGTACTGGCGTGGTTTCGTCCATCGCGCCGAGTTTGCCCGCATGTACCCCGATCCGCCACGCCAGAAAACCGGTTCCGGCTGCGCTCACGCCATGGATCAGAAACAGGCGGACTCGCTGAACCGCGCCACGAAACAGATGATCGAAAAGACCTAGCGACAGATGTTCGTTGGTCCGGCAGAGAAGCGGTAGCGCCGTGAACGTCAGCGCGCCCATCTGCACCTGGATCATTTCGTAGCCCGCAGGTAACGGACTGGCGAACAGATACCGACCGCCGACATCGATCGCGACCGTGAGCATCAGACAGAAGAGCTGCGTCGCCACCAGGAAGCCGAGCGCCCGCACAGGCAGGCTGGAGCGGCGGGTCATAGAGAGCCCTCGGAAGTCGGGCGCGCGGGCTGCGCGCCCGACCCCTTATTTATGTGCCGCAATGCTGGCTTTGAGCACAGCGAGTGCCGCCTTGGCATCGATACCGGTGGCCTGCGCTGACTTCAGCCAGTCGTCTTCAAAGGAGCGCAATGCTGATTCGAGCTCGGCGAGGTAAGGGCCCGAGGCCACCGTGACCTCCACGCCAGCGGTCTTCACGTTTTCGCGCGACTTGGCGGCCTCGGCATCCCAGTTGCGTCCGGCGATCCGGGACAGGCGCTCGCCCGAAAGCTTGAGAATGGCATCGCGGTCCGCCTGGGACAGCTGATTCCACTTGGCCTTGTTCACGCCAAAGAAGAAGGTCGCTGAGTAGATTCCCTTTGGGAAATCGAGCAGATATCGGATCGTGCCCTGCAACGAAAAATCGGTGAACGATGAGGCGTCGATGAAGAGTCCATCGGTAACCCCTCGGCGCACCATCTCGGCGGCCTGCGGGCCAGGCGCGCGAATGCCCACGCCGCCCAGAGCTTTGGCGATATCCACGTTGATCGCAGCGCCCCCAGCGAGCTTCATGCCGTTCCAGTCAGCCATTGACTTGAGCGGCTTTTTCGAAGTCCAGACCCGTCCGGGTTGAGCGGCCCAGATAGCGAGCAACTGAATACCGGCGTGTTCGTCGCGCGAGGCGAAGTGCTTGTCGGTCACCTGCCAGAGCGCCACAGACAGGGGTTCAGACAGGTCAGATAGGAACGGAAGTTCGCCCACCCGGGCGAGCGGGAAGCGCTGCGGGGTGTAGCCGTGCACGCTGAAAACTGCTTCGACGATGCTGTCTTTCACCATATCGAGCTGGGTGGGCGGCGGGCCCAGGCTGCTGGCAGTGACCTCAAAGCGGACCCGCCCTTGCGTGGCGGTGGCCACTTCATCGGCCCAGGGCTTGATCGTGCGCGTCATGATCGGGTGGGTGGGCGGCAGCCAACCGTTGATGCGGAACACGGTTTGCGCCTGGGCGGCAGCGCCCGCCAGGGTCAGGCTGAGCGCAAGGGTAGCGCCGGATAGGACGCGATGCAGACGGATCATCAGGGTTTCCTCGATCGGTTGCGTGGACAGGCCACTGAACGTCGGCGGATATTAGCGAACGGCATTCGACTGTCAAGGATCTTCGATTGGATCTTCGATTGGCTTGCGGACCGGGGCGGCCTGTTGTGCAAGCGAACTGCACACAGCGAACTGCACCGGGTTGCCAAAACGGTAGCCCCATGTCCAGAATACCGAATGGCGTTTGCTTAATCCAACACCCCTTAAATCTTCAACGCGGCCTTTCCCATGCCTGTTACTGATTCGCAGGATCTTCGGTCGCTGGTTCGCCCGGATCGGGTCCATCACTCCGTTTACGCTGATCCGGCATTGTTCAAGCTGGAGCTCGACCGTCTATTCGGTCGGACCTGGCTGTTGCTGGGCCATGCCTCGCAGGTGGCCCATCCCGGAGACTGGTTCACCACGCGAATGGGGCGCTTGCCGGTCATCGTGTCACGCGACGCGTCCGGTGCTGTGCGCGTTCTGGTCAATCGGTGTACGCATCGTGGCGCGCTGATCTGTCATGAATCCAGCGGTCATTCGCGCGCCTTCGTGTGCCCCTACCATGGCTGGGGCTTCGAACTGGACGGTCGCCTCACTGGCGTGCCGGTGCCGCAGGGCTATGGTGCACAACCCCAGCGGATGTTCGCCGAAATGGGGTTACGCGCGGTGCCGCGGGTGGATCTCTACCGTGGCTTCATCTTTGCCAGCCTGTCGCCCTCGGGGCCTGATCTGGTCGACTTTCTCGGGCCGCTTGCGAGTTCATTTGATGATCTGGTCGATCGCGCACCCGACGGCGAAGTCGAGGTTGCCGGTGGCGTGTTCAAACACACTTACGAGGGTAACTGGAAGCTGGTGCTGGAAAATCACCTTGACGGTGTGCATCCCACCCACGTGCACATCTCGTCGGTGCATGTGGCGCGTGACGCGCCCGATCCCGGTCAACCGGAAAAATATGCCGATATTTCAATTCGGCAGATGCGCCAGAACGGTACGCCCGAACCGGTATGGGAGGCCGTTGGCATGTGGACCAGCGACTGGGGCCACGGCTACATGGGTGACTACCACTCCGATGGTCGGTTGGTGGTGGGGCTCAACAATCCAGTATTTGCGGAATACCGAAAGCGGCTCGAGGGGCGGGTGGGCGCCGATGAAGCGCAGCGTATTCTGGGCGTCACGCGCTGGAACACCATCATCTATCCGAACGTGTCCTTCATGAGCCAGTTTCGGCAGTTGCGGATCGTTCACCCGCTTGCCGTCAATCGCACCGTGGTCTACACCTACAACCTCAGGCTGAAAGGCGCGCCCGAGCAGATGTTTCGCGATACCGTCGCGTTTTCCAATGTCGTGAACGGCACCGCATCCTGGGTGCTGACCGACGATCTCGAAGTGTATGGGCGGGTTCAGAAAGGACTGGAGTCGGCCCAGCCTGAGTGGGTGAATCTGGCGCGCGGCGTGGGGGGCGATGTGCCTGATGGTGCGCTTCTACGGGGCGGAACCGGTACGAGTGAAATATTCATTCGTCGGCAGTTCGATACCTGGCTGCGTTATATGTGCGCCGATAGCTCAGGGAGCGCAGCATGACGCGTCCTGCCGCTTCGCAGCCAGCCGACTTCGATACTGCGCGCTTTGCTCGAATGGAGGACATTCGCCAGTTCCTGTTTCATGAAGCGCGTCTGCTTGATACCCACCAATTCGAAGACTGGCTCGCGCTCTTTACCGATGATTCCACCTATTGGGTGCCACTCGAGGCTGCCCAGACCGATCCGCTGAGCACTTCGTCGATTATTCACGACGATCGAACGCTACTCGAGTTGCGCGTGCGCCAGATTACCCATCCCAGGGCGCATGCGCGGCGACCGCTCGCCCGGACCGTCCATCAGATCGGGAATGTTCAAATTCTCTCTAAGGACGCCAGCGAGCTGCGGGTGGCCTCCACGCTCATTCTGCTTGAGTACCGTCCCGAAGTGCAGCGTAGCTGGGCTGCGCTGGTCGAGCACCGCCTGCGGCGGGTCGATGGGCGGCTCGCGATCGCAGCCAAGCGCGTCAACCTCATCAACTCCGAGGCGGAGTTGCCCGGCATTGCGTTTCTTCTTTGAGCGTCGATGCGCCCGATCGTTCAATGACTTCGGTCTCACCTGACTTTCTCGGTGTGACCGTGAATACCGTGTTGCCAGGGGTGGTTCTGTACGGTCTGCAATCCAGTCGTCTTCCTGACGCCTACAAGCAGATGATTCTCGGGATGCAGTGCATCGCTGAACCCCTCGGCTGCGACGCCATCGCCAATGCGGTCGCTTTTCTCTGTTCGGAGGCGGCACGCTTCATCACCGGTCAAGAGCTTGCAATCGATGGAGGGCTCACACATGGCGGCTGATTCATTCGCGGCACCGAAGGTTTGGCTCGACCTCGATCAGGCAGCGCTCGACCGCGCCTATGATCAGGCGCCGCATGCCCCCAACATGCAGCAGGTGCTCAAGCGCTATGAACTCGCGAGTGAGCGCGCGCACGGCCGGCTTGGCGCGCCCTCGAGGCATCGTTATGGACCGACTGAAGCGGAGGCGCTTGATTGCTTCAGGCCTCGGTCTCGCAGCACTTCACAAGGTCTCCTGCCCGCGTTGCTCTTCGTCCATGGCGGGGCATGGCGTGGCGGGCTGGCACGAAACTATGCGTTCATCGCCGACTCGTTCATCGACCGGGGCTGCGCGGTGCTGATCCCCGACTTTGCGCCGGTCACCGAACTCGATGGCGACCTGGGCCGTATGACCGACCAGATCCGTCGCGCGATCGCCTGGGTATCGGCCAACGCCGAGGCGCTCGGTATCGATCCTGCGCGTATCCATCTGTTAGGGCATTCGTCGGGCGGGCATCTGAGCGCAGCCGCATTGCACACGAATTGGGCGTCGGAATTTTCGCTACGCACGCATTCACCGGTGGCGAGCCTCACCGTGTGCAGCGGCATCTACGAACTGCAGCCGGTGCGCTTGTCGGCCCGGAGCGACTATGTGAGGCTGTCAGAAGACCAGGTGAATGCGCTCAGCCCCATTCGCCATGTGGCGGCCCTGACCACGCCGCTTACGGTCGCCTGGGGTTCGCTCGAGAGTCCGGAATTTCAGCGTCAGGCGAACGACTATGCAGCGGCTGCCGAGGCGGCAGGGCGCGCGGTGACGCGGTGCGTCGTGGAAGGCTGCAATCACTTTGAAATTCTCGAGACGCTCGCGAGCCCCTACGGTGTATTGGGCCAGATGCTGCTCGAACGGGTGGCGGCGGTGGGGGCGACTCGCGGGCGATGGGTGTCAACGGGCGGGGCTTCGGCAGGTGGCGCAGCGCCGGCGGCCGGAGAGGCACCCGCTGCCTCCACAGGGCGGACGAGCGATGGGCGCGCTGACCTGCACTGGATGCAACTCGCGCTTGCCCAGTCTGTGGAAGCATTCGAGCGAGGCGACTGGCCGACCGGCGCTGTGCTGGTTCGCGACGGCCAGTTGCTCTCGACCGGCCAGAACCGGCAGGTCTCGCAATGCGACACCACTGTGCACGCCGAGACTGACGCCATTCGGCGTGCCGAAGCCATCCACGGGGTCGGTAGCACGCAGGGGGCAACCCTCTATTGCACGATGGAGCCGTGTCCAATGTGCGCCGGGGCTCTCAGGAATGCGGGCGTCGTGCGGGTAGTGCTCGCACTCCGACACGCAACACTCAAACGAACCGATCTGGGCCCCTACCGGCTTGAGGACTTCTTTACCCTTACTGGTTGGCAACCCGAGCTGAACAGCGGCCCCCTTGAGGGCGACTACCTTGCGCTCAGACGTCGATGGGGCCGGGACCCGGTCAGAAGCGGCTAGCGGGGCGCCGCCCGGCTGGGCGCTGATCCGAGGGCCCCACCTTACTCGAGCGAGAGTTTCTGCTGGGCGACCACCTGGCGGTACACCTCGAACTCGGCCTTGATCTGCGCAGCGAATTCGGCGGGGCTGTTGCCAATCACGATCGATCCGGTATCTTCGATACGCTTGCGAACCGCCGGATCTTCCAGCGCTTTGCGGGCGGCCGCGTTGATCCGCTCAATGATGTCGCCCGGCAGACCCTTCGGCGCCAGAATGCCGTAGTACGCCATCCGGTTCACCGGCTCCAGGCCTACTTCCTTGAAGGTCGGGACATTCGGTAGCACCGCCAGCCGCTGGGGAGCAGCCACGACCAGCGGCACCAGCCGGTTGGCCTGCACGAATGGTAATGCCGAGGGAATGTTGTCGAAGATGATGGGCACTTGGCCGGCGACGGTATCGTTCAGTGCCGGGCCCGCACCACGATAGGGGATGTGGGTCACGAATACGCCCGCCAGGCTTTTAAACAGCTCGGTCTGAAGATGACCGATCCCCCCAGTACCCGACGAAGCGTAGGAATACTTGCCGGGCTTGGATTTCAGCTCATCGATAAAAGATTTGTAGTCACGTGCCTGGAAGCTGGGGTGCACCGCAATCAGGTTAGGCGTTGCAGCAATATTGATGATGGGCGTGAAGTCGGTGACAGGGTTATAAGGGATCTTTGGATTGATCGCAGGGTTGGCGGCGGTGGTTGAGACCGTGGCCATGCCAAGCGAGTAGCCATCCGGTGTGGCTCGAACCGTTTCGGTAGCGCCGACCACGCCGCCGCCGCCTGCCTTATTTTCAATCACGACCGGCTGGCCGAGTGCCTTGCCAAGCGGCTCAGCGATCACCCGCGCAATGATGTCGGTGGTGCCGCCGGGCGCGAAAGGCACCTGCAATTTGATCGCACGGGTGGGATAGGAAGCTTGGGCTATTGCCGCGGCACTGGCAAGGGTGAGCGCGGCAAGCGAGGCGGTAAGTGCAGCGCGGCGAAGGAGTTCCATGGATTGACTCCGGTATGAAGATAATGAGGAGAGAGCGGAGAAAATGTACTCGAGTTCGCGATACGCGCCAAACCCTACCCGGTAGCAACACCGGAAATTCCTGGAAACCCTGATGACTACTGCCGACATCCGCTGCGTCACCGATCATGCCACGTCCATCGGCGAGGGCCCGCTCTGGGTCGCGCGCGAGCGGGCCCTGTACTGGGTTGACGTGGGCCTGGAGCCCAAGACGCTCCACCGCTACAGCCCGCAAAGCGGTCTCACCACCACCTGGAAGCTGCCGCAGCGCGCTTCCGGCGTGCGCGAGCGCGCCGACGGCAGCCTGCTGATTCACTTCCAGCGCGGCCTCGCGATTACCGATCCGTCGCCCGATCAGCTTCGCTGGCTGCCGCTCTGGGGCATTGATTTCTCGATCCAGCGCCTGAACGACAGCGCGGTTGATCCCGCCGGCCGGCTCTGGATAGGCTCCTACGAACGCACGCTCAAACAACCGCTCGGCGAGTTGTATCGGATCGATGGCAGCCTGATCGCAGCCACCGTTGACCGGGGTTTTCAGGTCTCGAACGGCATCGCATTCAGCCCCGATGGCCGCACCATGTATCACACCGACACGCATCCCGAAGGGCACATCTACGCCTGGGACTGTGACGCGGCAACGGGCGAGGTCGCCAACCGCCGGCTTCTGATCAGCTTCGTGGGTCGTCGTGGCCATCCCGACGGCTGCACGATCGATGCTGAGGGCATGCTGTGGGTGGCGGAACTTGGCGCCTCGCAGCTCGTGCGTATCGATCCGCAGGGTCGGATCGAACGCGAGCTGCGCCTTCCTGTGAGCCGCCCCACCAGTGTGGCCTTTGGCGGCCCCGATCTGCGCACGCTCTACGTCACGTCCATGACTTTCAGGCTGGACGACGCGGCGCGGGCCCGCGAGACATGGGCCGGGCGCCTGCTCGCCTTCGAACCTGGCGTTCAGGGATTGGCGCTGCCCAAGCTCGGGTTCTGAACCGTCAGATCGTCGCTCCGTTCGGGAAGACACCCTACAATCTGGTGTCTAGGATGACCATCTCGATGACCAAGTTGATGACCAAGCGGGGTTGCGATGGGAACCGTTACACTGGCCGAAGCCAAGACACACCTCAGCCAGCTCCTCGAAGAGATTGAAGCGGGGGAAGAGATTGTCATTACCCGCCGGGGGATCCCCGTTGCCAGGCTGAGCGCTGTTGAGTCGCCGAAGAAGCCGTTCCGGTCACTCGCTGATTTTCGAAAGCGCTTGCCGGCGTGGCGAAAGCCCAGCGCCGATCTGGTTCAAGATCTTCGCAATGAAGGGCACTGATGCGTTACCGCGACGTCAGCCTCCTCGCTCCACTATTTCTCAAGGAAGCGCTCAGCAGAAAAGTTGAGGCGTGGGTGGTTCGCCAAACGCCCGGCGATCTTTGCGTCAGCCACTGGACCCAGCAGGTTTTACAGTCTGATCGCGCGGGAAGTCCGCATGGGTGGTCTGACTGACGCGGATGCCCTGGAGGTCGTTGTCCAGTTTGATTGGGTCATTAAAGACTGCTTTGTCGTCGAACCACCGCGAATATCCGATTTCGATCTGGCCGCAACGTTCATCCGACAATTCAATACCAAGCTCCGCGCAGGCGACGCGCTGCACCTGGCAATTGCCGCCAATCGCGCGACGGAAATGTTCTACACGCTCGATGAGCGCCTTCTTGCCGCCGCGCGGCTATTGAAGATTCCTGCGAGCCGCGGCATCAGGCGCTGAGCCCAGCACCGAAGCTCGGGTTCTGAACCGTCAGATCGTTGCCCACCCCGGCGATTCTCGATCGAGAATCCGCTTGATCGAGGCAAAAAACAGTTCCGACTGTTGGCGTTCGCCCGCGATCTGTGCGCCCACCCTGGCGCACATCGCCTCGGGCACCTGCCGGAGCGGCTTGCCGGCTGCCATCTGGGTGGCTAGCATCTGGTGCATGCAGGCGCGCTCGAGGTAATAGAGGTCATCAAACGCCCAGGCCAGGTTCGCCCCCACCACGGTGACGCCGTGGCTCGCCATGAAGAGCACGTCTTGATCCTTCAGCTGTGAGGCGATACGTTCGCCCTCGGCATCGTCGAGCGCTACGCCGTTATAGTGATCGTCGTAGCCCACGCGTCCCCAGAAGCGTAGCGTGTTCTGGTTGCACCAGGCAAGCCGCCCACCCTCCACCAGCGTGAGCGCGGTGGCATGGGGCATGTGAGTGTGCAGTACGGCTTTGGCCCGCGGACTGGTGCGATGAATCCAGCTGTGAATAAAAAAAGCGGTGGGCTCGAGCGCATGGCGGCCCTCCAGCAATCGACCGCTGCCATCGATCAGTAGCATGTCGCCTGCGGTGACTTCCGACCAGTGCAGGCCCTGAGGATTGATCAGGTAGCGATCGGGCGCGAGTTCCAGGCTGAAATGGTTGCAGACGCCCTCATTAAACCCCAGCCGAGCAGCCCATCGGAGCGCGGCGGTCAGATCGATTCGCGCTTCGCGCACGCGTTCGCGGTCGGGGAATGAAGAAGCATCGGTTGTCGCGGTGCGCGAGGGTGCATTCATGGTGGTTGGCCTCCTGGGTCGCCATTATTACCGACAGCGGCCTGACTGCTAAAGTGACGAGCTCATTTCAGCCGTGGTTGCCATGCCCGCTCGTATCGACCAACTTCGCGACCTGATTCTCAAGGCCAAGCACGCCTACTACTTTGGCCCCGAGCCGATCATGCCCGATGCCGAGTACGACTCCCTCGAAGACGAACTCCGACTGCTCGCCCCCGATGATTCGTTGCTCGCCATGGTCGGTTCGCCTGTGCCGGCTGACAGCATCCTCACCAAGGCCCGGCATGCGATGCCCATGGGCAGCCAGAGCAAGGTCAATTCCGAAGCTGAGTTTCGCGCCTGGGTGGAAAAAAGCGGCGGGCCGCCCCTCCATGTCAGCTTGAAGGGAGATGGCGCAAGCGCGGCCGCTTACTACCGCGAGGGGCGTCTCGTCCAGGCGATTTCGCGCGGCGACGGGGTGATCGGCGAGGACATCACCGCTAATGCCATTCGGTTTCAGGGGCTACCCGCCTGGGTAGGCGCGGCCTTCACTGGAGCCATACGCTTCGAAGTGATCCTGACCGTGGCGGACTGGGCGCGGGTTGACCCGGCCCGTAGCAAAAACCCGCGTAATGCCGGTAGCGGCATCATGGGGCGAAAGAACGGTCATCAGTGTGATTTCCTGACAGCCTTCGCGTTTGACATAGATGAACAGCGTGAGGGGACTTCGGTTCGTTTTACGTCGGAATCCGACAAACTCGCGCGCCTTGCCGAGTTGGGCTTTCACCTCATTCCGCACGCGCTTTGCCAGACGGTCGACGACGCCATCGCCTGGTATCGTGATGTGGCTGCGCGCCGCGAGACGCTCGCTTTCTGGATCGACGGGGTCGTGATCAAGATCGACGATGCGGCGCGCCAGGAGGCGCTTGGCGTCACCGCGGGTCGACCCAAGGGGCAGGTAGCCTGGAAGTTTGATTCAGCGGGCGCGGAAACCGTGCTGGAAGACGTGATCGTGAGCGGCGGTCACACCGGCTCACTGGTGCCCACCGCTCAGCTTCGCCCGGTAGATATCGGTGGCACCACGGTGAGCAGCGCCTCGCTCGCCAACTTTGATGAAATCGCACGGCTGGATGTGGCGATCGGCGACTCGGTCTGGCTTATCAAGGCGAACGACATCATTCCAAAGGTGATCCGCGTGACGGCGCGGCCACCTGACCGGCGTCCTATCCTCACTCCTCTTCAGTGCCCGTTCTGCGGCGGGGAGGTTGGTCGGCGCAGGACCACCTCGGGCGACGAAGGCGTGATCCTCGAATGCCGGAACGCGGTGTGCCCCAAAAAGAGCACTGGGAAAATTGATCGCTGGATCACGAGCCTCGACATTCAGGGCATCGGCGATTCGGTGCTCGAGGCGATGCTGGAACGCTTCGGCATCGAAGACGCCGCCGACCTGTACTCACTCGGCTCACGCGCTGCCGAGCTCGCCGAGCTGATCATCAATGACGACAAGGGCATTCGCCTGGGCGACAAGCGCGCCCGCACGATTCTCGATGCAATCGATGCCACCCGCACGCTCTCGCTCGCACAGTTCCTCGGGTCGCTGGGCATCGAGAGCGCGGGCGTTCGCCGGATTGAACTGATGATCGAGGCGGCGGGCGGTGATTTGGACACGCTCGATCAATGGCGTGCAGGCCGATTGCGCGAGGCTGAGTTCGCCGAGCGCGTGGGGGTTCCAAACCTGGGCGGCCTGATTCAGGATGGCATTGATGCAATGGGCACCGTCATCGACAAATTGCTTGCCAACGGAGTGGTGGTCACGCCCCCCCAGCGTGATGTGCACGGCGATGAAGAGGGGCGCGAGCCCGCGAAAACGGTGTGTATCAGTGGCAAGCTGCCAAGCGGGCGAAAGAAGTCTGACTACGAAGTGCCCCTCGCCGCCGTGGGCATGAAGCTTGTGGACACCGTCGCGCGCGAGACCACTTATCTCGTGCTTGCCGACCCGCAGTCGGCGAGCAGTAAGGCGGAGAAGGCGAGAAAGTTCGGTACCCAGGTCATTTCCGAAGCGGCGCTGATCGAGCTGGTTGGCGGTGCTCCAGCCCCCGCCTGAAGACGCGCTCGCCTGTGCGGGTCGGCTCTCATCTCCTTGCTCAGGCGCTCAGCGGCTCAACCGGTAGGGCTCCTCAAAATCCCGGAAGTCCTGTTCAGCGAGTGCGTCCTGCATCCAGGCGCCGACCGCTTCCAGGTTTGTTACCCGGTCCATGTAGGCGCGTACATCGGCTGGCACAGGCAACTGGTAGGTGAACAGACGCATCACGACCGGGGCATAGTAGGCATCGGCGATACCGAATTGGCCGAACAACATAGGTCCTTTGGATTGCCCCAGCAGTTCGGACCACATCGTCACGATTCGGTTCAGGTCGGCGCGTACCGCGGTCTTATCGCGCATAGCCAGCGCGCCAACTTCAGGCAAGCGTGCCTCGATGTTCATTGGGCAGGCACTACGTAATGCCGAGAAGCCGCCATGCATTTCGGCGCAGACACTGCGCGCCCGCGCACGGGCTGCGATCGGGCTCGGCCAGAGCTTGCGCTCAGGAAACTTCTCGGCTAGATACTCGGCGATCGCCAGCGTGTCCCAAACGGCGAGTTCTTCATCGATCAGTACGGGTACCTGACCGGCTGGGCTGACTTCGACGATGCGTGTCTTGAACTGCGAGTCAGGGGAAAAACCATCGAAGCGCAGCATGACCTCTTCGAAGTCAATGTCCGATTGCCGCATCAGTACCCAGGCGCGCATGGACCAGGAGGAGTAGTTCTTGTTCCCGATGACAAGTTTGAGCATGGTGGCCTCGTTGGGTGCCGCTTACAGTGGTCGACGCCCTGCTTTACTTTCGCGACGACAGATCTCTTGCCGCCCGCTCACCCTGGGCGCTTACGATATTCAAATGCTTTGTCAAAGCGCCCCAGGATGTATTCGCCGCAGCTCACTTCGGGATACTTCGAAGCAACCCCCACCGCAGTCACCGGCACAATCGGCGTGTCGTAGTCGGGATCGACGAACACAGCAATCGACAGCCGCTCGCGCCCCGAGCTGTTGATCACCCGATGCGGGTTCGACTTGAACACATCATTTGACCAGCGCCCCATCAGGTCGCCTGAGTTGATCACCAGCGTGCCCGGGATGGGGGTGGCGGTGACCCATTCGCCCCCACGCGTTGCAACCTGAAGCCCCCCAACCGGGTCCTGATGCAAGAGCGTGATGACCCCGTAGTCGGTATGCGGCGCCACGCCGTACTGCCGGTCGCCGAGCTCGGGCGGCTGCGGGGGGTAGTACACCAGCGAGCCGCGCGAAATCGGCTTCTCAAAGCGCTGGATAAAAGTGTCGTCGGAGGCGTGCAGGCTCACCGCGAGCGCGCGCAGCAGACGCTTCGCGCAGGCATGCGCCTCCTCGAGATAGCGGTTCAAGACGGGTCGCAGCTCGGGCATGAAGGCGGGCCAGCGGTTCGGTCCGATCATACGGTTTCCCGCCAGAAAGTCGGGGTCGTCCTCGCCCACGTCCAGCCCCCAGATGAAGCTCTCCTTGAGATCGGGGCGTGCACGGTCAGACATCTTGGCTTCGCCCTGCTTGATGTAGCCGCGATGCCTGCCAACCGGCTCGATTGAGAGCTTGTCTGCGAGCGGCGCGGCGAAGAAGCGCCGGGCGGTGGTATCCACCTCTTCGATCAGGGACTGCGCAATGCCGTGGCCGCTTACATAAAAGAAGCCGATCCGCGCGGCGGCTTCACGCATCTGTTCGCCCACTTCTTCGAGCGTCGCGCGGTTTGGGTCGCCCAGCCCGGATACGTCAATCACCGGGATGTCATCGGCCGATACGACGCGTGCGCTGTGCCGGTTCATTCGTCTTCCTTGTAATAGCCGATCACATCGCCTTGGGTGGTCACACCCAGGCCATTGAGCAGCCGGTTCGAATAGTTGAAATAGGCGCAGACCTGATTGACCTCGAGTATTTCGCCATCGTTGCAGCCGGCCGCATGCAGCGCATCGATATCGGCCTTCTCCATGCGGGCCACACTGGTGGTGAGCTTGCCTGCATACCGGAGCAGTTGCAGCTCTTTGCCCTCGAACGCCTGCTCGGGTGCCCGCGCCGAGAGGGCGGCATGAATGGCATCGGACCGTGCCCCCTCGCGAATCAGCCGCCGGGCATTGGACCAATGATGCGTGAGGCTGTAGGTGCATTCGTTGAGCATGCTGACGTAGGACGAGACAACCTCCAGAAACCAGAACGGCAGCGTGTTGTCGGGGTTATGCAGCACGCTTCGATAAAGCGCCACATGACCTTCCATCGTATGCGGCCGCAGGCTGTGCGCCTTCATCACGTTATCCACTGTACCGTGTGGTGTGGTCACTTTCTGATAGGCCGAGGCGAGCGATCCCTGCGCCTCTTCAAGGGGAATCATGCGGATCCAGGCAGACATCTGAGGTGCTCCGGGGCTGGGGTGATCAGGGTTCGGTGTTCGCGGCGTGGGCCAGGTGGGCTCGGGCGCACGCCCTGCCTAATCTGGAAGCGGCATCGGCCGAGGCGGGCGTGCGAACAGGCGCTTCACCATCGGCTCGAAATGTTCGAGCGGCGCGCATTCATAGGCTGGGTCGACCGTCGCCTGGTCATAGCGCGCCACGAAGGTGGCTGCCCACTCGAAATGCGGATGCCCGCGCCAGCGCTCACGGGCGCGCCGGTCGGCCTCCGGATGATGATGCGCATGCACATCCTGAAAAATCGCGTGCCGGCGAAGCATCCATTCATTGCGCTCACTCACATAAGCGCCCAGCAGCGCCGCTGCGAACTCACCATGCCGCTGCGGGCAGGCAATGAAGCCAATGTCATGGAGTAGCGCCACCGCTACGTCCTCCTCATCCAGGCCATCGCGCAGCGCCATGGTGGCTGACTGCAGGCTATGGCGATAGTTGTTCACCTGATAGCCGAAGGTGGTGTCGCGCTCGGAGGCCGCGAGCATGCGAAGCACCTGCCTGGCCTGCTCATCAGCGTAGTAACGCGCGCGCTGGGCACCCAGCAGATCCCAGTCTGCGCGGGTGAATTCCTCAAGCGAGATTTTGTCCACATATCGCCAATCAGGCTGGTGAAGCGGGCTTGCTTTCGGGTGGCCTTTCATTTGGATGCTCCCGCCAGGGCCTGCGTGAGCCAGGCTTCGGTGGCCGGACGCCAGGGGGCAAGGCCTGCGGCGACGGCGGGGTGATCGGCGCTACGCGAAAGCCAGCCGGTGATCGATGCCGGCATGTTGAGCGGTTGGCCGAGCGCGTCCAGAAGGTGCGCCGCGAGCGGCAGCGTGACGGCAAAGCCGCAATCGGCGGTGCTGAATGCCACGCCCGCCATCCAGTGTGGGTCGCCTGATCGCAGTTGCGCAAGTTGCCGCAGGCGCTCCGCGATGCCGGCAGCCAGCGTGGGCAGCGATTCGCGTCGGGCCGGATCGCGAATCAGCGGAAACAGGGCGCGTACAGCAGGCTCCACCGCCAGATCATGCACGCGGGCCAGCATGCGGATGCGTGCACGGGTGGCAGCGTTGCCGGGCAGGAGCGCTGGCCCTTCGAAAGCTTCATCGAGATACTCGATGATTGCTTCGGATTCGGCCAACAGTAAACCATCATGGTCGATGGCCGGGATGGTGCCGGTCGGGATGATGGCCCGCCAGGCATCCGATCGGTAACCGCCTGGTGGCAGCCTTTCCTCAAACGCAATGCCCTTGGCATGAAGCGCAATCCGCACCTTGGTGCTGAAAGTGGAAACTGGTAGTCCGTAGAGAATCAGCATGTCAGTGCTCCGCTTCAAACGCCGCCACGTCCTGCACGGCATCGACCACCGCCGCTGCGAGCAGCGCCTCGCCCTGGTCGCGAGTGGCAAGCAGGGAATGCGACCCGACCCGGCCATCAGGAAAGGCTGCGCGATGGGCGTTTCGGTCGAAGTGATTATCGCCGGCATGGTCGCGCAGAAACGCAGCAGTGAGCGCGGGGGGCGCCTCGAGCGCGTGCTCTGCTCCTTCGCGGCGCGCTCGCTCGCTGGCCGCTGGCTCAGCCGCCATCGCGATGGCAATTTCACTGGGGGTGGCGTGAAGCCCTTCGTGTGCGCCGTACCACTTGCGCCTCAGCTGATCGACCTGCGGATACTCCCACCAGCTGCGCAGCTGGCAGCGAGCCATCCGGGCGCCCTGCATCCTCGCGCGTTCAAGATAAAAATCCTGAAACGCTGCACTCGCCACCCCGATATTGGCGCCATGACCGTTCAGGCAATAGATTCGCTCGAACCCCTGGTCGGCGAGTGCATGCAGCATGTCCAGAATGAGTGCGAGGAGAGTGCTCGCCCGCACCGCGATGGTTCCCGGAAAACCCAGATTGAACTGCGCGACCGTATGGGCAACCGTGGGTGCGATCAGCGCCCCAGTACGCTCGCCCAACCGGGCTGCGATGGTCTGCGCGCAGACTGAATCCGTGCCGATCAGGCCGACTGGCCCGTGCTGCTCGGTGGACCCGAGCGGCAACACAATGGTGCGCGACTGTTCCAGGTATTGCGCCACCTGCGCCGAGGTGCTGAGGGCGAGCTGCATGGTGATAGCTTCTTCCGACGCGCCTTAACGCTGATGACGCGACATCCGGCGCTCGAGCGCACGTACGCCCCAGGACGTGAGCAGGATGAGTACCAGATACTCAAGCACCAGCATGGTGTAGATCTCGAGCGGGCGATATTCGGTCACATTGAGTTCGTTGGCGCGGCGTGTGAGTTCCTGAAGACCGATCACTGAAACCAGTGAGCTCATCTTGAGCACATACACAAACTGGTTGCCAAGCGCCGGAAGAATGGTGCGAATGGCCTGCGGGAATATCACCAGCCGGAACGTGTGCCAGCCGGACAGCCCCAGCGAGCGCGCGGCCTCGGTTTGACCGCGCGGTACCGACTGAATGCCCGCCCGAAAAACTTCAGCTTCGAACGCGGAGTCGGAGAGCGCGAGTGACAGGACGCCCGCCGTGAAAGCGCCAAACTGCAGCCCGGTGATGACCGGTAGACCGTAATACACCCAGAGGAGCAGTACCAGAAGCGGAATGGCCCGCAGACACTCCACGTACACCCGTGACGTGCTGCGAAGCAGCCGCGAAGGCGACATGCCGGCAAGCGCCATCGAGATGCCGATCAGCACCGACAGCGCAATGGCACTGACCGCGAGCGAGATCGTGAGCCCCAACCCTGCCGCCATGAACTGGATATTTCCCAGTCCTTTGGCGGAGAGCGGATTGAAAATGTACCAGCCCCAGGTATAACCCCCGGAGTTGGATGCGCAGCCCGCCAGCAGAAGTGGCAGGGCCGCGCACAGGCCGAGGGTTACTGCCCGCCGAGCCACTTGGCTTCAAGAGCCTGGAAGAAACCCTCGGATTTCTTGAGTGCAATCCAGTTGTTGACGTAGGTCGTCCAGACCGCGTCACCCTGGGGGAGCGGATAGGCAAACGGGCGCTTGTTGCGAAGCTCGGCGCCTCCCACGATCGCCAGGTTGGGGAACTGCTTGACGAGCGTGGCTGCTTCCACATTGCTGGTAATGGTGGCCTGCGCGCGGCCTGCCAGCAGTTCCTGGTAGCCGGTGGCCGGTTTTTCAACCGAGCGTACGCGGGCCTGCGGGAAGTGGGCTTTAGCCTGCTCTTCGAACACGGTGCCCAGCAGTACGGAGACCACGGTGCCCGGCTGGTTCAGGTCGGCCCAGCTCTTGAATTTGGCCGCGTCGTTCTTCTGAACCAGTGGAACAGTACCCGCCTCGGTGTAGGGATCGGAGAAGGCAACGGTCTTGGCGCGTGCCATATTGAGCGAAGCGCCGGAGAAGATGTCGTAGCGGTTGGCGGTGATGCCGGCCACGAGCGTCGCCCACTCCGCAGGCACCCACTCGATCTTCACGCCCAGGTCTTTCGCGAACTGCTCCATGGCCTCGATGTCAAAGCCACGGTAGCTGTTGGTGGCAGGGTCGCGAATGGACATGGGGTTGAAGTCGCCGGTGGTGCCGACCCGAACCGTGCCGCGCTCGAGCACCGTCTGCAGTCGTGATTTACCGGGGGCCTGCGCCTGGCTGGGCGCAGTAAACAGGGCAAGGCTGGTCGCGGCAAGGGCGACCAGGATCCGGAAGGCTTTCATGAGACGATCCTCGTCGGTTGAACAGGTCGACGAATGTTAGCAGCAAACCCTCACCCCGCCCGCGATGCGGGCATCGCGAGCGGGGATGTGCGGCTACACTGGCTGCGCGATGCGTTATTCGATCTTCAACCTGATCAGCCAGGCCCTGCAAGGCCATCGTGGTTGGCCGAGGGCGTGGCGTGCTGCAGCGCCCGCGTCAAGCTATGACGCAGTCATCGTAGGCGGCGGCGGTCACGGGCTGGCAAGCGCCTGGCATCTCGCCCGCGACCATGGCCTGCGTGTGGCAGTGCTCGAACGCGGCTGGATCGGGTCAGGTAATACCGGTCGCAACACCACCGTGATCCGGTCCAATTACCTCCGCGAGCAGGCGATCCGTTTTCAGGATGAGAACCTTCGGCTCTGGACCGACCTGTCGGCGCGGCTCGACTTCAATCTCATGGTGAGCCACCGCGGACAGATCGAGCTTCTTCAGACCTGGGGCAAGGTTCGCGACTCGCGCCGGCGCCTCCACACCATGCGAATGGCGGGGGCTGATTACGATCTGCTGAGTGCGGATGAATGTTATCAGTTGGTCCCACTCCTTAACCGTGACCCGGCGATGCGGCTTCCCATTCTTGGAGGTGCCTGGCAGGGGCGCGCCGGCACCGTGCGTCACGATGCGGTAGCCTGGGGATATGCGCGTGCTGCAAGCACCGCAGGCGTGGATATTGTCGAGCGCTGCGAGGTGACCGGTATCGATTGTCCTGGCGGCTCGGTGAAGGGCGTGCGCACGTCTTGCGGCGACATCACCACGCCGCTGGTGGGTCTGGCGGTCGCGGGCCACTCGGGCCGGTTGGCGGCAATGGCGGGGCTGCGGCTTCCCATTGAGACAGTCGCTTTGCAGGCCTTTGTGTCCGAGCCGCTCAAGCCTGTGCTCGATATCGTGGTCACGGCGCCAGCGCTCGCGGTCTACCTCAGCCAATCTGACAAGGGTGAGCTCGTCATTGGCGGAGGGGCAGATGGGTATGCGTCCTATGCTCAGCGCGGTGCGCCCCAGGTGGTGCTCGACACCGTGGCCTCGATGATCGAGCTGTTTCCGTCTTTTGCGCGCATCAAGCTCCTTCGGCAGTGGGCAGGGGCGATTGATCTGTCGGTTGACACCACGCCGATCGTCTCGAACACATCGGTCAAGGGATTGTTCGTGAGCACCGGTTGGGGCTCGGGCGGGTTCAAATCCATACCCGCAGGCGGTCGAAGTTTCGCGAGGCTGATCGCCACGGGCGAGGCTGATCCCTGGATCCAGCCGTTTTCGCTCGAGCGCTTCCTCACCGGGCGACTGCTGTTTGAAACTGCCAGCGCCTCCAACCGGTTCTAGCGATGCTGAGACTTCACTGCCCCTTCTGCGGCGAGCGCCCTGAGACCGAATTTCAGTGCGCGGGCGAGGCCGCGCCGCGGCCGGACGATCCGGGGGCGCTTGATGAGGCCGCGTGGTCGCAGGTCCTGTATCAGCGTGCCAATCCCGCAGGCTGGAATATCGAGCTCTGGTGGCATGCGGCCGGATGTCGGCAATGGCTGCGTGTCGAGCGGCACACGCTTTCCCATGACACCGGGTCGATCACACTCGCCGGAGACCGGAATTGAAGGCGGGTTTTCGTCTTGCCCAGGGTGGCTCCGAGATCGACCGGTCGCAGCGGCTTGGGTTTCAGTTCGACGATCGGAGGCTCGAAGGTTTGGCAGGCGACACGCTGGCGTCGGCACTGCTTGCCAATGGTGTTCGCACTGTCGCCCGCAGCTTCAAGCTTCATCGGCGGCGGGGCATTCGCGCCGAGGGCTGGGATGATCCGAATGCCTTCGTGCAACTGGTTGAACCCTGGGAGGAGCCCAACCTGCTCGCCACGCGGGCGCCGCTCGCAGAGGGGCTGGTCGCACGGGGTATGCATGGCTGGCCCGGTGTTGAATGGGATGTCGGCGTCTTGGCTGACAGGCTCCATGCGCTCCTGCCCGCGGGGTTCTACTACAAGACCTTCAAGTGGCCGGGCTGGGCCTGGCCGCTCTATGAGTCGCTGATTCGTCGCGCAGCCGGATTGGGACGTGCGCCTCGCACCGCAGGCGGCCCCTCGGTTGAGCGACGTCATGTGCAAGCCGATGTGCTGGTGGTGGGGGCTGGACCTGCCGGGGCGGCGGCGGTAGCACAGCTGCTCGCCGCAGGCTGCTCGGTGATCTGGGCCGATGATCGGGCCTCGCCTGGGGGGACGCTCGGTGCAAGTGCCGAGCCCGCCGATCGCACTGCGCTCGAGTCGATCCGCGGGGACGCAGGCCGCTGGTCGTCTGCGCCGGGTCTTCGCAGGCTTGCCGCCGCGACAGTGGTGGGCCTGTATGACCACGGCCTCGCCATTGCGGTCGAGCGCGACGGATGGTCGCGCGAATGCCTCTGGATGATCCGAGCCAACGCGATCTGCCTGGCCACGGGCGCCTTCGAGCGCGGCCTTCTTTTCGAGGATAACGACCGTCCGGGAGTGATGACCGCCAGCGCAGTACGCTCGGCGCTGCACCGTTACGCAGTAGCCCCGTGTCGGCAGCTGGTGCTGGCGGCGAGCGATCTGTCGGCGTGGCAGGTCGCGCTCGAGGCGCATGATGCGGGCCTGCAGGTGGCGGCCGTCGTATCCCCGCGCTTAGCTGTGGCGCCCGCCACGCTTCATGCAGCGATACATGATCGAGGCATTGCACTTATCGAGGGACAAGTGCTTCGCACGCAGGGCGGACGGCATGGGTTATCGGCTGTCACAGTGAGCACGAGCGGCGCTGCGCGCACGCTTGCGTGCGATGGACTGGCGATCTCGGGCGGCTGGAATCCCGCGCTTCAGCTGTATGTGCAGGCCGGAGGCATTGCGCGCTACCACGCGGCAAGTGGCGCGCTGCGAGGCGAACCCGACGACCGGATGCTGGCGGTTGCAGGCGCTGTGGCGGGCGCGTTATCGACCGAAGCTTGCGCAGAAAGCGGCAGGCAAGCGGCGCGCGGGCTTCTTGATCGATTGGCAAGCGTGCGATTGGCAGGCGTGCGATTGGCAGGCGTGCGCGCAACCGGGGCGTCGGTCGCACCGGCTTCGGCGCAGCAGGCGGGCGAGACCCGATCGGGCGCGGCCCCGGCGCTCTCGGCTCATACGACCGAACCGCCGCCTGACCCGACCTCCCTCGTCGCCGCCCGCGTATTTGTCGATCTTGCTGGCGATGTGACGGCAGCTGATATCGCGCTTGCCTCGCGCGAGGGTTACTCGGCGACAGACTTGCTCAAGCGCTACACCACCTTGGGCATGGGCCCGGATCAGGGACGCTCAGCCGGGGTCGACGGCCTGCTGCATCTGGCCCGGCTTGAAGGCCGTGATCCGTCGTCACTACCCCCCACCCGAGCTCGGCCACCCTTCGTACCGGTGGCCTTCGGCACACTGGCTGGATCCGACCCTGGTCCGTTGATCCGGCCGGTCCGTGAAACGCCCATCACCGAATGGCATCGCGATCACGGGGCGGTGTTCTACGAATCCGGTGCCAATTGGCGACGGCCTGGTTATTACCTGCAAGCTGATGAGTCGATGGACGATGCCGTACGCCGCGAATGCCGTGCGGTTCGTCAGGCGGTAGGCGTCTACGACAGTTCGCCGCTGGGTAAATTCGAAATCGGCGGCCCGGATGCTGCGGTGTTTCTCGAGCGCGTGCTCGCCTGTCGGGTCTCCGATCTGCAGCCAGGCCGGGGCCGCTACGCGCTCGCGCTTCGAGAAGACGGTCGAATCTTTGATGACGGTACTGTGTTCCGGCTCGACGACAGGCGGTATTGGCTGAGCAGCACTGCGGGCAACGCAGATGCGATGGCGAGCTGGCTCGAGTACGCGCGCCAGTGGCTGTTCAAGGGGGCGCTACGGGTGATGATTGAGCCCGTGGCATCGCATTGGGCCGATATCGTGGTCTGTGGACCGCAGGCGCGCGAGCTGCTTTCGCGACTGGTGGCGCCTCAGGTTCGCGTCGAGCTCGCCCGCGAGTCGTTTGCCTTCATGCGATGGCGGTCGGTGACAGTGGCGGGTATCGAGGCGCGCGTGTTTCGGGTGAGTTTTACCGGTGAACTCAGCTTTGAGCTTTGCGTACCCGCTTCGCGCGGGCTAGCGCTCTGGGAGGCGGTGATGGCGGCGGGTGCCGACCTGGGCATTGAGCCGGTAGGGTCGGAGGCCAATCATGTGTTGCGCGTTGAAAAGGGTTTCATCTCGCTCGGCCATGAAGTGGACGGAGACACGAACGCCGATGATCTGGGTCTGGGATGGGGCGTGCATTGGGACAAGCCTGACTTCATCGGACGGCGCTCTCTGGCGCGTGATCGGGCTCAGCCCGCGGCGCGCAGGCATCTGGTCGGGCTCGAGTGCGTCGATGAAGGGCTACCCTTTGAAGAAGGTGCTCAGCTTCTGAGTGGCGACGCAGTGCTGGTTGCGAGTCAGTGCGAGTCGATCGGACTGGTGACCGCCAGCGTAAACAGCGAAGCACTGGGCCGGCCGATCGCGCTCGCCTTGCTCGAAGCGGGGCGGTTGAGAACGGGCGAAGTGGTACAGGTCACCCAGGCGCAGCCGATGCGAGCGCGCGGGCGTCTGCCGACTGCCGGTGCATCGGGCGACGCGGTTCGGCCCGGTCAACCCGCGAAGGGCTTGAGCCTTCGCGCGGCGCGGGTGGTGGCGCCGATCTTCTTTGATGGCGAGGGCGGGAGGATGCGTGGCTGAATCGCCTGTAGTGCTCTGGCTCGAGCGGGCTCCGCCCAGGGCCTTGATCTCGGTGCGTCTCGATCCCGCTGCGGAAAGTGACTGGGTGGGCCAGGCACTGGGTGTTGAATGGCGGTCCCAGCCCCTGACGCTCCACCATGCGCAGCGTTGGCGTTGGTGGTCGACCTCCCCGGGCGTCTGGCTGATTGAGGGGTCGGCAGAGGACGAAGCGCGGCTTTATCGCTTGCTCGAATCGGCGGGCGCAGCCCGCCTGGCGCTTGTTACGGTGGTGAGCGATGCGTGGGCAGGGCTACGCCTGAGAGGATCCGCCCTGGCCCTCGCCGATCTGTTCGAACGCGCGGGACCGGTGGGCTCAGAGGCACTGGCAGGGCGCTGTCTGGCGACCCGGCTGGGTGCCTTCCCGGTCACACTGGTTGAGTCGCCTTCTGCAGAAGAGGGGCATGCGCTTGCTTCCAGGCAGATTGAACTGTGGGTGGAGCGGCCGCTGCTCGGGTCCCTCGAGCAGTGGCTGATCCGGCTGGGTGCGCTGAAAGAGCTCTGAAAAGGCGCTGAGCGGGGCGCTGAGCGGGGCGCTGAGCGGGGCGCTGAGCGGGGCGCTGAGCGGGGCGCTGAGCGGGGCGCTGAGCGGGCGCTGAGGGCGCGCTGATGCTTACGCCGCTGCGTCGGGTTCGGCTGCGACGCGTTTCTTGATGGGACGGATTGCGCGCCTCGTGGGGTCGCGACGGGCGTCGCCGTTGGAGGTTTCACCGGCAGACGGGGCCTTCGCCGCCGCGCTTGACCTTGCTGCGGCCGATGCCGCCGCCGCGCTCGACCTTGCTGCCGCCGATGCCGCCGCCGCCTCGGCCGCCACCACATGCCGCTGAAGAAGGGCGATCAGCCCTGAAAACACCTTGGGCGTGCCTGCCACGATCTGCTCGGAAAACAGGTAATCGCCGTCGGCACCGAAATTACCCACCATTCCGCCCGCCTCGGTAATGAGGAGGCTGCCAGCCGCCGCATCCCAGGGCGCGAGGCCCAGTTCAAAGAACCCATCGAGGCGACCAGCAGCAACATAGGCGAGATCGAGTGCCGCAGCCCCGGGGCGACGAAGGCCCGCGGCCCGCTCCATGACCACCCGCATCATGGCGAGGTAACCATCGAGCATGTCGAGCTTTCGAAATGGAAAGCCGGTTCCGATCAGAGACTCTTCAATGCGGATCCGCTTCGAGACCCGGATTCGCCTGCCATTGAGATAGGCTCCTCGACCACGCGAAGCGGTGAAGAGCTCATCTCGCGACGGGTCGTACACCACCGCCTGGGTGACCACGCCCTTCTGCATGAGTGCGATGGACACCGCGTATTGCGGAAAGCCGTGAATGAAATTTGTGGTGCCATCGAGGGGGTCGATGATCCAGATGTGTTCAGCCTCGCGGGGATGGCCCGCAGCGCCTTTGGGATCGTGGCCTGATTCTTCGGCGAGGATAGAATGGTTCGGATAAGCGGTGCGTAGCACCTCGATGATGGCCTCTTCCGACGCGCGATCGACTTCTGTGACGAAATCGTTGCGCTGTTTTCGGGCCACCGCCAGCGTGTCAAGGTCGAGGCTGGCCCGGTTGATGATTCGGCCGGCCTGCCGAGCGGCCCGAACCGCGATGTTGAGCATCGGATGCATGAACGCGTCCTGAAATCGATCATTTTAAGGGAAGCCGATGCACGGGCTGCAGTTCGATCCACCGGAAGCGTTTTCAAGAATCCGTTTCGTGCTAGTTCAGCCCAGTCATCCGGGCAATGTTGGGGCCACTGCCCGCGCCATGCGGGTGATGGGGTTTAAGCAGTTGGTGTTGGTCGACCCGCGCTTTCCCGATGTGCTTTTGCACCCGGACGCGATCGCCTTTGCGAGTAACGCCGCCGGAGTGCTGGCGCACGCCCGGGTGCATGCCACGCTGGAAGAAGCGCTGGCACCGGTGTCGTTTGCTGTGGCGGTCAGTGCGTCATCGCGCGAGTTTGGCGCCACGCCGCAGACGCCTTCCGCGGCTGCGCGCGAAGCCCTGCGCGAACTGTCGATCGATGGCGTTCATCAGGTGGCGTTTGTGTTTGGTCCGGAGCGCACCGGACTTTCCATTGAATCGGTGGGCCGTTGTCAGGCGGTCACGTCGATTCCGACCGCGCCTGGCCATGGTTCGCTCAACCTGGCGCAGGCCGTGCAGGTGATGGCCTACACGCTTTCCTGCGAGGTTGCCACGCCCATCGAGCCCGATTTGCCGTGGCAAGGACGCCTCGCTACGCATGAAGCGGTCGAGCGGGTCTTCGAACACCTGGAGCGCTCCATGGTGGCGATCGGCTTCATCGATCCCCGGCATCCCAAGAAACTCATGCCGAGGCTCAGGCGGCTGCTGTCGCGCACTCGGCTCGAGATGGAGGAGGTCGATATCCTGCGCGGCATCTGCACCCAGATCGACCGACAGGCGGCGCTTCTTGATAAGGCGCGTCGCCAACCCTGAGCGAGCAAGGTTTCCCGTCAGCGCCTAAACTCACGCCCTTTGAGAGGGACGGACCCGCGAGCGGCGTCCGTGCCGAAGCCGACCTGGCCCGGAGTGCAATGATCATGCTCGAGCGACTGCGCGACGACATCGCAGCGGTGAGAGAGCGCGACCCAGCAGCGCGTTCAACGCTCGAGGTGTGCCTGTGTTATCCGGGTATTCACGCGCTCGCGTTCCATCGTCTGGCCAACCGCCTGTGGCAGGCGCGCTGGACCATCGCAGCGCGCTGGGTTTCGCATCTGAGCCGTTTCCTCACCGGTATTGAGATCCATCCCGGCGCGACCATCGGACGGCGAGTGTTCATCGATCATGGCATGGGCGTTGTGATCGGCGAGACTGCCGAGATTGGCGACGATTGCACCATCTACCAGGGGGTCACCCTGGGCGGTACTTCGCTGGTACGCGGATCAAAGCGTCACCCTACCCTCGCACCCGGGGTGGTAGTGGGGGCAGGCGCCAAGGTTTTGGGGCCTTTTACTGTGGGAGAGGGCGCGCGCATCGGCTCCAATTCGGTGGTGGTAAAGGAAGTCCCCCCCGGCGCTACCGCGGTGGGCGTTCCGGCACGGGTGATCGAGAGCGAGGAAGCACAGCGCCGCGAGGCCCGGGCTGCGAAGATGGGCTTCTCCGCCTATGCGGTAACGCAGTCAGCCGACGACCCGCTGGTGATCGCGCTGCACCGACTCATCGATCATGTCGCCGATCAGGATCGGCAGATCGAGGCGCTTCAGCAGGCGCTCAGCAAGTTAGGGGCGAATGTGACGCGCGGAGAGTCCCATCTTCTTGACGTAAAAACGCTCACGCGGCTGGTAGATTAGGTAAAACGCTCTCCCACCCTTCCGCCCCCACCCTCAACACCCCGCCTCGGCCGCTCGCCGCGAGCCAGTCGGGCAGCACCCAGCGCTCAAGTCCCTCGCCCAGGGAATAACTCCCCGGCCGGTGCGTGTGTCCATGAATCGCCCGCCGAACTCCCGCAGTGATGAGCGCAGCGCGCACCGCTGCCTCGTTCACGTCGCCGATATCGTGCCCCTGTTTGTTCCGCTCACTCTGCGTGCGCATCTCGCGGGCAATCGCCAAGCGCTCAGCGAGCGGCCGCGACAGAAAACGCGCTTGCCAGCCTTCGCTACGCACCTCGGTGCGAAACCGCTGATAGGCGTGGTCATCGGTGCACCAGGCATCGCCGTGGGCAAGGAGCACTGGCTCACCGAACAACTCCACCAAGGTGGGGTCGTCGAGCAACAGGGCACCGCAGCGCTCGGGCCAGGCGAGGTCGGGCCCGTCGCTCCCCAACAGGAAGTCGCGGTTGCCGCGCATGAGCGCTACGCGCACGCCCTGGTTCACGAGTCCCTTCAGGCGCTCGCCCAGTGCAGCCGCGACCTGATCGGGCTGATCGTCGCCCACCCAGGCCTCGAAGATGTCGCCTAACAAAAATAAATGGGTGATGGACGAGGCCTGCGCGTCCAGCGCCTTGAAAAATTGCGCGGCGGTGTTGGGGTCGTGATCGCCCAGGTGCATGTCCGAGGCGAAAAGGGCTACCTCGCCCGCACCGACACTCAGCCGCGCCGCACGACTCACTTGCCGCCGACCACCGTGATCGACTCAATCACCACCGGCTCCGCGGGCACATCGGCCATCGGGCCCATGCGCGTCGTCTTCACGCCCTTGATGGCATTCACCACCTCCATGCCCTTGATCACTTTCCCGAATACCGCATAGCCATGGCCATCGGGTTTCGGGTGATTGAGCATATCGTTGTCGGCGACGTTG